>Ga0207679_10000916_pt1 | contig 18838 bp, 16 predicted proteins | sample KBSC73metaG_FD_184320 | JGI IMG/M metagenome (GOLD analysis project Ga0207679, IMG submission 184320) | Corn rhizosphere microbial communities from Kellogg Biological Station, Michigan, USA - KBS C7-3 metaG (SPAdes) (version 2) | ecosystem: Host-associated > Plants > Roots > Rhizosphere > Soil ... | reverse complement strand
GAATCCTGGGTCGGTATCCAGGTGCGGTTGTTGATCGATTCGCCCTGGCTGAACAGGAAGGGCTGCTTCTTTCCGGCCGTCTGCTCCGGAGTGAGCCACTGCAACGCACTCGAATCCGGCGCGCTCTTGTAGGTGATGACGAGCCGCTTCGTGTCAGGCTGGAGCGCGATCGTCAGCGGCGAGCCTAGCTCGGGATCCTTCGCACCGACCTTGAACGGAAGGGGATGCTTTGAGGCATCGGTGATGCTCTCGATCTCCAGGCCCCCATCGTCAAGCACGATCTCCCTGGCGTTGGGCCTGCGATCGAGGTCGAGTGTCGCGGTGCCGCCCACGCGCTTGGTGTCGAAATCCACGGTCAGGTCCAGCGCGACATGGGTGACGCGCGCCTCGAGCGGGCTAGCGAAACTGTGGGTATCGATCGCGTCGGGAGTGCTGAGGATCGGCGCGATCTGCGCCTCGGCGGTCTGCGGCTGCTCCTCTCGGCGCGGCTCAGTCGCACGGCACGCGGAAAGCAGAAGGACGCCGGCTAACGCAAGACGGACGAGAACGTGCATCGAAACCAAATCCTTCAGGGAAACCCGCCATCCAACGCCGAGCGCCGGTTCGGGTGCCCCGCTAGAGCGTCCATCGCCCGCAGTGCAAGCCTTGCGGCTCGCAAAGACCGACCGCGCCTTCTATATCCGGGCGTGATGGCGACCGACAGCGCGACCCTCGACCGGCGGGCGGCCACGCCAAGGCGCGTTGCCGACGCGCCGGAGATCCGCTCGCCCGCGGCCCCCATCGCGCGAGGCATCGGGCTCGACCAACCGTTCTTCGACGATAAGAATCGCGCCTTCTGGATCCTGCAGTCGACCGGCTGGGTCGGTTACTTCTTCCTTCGTTCGCTGTCCGGCTTCGCCAATTCCATGGGATGGATGTGGCTTGTCCACACCCTGCTCCTGACGGCCACCGGCTATTCGCTGACCCTCCTCATGGCATCGCTTTTCCGGCGGCTGATCACGATCAAGCCGCTGTGGACCATGATCCTGTCGCTCGGCGTGGTCGGCATCGCCTCCATGGGCTTTTCGGTGATTGAAACCTGGAGCTACGCGACTTTCCTGAAGCCCGATGCCAAGCCGGTCGGGGTCGAGTATCTCGGCGCGATCCTGCTTAACTTTTCGCTGCTCGCTGCCTGGGCGGCGCTCTATTACGGGATCAATTACTTCTTGTTGCTGGAAAACGAGATCCGGCAGAGGGAAATGCTGGAAGGACAGGCCTCGACAGCCCAGCTGGCGATGCTGCGCTACCAGCTCAATCCCCACTTCCTCTTCAACACGCTGAATTCGATCTCGACGCTGGTGCTCCTGAAGCAGACCGAACGGGCGAATGCGATGCTCGCGCGACTTTCGTCCTTCCTTCGCTACACTCTGGTCAACGAGCCGACGGCGAAGGTCACGCTTGCGCAGGAGGTCGAGACCCTGAAGCTCTACCTCGAGATCGAGAAGATGCGCTTCGAAGACCGGCTGCGACCGCACTTCCGGATCGAGTCCGAGACGATCGGCGCCCGCTTGCCGTCACTGCTGCTGCAGCCGCTGATCGAAAATGCGATCAAATATGCCGTCACTCCCAACGAAGGCGGGGCGGACATCTGGATCAACGCGCGGCGCGAAGGCCAGGCCGTGCGCATCGAAGTGGCGGACAATGGCAATGGCGAAGGCTCCGATTTTGCCGCTAGCCCCTCGACCGGCGTCGGACTGGCGAACATTCGCGACCGCCTGGCGCAGGCCTATGGCGCGGGGCACTCATTCAAGACCACACAGAACGAACGCGGGGGATTTAGCGTTATCATCGAAATTCCATTCGAAAGCGGAGACAAGGCCTGATGACCATCCGGACCGTCCTGGTCGACGACGAGCCCCTGGCGACGCAGGGTCTGCAGCTAAGGCTGCAGGCGCACGAAGACGTCGAGGTGGTCGCCACCGCCGCCAACGGGCGCGAAGCCATCCGCCAGATCAAGACCAACAAGCCCGACCTCGTCTTCCTCGATATCCAGATGCCCGGCTTCGACGGCTTCTCGGTGATCCAGGGGCTGATGGACGTCGAGCCGCCGCTGTTCGTGTTCGTGACGGCCTATGGCGACCACGCGCTCCGGGCTTTCGACGCGCAGGCGGTCGACTATCTGATGAAGCCGGTCGACGAGGATCGGCTCGCCGCGACCATGGACCGCGTGCGCCAGCGGCTCGCGGAGAAGCGCAGCGCCGGCGAAGCGGAACGCCTCAAGGAAGCATTGGTGGAGCACGCGCCCGAAGCCGCCGAGGAGCTGGCCGGGAGCGGCCCGGAATCCCCTGCGCCGGACCGCTATGAGAAGATGATCAACATCAAGGACCAGGGGCAGATCTTCAGGGTAGACGTCGACACGATTGAACGGATCGACGCTGCGGGCGACTACATGTGCATCCAGACGGGTGACAATACGCTCATCCTCCGCGAGACGATGAAAGACCTGGAAAAGCGCCTGGATCCGCGCCGCTTCCAGCGCGTCCACCGCTCGACCATCGTCAACCTCGACCTCGTGCGACAGGTGAAGCCGCATACCAACGGCGAATGCTTCCTCGTCCTGGACTCGGGAGCGCAAGTGAAGGTTTCGCGTTCGTATCGAGATGTCGTCGCAAGATTTGTCCACTGAGAGTCATGCGCAGATGAGCGGTGAAGACCGCCTCAAGGGTCGTCGCATCCTGGTCGTCGAAGATTCGCCGGTGGTCGGTCCGTTCACCGCGGAATTACTCGAGGAACTTGGCTGCGAGGTAGTCGGCCCCGCGCCGAATATGGCGGCCGCGCGCGAGCTTCTGGAAAGCGACGAAAAGATAGATGCGGCAATGATGGACGTGCACATTCGCGGTGAGCGGGTTTTCCCGCTGTGCGACGCGGTCGCTGATAGAGGCGTGCCCTTCGTGCTGACGAGCGGCTACGCGGACTGGCAGATGCCGGACAAGTGGAAAGATCGCCCGCGGCTCCTCAAGCCCTATACCATCGATCAGGTCGAAGAGGCGCTGCTCAAACTGATCGGCTAGGCCGCGGGCAGCCGCACCGTCACGCTAGTGCCGACACCTACGGTGCTTTTAACCTCAAGCGCGCCGCGATGACGCTCGACGATATGCTTGACGATCGCGAGCCCAAGCCCTGTGCCGCCGGTTTCGCGGCTACGCGCGGCGTCGGCGCGATAGAAGCGTTCGGTCACGCGGGGCAGGTGCTCCCGCGCAATTCCGGGCCCGTGATCGGTGACCGTCAGGCCGACCCAATTTCCCTGCCTGGCGGCAGATATCTCGACCCTGGATCCGGGACCTTCGCAGCCATAGCGGACCGCATTGCTGATCAGGTTGTCGAGCACCTGGACGAGCTGAGCGCGATCGCCGCGAACAGCCGGGAGTCCGGGGGAAAGATCGAGGACGAACTCACACTTGCCGCTGCGTGAACCACCGGCATTGGCGACTGCTGTGTGGACGATATCCTCAATCGCGACGCTGTCGTTGGGAGCGATGAAGCGGTCGGCTTCGATCCGCGAAAGGCTCATCAGATCCTCGATGATGCGCAGCATGCGCCGTGCTTCATCGCGAATGGTCTTGCCGAAAGTCGAGCGGAGGCCCGCGGAGAGATCGTCGCCCTCGGCGAGCGTCTCGGCATAGCCGAGCACGGTCGACAGCGGCGTTCGCAGCTCGTGGCTCGCGTTGGCGACGAAATCCACGCGCATTTTCTCCGCTGAAACCGCGTCCGAACGGTCGATCATGCGAACCAGGACCGTGCCGTCGGGCAAATCGCGGATGAGCAGACGCCACGAACGCCCGGGATCGACCAGCCCCGCAACATCGAGGTCCGCTGAGGTTCGCGCGAGGATATGCTCGAGCGCTTGCGGATGGCGGATTGCGAGGCGGAGGTCGCGGCCCTCAATTCCCCGGCCCAGAACTTCGAGCGCCGGCTGATTTGCCAGGCGCACGATGCTGCCCTCAACGACCAGGGCCGGCTCGTCGAGCGCATCGATGAGTGCGCGTTCGCCTGGGCCGATTCCCGCCATCGCCGCAGATGTAGCCGAATGCTCGCCTGAGGCCACGTCCGTAACCGAAGAGGCCCCCTCGTCACTGAGACGAGAGGGCCGCCTTTCGAGCCGAAGGGGAGAGTGGGACCGAAAGGCTTCGGGTTTCACGCTCTAGAAGTCGACCTGCGCCCGCATGGCGAGGACGTCGCTGTCGAGCTCTCGCTTGTTGGCGGGATCAGACAGGTCGTCGCTAAGCGAGTTGCGCGCCCCCCCCGTCACATTGATGTGCGAGTACTGGGCCATGAAGCGGAGGTAATCGGTCGGGTTCCAAATGCCGCTCAGCTGGTAAGCGACCTGCTTGCCGCCATTCACATAGAAGGGCGCGGCGAGCGACGCAGAGCTTCCGTCGACGCGGTCGCTGAGATTGACATAGTCGACACGGCCGTTGAGCTGGAACGCGCCCCAGCCCCCGTCATTGAACGGGTGCAGAACCTTCACGCGGCCGAAGCTGCCGCCCTTGTAGGCGCGCGTTTCGCCGGTGAGGTAGAAGCCGGCTTCGACATAGCCGCCCCAGAAGCTCGGGTTGCCGTTGTAAGGCGTGCCATTCGGCGTCGTGTTGGTCGTGAGATCGGCGAGGATCGCGGCCTGCTCAGCGGGGGAATAGACGCCGCGCACCCACGCCTTTTGTGCTTCGGCGGCGACATGGAAGCTCTTCATGATCGCCGCGACCTCCAGGCCTGCGATATCGTCGCCCTTCGCTGAGATTGCCCCGGTGCTGATGAAGCGCTGGTCGGTGACCTGCGTCATCGGCCTAACCTGGTAATTGCGGCTTTGCGCTTCGCGCCTGTTCTGACGGTGCTCGAAGCTGGCGCCGAGATGCAGGCGGACGTTGCCGAGAGTCGGCGAGAAGACGCCGCGCGCGGCCGCGATCCAACCGGTCCGCTGGAAGCTCGCCGGGTTGTCGTTCATCTCCTCGCTGAAAAGGCCGGCCTGGAAAGTCCACTTGTCGTTCGCCTTGTCGGTGGCGGTCAAAGCCGCGCCGATGCGGCGGTTGTGGCTGAATGCGTCGGTAAAGCCGGCGCGCTCCATGAACGACGTATACTTCGAGCTGGTCATCGTATCGAGGCTGGCGAAGGGGTAGAAATATCCGACCTGGGCGGTCAGCGGCGAATTGTTAAAATCGTAAGCGAGCAAGACATCTTCATAGTCCACCGCAGCCTGCGCGAAGTTGAATTCCACGCTGTAGCGGAAGCCCCCGGGTAACGTGCCGTCGGCGCCGATATTCAACCGGCGTGCACGGGTGTTCCAGCCGAGGTTACCGAAGTTGAGACCCGCAACGGTACCCCTGCGCTCGTCGCCGTTGGGAAAGCCGACATAGCCGGCGTCGTACTGGAGGAGACCCTTGGGCTTGAAGCTGAAGCCCGCTTCCTTGTCGTCAAGTTGGGGCGCGCCCTTCCAGCTCGGTGTCGTCTTCACCATCGATGTCTTGATCTGTTCGATCGACGACTGCAGCGCTTCGACCTGCGCCTGCAACAGCTCGATCTTGGCCTGCGCATCGTCGACCGCCTGCGCGTTGGCGATGGCCGCATCGGCCGTTGCGTCGGACGAATCCGGCTCGGTCGAGTCAGGCGCCTCCTGCGCAGCGGGGTCCTGCGCCACTGCGGGTGTCGAAACGCAGATTGCGCTTCCGGCGAGGAGCGCAGCGACGAACTTCAACTTCATTTTCTTTCCTTCCCCCCTGGGTTCGGCGGAGCCGCAGCGATTCGAACCGCCGCGGCCCCTCTTTTACGCATACCCTAGCGATTGACTAGGGTATAAATCGACCAATGCTATTTGAGACTCGCCAAGTTGAGCGGAGCGAGGCCCCGGGCCGCCATCTGGCTACGGGCGCGGACGTTGTTCGGGGCCGCGATCATCCCACCCTGCCGGCGCAAATAGCCGTTGGGGCCGAAGGCGCTTTCCTTGGTGAATTCCGCCGCGAACGCCCGGACTGCGGGGATCGCGTTGGCGTGCGCGTTCTTGATGTAGATGTAGAGCGGCCGCGCGCCGGGATATTTGAAGGCGCTGATCGTCTGGTAAGTCGGTGTTACGCCATTGACCGCAATGCCGTTCAGCTTGTCCGCATTCTCTTCGAGATAGGAATAACCAAAGATGCCGATCGTACCCTGGTTGGCTTCGATCTTCTGCACGATCAGATTGTCGTTCTCACCCGCCTGGATGTAGGCGCCGTCCTCGCGGACGCCCTGGCAGATGGCCTTGAATTTGTTCTCGTCGGCCTTCTTCAGGACCGCCATCGATGCATTCGCCTCGCATGGCGGGGTCAGCAGAAGCTCCGCCAAAGCGTCGCGGGTGCCGCTGGTCGTCGGCGGACCGTAAACGCGGATCGGGAGTGCCGGCAGCTTCGGATTGACGTCGCGCCAGGTCCTCGCGCGGTTCGGCTTGCCGAACGGCGTCTTGGCGAGAGCCATGTAGATGTCGCGCTGCGAGACGTTGGCGAGCGGGCTGTTCTTCGCCGTCGCAAGCGTGACACCATCGAGCCCTACCTGAATTTCGGTGATCGCGGTGACGCCGTTCTGGGCGCAGGTTTTGGCCTCCGACGCCTTCATCCGACGTGAGGCGTTTTCAACATCGGGGAAACGCTCGCCGACGCCGGCGCAGAACAGCTTCATGCCCGCGCCCGTACCCGTCGATTCGATGATCGGCGTCCCTAGACGCGGATTGGCGCGCGCGATCCGTTCCGCGACGATCTTCGCGAACGGAAAGACCGTCGACGAGCCGACGGCGCGCATCTGCGTGCGAGCCTCGGCGGCTGTGGGAATGGTGATCGCCATCACCGCCGTTGCGGCGAGGCCCAGTGATTTGAAAGTCATTTCGCTTACCCCGATTCGGGACCCAAAAGCGGTCCGCTGAATTGAGTGCTAGGCGTGCGCAGCGACCGTTGTTTGACTGTGCCGTTTCACTTTTGTGACGGTGATCAACCGTTGCTGTCGAGCGAGTAACCCGCCGACCGAACGGTTCGGATGAGATCCGGGCTGCCGTTGAAATTGAGCGCCTGACGGAGGCGGCGCACATGCACGTCGACGGTTCGCGCGTCGATGTCGGGATCATGGCTCCAGACTGCGTCAAGCAGGCGCTCACGCGAGAAGACCCGGCCAGGGTGCTCGAGGAGATGCTTCAGCAGCCGGAACTCGGTGGGACCCAGCGCAATCTGATGACCGTTGCGCCGCACGCGATGCGCGGCGACGTCCATCTCGACATCCGCATAGGCCAGCTGCTCGCCCGCGAGCGCAGGACGGACCCGGCGCAACACTGCACCCACCCGCGCGACCAGCTCGCGCGGGCTGAACGGCTTGGTCACATAATCGTCGGCACCGGTCTCGAAGCCGCGGATGCGATCGCTCTCCTCGCCGCGAGCGGTCAGCATCATGATCGGTACGTTGGCGGTCGTGGCTCGGCGGCGAAGACGCCGGCACACCTCGATCCCGCTGATCCCTTCGATCATCCAGTCGAGCAGGATCACGTCGGGCTTGACCTCGTCGGCGAGGATTAGCGCTTCCTCGCCATCGCCGGTGCGCGTGATCTCATAGCCGGCACGCTCGAAATGGAACGTAACCAGGTCCGCCAGCGCGCGATCGTCCTCGACCAGCAACAGGCGCTTCATAAGCATCACGCCTTCGGCGATTTGCCCGGACGATCCGCCATGTGGTGTCCGGTCGAAGCATAATAGACCATTTCGGCGATGTTGGTCGCATGGTCGCCAACCCGCTCGAGGTTCTTGGCCACGAACAGCAGATGCGTCGCCTGGCCGATGGTGTGAGGATTCTCCATCATGTGCGTGAGCAGCGTGCGGAAGATAGAATCGTAGAAATCGTCGACCGCATCGTCCCGCTGGCACACGCGATAGGCGCCCTCGGGATCGCGTTCGACAAAGGCGTCGAGCACGTCGTGGACCATCGCCGTCGCGATCCGCGCCATTTCCGGGAGCAGCGACAAAGGCTCGATCTTCCCGGCATTCTCGAGCAGCGGGACGCGCTTGGCGATGTTCTTCGCATAGTCGCCGATCCGCTCGACCACTCCGGAGATCTTGAGCGCTGCGACGACATCCCGGAGGTCGCCGGCCATCGGCGCGCGAAGCGCGATCAACTGAACCGCGCGACGTTCCGCCTCGACTTCCAGGGCGTCGAGCTTCTTATCGTCGAGAATGACCTTGGCCGCCCCTTCGACGTCGCGCTGGACGAGGCAGCGCATCGCCTCACCGATCGCATGTTCGGCGAGGCCGCCCATCTGGCTGATGAGCGCACGCAGCCGTTCGATGTCCTCATCGAACGCCTTGATCGTATGTCCGCTGCTAGCCTGCTGCATTGGTCCTGCTCCGATCAGCCATAGCGGCCGGTGATATAGTCCTGAGTGCGCTGCTCGCGCGGATTGGTGAAGATCTCCGACGTCTTGCCGTATTCGACCAGCTCGCCGAGATGGAAGAAAGCCGTGCGCTGCGACACCCGCGCCGCCTGCTGCATATTGTGGGTGACGATGGCGATCGCATAGCGGCCGCGGAGCTCGTGGATCAGCTCCTCGATCTTGGCCGTCGCGATCGGGTCCAGCGCCGAGCAGGGCTCGTCCATCAGGATCACTTCGGGATCGACGGCAATGGCGCGCGCAATGCACAGCCGCTGCTGCTGACCGCCTGAAAGCGCGGTGCCGCTTTCCTGGAGGCGGTCCTTGACCTCGTCCCATAGACCGGCGCGCTTCAGCGACATCTCGACGATGCCGTCGAGCTCGCTGCGGGAGCTGGACAGACCGTGGATGCGCGGGCCGTAAGCGACATTCTCGTAGATCGATTTGGGAAACGGGTTGGGCTTCTGGAACACCATGCCGACGCGGGCCCGAAGCTGAACGACGTCCATGCTGGAGGTCGTAATGTCTCGACCGTCGAGCTCGATGCAGCCGGTTACCCGCGCGGATGGAATCGTGTCGTTCATCCGGTTGAGGCAGCGGAGGAACGTCGACTTGCCGCACCCCGACGGGCCGATGAAGGCCGTGACGAGATCGTCGTATATCTGGATGGAAACGCCCTTCAGCGCCTGCTTGTCGCCGTAGAAGACGCTGACGCCGTTCGCACGCATCTTGGCCTCGCGGCCCGGTTCGATCCCCTCGTCTGAAGTGTCCTTGATATTGTCGAGCTGCGACAGCGAAAGATTGGGCGCATGCTCCGGCTTCACATTGTTGCGAACCAACGGCTCATCCCTCTCCTTCGCTTCGGCGGCGATCGCGGCCGATGGCGCCGGCACCGGCGTCGTGGTCGTAAGCGGCATTTTCTCTTTCATCAGCATCACCAGCGGCGCTCGAAGCGGTTGCGAAGATAGATTGCGAGGCCGTTCATCAGAAGCATGAACAGCAGAAGGACGATGATCGCGGCGCTCGTCTTCTCGACGAAGCCGCGGTCGACCTCGTCCGACCAGAGGAAGATCTGGACCGGAAGCACGGTCGCGGGATCGGCGATCCCGCCGGGAGGCGTGGCAATGAACGCGCGCATGCCGATCATCAACAGCGGCGCGGTCTCGCCCAGGGCGCGCGCCATTCCGATGATGGTACCGGTGAGGATGCCGGGCAGCGCCAGCGGCAGGACGTGGTGGAAGGTGACCTGCATTTTGGAAGCGCCAACGCCCAGCGCCGCATCGCGGATCGATGGCGGTACCGACTTGATCGCGTTGCGGCCGGCAATGACGATGACGGGCATGGTCATGAGCGCGAGCGTCATGCCGCCCACAAGCGGCGCCGAACGCGGCAGGTTCATGACGTTGAGGAAGACCGCGAGGCCGAGCAGGCCGAAGATGATCGACGGCACCGCGGCGAGATTGTTGATCGAAACTTCGATCGCGTCCGTCCAGCGATTCCGCGCCGCGAATTCCTCGAGATAGACGGCCGCGAGCACGCCCACGGGAAAAGCCAGCAAGATCGTCACCAGAATGGTGAGGAAGCTCCCCTTGAGGGCGCCCCATACGCCGACTGACGATGGGTCGGTCGAGTCCGAGGCGGTGAGGAAGCCCCCGTTGAACGAGCTCCGCAGCGCATGCTTCGTCCGAAGCATCTCAACCAGCTGCTCACTATGGGCGTCGCCCCGATGCTTGGCGGCAATGTCGAGCTTGCTTCCAAGTGGAAGCCAGAGCGTCGTGCGGCCGCTCAGGATTTGCGGCCGCTGCAGGATTTCTTTGGTCAGCGCATTGACCGCGCCATCGCCGAACATCTCGGCGGCCCTGTCGCCGTACGTCGCGGTCGCAGCCTGCGAGATGGCGGTTTCGAGGTCGGCGGACGCAACCGTCTGCTGCGCATCGGGCCCGCGCAGGCTGGCCGGATCGATCATCAGGTCCGATCTGGCGAAATCGATCGGCAGCGCCGCCTCGTAATGGACGAAGCCACCGAGGCCCTTGGCCGCCATGCTGTAAAGCAGGAAGGCGAGGAACAGCACCGAAACTCCGACGGCAAAAAGCCCGAGCAAGCGGAAACGCCGCTCCGCCGCGTAGCGACGGCTCACACGCTTCAACATCGACCCATCGGTCCAGCGGCTGGGAGCTACGCTCGCCACTATTCGTACTGCTCGCGATATCGCCGCACCACGTGGAGGGCGATGAGGTTCAGAAGGAGCGTGATCAGGAAAAGAGCGAGTCCGAGCGCGAAGGCGGCAAGCGTCTTTGCGCTGTCGAATTCCTGGTCGCCGGTCAGCAGCTGGACGATCTGGACGGTGACCGTGGTGACGCTGGCGAAGGGGTTGGCGGTGAGGTTCGCGGCGAGGCCGGCGGCCATGACCACGATCATCGTTTCACCGATCGCGCGGCTGACGGCGAGCAGAACGCCGCCGATCACCCCCGGAAGCGCGGCGGGAAGCAAAACGCGGCGGATGGTTTCCGAACGCGTCGCGCCCATCGCCAGGCTACCGTCGCGCATCGCCTGCGGCACGGCGGCGATCGAATCGTCGGCCATCGAGCTGATGAACGGGATGATCATGATGCCCATGACGAGCCCGGCCGCGAGCGCGCTTTCGCTGCTTGCCGAGCTGATGCCCAGCGACAGGCCTAGGTCGCGGACCGCGGGCGCGACCGTCAGCGCAGCGAAATAGCCGTAAACCACGGTAGGAACGCCGGCGAGGATCTCGAGGATGGGCTTGAGCCAGGCGCGAACGGTCGGGTGCGCATATTGAGTCAGGTAGATCGCGCTCATCAGGCCGAGCGGCACCGCGACGATCATCGCGATGATCGCGCCGACGAAGAAGGTGCCCCACATCAACGGGATTGCGCCGAATGCTCCCGATGACCCCGCCTGGTCTGCGCGGATCGCGGTCTGCGGGCTCCATTCGAGGCCAAAGATGAAAGACTGCACCGGATAGAGCCGGAAGAAGCGCAGGCTCTCGAACATCAACGACAGGAGGATGCCGAGCGTCGTCAGGATCGCGATCAGCGATGCCGCGACGAGCAGAATCATCAGCCAGCGCTCGACGCCGGCCCGAGCGCGGAATTGCGGAGCGCTGCGGCGTAATGCGAGCGCGGCACCAAGCAGAGCGAGCGCGATTGCACCAACCCCGCCGATGAGAGCGAAGCGGCTTTCCTCCGCCTTGATCCGCGGTGCGAGCGTCGTGGATTGCGGGTTGAAACCCTGCTCGCGTTGCCCGAACGCGATCTCGCGCGCTTCGGACAGGATCGAGTCGCGCTGCATCTCGAAGCTGGGCAGCGCGCGGCCTTCGGGACTCGAGAGAACGGACTGATCGACGAGGCGGGACTGGATCGGCGCCCAGGCGGCGATCAGAAGCAAGGCGGGGATGGCCGCCCATAATGCCGCATAAGCGCCGTGATAGACCGGGAGCGAATGTAGCCGGCCCGCCGTCCGCAACCGCTTTCCGCGCGCGAAGCCAGCCCAGGCCGCCGCAAAGGCGACCATCAGGATAGCTGCGAACGCGAGACCGAGGCTCATCGGCGGCCTATTTCAGCCCGTTGGGGTCGAGCGGCTTAAGCTCAGTCGCCTGCTTCGAAGCGGCCGTGGCGTCCGCGCCGCCGAACGGAACCAGGCCGACCCGCTCGAGTGGGCCGCCCTTGCTCCACATTTTCGCATATTGAGCGACGAAGTCCTTCATCTTCGGCTTCGCGGCGAGATGCTCGCCCTTGAGATAGATGTAGAGCTTGCGCGCGCCCGGATACGAGAGGTTGGCGATCGTCTCTTCGGAGGGGGTGATGCCGGCAATCTCGACCGGCCGCACCTTGTCGGCATTCTCGTCGAGATAGGAGAAACCTAGGATGCCGAGCGTGCCGGGATCGACCGACACCTTCTGGACAAGAAGATTGTCGTTCTCGCCCGCTTCGACGTAGGCCCCGTCCTCGCGGATCTTGGTGCAGATCTGCTTGTGCTGATCCTCGTTCGACTTGGCGAGCTCCTTCATCGCCGGGTCGGTGTCGCAGCCCTTGGTGAGATAGAGATCGGCAAGGCTGTCGCGGGTGCCCGACGTCGGCGGCGGGCCGAGCACGCGGATCTTGATTGCGGGCAGCGCCGGATTGACGTCCTTCCAGGTCTGCGCGGTGTTCGCGCCCTTGCCGAACGGGTTGGCGGCCAGCGCCTTGTAGATGTCCGCCTGCGTCAGGTTCATCGCGGGCCCGTTCTTCCCTTCGATGATCGTCAGGCCGTCGATGCCGACTGCGACCTCGATGATCGTCTTGACGCCGTTCTGAACACAGGTGTCGTATTCGGTCTTCTTGATTGCGCGGGAGGCGTCCTCGATGTCGGGGAAGCGATCGCCAACGCCGGCGCAGAACAGTTTCATGCCCGCGCCGGTGCCTGTCGATTCGACGGTCACTGTCGTGCCCGCATTGGCGCGCATGAAATCCTCAGCAACGGCCTTGGTGAACGGATAGACGGTCGACGAGCCAACGATGTGGATGTCGCTTCCGCCGCCTCCGCCGCCGCCGCCGCTCTTCGATCCGCATGCCACCAGCAGCGCCGCAAGCGGCAGCGCAATCACCATTTTGTTCACGAGGCTTCACTCCAGTCGCTGGATGTCTTCATGACCGGCCCTAGCGGCGGTTCGGCGAAGCCCTTGTGACAGCTCTGTTACGCTTTTGTGACAACCGCGGCGGACGCCCGATTGCTCCGGCTGCGCCACGGCTGCTACAGCGCCCGCCCATGAGCACCACCCGCTGGCTCGCGGCTGCCGCCGCGCTCTCGCTCGCTGCCTGCCAGGCGGCTTCCACCAACCAGCAGAATGCAGGCGCGACGGGGGGCTCTGAGCAAGCGGCCGCCGACAAGCTCGCGCGTGTCGAGATGCAGGCCGACACGAGCTATCTGACCGACGAGGAGCGCAAGGTCGTCAACCTGTTGATCCAGGCCGCGGACCTCATGAACCCCATCTATCTGCGACAAGTCTCGGCAGACAATCGGCGGATTCGCGACGAAATCGCGAAGAGCGGCGACACCGCGCTGCTGGACCGCTTCGACACGTTCATGAGCCCGTGGGACGAAGTCGGCGAGGACAAGCCCTTCTATGGAAATGCGCCGCGCCCGGTTGGCGCCGGCTTCTATCCGGCCGGCCTGACCAAGGAGCAGTTCGACGACTATCTCGCCAAGCATCCGGACGAGGCGAAGGCCCTGACCGACCCCTATACGGTCGTGAAGCGCGCCGGGGACAAGCTGGTCGCCGTCCCCTATTCGGTCGAATATAGGGAGTGGCTCGAGCCCGCAGCGAAGAAGCTCGAGGAAGCTGCGGCGGTCACCACCAATCCCAGCCTCAAGAAGTTCCTGACGCTGCGTGCGAAGGCGTTCCGGACCGACGATTATTTCGAATCCGAGCTCGCCTGGATGGACTTGAAGGACACGCCGATCGAGATGGTGATTGGCCCCTACGAGACCTACACCGACACGCTCTACGGCGCGAAGACCGCCTTCGAAGCGTTCGTCGTGTTGCGCAACCCGAAGGAATCCTCGGCGCTCGACGTCTACAAGAGCCACCTGCGCGACATGGAAGCCAACCTTCCGGAGGAGGAGCAATTCAAGAACTTCAAGCGCGGCTTCGCTTCGCCGATCTCGGTCGGAGACCAGATCCACGCCGGCGGCGACAGCAATCATGGTATCCAGACCGTCGCCTTCAACTTGCCGAACGACGAGCGCGTGCGTGAGGCCAAGGGGGCGAAGAAGGTGATCCTGCAGAACGTGCTGGGCGCGAAATACGACCGCATCCTGCAGCCTATGGCGAGCCTGGTACTGGTCCCCGAAGATGCGGCGAACGTGAACAAGCGCTACATGTATTTGGAAACCCTGTTCCATGAGCTCAGCCACAGCCTCGGCCCCGGCTCGATCACGGTGAACGGCCAGCAGACGACGGTAGACAAGGCGCTGAAAGACGTCGGGAGCGGCTTCGAGGAAGCCAAGGCCGACGTGATGGGCGCCTACAATGTCCTCTTCATGATGGACAAAGGCGTGCTTCCCGCCGCGGAAAAGCCGCAGATCCGCGCGGCCTATGTCGCCGGGCTGTTCCGGGCGATGCGCTTCGGCGACACGGACGCCCACGGCAAGGGCGCGGCGATGCAGTACCGCTATGTTCGCGACAAGGGCGGGATAGTCTGGGACGCCGCGGCTAAGCGCTTCCGCATCGACCCGGCCAGGCTCGACGCCGCGATCCGCGACCTGGTGCACGACATCATCCACCTGCAGGCGACCGGCGATTACGAGGGGACCAAGGCGTTCCTCGCCAAATGGGCGGTGATGGACGCCGAGGCGAAGCAGGTGACAGGGCAGATGGGCCACATCCCCGTCGACATCCGTCCAATCTATCCGGACCACGTATGATGGCTGGCAGCTTCGAAACCTTCGCCGCTTTGCACGTCCCCGGCGACCCGGTCGTGCTCTATAATATCTGGGACGTCGGCAGCGCGCTCGCCGTCGTCAAGGCGGGCGCGAAAGCGCTGGCGACCGGCAGCCACCCGGTCGCCGACGCGCACGGCTGGCCCGACGGACAGCAGGTGCCGATGGACTTCGCGTTCGCCAACGCGCGGCGCATCGTCGATGCGGTGGAATTGCCCGTCACCATCGATTTCGAAGGCGCTTACTCGGCCGATCCCGAGGAAGGCGGCGAGAATGTACGGCGGTTGGCCGAAACGGGCGCGGTGGGCTGCAATTTCGAAGACCAGGTCGTCGGCGGCGAAGGCCTTCACCCGCTCGACCTTCAGGTGAAGCGTATCGGTGCGATCCGCCGCGCGGTCGGCGACCGCTTCTACATCAATGCGCGCACCGACCTGTTCCTCAAGACGCAGACCTATGACGATGCTCTGGTCGATCAGGTCATCGAGCGCGGGATGGCGTTCGCCGGCGCGGGCGCGAGTGGTTTCTTCGTCCCGCGATTGTCAGACCCCGCGCAGATCGAGCGTGTCGTGCGCGAGGTCCCGCTCCCATTGAACGTCATCGCTTTCCCGGGTGCGCCGGACAAGAAGGTCTGGGCGGAGGCGGGCGTCGCGCGGATCAGCCACGGGCCCTTCCCGCATCGGGCGCTGATGGCAAAGCTCGAGGAGATGGCGCGCGAAGCGATCGGCTAAGCTGCCGAAGGTTTCTCCGAGCGCCTGAACCAGCGGCGCGTGCGCGGCCCGGATTTGAGCACCGTCTTGCGAAACATCCTTGCGCCGACTTTCAGAATCACCGCGACCCATAATGCCTGCCAGACGAGAGCTGCCAAATGCGGCCACCAGGCGGGGTCTTCGGCCGCGCGAGCGAGCATCACCATCGGCGAGGACAATGGGAAGATCGCGGCGGCGATGGCTTCGGGCGCGTTGGCCGAACCGATCGCGGTAGCGGCGAAACCGAAGATCAGGACCTGCCCGAAGGTCACCGGCATCGACATGGTTTGCACTTCTCTAACGGTGGACGCCTGCGCGCCGATGGTAAGGAACACCGCGCCCAAGAGCAGATAGTTCATGCCGAAATAGAGGATCGCCAGGGCGAGGAAGCCGGGCCAGCCGACCGCGGGCGGCGGCAGCGTTTGCACGCCTCCCGTCTTCACCAACTGGATAAGGAGCGCGCCGGCGCTGATCCATACCACGACGCCGACCACCGACGCGGCAAGCATCGCGAACAATTTGCCCACGAAAAGCGAATCGATCGGGACCGCGGCGGCGATCACCTCGATAATCTTATTCGATTTCTCCTCGATCAGCTGTGACAGCAGCATCGTCGAGAGCATCAAAGTGAGGAAGAATAGCCCGACCTGGCCGATCTGCGCCGTCATCTGCCGGTCGCGAACTAGCGAGCCATTGGACTTCTCGACCTTAGTCACCGAGATGAGCTCTTCCGACGGGTGGTGCTCGCGCGCGGTCGAGAGGATGAGGTCCATCTGGCCGCTGGTCGGCCCGCCTGCGTCGACTGCGCCAACCAGATGGGGCGCGGCTAGCCCACCGATCAGCAATGCCCTGATCGGCGGATCGGTCGAGGCGAGAAGACGCCGCTGCTGCGCAGCCGCGTCGCGCTCCGGAGCGTAATAGACGAGCTTCGCGACATTGGGATCGCCGAGCGCGGTCGCGACGCGATCTCGCGCGGCGGACATTCGAGCGAAATCGGCCGGTGAGGAGATGACGGCCACGACCGGGGTCTGGGTTTGGCTGGCCACGCGCGCGCCGATGCTTCCGAAGGCGCCGCCGAGCAGAAGCGGAAACAGCGGACCCAAAAGGAAGAAGAGGAAGGTCTTCGACAGCACTGTCGCGCTGAAATCGCGGCGCGCGATGACGAAAGCGGAGCGGAGACGACGCATCACTTCGCGGGCTCCTCGACGCCCATCGCCGCAGCAGCGCTATCGCCCGCGATTGCGACGAAAGCGTCGTGCAGACCCGGGCGCTCGATCGCCAGCGTTTCGATTCCGGCGCCGCCGTCGATCAATGCTTTCAGAAGCGGTTCCGGGCCGCCTTCGGGGAGCTCGAACACCCATTCGTCGCTCTCGCGGCGCGCGTCCTGAGGGATCGCCGAGCGCCAGGGGCCCTCGCTCGCCCGCGTACGCAAGCGCACGATCGGACGGAGGCGCCCGCGCGCTTCGTCTACCCGCCCTTCGAACGCGACCTTGCCCTTGGCGATGATGGCGATCCGCTCGCACAGCCGCTCGGCATGCGCGATGACGTGAGTTGAGAAAATGATGGTCGCGCCGCTCTTCGCTTCGCGCCGGATCAAATCCTCGAGCCGCCCTTGATTGATCGCGTCAAGCCCGGCGAAGGGCTCATCCAGGACGATCAGGCGAGGGCCGTGGATAATGGTACCGAGCAACTGAACCGTTTGCGCCATGCCCTTCGACAGGTTGCGGATCGGCTTCTTCGCCCAATCCGCGAGACCGTGTTCCTTGAGCAGCTGATCCGCGCGGCGCCGGCCCTCGCGCAGAGGAAGCCCGCGCAGGGCGCCGATGAAGGCGATCGCGTCGCGCGCGTGCATCGCCGGATAGAGGCCCCGCTCTTCGGGCAGATAGCCGACTTGGCTTGCCGCATCGAGCGGTCGCTCATGGCCGAGAATACGCCGCGAGCCGCTCGACGGATCGATGATGCCGAGCAGGATGCGCAGCATCGTCGTCTTGCCCGCGCCGTTGGGACCGAGCAGGCCATAGATGGTGCCTGCGGGCACTGCCAGACTCACGCCGTCGACCGCGCGGGTCTTGTCGAAATCCTTAACAAGATCGACGGCTTCCACCGCAATGCCTTGGTGCTGAGCCTGTCGAAGCACTGAAATTCCTACGGAAATCCACGCGATGCGTGTAGTGGCGCGTTGTGGATAGAGGCCAAAGCCTTGAGGAAGCAATAAGAAGCGAAGCAGGCCGGCTCGGTTTCGTCGCCTGCGGCTTCGCATCGGCGGATTCGGCCGATGCAGCCGGGCTCGATCTCAGGCGCTGGCTGGAGGCAGGCCGTCACGGCACCATGGGCTGGATGGAGGAACGGGCGTATCACCGCGTCAGCCCGCGCGCACTGTGGCCCGACGCCAAGTCCGCGATCGCGCTGGGGATGAGCTATGCACCCGTGGGCAACCCGCTGGCGCTCGCGGAACATCCGGAACTGGGCCGCATCTCCGCCTATGCGCAGGGCGGGGACTATCACAAGACGGTGAAGAAGGCGCTCAAGAGCCTGGCGCGCTTCATCGTCGACCGCGCTCCCTCGGAGCTCAAGGTTTTCGTCGATACCGCGCCGGTTATGGAGAAACCGCTGGCGCAGGCCGCGGGTGTCGGCTGGCAGGGCAAGCACACCAACCTCGTTTCGCGCGAGCATGGGAGCTGGCTGTTCCTCGGCGTCATCCTCACCAGCCTTCAGCTAACGCCGGACCGGCCGGCGGACGCCGGGCAGCATTGCGGTACCTGCCGGCGCTGCCTCGACGCATGCCCGACGCAGGCCTTTGACGGCCCGCACCGGATCGATGCCCGGCGCTGCATTTCTTACCTGACAATCGAGCATGACGGGCCGATCCCCGACGAATTCCGTTCCGCCATCGGCAACCGCATCTATGGCTGCGACGATTGCCTCGCCGTCTGCCCGTGGAACCGGTTCGCCGAGAGCGCAGCAGCGAACCGGGCCTTTCTGCCGCGTGCCGACCTTGCCGCGCCGCGCCTTGCCGACCTCCTCAGGCTGGATGACGCTTCGTTTCGCGAAATGTTCGCGGGCTCGCCGATCAAGCGCATCGGGGTCAAGCGAATGATCCGCAACTGCCTAATCGGCGCCGGGAACAGCGGCGACCCGTCGCTCGCCTCATCCATCAAGCCGCACCTTGGCGATCCGGACCCGGTAATCGCCGAGGCCGCCGAATGGGCCTTGGCTCAGCTTGGATATTCGAGAGAGGTGACGCAGG
>Ga0207679_10000907_pt1 | contig 18913 bp, 19 predicted proteins | sample KBSC73metaG_FD_184320 | JGI IMG/M metagenome (GOLD analysis project Ga0207679, IMG submission 184320) | Corn rhizosphere microbial communities from Kellogg Biological Station, Michigan, USA - KBS C7-3 metaG (SPAdes) (version 2) | ecosystem: Host-associated > Plants > Roots > Rhizosphere > Soil ... | reverse complement strand
CGCTCCCCGTCAAGCGCCGCGTGCCTCGTCCACCGGATATCCGGCGGACCGCAGCGCCTCCACCGCCCGGCCGAGCGTCTCTTCCCGGACCAGGACCAGGTCGGTGTCGAAGGTCGCCACGGCGAACACCGAGATGCCCGCGCGAGCCAGTGGTCCGGTCAGCCCATGGAGCAGGCCCACCACCTGGAAGTCGATCGGGCCTTCCACCTCCAGCGCGCGCCAGCCGCGCTCGGCCCGGACGTCCGGCGGCACCCGCGCCTCGTCGCAGGCGATGCTCAGCTCGCCCTCGCGCCGGGTGATGGACACCAGCCCCGGCCCGTCGGCCCACGCCGGCAGAGCGGCCGTGCCCGGAAGCCGCGCCACCGCGAGCCGGCCCGGAAGCACCCGGAGCCGCGCGCCCGGCCCGGGGACGCTCAGCGGAAGCCCCTCCCCGTCATCCACAGGCCCATCAGCGCCACCAGGAAGTACGCCGGCAGCACCGCCGCTCCGGTGTAGTCCTTGGCGATGCGCTGGCCGAGGAACAGCGCCAGGAAGGCGACGGCCGCCACGGTGATGCCCCAGAAGGCGATCCGTGGAACGCCGAGCACCAGCAGCTCCACCAGCCCCACCGCGCAGAGCACGCCCGCCGAGACCTCGATGATGGTCAGCGTCAGCAGCATCGGAGTCACCACGCCGCGCAGCGGGCTACTCCCGAAGTGCTGCGTCAGGTAGCCCTGGTTGCCGCGGAAGTCGATGATCTTGTCGATGCCCGACTGGAGAAAGAGGATCGCCAGGAACGCGGTGGGCAAGGTCTGGAGCAGCCAGGGCGCAAACCGCACGGAGGACAGGGCAGGCATGGCTCACCTCTGCTCGAAGAGAAGCTTCCGGACCAGGCGGATGGGGACCCCGCCCTGGGCGAGGAAGGCGTCGTGGAATTCGCGGAGCGTTCCTCCCTTCTGGCTGAGGTACTCGCGCCGCAGCTCGTAGATCTGCAACTTCCCGTAGGTGTACACGAGGTAGGTCGGGTCGTAGGTACCGCGTCGTGCCTCCTCGTAGGCGTTGGCCGGCGCCTGGAAGCACTCCTTCACGAAACGCTCCGCCCCCTGCTCGACGGTCAGGGTGGTGGTGTGCAGCTGGATGCCCACCACGAAGCGGCAGTCGCGCAGGAGCGCCTCCTCCAGCTGGGCCAGCTTGATCCGCGGGTCGGTGTCGGCGAAGCCCTCCTCGACCACCATCTGCTCGGCGTAGTGGGCCCAGCCCTCGACGTTGGACGCGGCGACCAGGAGCTTCCGGACCCTGGTGGGCACCTTCGGCATCCACAGCGCCTGGAGGAAGTGGCCGGGGTAGGCCTCGTGGACGTCGGTCATCGCCAGGATGGGCGTGGAGAACGCGCGAAGGTGCTCCTCGATCTGCGAGGGGCTCCAGCCATCCTCGGTGGGCGTCACGTAGTAGTACGACTCGGTCGCCTTGGTCTCGTAGGGGCCCGGCGCGTCGAGCGAGGCGAACGAGCCGTTGCGCGCGTAGGGCGGCGTGGGCTGGACGATTGGCCGGACCTCGGAAGGGAAGGTGACCAGGTTCTTCGAGACCACGAACTGCCGCACCCCCTCCAGCGAGCGGCCCACGGCGGGGATCAGGTCCTTGGCCGTCGGGTGATCGGACTGCATCGACTCCATCACCTGGGCCACGGTCTTCCGCCGGTCGATGAGCGCCGCGGTCTGGACCGCCGCCTCGCGGTCCGCCTTGAGCTGGGCCTCGCCCTTGGCCAGCAGCGCCTCCAGCGGCTCGGAGATCATGTCCTCGGTCTGGAGCTTCTCGGCGAAGAAGGCCGGGCCGATGGCCCAGCTTCCGGTGCTCCGCGGCTTGAGCTGCTTCTCCAGGAAGTGAATCCAGTCCTGCGTCGCGGCATAGGCGGTGGTGTTGGCCCTGTTGAAGTCGGCGAGCAGAAGGATGTCCGCGCCCGCGGCCTGTTTCCCCCAGGTGGCGACCGACTCCTGGAGGAAGCCGAGCGTGCCGTTCGCCATCCGGATCGCGAGATCGGTCCACTCCTTCGGCGGCGTCTTCACGTTCGCCTTCCCGGCGGCGTACACCGCGGGGACCGCCCGCAGCCGCGCGGTGATCGACTTCAGCCGGTCCGCCGCGGGAGCGAAGTCGCGCTTGAGCAGCGAATCGACGCCCTCGCCGGGGATGCGGGAGTAGGTCATCGGGTTCTGCAGGCGGAACCCCATCTTCTCCCACTCCAGCCGGTCGGCCCGGACGCGGGACTCGAGCGCCTCGAGGTCGATGAGGTCGTCGTAGGGAAGGGCGACCCGCTCGGTCCACAGCGCCACCGCCTGGTCCAGCATCCCCTGGAGCTTCTGCGCGTGGGTGGCCACCCGCGCCGCGCTGAAGTCCTCGAGCTTCGGGTCGTACTGGTGGAAGCCGTTCACCGTGCCGGCGGTGGGCTCGAAGGCGAAGGCCTCGTCGAAGTAGTCGGTGGTCAGCTTCGAGAACCGCGCCTGGGCCTCCTCGCGGGAGAGCCCCTTTCCGTGGGCGCAGGCGAACAGACAGGACAGGGCGAGCGGAAGGGCGAGCTTCGGCATGAACCTCCTGCTTACTACGGGAGGCGGCCCGCCATGTGCCCCCCGTCGATGGGCAGGGCCACTCCGGTCACGAACGCCGACTCGTCGGCGGCCAGGTACACCGCCGCCCAGGCCACGTCGTCCGGCTTGCCCAGCCTTCGGAGCGGGATGTCTCGGGTCAGCATCTTCTCCCCCTGCTCACGGGTCAGGCCCATCCCCTGGACGAATGCATCGACCATCGGCGACTCGGTCCACACCGGGCAGAGCGCGTTGGCCCGGATCCGGCTGGGCGCCCCCTCGAGCGCGAGCGTCTGCACCAGCTGCAGCACCGCGGCCTTGGTCGGCCCGTAGGCGCCGAGCATCGCCGTCCCGTGGAGCCCGGCCACGCTGGACATCACCAGGATGCTTCCGCCCCGATCGCGCTCGCGCATCGCCCGGACCGCGTGCCGCGCGCAGAGGAAGACCCCGGTGAGGTTCACGTCCAGGACCCGCTGCCAGTCCTCCAGCGGGAGGTCGGCGAGGAAGCCCGGAGCACCGATGCCCGCGTTGGCCACCATCACGTCGAGGCCGCCCCAGCGCTGGACCACGTCGGCGACGGCGGCCTCCACCTCTGGCTCGCGGCTGACGTCCACCCGCCGAGCGACGGCGCGGGAGCGGTGGAGCTCGTGCATGGCCGCGAGCGTCTCCTCGCAGCCTGCGAGATTGACGTCGGTCACCAGCACCCGGGCACCCTCGGCCACGTAGCGCAGGGCGATGGCTCGCCCCAGACCCGAGCCGCCGCCGGTCACGAGCGCCGCCTTCCCGTCCAGTCGCCCCATCGGTCATCCCTCGCTCAGGTGTCGCCCCGGACGCGCCCCGCGGCGCGGACTGGTGCGCATCCACCGATGCAGGCCCGGAGCGACCCCGGTCAGTCGCCGATCGCCGGCCGGCACGCCGTGCGCGAGCGAGCTCAGAGATGTGCCGAGCGGGCCATCGCCGGGGCTCCGCCCAGCGCCCGGAGCAGCGAGCCAACCTCCCAGGTGCCCACGTGGCGCTTGCCGTTGATGAACAGCGTGGGCGTTCCGGTCACGCCGCTGCGGACGCCCCCGTCCACTTCTCGCGCCACCTGCGCGCGATGGATGCGCGCCTGCAGCTCGCTCGCAAAGCCCTCCAGGTCCATCCCCAGATGCGCGGCGATCTCCGCGGGATCCACTGGCTCGTCCGTCCGGAGCAGCGCCTCGTGCATCTCCCAGAACTTCCGCTGGGCAGCGGCCGCGTGGGCCGCCTCGGCCAGCAGGAACGCCTCGGGATGCACCTCCTCCCGCGGGAAGTGCCGGAACGCGTAGCGCATTCTCCGCCCCAGCTTCCTCCGCGCCACGTCCACGAACGCCGATGCCCGGCGCGTGTACGGACAGGTGTAGTCGCCGTACATGACCAGGGTCAGCTGGGCCTCGGGGTTCCCGAGCACGTGGTCCTCAGGGCCGACGGGAACGGCGAGTCGGGGATGACGGGCCATGCACACCTCCGGCGAACGTGCGCGCGCAGATTGGCCATGCAGTCCGACACCTCGTGTGACACTCAGGTGACGGATGTGTGGCGCGGCGTGATCGCCCGTTCAGTCAGGCGGCGGGCGGCGAGAAGGAGCAACGCAAATGCCGAAAGCCCTGCGCCCGTGGCGCAGACCCACGCCCAGCCGCCGTGCACCCAGGCCCACGTGCCGGCCAGCGAGCCGAGCGCGCCGCCCGTGAAGTAGGTGACCATGTAGACGGTGTTCAGCCGGCTCCGCGCCGCAAGATCGAGCGCGAAGATCCGCGTCTGGTTGTTGATGTGGCTGGCCTGGGTGCCGAAGTCGAGCACCACCACCGCCAGGCCGATCAGGAGCAGCGAGCTTCCCCCGATCCACAGGAGACCGAAGCTCAGGAGGATGCACGCGCAGCCCACCGCGTTGATCACCCGTCCGCCGTGCGCATCGGCGACCCGGCCCACCATCGGGGCGGTGACGGCCCCGACGACGCCGATCACGCCGTAGAGACCCGCGGTCCGTGCGCCGTGATCCCCCGGAAGGGTGGCGAGGTGAAACACCAGCGTCACCCAGAACACGGTGAACGCGGCGAAGGCGAGCCCACCGAGCGCGGAGTGCAACCGGAGGTCGGGGTGCTGGCGGACGAGGTCGAGGCAGGAGCGCAGGAGCTGGCCGTACGGAACGCTCGTCCGCGGCGGCTCGACCGGCAAGCTCACCCGGAGGAGCAGCCAGATGACGGCGGTCATCGCCGCTCCGGCCCAGAAAACGACGTGCCAGCCGGCGCTCTCTCCCACCTCCGGAGAAGGTCCGCGAGAGGAGGATGCCCACCAGAAGTCCACTCATCACCGTGCCCACCACCCGCCCCCGCTCCTCGGGAGGGGCGAGGTCCGCGGCGAGAGGAACGAGCAGCTGAGGCACGCAGGTGCACACGCCGATGGCCAGATGGAGGCCGGCAAGCACCGCGAGTGACGGGGAGAAGGGAGCGGCGGCGAGGAGGACGGCAGTGAGCGCGACCAGCCGGAGGATCAGCGGTCGGCGCGCGAGCACGTCGCCGAGGGGCACCACCAGCAGCATCCCCAGCGCGTAGCCCACCTGCGCGAGCGTGGGCACCCAGCCCGTCTCTCCGGGGCCGGCATGGAAGTCGGCCTGGAGATCCACCAGCAGCGGCTGCGTGTAATAGAGGTTGGCGGCCGCCGCGCCCGCAGCGATGGCGAAGATGGGAACGAGGCGTCGGGGGAGCGCGGGCACGGCGATTCCGTGGAATGCCCCACGCTCTCCGCTCACGCCACCCATTTCCATCGGGCGTGAGCCGGTGGGGGCTCGCGCAACCTCTGTCAGAGTGCCGGGGTTGGATCCGACCGTGGGCGCCGTGTCACCCGGTGCAATGCACAGGATGCAAGGACGTGATCAGGTCGTGGTGACGCGCCCGGGCACCTGGCCGGAATTGCTCGGGGTCGTCGAATGGACCCGGGCTTGCAGTTCGCGGGTGCCGATGCATCGAGGTGTCGTGATGTCGGACAATCGCTCTCCCGTGCTGGACTTCACGCTGGTGGCCCTGCTGGTGGCGCTCGCCTTCGACGCGCTCAGCACCGCCCTGGTCTGGGGTCTCATCCAGCACCTGCCGTTCTGAGCCGGCCAGCGAGCGTCTCCGCCACCTCCCGGGCCTGCACCCGGATCTCGGGAATGGCCGTCGACTCCCAGAGCTCTCCCCGCCGCAGCCCACCGAGCGTCCAGAGCCGGTCGCGCAGGGGACCGAGCACCGCGCCATCGTCCGCCGTGGCGAACCCCAGCCCATGGGGCCCGGGGCGAGCCTGCCCCGAGGCGAGGAGCGACTGGACGAGAGGATCGTCCAGCGCGCGCACGTCCATCACCGGCCCGGTGGTGGGAACCGCCACGTCCACCGCGAGGACCGCGAGCGTCCGCGCTCCCCTCGGCCGGTAGCGCAGGGCCACGCGCCCGTCCTGCTCGGCGATGGACACCACCCGCCCGGTGTGGCGGACCAGCCGGCCCTCGGCCTCCAGTGCCGCGATGCACGCGCCGACCTCCGGCGGAATCCGATGCCGGACCACGTCGAACCAGGGGCGGAGGTGCCGGAGGAAGCGCCGCTGCTCCGGATGGGTGAGCCCGCGCCAGAGCGCGGCGAGCTCGGGCCGGAGCGTGTCCAGCACCGCCCGGAAGTCCTCTCTCTCCGCTGCCTCGCGGAACATGCGCAGGAGCGCGCGGAGCCGCTGCGGCCGGGGACCGACCGGCACCGCCGCGAGCATCCGCGGAGGATGGGTGGCCGGAAGCAGGCCGCGACGCGAGAGCAGATGGATGCGGCCGCGGTGTCCGCGTGCGCCGAGCGAGAGCACGACGTCCACCGCGGTGAGCCCGGAGCCGAGCAGGAGCACCTCGGCCTCGGGCGGAGGCCAGTCCTCGGGTGAGGCCCAGGGTGTGCGCCAGGCCAGGCGAGGCGGCAGGGCGCTCCAGCCGGGAGGAAGCTCGGGCGGGAAGTTACCCAGAGCGAGCACCGCGGCCCTGGCACGGAGCGCGGACCCCCCGGCGAGATCCACCCGCAGCCCCGCCCCGTCGGAAGAGAGGGCCACCGCCCGATCGACCACGCGCTTCACCCGGGAGCCGGTCGCGCCGAGCAGCTCGCCGAGGTACGCGCCGTAGAGCCGTCGCTGAAGGAACGCCTCGGGGTCCGGCGTCGCGCCCCGAGCCGCGAGCCACTCCAGCAAGTGCGACGGCTGGTCGGGAATCGCGCTCATCCGACCGGCGGGGACGTTCAGGAGGTGGCCCGGCTCCTGCGTCGAGTAGGCGACTCCCCGGGCGAAGGCGCCGCCTCGGTCCACCAGCGTGAGCGGGCCGACATCGGGCAGCGCCGCCAGCGCCACCGCGGTGAGCGTGCCGCTCGCGCCACCGCCGAGGATGACCACTCCGTCCGTCATCAGGTGGACGACCCTAGCGGATGCGTGGTTCCATCGGTGGTTCGGCAACCCCACGCTGGCCGATCATCATGTCGCTCCTCGAATTGCAGAGGCTCCTCGGGAGCTTGCCACCCTCCCGGATGAGGCCGGAGGAGCTCGCTGCGCTCGCCGCGGGCTGGCCCGACGCGCTGGAAGGCGAGGAGCTCGCCGCGAAGGCCACCTTCGATGACCAGGGGTATACCCGGACCATCCTCCACCGCTCGCCGCGATGGGAGGCGCTCCTCGTCGGCTGGCTCCCCGGGCAGCGCACTGCGCGCCACGGTCACGGGGAGAGCTTCGGGCTGACCTGTGTGCTCGAGGGAAGCCTGGTCGAGGTCGAGTACCGGCTTGCGCCTGGCGGACAGGTCAGGAAGGGCGAGCGCCGGAAGCACGGCCCGGGAAGCGTCTTCCACGAGCAGCCGCACACCATCCATCACGTGGAGCACGCCGGACGGGTCCGGGCGGTGAGCCTGCACCTGTACGCTCCGCCGCTCCAGCGGATGGAGCTCTACGACCCGTCGACCGGGACCAGCCACCCGCGCCGGTCCGGACGCCGCGAGCCGAAGAGCTCCATCATGGCGCGGTAGAGGCGGTCGGCGATCTCGCCGCGCCCATCCCCGAGCCGGATCGTCTTCTCGCCCCACTGCAGCTCACCGATGGCGGAGATGGTGGCGGCGGTGCCGGTCCCGAACGCCTCCTTCAGCTCGCCGCGGGCAGAGGCTTCCGCGACCTCGGCGATGCTCACCGCGCGCTCCTGGACCGTCACCTTCCACTCCCGGAGGAGCTGGAGCGCCGAGTCGCGGGTCACGCCGGCGAGGAGCGAGTCCTCCAGCGGCGGCGTCACCACCGTGTCGCCGATGCGGAAGAAGATGTTCATCGTCCCCGCCTCCTCGACGTTCCGGTGGTTCTGGTCGAGCCAGACGACCTGGTGGAAGCCGGCCTTCTTGGCCCGCTCGCCAGCTGCCATGCCGGCGACGTAGTTGGCACCGGCCTTGGCAGCGCCGATGCCTCCGCGGGCGGCGCGCACGTGCTCGGTCTCCACCCACAGCCGCAGCGGGGTGGGGCGGGGGCCGAAGTAGTTTCCCACCGGCGAGGTCAGCACGTAGAGGAGGTACTTCTGCGAGGGGCGGACACCCAGGAACGCCTCGGTGCCGATCATCGTCGGGCGGACGTACAGCGACGCGCCGGGCTCGGTGGGAACCCAGGAGGCGTCTTCGCGCACCAGCGCGCGGAGGGCGTGAAGGAAGTCTTCCTCCGGCACCTCGGGCATGCACAGCCGGCGCGCAGAGGCGTTGAAGCGGCGAATGTGCATCTGGGGACGGAAGAGCAGCGGGCAGCGCTCGCCGGGGACCGCCTTCATCCCCTCGAACATCGCCTGCGCGTACTGCAGCGCGCTGGCGGCCGGGTCGAGCGGGATGGGCCCGTAGGGGACGATGCGCGGGTTCTTCCAGCCGCGGCCCTCGTGATCGGCCAGGAAGAGATGGTCGCCGTAGAACCGCCCGAAGCCGAGGTCTCCGGCGGGAGGTCGGGGCTTCGGCTCTCGGGTGCGAGTCACCTGGATGTCGAATGGCATCGGCTCTCCTCGGGCGCCACGGGCGACCCAATCTCGGCCGGCCCATATAGCGGTGAGCGGGCACAGAGGCCACCCCGGCGGACCGCAAACGTCCGGGGCGGGCGCTCGCAAGCTGTCGATGGACCTCCGCGATGGCGAGGGCTGCAGGCCGCGGAGTGTCGTGGGGTGGCCTCCGCGCTCGCGTCCCCGATGCCGACCGGTCGGTCAGGGGAGCGTGAGGATCTCCGTCCCGTCGCGAGTGACGAGCACGGTGTGCTCCATCTGGGCGGAGCGAAGGCCGTCGGCGGTGACCGCGGTCCAGCCGTCGTTCCAGTGCTTCACGCCCCAGCTCCCCTCGGTGAGCATGGGCTCGATGGTGAAGATCATCCCCTCCTCGAGGAGCGTGGTCGCCGAGGGGTCGTCGAAGTGGGGGATCTGAAGGTCGGTGTGGAAGATCTCCCCGATGCCGTGGCCGCAGTAGTTACGGACGACGCCGAGGCCATTGGCGGCGGCGTGGGCGGCGATGGCCTGGCCGATGGCGCGGACCGGACGTCCGGGCTTCACCGCCTCGATGCCCTTGATCAGGGACTCCTCGGTGACCCGGATGAGCTTCCGCGCGGCCTCGTCGATCTCTCCGACGGCGAAGGTGGCGGAGCAGTCGCCGTGCATGCCCTCGAGGTAGATGGTGACGTCGCAGTTGACGATGTCCCCGGCCTCGAGTGGACGGTCGTCGGGGATGCCGTGCACCACCACCTCGTTGACGGAGGTGCACATGCTCTTCTGGAAGCCGTGGTACCCGAGCGTGCTCGGGTAGCCGCCGCGGGCGATGTACGCAGCGTGGGCGATGGCGTCGAGCGCATCGGTGGTGACGCCGGGGGCGACGCGCGCGCCGACCTCGTGGAGGACCTGGGCCGCGGCGCGACAGGCTCGCCGCATCCGATCGACGCGGGTGGTGGGGTCACCGCGGACGCCGCGTCCCGGCCGCCCGGAGGGGATGTAGTCCGGGCGGGGAATCTCCGGTGGCACGGTGCGCATCGGCGAGATGCGGCCCGGCTTCACCCGCCGGAGCTTCGGGGCCGGAGCGCCCGAGCGCGCGTCCGCCTCGCGGTGACACTTCTTGTACTTGAGCCCGCTCCTGCACCAGCAGGGGTCGTTGGGGCCCGGGCGGGAGACGGAGAGCTGGTGGTCGTTCACGGCGGACCCCTCCTCTAATTCGGCCGGCCCACCGCCGCCAGGGGCCCCCTCTCCGGCCGACGCGGGGCCTCGGTCCGAGGAGCGGAACTCCGCTTGCGCTGGAAGATCCGGTCGTCCGTCCGGCCCACCAGGTAGGTGACGATGTCGCGGAGCTCGGTGTCGGTGAGGCGGTCCAGCGGCATGGGCGGCATTTGCTTCGCGTCGTGGGGGGCGATCCACCGGACGCGGGAGACCAGGTAATCGGCCTCGTAGAGACCGATCTCCAGCGGGGGACGCATCGCGCCCTCCCCGTGGCAGCGGCCGCAGAAGCGCTCGGTGAGCACGGCGCCCCGCTTCGGATCTCCGCCGGTGGGCCGGTCGATGCCGGTCTTCCGCCCGAGGAGCATGGGCCGGTAGTCGAGCGGAGGCGCCGCGTCCGGCGAGATGCGCTTCAGGTACGCGGAAAGCTCGGCGAGCTGGGTGGAGACTCCGCCCGCGGGCCGGAGCATGAAGCGGCGGACGCAGAGGTCGGCAGCGTCCTCGGGGGTGGTGGCGAAGCCGCGCCAGAAGCTCGCGCGTCTGGCGCTGTTCCAGAGCGAGCTGTTGGGGGACGCATGACCGAGCGGGTCGAGCGTCCCCGTGCGCTCGTCGCGCCAGGCGTGGCAGCTCACGCAGGCGAGGGCGTTCTGCTCTCCGCCGACGGCCGGGTCGCGGAAGAGGCGCTCGCCCCGGCCCTCGGGGCTGGTGAGGGAGAACTCCCACCTCGCCGCGCGCGGCAGTGGCTTGGGCTTCTCCGGACGGCGGGCCACGTTGACCGCGAGCTCGACGCGAGGAGGCCGGGTGCTCGGCGCGGCGGGCGCGGGGGGAGAGGCGCCGAGCGCGACGGTGGGCGAGGAGGGCGCGGGGGCCCGGAAGCTGGCCTCGAATCGCACGCGAGCGACGGTGCCGAGCTTGAGGAAGAGCCGGGCCGGGCGGGGAATGCCGTACTCGGTGAAGGGGACGTCGAAGCTGCCGGTGACCTGGAGCGTACGCTGGCCGGCCTCGTCGCCGAGCATCACCCAGACCGGGATCCGGACCGGCTGTTCCTTGCCGTGGAGCGAGAGGGTACCCACGGCGTCGGCCTGTCCCTCGCGGCCGGCGGCGAGGACGCCCTGGCTGGGGCGCTCCAGGCGGCTGATGGTGAGCAAAGCCTCGGGGAAGCGATCGGTGTGGAAGAACTGATCGCGCAGGTCCTCGTCGCGGAGGCTGAGGCCGGTGGTGAAGCCCGACAGCGCGATGTGGATCTTCCCCGTGCCCTCGGCCCAGGTGGCCTCGTCGAAGCGAAGCTCGCCGGAGAGGCCGGAGGTGCTGCCCTCGATGGCATCGAGCGGCGCCTCGACGCGGAACTTCGCCCGTCCGGTGCCCTTCTGGAGCGTCCAGGTCCGGGGCTCGGCGGCGGCGAGCGCGGGCAGGAGCACGACGAGCAGGGGCGTCTTCCAGGTCATCGGACGTCCACCAGGACCCGCGTTCGGGTGATCAGATCGACCAGCGTTGGCTTGCGGAGCGCCGCGGGCAGCGCGCCGAAGAGAACGATGGCCGCCCAGGCGGCTCCGCCCACTCCGAGCGGGCCGTAGGCGACGAGAGGAGCGGAGTGGCTGATGAGCGAGTAGGCCAGGGCGAGCGCCACGGTCCAGCCCCACTGGAGGAAGGCGCGGGCGGCGGCGCGGAGCGGAGGCACGTCGCCATCCGCCTGGGTGCGAACCCGCAGGCGCATCAGCCACTGCCCGGGAGAGGCGCCGAGGAAGCCGATGCCCAGCCCGAGCCAGAGCGCGAACCAGGCCGGCGCGGCCCAGGGCGCCTTCTCGAAGAAGGGGAGGAAGACACCGACCGCGGGGAGGAGATCGAGCAGGCCTGCGATGAGGCGGACCAGGGGGGCGGGCGCGACCTGCGGCTGGGGCGCGGCGTGGCGCACGGCGCGGGCGAGCTCCTCGTGAGTCGGGAAGCGCTGGGCGGGGTCGGCGCGGAGGCAGCGGTCGACGATGCTCGTCAGGGCCCGGGGGACGTCGCGGCGGGCGCGGCGCAGCGGGAGAACTCCGCGCTGGATCTGCTGGAGGGCCTCGGCCGCGGTGCGGGCGCTCACCGGCGGAGCGCCGACGAGCAAGTGGTAGATGGTCGCGCCGAGGCCGTACACGTCGGCGCGCTGGTCGAGCGGCTCGCCGCGCAGCTGCTCCGGCGCCATGTAGGGGAGGGTGCCCATCACCGAGCCGACGACGCTCAGGCCGGCGATGCCGGCCATCGGGCTCCTGACCAGGGTGTCGTGGTCCGACGGGGAATGCGTGGCGGTGACCAGGCCGAAGTCGGCGACGTGGGCGATGCCGTAACGATCGAGCAGGACGTTGGCGGGCTTGAGGTCGCGGTGGACGATGCCGAGCCGCGCCGACTCGACCAGGGCCTCGGCGATGCCCAGGAAGTGCGTGGCCACCTGGGTCCAGGGAAGCGGGCCCTGCCGGTCGATGGCGTCCTGGAGCGAGCCACCGTCGACGAGCTGCATGGCCATGAACCACACGCCGCGCTCCTCGCCGACGAAGTAGACCTGGACCACGTGGGGGTGAACGAGGTTGGCCTGGCTCTGGGCCTCGCGCTGGAACCGGACGAGGAAGGAAGGATCGCCGGCCAGCTCGGGGCGGAGGGTCTTGAGCGCCACCGGGCGGTTCAGCGAGGTGTCGAAGCCGAGGTAGACGGCGCCCATGCCGCCGGAGGCGATGCGCCGGTCGACGCGGAAGTGGTGGAGGTAGGTGCCGGGCGCGAGCTCGGCAGGGACGAGGACGTCGGTGAGCGGCACGGGCGAGCGTGCCGTGGGCGGCACGGTCTCGCTCACTTCAGCTCCGGGTCCACGATGTCGTCCCGCGTGGAGACGACGATCGCCAGGAGCTCCTTGGTCTCGCGCTCGGGGACCAGGTGGGTCTTGAGCGCGGCGACCAGATCCTCACCGAGCGCGTCGAACTCGGCCCCGCGGACGCGCATCGGCGCGTGGAGCGGCTTCATCGCGCGGCCGGTGTAGGTGCAGGGTCCGCCGGAGGCGGCGCAGATCTGATCGGTGAGGTGGGCCTGGAGGACGTCCATGTCCACGAAGAGGAAGCGGACGTTGACGCGCTTGTCGCGGCCGATGTTGGCCACGAAGGTGTGCATGACCGAGTCGATGCCAGGACGGCGGCCGAGGCGCTCGTAGAGGCTCGGGCCGCCCGGTGCGCTCGAGCTCGACGAACCGGCAGCGGGCCGAGTGGCCTCGGAGCCCGAGGCGCACGCGACGAGGAGGGCGAGGAACGGCGTCCAGCGGCGCATGGGCGAGATCGGGCAGCGTAGCACGCGGGGGTTGCCGCTCCGTACGCAAGGCCGGGGAGTCCGGATGTCGGCTCCCCGCGGCCGAGATGTCCGGACACCTCCTACCGGCCCGGGGGACAGGGACTCCGCGCCGGCGTGTCAGGTGGTGGCGTACGCCCGAGGTCCGAGGTCCTGAAGCTGCGGGTCGCGCGCGCGGCTCGTTCTCGGGCCGGAGGTATCCGGCGCGGCGACCGCGAGGAGGAACACCACGGCGGCGAGCAGGATGAGGCGGCGGATCCGCCTGGCCGCGGGATTGCGTGGAGGCGATGTCACCGGCCTGATTCAAGCGCGGGAGCGAGGTGCCTGCCACCCAACCCGTTCTCAGCCCAGGGTCCGGGCGACATCTTCCGGTAGCTGGATCAGCTCACCCGTCTCAGCGTCGGGACGGCCCGCACTGGCCGGTGCCGCGCCTCCCAGCGCTCTCGCACAGCCAGGAACGGCTCCTCGATCAGGAGGAAGGTCACCGCCGCGATCAGCGCCGAGGACACGATTGCCACGAGGTAGCTGATCGCGGCGAGCACCCATCCCGAACCCACCAGCGGTACGAGCGCGTGCGTCAGCGGTGGCATCAATCTCGGCATCACCTCGAAGTGGTTCAGGTACATCCCGTACGACAGCCGGGACAGCACGTGGAACCCACGCCAGGCGGTGAGTTGCCGGACGCGCGAGCCGGCGCGCAGCCCGAGCGCGACCATGCCCCCGTAGATCAGCCCGAGCCCGGTGAAGCTGAAGAGCGTCTGATCGATTTCGCGGAGCGCGAACCCGGTGAGGATGGCCACCAGCGGCCATCGCCACGGATGCGGGTGCTCGGGCGTGAGGGTCGCGGGTCGCCTCACCGACGCCCAGGCAAGGAACAACCCCACCAGCAGCCCGTCGCAGTGGGTGTGGATGGGCCCGTACATCCAGGCCAGGCCCCTCTCCCCCGTACCCGCGGCCGACACCGCACGCACCACCGGCATCAGCGCGAGAAGGATCAGCGGCGCCCAGGGCTGTCCCTTCGGCCCGGCCAGCCGCTGAACCCCGAGAAGGAGCAGCGGGACGATCAGGTAGAACTGCTCCTCCGTGGAGAGGGACCACCCGCCGCTCACCTGTCCCTGGAAGTAGTTGGACAGGAAGGTCACGTCCGGCCAGATGCCTCGCCATTTCCCCAGACCGAGTGCGAGGAACGCGATCCAGGCGAAGTAGAGCGGCCAGATCCGCAGCCCGCGGCGCAGCAGGAAGCGCGGAACGTTCACCGAGTCCTGGCGCTGCAGCTCGCGCTGGAGCTGCCGGCCGATGAGGAAGCCGGAGAGGACGAAGAAGAGATCCACCCCGGTCCACCCGTACCGGAAGACGGTGAAGTCCCACGCCGCCGATGGAGCCAGCTCGGCGCCGCCGACCGCGAGGTGGTTGCCGATCACCAGGACGATCGCCGCGGTCCGGAGCGCGTCCAGGGAAGGGAAGGTTCCGGGCGGAGGGACGAAGAGGGACCGGAGCGCGCGCCCCGGCCACCGTTCCCCCGAACCCTCGCTGATGCTCTCGCCCACGCCCGCCAGCGAAGGTGGGTTGCCCGGCGCGCCGGCGCAAACGCCACGGCGCCGATGCTCGGGTCATCGTCGAATCCCGGACGGAGGAGCCGCCCGGGATCCGGAGCTTCGTCAGGTCAGGTCGAAGAGAAGGACCTCGGCGGGCTCGTCCCCGGTCAGGGTGACGGACCGCTCGTCGGAGATGGCCGCCCCGTCACCTGCGGAGAGCACCACGTCGCCCATCCGGACCTGGCCGCGGGCGACCTGCACCCAGAGGTACCGCCCGGCAGCGAGTGGATGGCTCACCGTCTGACCCTTGCCGAGGAGCGTGGTGTACACCCGCGCGTCCTGGTGAATCTTCAGGCTGCCGTCCGCCGCGTCGGGCGAGGCGATGAGGCGGAGCTGCCCCTGCCGCTGTTCGGGAGGAAAGTGCTTCTGCTCGTAGCCCGGGGTGATGCCGCGGCGGTCGGGGACGATCCAGATCTGGAGGAAGTGGACCGGCTCGGACCGGGAGGCGTTGAACTCGCTGTGCATCACGCCCGTGCCCGCGCTCATCCGCTGCACGTCGCCCGGCTCGATGACCCCGCCGCCGCCCGTGGAGTCCCGGTGGGCCAGACCGCCCTCGAGCACGTAGGAGAGGATCTCCATGTCCCGGTGCCCGTGGGTGCCGAACCCCTGCCCGGGCTGGACTCGGTCCTCGTTGATGACCCGCAGCGCCCGGAACCCCATGGCCTGGGGGTCGTAGTAGTCGGCGAAGGAGAAGGTGTGGTGGCTGTCGAGCCAGCCGTGTTCGGCGTGGCCCCGCTCGTTGCTCTTGCGAACCTGGATCATGGCAAGGACTGCTTAACGCAGGCCGGGGAGATGGCTCGTCGCTCGGCAGGCAACGGTTCGTTTCTCGCCCAGCAACCTGGGCGGGTCCAATCAGGCCGCACTCCGGTCAGCGCCCCGGCCTCCGGCGTCCGAGAGTCACGGCCCGGCCCGGAAGGTTCGGTGGTCACGCCCGCGGCGTCACCTTATGGTGGCGCCCCCCGTGCTCCGAACTCTCGCTGCCACCCGCTACGTCACACCGCTCCGGGAGGGCGGGAGCCTGCCCGCGATCGTCGAGGGAGAGGACGACGGTCTGTACGTGGTGAAGTTTCGGGGCGCCGGGCAGGGGGCACGCGCGCTGGTGGCCGAGCTGCTGGCGGGGGAGCTGGGTCGGGCGCTCGGGCTCCCGGTGCCGTCGCTGGCGCTGGTGACGCTCGACCCGGACATCGGGCGCACGGAGCCGGACGGCGAGATCCGCGACCTCCTCAAGGCCAGCGTGGGGCTCAACCTCGGCGTGGACTACCTGCCCGGTGCCCTGGGGTACGATCCCGCAGCCTCGACCCCACCGCCCGCGGAGCTCGCCGCGAACATCGTCTGGTTCGACGCCCTGGTGCTGAACGTGGATCGCACGCCGCGAAACCCCAACCTGCTCGAGTGGCACCGTCGGCTGTACTGCATCGATCACGGCGCGAGCTTCTACGTCCACCACGATTGGGCGAGCGCCGCGTCCCGGGCCGCCTCGCCGTTTCCCCAGGTCAAGGACCACGTCCTCCTGGCGGTGGCAGGGGAGATCCGCGTCGCGGGTGAGCGGCTCCGTCCCAGACTCTCCGGGGCGCTGTTCCGGGAGGTGGCGGACGCGGTACCCGATGCGTGGCTGCCCGACGATCCGCACCTCGGCGGCGCGCGCGCGCAGCGACATGCCTACGTGGAGTGGCTCTCCCGCCGTCTGGGCAACGCCGAGCTGTTCGAGGAGGAGGCCGACCGTGCCCGCGCCCTGCGCGTTTGACTACGCGGTGGTCCGGGTGGTGCCCCGGGTCGAGCGCGGCGAGTTCCTGAATGCCGGGGTCATCGTCTGGTGCCTTGCGCAGGACTTTCTCGCGGCGCGCGTGGCGCTCGACGTGACGCGGCTCCGGGCGCTCGACCCGGGTGCCGACGTCGATGCGATCTCCGCGCATCTTGCCGCCGTGCCGCGGATCTGCGCCGGAGACCCCACCGCGGGGCCGGTGGCGCGCCTGCCGGCCAAGGAGCGCTTCCACTGGCTCGTCGCGCCCCTGCAGCACCGTGATCCAGACTTCTCCGGTCCACGCGGGCCGCGCGGAGATGCCGGAGGCGGCACTCGCCCGTCTCTTCAAGACCCTGGTGGAGTCCGGACCGTGAGGCGGCTCACGCCCGCGCCGGCGCGGGTATTCTTGCTGTCCCCGGCGCGTTGCGACGGCGTGCGGATGATGATGCTGCGGCGGGCCGCGGCGAGCTTCCCCCTCGCGCTGGAGCTGCGCTCGGCCGCTGGCGCGACGCTCGGCGACGTCTTCACCTTCACCAGCGGCCTCTACTTCCGCGGAAAGATCACCTACGCGCGGGCCTTCGGGCCGTCGTGGGTGATCACGCCGGGGGCCGGCCTGGTGGAACCCGACCGGCGCATCACGCCCTCGGAGCTCGATGCCTGGGCGCGGGTGCGGGTGGATCTCGAGGACCGGCGCTACCGCCGTCCGCTCGAGCGTGACGCCCGCGCGCTGAGCGGACGCTTCCCCGAGGCCGAGGTGGTGCTGCTGGGGAGCATCGCGAGCGACAAGTACGTCGACCTGCTGCTCGACATCTTCGACGAGCGCCTGCTCTTCCCGGTGGACTTCGTGGGGCGCGGCGACATGAGCCGGGGCGGGCTGCTGCTTCGCTCGGCCCGGGCCGGCACCGAGCTGTCCTACGGCCCGGTGCGCGGAGCGGTCCGCCATGGGCCGCGCCCACCGCGTCTGCCGCGTCTGCAGCCCCGACCCCTCCCGGAGCGCCGGGGCGTCAGGGCGGCAAAGATCGTTTCCGCCAGCAAGATCAAGCGGATGACCGACCTCGAGTGATCGAGGTGTCGATCGAAGGTGTCTGGCACCTTCGATCGGGTTGGCACCTTCGATCGGCTTTCGGAGAGCGTTTCCGCCTCAGCCTGTGCCGAACGCGCGAACGAGTCCCACCGCGCCCCCGGCGAGGACGACGTACGCGATGTTGACCCGCTTACCGCCGACGACGAGCACGACGAACGCCATCACGCCGAGCACCAGCGTCACCCAGTCCAGCCGGCCGGCGTGGAAGACCGTCGCCCGGCCCAGCGCCAGCGACACGGCCGCCATCAGCGCCAGCACGCCCGCGGTCACGCCCTGGAGGAAGGGCTGCACCCCGGGCCAGGACGTGATGCGATCCAGGTGCGGCGCTCCGATCAGCACGAAGACGAACGAGGGCAGGAACAACCAGAACCCCGCGGACAGCGCCGAGGCGAGTCCCATCCCCACCGGATGGCCGGCCAGGTACCCGATGAAGACGCCGATGCTGATCAGCGGTCCGGGCGTCGTCTCTCCCAGCGCGAGCGCGTCCACCATCTGAGGGTCGGTGAGCCAGCCGTAGTGCAGCACTCCACCCTCCCGCAGCAGGGGAAGGACCGCGTACGCCCCTCCGAACGACACCAGCCCCACCTTCAGGAAGAAGAGCGAGACGTCACGGAGGCGCTCCAGCGCCGGAGCCGCTGCCTCCGCGCGCCCTGCGGCGACCATCGACAGGAGCGCCACCGTGGCGAGCGGCCCCCGCAAGCGCGAGCGGACGATCGACAGTGCACCGCATCCGAGGAGCAGGGGCACGAAGCCCACGTGCAGGAAGACCGACGCCCCGAACGCCAGGACCGCGAGCACCTTCTGGAACTGGGTCCGGAGCGCGGCCTTGCTCAGTCGGAGCATCGCCGCGGCGAGCAACGCCAGTGCCACCGGGCGAAACCCGGACAGAACACCCACCAGTTCCGGCCTCGAGCCGTACCGCACGTAGATCGCGGCCAGCGCCGCGAGGGTGATGATTCCTGGAGAGATGAAGAGCAAGCCGGCGAGCACGCCCCCGAGCACCCCCAGCACGCGCCAGCCGATGAAGATCGCCATCTGCGAGGCCTCGGGGCCGGGCAGCACGTGGACGAAGTTCAGTGCCCGGACGAATCCGGCATCGTCGATCCATCCGCGCCGCTCGACGCACTCGTCGTGCATGAGACCGAGCTGCGCGACTGGCCCCCCGAACGCCAGCCAGCCGATGCGGAAGAAGACCTGGACCAGCTCGGAGAGGGAGACGGGGGCAGCAGGCATGCGGGCGACGGAACCATCGCTCGTTTCACGACGAGTGCGCCAATCCCTTGCGAGGGCCACCCTCCGTCCCCACCCTCCGCCGTCATGGGAGGACGCATGATCTATCGAGGACAGTGGTGGCTCGTGATGCCGCTGGCGGCCGCGCTCGGATGCGCTGGGTCTCAGCAGGCACAGACTGGCTCTGCGCAGGCGCAGGCAGGATCTCACCAG
>Ga0207679_10000906_pt1 | contig 18937 bp, 21 predicted proteins | sample KBSC73metaG_FD_184320 | JGI IMG/M metagenome (GOLD analysis project Ga0207679, IMG submission 184320) | Corn rhizosphere microbial communities from Kellogg Biological Station, Michigan, USA - KBS C7-3 metaG (SPAdes) (version 2) | ecosystem: Host-associated > Plants > Roots > Rhizosphere > Soil ... | reverse complement strand
CCGCTGGTGCCCGGTATACAGGACCGTCTCAGTGTCATGTATCAGTTCATGTTTTTGTCACCGGAAAAGTTGAAAGTACTCGAATTTCCAATGACCAACGGCAGAAAGATCGAGCATTACCGTTATGAATTGGCAGACGTTCAAGCGGTCGATAGCGCCTTGGGTAAACTTGAGACGCTGCATCTCGTCAAACATCGAGAGGCGGGCGAGAATGGGATCGACGTATGGTTGGCTGCGGATCGTCACCTGTTTCCCGTAAAAGTTGTATTTCGGGAAAACGACGGATCGACGATCGAACAAGTGATAACGCGTCTTGAATTCAAGTGATGCAATTACACATGCGGCGCACGCTCGTAGTTTTTGTCGGGCTATCGCTCATCGCGCATTTACTGATCCTGGCGGGCATACGCATACAGTTGCCCGACTTCGAGCGCGCTCCGCCTCCGTTGGAGGCACGTCTCGAACCGGCGCCGCGGCTGCCGCCGGTTCTGCCTGCGATCACGCAGGCGCCAGTGCCACGCACGCGCGCGCAGCATAAACACAAACCATCCGTCAAACACGTAGAGCGCGTAACGCCGGCACCTGCACCAATACCCGCAGCGCCGCGTGTCGATACGTCCGCGATTGCCGATACGCCCGCTCAATCGGGCGCTGACGCAAGCGCGGCAACCGCCGATGCAGGTCCTATAAACGCTGGTCAGCTAGACACGATGGCGAGCGCGCAAGCTGCAGAGCAGCCTGCCGTAGCCACAGAACCCGTGTTGCCGGTCGCACGGCGCTTACCTCGCAAGGGGCAAATCACCTATGCGTTGTACCTTGGCACTGACAAATTCAACGTTGGAAGTACGCTGCAAAGCTGGGAGATCGACGGCGACAGCTACCGTCTGCAGAGTGTGTCCGAAACTTCGGGACTGGTTGCAGTATTCGTGCGACAGCGCCTCGCTTACGAAAGCCGCGGCAAACTGACCGCGCGCGGCTTGCGGCCGGAACACTTCACCACTGAGCGTGTGCGCTCAGGAAACCTCGAAAAAGCGCGCGCAGATTTCGACTGGAGCGCTGCCTCGGCGACAGTCGGCAATCCGGCGCATGACGTAGCGCTGCCGGCGAACGCACAGGACATTGTCAGCTTCATGTACCAGCTCGGCCTGTTGCCGCTCACCCCGGGCCGCATCGAATTACCGATTACCAATGGATGGAAGCTCGAGCGCTATGAGCTTGATGTTGGCAGGGAAGAACCGCTTGAAACACCATTTGGCGAACTGCGCGCGATACCCGTTAAACAAGTGCGCCATGCCGACCGCGAAAGCATCGAGCTGTGGCTGGCGCCGGCGTATCGCTGGTTGCCCGTGCGGATACGCTTTTTCAATCGCGACGGCGAGCCTTCCGGCGAACAGCTCGTCAGTGAAATACGTGTGAGCGGCGAATGAAATTCGAGTAAGCTCGCGCCTCCTCATCCAGGCCGCCTATGCACGCTGGCCATACAACCTTGTCGTCATGCCATCAGTGCGTTCGCAAACGGGCAGATCACACGCTCGAAAAACGCCGCTTCGGGTGAAACCCGCATTCGCGCACTTTACGGCGGTTGAGGCGGCGCTCGGCCGGATTCTTCCTATGACGCAACCCGCCGACGTGGTGCTGTCGAGCTACTTCCGCACGCATCATGAACTCGGGCAGCACGACCGACAGTTCATTGCCGAAACAGTCTTTGGAGTACTGCGACGGCGCATTGGACTTGAATACCAAACCGGCGCTGATACAGCCCGTCGATTGGTGCTTGCCTATTTGAATCGCATTCAGGGGATGAGTTTCCGGCAGCTGGAGCCCGCGCTCGGTGGAGACGATATTCGCTGGGCAGCGGCGATCAATCCGCGGCCGGATGCCGACGCGCCCTTGCATGTTCGTGCCGAGTTGCCGGAGTGGCTCGCCGATATGTTAAGCGTCGACCTGCCGTCAGAGGAGGTGTTAGCGCTCGGTCGCGCGCTGCAGGAACCCGCGCCGCTTGATCTACGCGTGAATTCGCTGCTGGCAACGCGCGAGGATGTCATACACGAGCTCACGACGCAGGGCCTCGATGCGCAACCCGTACCGCTTAGCCCGCTCGGCATTCGCGTCACCGGGAGTCCGGCGCTGAGCCGCAATCCGCTGTTTACCAGCGGCCGGATAGAAGTACAGGATGAAGGCAGCCAGCTCCTATGTCACCTCGTCGCGCCCAAGCGCCGTGAGATGGTCGTTGACTTCTGCGCAGGGGCCGGCGGAAAGACACTTGCGCTCGGCGCGATGATGCAATCACAAGGCAGGCTATACGCGTTCGACGTATCCGACGCACGACTGAACAGGCTCAAGCCGCGTCTCAAGCGCTCCGCACTGTCGAATGTTCATCCGCAGTTGCTGCACAACGAAAACGACATCAAGGTCAAACGCCTGGGCGGCAAGATCGATCGCGTACTCGTGGATGCGCCATGCAGCGGATTTGGCACATTACGTCGCAATCCTGATCTCAAATGGCGCCAGACACGCGCCGCAATCGAAGAGCTGACCGTCAAACAACAGGCGATTCTCACGGCAGCGGCGGCGCTCGTGAAACCCGGTGGCCGACTTGTCTATGCAACATGCAGTTTCCTGCGCGCAGAAAATCAGGACATCGTGGCAGCCTTCCTGACCGCGCACCCCGACTTCGTGCTCCGCCCGGCGAGCGAAGTGCTCGCTCAACAGTACATTCCGCTCGATACGGGCGACTATCTGCAGCTTTACCCTCATCGCCATGGTTGCGACGGTTTTTTTGCGGCTGTGTTGTCGCGCAAAGAAGAAGAGCCCGGTAGATTCGTCAACTGACGAGCGTCACGACCGTTTGATAAGCATGATCGGTCGTAGCTGTGTCTGCGTACTCCTGGCGATTGCTGCCGGTGCCGGGCTTGCGCGCCAAGGCGCGCTGCCGGTCACACCTTTTGCGGCGACTGGAACCATACAGTACGCGTTCGCGCCGGATGATCACGCAGATAGTATGATCATCGCGGCTATCAACTCTGCTCGCCTGCAGATACTTGTGCAGGCGTACAGCTTCACGCACCGGCGCATCGCTGATGCGCTCATATCTGCCCACCGACGCGGCGTCGAGGTGGCAGTGCTCGTCGATCAGCAACCGCCGCCGCCAGGTCCTGACATGTTGCGCAACATGGTGCGGGAGGGCGTGCCGGTGCTCGTCGATCCGCAACACGCAGCAGCGCACAACAAGATCATCGTCATCGATGCGCAATCGCCGGATTGCGGCGTTGTCACCGGCAGCTTCAACTTCACGTACGCAGCGCAGCACCGCAATGCGGAGAACGCAATCCTCATGCGCGGCAACCCGCCGCTGTGCGACGCCTACTTGAACAACTGGCGCCGACACCATGCGCATTCTCTGCCGCAATTTCGTTAAAGGGCGACATGCTAGAATCCCGCGCGCCACTTAACTAAGGTGCTCCGCCGCGGATGTGACGAACTCCATCGAACCACTGCTGCTTTCTCTGTGGGGCGATCTCAGCAATATTCGCGTGCTGTGGCAGGCAGCAGCGATCGCCCTCGGACTGATTGCAGCGGCATGGATCTCCCGCCGCTCGCAGCCCCGACTCCACGGCGACGATAACAGCCGTTTCAAGTTCGGTCTCGGCGGATTGCGCCGCCTGATTTTTCCGCTGACGGCGCTGCTGCTCGTGCTGCTTGCGCGCCTTTCGTTGTCGCATTTTGACGTGAGCACGAATCTGCTGAGCGGCGCGATTGTGCTGCTGACGGCGATGGCAGTAATTCGTCTGGTCGTCTATATGCAGCGGCTCATCTTTCCCAGCGGCCGAGTGCTGGTGCAATTCGAGCGCGTGATCACATGGGCCGTATGGCTCGCCGTTGCGTTCTACTTTTCCGGGCTTGCGCCGGATGTCATCAATTTTTTTGACGGCATAGGCTTTGAGTTCGGCAAGCAGCGGATCTCGCTGCTCACAATCGGCGAAGGCATCCTGTGGGTGCTTTTCTCACTAATGATTGCGCTATGGGCCGGGCGACTGATCGAAGAGCGCTTGATGACAGCGCACGGGCTCAACATGGCGCTGCGAGTGATGCTCGCGAAGCTCACGCGCGCGGTGCTGGTGTTGCTTGCCGTGCTGATAGTCCTGCCGGCAGTCGGCATTGACCTCACTGCGCTTTCGTTGCTCGGTGGCGCAATCGGCGTGGGTGTCGGTTTTGGCCTGCAAAAAATCGCGAGCAATTACATCAGCGGATTCATTATCCTGTTCGACCGCTCGGTCACGATCGGCGATGTCGTCACGATTGAAAAGCAGACGGGCAAACTAACCAAGATGACCGCGCGCTACGTCGTGGTGCGCGCGCTCGACGGCACCGAGGCGATCGTTCCGAATGAGACGCTCATAACTTCGGTAGTCATCAACCAGTCCTACACCGATCGCAAGCTCGGCGTGGGTGTTCCACTAAAGATAAGTTACCGCAGCGATCTCGACCTTGCGATGCGCATCATGGCGGACGTGGCGAAACGACACGTGCGCGCGCTGGCCGAACCGGCGCCGAAGGTAGCGATCAGGGCCTTTGGCGAAAACGGGATCGAACTCGAATTGAGTGTGTGGATGCAGAATCCTGAAGAAGGTACGGGCAATTTGAGATCGGACATCTACCATGAGATCTGGCAGGAATTCAGACAGAACGGCATCGAGTTCGCGACGGTGAGGCGCGAATTAAGCATACTGAAAGAAAATGCAGGGGATGCCGCGAACGTTTGAGCATTCGTGCAGTCTGAGCTTTAGACGCAAAAACAGGAGCTTATAGGGGAGTGAAAAGCCGCTGCGTGCGTTTTGGACAATCCAAAATAAATCCTTTGGCATGCTGTCCTGTTTGCTAGAATACCCCCCGCATGTCCACTCTTATGAAAGTAATCTAACTCTATGTATTCAGGCGTATTCAGTCTTCCATGGTGGGGCTACATCGTAGTCGCGCTAGTCTTTACGCACATTACCATCGCGGGCGTAACGATCTATCTGCATCGCCACTCGGCGCACCGCGCGCTTGATCTGCATCCGGCTGTCAGCCACTTCTTCCGGTTCTGGCTGTGGTTGACGACCGGCATGGAAACGAAGCAGTGGACGGCCATTCATCGTAAACACCATGCGCGCTGCGAAACCAAAGAAGACCCGCATAGCCCGCAAATTCTAGGCATCGAAAAGGTAATGTGGGAAGGCGCGGACCTCTACAAGATCGAAGCTCGAAACCAGGAGACGATGGAGCGCTTCGGTCAGGGTACGCCGGACGACTGGATCGAGCGCAATGTGTATTCGAAACATTCGGTGCTCGGCATCGCAGCGATGATGGTTATCAATCTTGCGCTCTTCGGGTTTATCGGTTTGACAATCTGGGCGGTCCAGATGATGTGGATCCCGCTGTTTGCCGCCGGCGTCATCAACGGCGTCGGACACTACTGGGGTTATCGCAGTTTTCAGGCTGAAGACGCGAGCCGCAATATCGTTCCGTGGGGCATCATTATCGGTGGCGAGGAACTGCACAACAATCACCATGCTTATCCGTCATCGGCGCGCCTTTCGAACAAGTGGTGGGAATTCGATATCGGCTGGCTGTACATCCGGCTCATGGAAGTCTGCGGTCTGGCGAACGTCAAGAAAATTGCGCCGAAAGTGACGCTCGTGGCCAACAAAGCCCAATGCGATCAGGACACGCTGCACGCTGTGATCATGAACCGCTATGACGTGTTGGCGAAGTACGCGCGCTCCCTGAAGCAGACGTGCAGCGACGAAATTGCGCATCTGAAGGCCCGCGCCGTGCGTGTCGATCGGGCGATGGTTAAGCGTTGGCTGCACAACGAGGAGCACCGGTTGTCGGCAGTGGATCGTGAGCGCCTTAAGGAAGTGCTGAGCAATAGCAAGACGCTGCACACCGTGCACTCGATGCGGGAGGAACTGACGACGCTCTGGCAGCGTTCGACTTCGACGAAAGAGCAACTGATACGCCAGCTCGAAGACTGGTGCCACCGCGCGGAGGCGAGCGGCATCGTCGCTCTGCATGATTTTTCGCGGCATCTGCGGCGTTACCAGTTGGCGCCGGCGTGAACGCGCGCCGCTAGCCTTAATTAAAAAGCCCGCTTACGCGGGCTTTTTATTTGGCCACTGCCAGTGCAATAACGGCTGCGCCAGAGGCAGCTATTTAATCTTCGTTTCCTTGTAAACCACGTGCTTGCGCGCCACCGGATCGAATTTTCTGATCTCGATTTTGTCGGGGGTCGTCCGCTTGTTCTTATTAGTGGTGTAGAAGTGGCCGGTTCCGGCCGTCGACTCGAGTTTGATCTTTTCGCGCATGATCGTCTCCTTTAAATCTGCTCGCCGCGCGCCCGCATTTCGGCGACCACAACATCAATGCCCTTCTTGTCGATTGTCCGCAAAGCATTCTGCGATACCCGCATGCGCACCCACCGGCTCTCGTTTTCGAGCCAGAAGCGGCGATACTGCAGGTTAGGCAGAAAACGGCGGCGCGTCTTGTTGTTCGCATGGGAAACGTGGTTTCCCAGTTGCGGCTTCTTGCCGGTGACCTGACATACGCGGGACATGGCGCGACTCCAAAATCGTAAAAGGCGCGATTCTACACTATCCGACGCGTTTGCCCAACCGGGTATCGGTATGCACGGACAGCACACCAGACCATGGAGTCGGCGCATTATTCTCAGCGAACCATCCCGATAGTCCTTACGCCGAGCACAACATGTCTGCTTGATGCGTTTGCGCAATTCAATAGTAGCCACTTTGACGTTATTACAAGCCAGGCTAGATCAGCCCGCGTTCGGCAAACGAAAGCACCCCGCTGCCTGCAACGATGAAATGATCGATAACGCGAACGTCGACCAGCGCGAGCGCCTGCTTGAGTGCCTGAGTCAGTGTCTCGTCCGCATGGCTGGGCTCCGCGACACCTGATGGATGGTTGTGCATCGCGCCTGCGTTGTGATGAAGCGCGCGCTTGACGACCTCGCGCGGATACACGCTCGTCTGCGTCAAGGTGCCGCGAAACAATTCCTCAATGCCGATCACGCGATGTTGAGCGTCGAGAAAAAGCGCAACGAAAACTTCGTGCGGCAGGGACTGCAGTCTCAACCGCAGATAGTCGCGCACCGCGGAAGGCGAATTCAGAGCATCGCCTGCTACGAGCTTCTCCCGCAAAGCCCGTCGCGCGATTTCCATGACAGCCTGTAGTTGCGCAAATTTCGCCGGGCCCATGCCTGGAAGCTCACAAACGTCGCGCTCCGGCGCCGAACACAGTGCGGCAAGCGAGCCGCTTCGAGTCAATAACTGCCGGGCGAGATCCACCGCGCTGATACCCGCTATGCCTGTTCGTAAAAAAATCGCGAGGAGCTCCGCATCGGAGAGGGCGTCGACGCCTTTCGCCAGCAGTTTCTCGCGCGGCCGATCATCAAGCGGCCAGTCGGTAATTGACATGATTGCTCCTTTACATCCCTCATTAACTAACGCATGCGCCAATCACCGGTGCATAGTCCTAACGTCATACATATGCGACTTTGGCCGGTGTCGCGGTGAGTTTGTGCAGCGCATATTTTGGTTTACACTCTTGCGCTCGCTCACAGAAAGCGCTGAATTGACAGTAAAAATGGCTAAGAAGCGCATCGTGCTCGGCGTCACGGGCGGGATCGCCGCATACAAGTCCGCCGAATTCGTGCGCCTTCTAGTGAAGGACGGTATAGGCGTGCAAGTAGTTATGACCCAGGCGGCCTGCGGTTTCATCACGCCGGCAACCATGCAGGCATTGTCCGGCAAGCCCGTATTCACAGATATGTGGGACCCGCGCGTCGCGGACAGCATGGCGCATATCGAGTTATCACGTGGCGCCGATGCAATAGTCGTTGCTCCTGCGACTGCGGATTTTCTCGCCAAGCTCGCTACAGGTTTTGCGGACGACTTGCTGTCGACGCTTTGTGTCGCGCGCGACTGTCCGCTCATCGTTGCGCCGGCGATGAACCGGCAGATGTGGGACAACAAGGCGACTCAGCGCAATATCGCGCAACTCAAGCGCGATGGCGTGGCTATCCTCGGTCCGGCAAGCGGCGACCAGGCATGCGGCGAGGTCGGCATGGGCAGAATGCTCGAAGCGCAACAGCTTTTCGATGACGTGCGGGCGTTGCTCGGACCCAAGGCGCTGACGGGCAAACGTGTCGTCATCACGGCCGGACCCACCTTTGAAGCCATAGACCCGGTCCGCGGCATAACCAACCGCAGCTCGGGAAAAATGGGCTATGCGCTCGCGCAAGCGGCACTTGACGCGAACGCTGACGTCACGCTTATTTCCGGCCCGGTCACACTCGATCCGCCTGCGGGGGCACGGCTTGAACGTGTCGAAAGCGCAGAGCAAATGTTTGATGCGGTAAAGAAACATATTAAGACAGATATCTTCATCGCCGTCGCTGCGGTGGCCGACTACCGCGTCGAAAAAGCGCAGACACAAAAAATAAAACGCACGGACGCGAACCTGACGCTTCAGCTCGTGCCGAATCCGGATATCCTCGCGTGGGTCGCGGCACTTCCTGACGCCCCGTTTTGCGTCGGATTTGCCGCTGAAAGCCAGAATCTGCAGGAGTTCGCGGACGTGAAGCGCCGCAAGAAGAAGGTGCCGCTTATGGTCGCGAATCTTGCCCAAAGCGCCATCGGAGCCGACGACAACGAGATCACGCTGTTGGACGATAGCGGCACGCGCACGCTCCCGCGTGCATCCAAGGCCTCGCTGGCGCGCGAGCTCATTGATCACATCGCTAAGCTGTATGCACAACGCGGCATAAACGAAAAGAAATGATCGCAGCGGGAGCTTCACCCGCGTATCCATCAATGAAACGACTTGACGTAAGAATACTCGATGCCAGAGTCCGCGATCAGCTACCGCAACACGCAACGGCCGGATCGGCCGGCGTTGACCTTCGCGCCTGCATCGACGCACCGATCACGCTTTCGCCGGGCGACACAGCGCTTGTACCGACCGGCATTGCGATTCATATCGGAGATCCCGCACTCGCCGCATTAATCCTGCCGCGGTCGGGACTCGGCCACAAACATGGAATCGTGCTCGGTAACCTGGTGGGTTTGATCGACTCGGATTACCAGGGGCAGATCTTCGTATCGACATGGAATCGCGGCAATGCGCCGTTTGTGCTCAATCCACTCGAGCGGCTCGCGCAACTCGTTGTGGTGCCGGTCGTCCAGGTGGCACTCAACATCGTCGAGGATTTCACCCAAAGCGAACGGGGCGCGGCCGGCTTCGGCAGTACCGGTAAGGCGTAACTGTCGTGTGCCGGCTTGAGCTCATCGAATAATCTCCTATGGCGTCGCGCACTACAGAAAGCCCTGCCATCATCTTGTTTGCGCATGGCGCACGCGACCCGGAGTGGGCTGAGCCGTTCCGCAAAATCCAGCGGACGTTGCACGCAAAGCGCCCCGGCCTGACGGTCGAGCTGGCGTTTTTGGACGTCATGGAGCCGTCGCTGCCCGACGCGATTTCCGCGCTGGTTAACGAAGGACACCGCTCGATCACCATAGCGCCAATCTTCATGGCGCAGGGCGGACACCTGAAGAACGACCTACCGAAGATACTCAATGCCATTCGCGCCGAGCATAAAGAGACGCACATCAGGCTGTTGCCACCGATCGGCGAAGTAGAACCGGTGCTGAACGCGATCTCGGAGTGGCTGCTTGGCGTCAGCGCGAGTTAATGTGCTTTACGACCGGGCTGCGTTTTATATACCGCGTACGTTTGTCACCGAGATTGGAGCATTACGCATGAGGGTTATCTTCGCCGGTCTGTTATGTGCTTTGTTGACCGCACACAGCTACGCACAGGGAACACTGCCTGAGATAGCGCTGCAGATCAAAGGCCAGAAAATCACCGTTGAAGTAGCGGCAACGGATGACGCCCGTATGACCGGCCTGATGCACCGGCGCATGATGCCTGAAAATCGCGGCATGCTGTTTGTGTTCGCTTATGCGCAGCCGCAAAGTTTTTGGATGATGAACACTTACATTCCGCTCAGCATTGCGTTTATCGATGACACTGGCACGATTATCAATATCGACGATATGCAACCGCTGACTACCGATCCCCACCCTTCAGCGAAACCAGCGAAGTACGCGCTTGAGATGAATCAGGGCTGGTTTGCGAAGCATGGAATCAAGGCCGGCGCCAGCGTGCAGGGACTGAAAAACGCACCGGCGCCGCGATAAAAAACGCGCGGTAGAACCGCGCGTTTTTGGCGATCCGGAGTAAGCCGGTTGCCGGATCAGAGTCCGCCGTGCGACTGCGCGACCATGCAGAACAGCATCGGTATCGACAGCATGGTATTGATGCGTGAAGTCATGCCGGCGAGTTTTGCGGCAGCTGCTTTCTCCTCCGGCGTCACCTGCACGATGCCGAGCGCCTTCTTCTGATTCGGCCAAATGATGAACCAGACGTTGAAGGCCATAATCAACCCAAGCCACATCCCGATGCCGATCGCATGCACACCCTTGTTCAGGGCCAGAGCTTGACCTAGATAGCCGTTCATGCCGGCGACAAGCGCTCCGGTAATTACTGTCGCTAAAGCGGCCCAGCGAAACCAGAACAGCGCTGCCGGTGCGATCACCTTGCCGATAGCCGGCTTCTGGTCGTCTGGAATCTTAGGCATGGAAGGCGTCTGCACGAAGTTGAAATACCAAAGCAGGCCAATCCACATGACACCGGACATCACATGCAGCCAGCGCATGACAAACGTCCACCACACATGATCGCCGGCCCGGGCGCCACCACCGCCAGTCAAACCGTTAACTGCCAGAATAATCACGATGAGAATGACAATGCCCGCAATTATTGTTTTACCAAGCGACTGGAAAAATGCGCCCATGGCACCTCCTTATGTATGTTGTTCGAGGCAGAGACTCCGCGCGCAAATATTAGCACAAGGGCGCACGCGGGCGTACTTCGTCACGACCAGTGTTAGTCATTGGTCATAACGTGCCTCGCGCGGGGTTATTGTTTGCGCAAACCTTAGATCAGCAGGAAGACCGCGTCATTCTCGATCTTCACGGCGAAGCGGCGCGTGCATCCGGCGTCAGGCGCAACCGCGGTGCCTTCTCCAAGGTTGATGTTCCAGCCGTGTAGAGGACACGCAACTTTGCGTCCGAATACGATACCTTGAGACAGCGGGCCGCCTTTGTGCGGACATTTGTCGAGCAGTGCGAAAACTTCATCGGCGGCCGTGCGGAACACCGCGATGTTGCCGTGCACACTGGTAACGACCCGGGCGCCCAGCCGCGGAATCGCATCCACATCGCACACCCGACGCCAGGGCACTGGCGAAGCAACCGGCGCGCATGTTGCGATATCGGCTGATGCGGCGCCATTCGGCACACTGCCGGCGCGATCACCGAAATCATTCATGTCCATCAGACGTGCAATGGCTCGAACTCGCGCACTGCGGCGCCTTTAGCGCGCTCACGCCAAGGATCCGGCTCGCCCTGAAGCGCGAAGCGCAATCGCGCATAAAGTGCTTTGCGGTTCGCGCTGTGGACGACGATCCGCTCTTTGATGTAATCAAGGCCGACGCGCGCGACATAGTGAACCGTGCGGTCAAGATAGCGGCCCTCCTCGCGATAAAGCTGAAGGAAAGCGCCGGCGTATTCGAGCACCTCTTCGCGCGTCTTCAATTTACATAGGAATTGCGCGACTTCCGCTTTGATGCCGCCGTTGCCTGCGACGTAGATCTCCCATCCGGAGTCGACGCCGATGACGCCGACGTCCTTGATCGTCGCCTCAGCGCAGTTGCGTGGACACCCGGACACCGCGAGCTTCACTTTGTGCGGGGCATACATACGCCACAGATCCTTTTCCAGTTCGATGCCCATGTTGGTGGAATCCTGGACGCCGAATCTGCACCATTCGGAGCCGACGCAAGTCTTGACCGTGCGTAGCGCCTTTGCGTACGCATGTCCGGAAGGCATATCCAGATCACGCCAGACACTCGGTAGATCCTCTTTCCTGACGCCGAGCAGATCCATGCGCTGTCCGCCGGTCACCTTTACGGTAGGTATCTTGTATTTGTCGACGACATCCGCGATTCGGCGCAGTTCACTGGCATTCGTGGTACCGCCCCACATGCGCGGTATCACGGAGTAAGTTCCATCTTTCTGAATGTTGGCGTGCGCGCGTTCGTTAATGAATCGCGACTGAGGGTCGTCGAGGGCTTCGTGCGGCCATGTCGATAGCAGGTAGTAGTTGAGCGCCGGCCGGCACGTCGCGCATCCGTTCGGCGTGCTCCACTCCATAAATTGCATCACGTCGGGAATGGACAGCAGGTGCTGTTCGCGAATGACGCGACGTACTTCTTCATGTGTGTGCTCGGTGCAGCCGCACACCGGCTTGTTCCGCGCAGCCGCCGGCTCATAAGCGCCGCCCACAGTAGACGCGAGTATCTGCTCGACAAGTCCGGTACACGAGCCGCACGAGCTCGATGCTTTTGTGTACTTGCGCACGTCGTCAAGCGTGAACAGTCCCTGGCCCTTGATCGCTTTTACGATCGTTCCCTTGCAGACGCCGTTGCAGCCGCACACCTCCATTTCATCCGACATGGCGGCCGCCTTGTTCTGCCCCTGATGTCCGCTGTTGCCGAGGTGAGACTGACCGAACATCAGGTGGTCGCGAATATCGCTGATGCTTTGCCGGTCGCGCAGCAATTGAAAGTACCAGGCCCCGTCGACCGTATCGCCATAGAGCACGCTGCCGATTACCCGGTCATCGCGCAGCACCAGCCGCTTGTAAACCCCGCCGGCGGAATCATGAAGGACGATCTCCTCGGTGTCGGGTCCACCGGAAAAGTCGCCGGCGGAAAAAAGATCCACACCCGTCACTTTGAGCTTGGTCGAGATAGCCGATCCAACGTAGCGGCCGATTCCGAAGTGAGCAAGGTGGTTCGCGCAGACTTTCGCCATCTCGAATAGCGGCGCCACCAGACCGTATCCAATACCCCGGTGGGCAACGCATTCGCCAACCGCATAGATTTTCGGATCGTAAGTCTGCATCGTGTCGCTGACGACGATGCCGCGATTACAAAAGAGGCCCGCGGATTGCGCGAGCTCGATATTGGGACGTATGCCCACCGCCATTACGACGATGTCGGCCGCGATTTCAGAGCCGTCTTTGAAGCGCACGCCGGTGACGCGGCCCGCCTTGCCGCCGTCCGCATCTCCGACGATTTCCGCCGTCTGCGTGTTGAGCCGGAAGCGCAGGCCTTTGGCTTCGAGCGACTGCTGCAACATCCGCGCGGCGGTCCGATCGAGCTGGCGCTCCATCAGCCATTCCATCAGGTGCACGACGGTCACCTGCATGCCGCGCAGCTTGAGTCCGTTCGCTGCCTCGAGACCGAGTAAGCCGCCGCCGATCACCACTGCGTTCTGATACTGCGACGCCGATTCGATCATCGCATTCGTGTCGTGGATGTCGCGGTAAGTGATTACACCGTTGAGTCCGCAACCGGGAATCGGGAGCATCAACGGATTTGAGCCTGTGGCCAGCAGCAAGCGGTCGTACTGGGCCTCGACGCCGTTCGCCGCAATGACTTTTTTGGCGTGCCGGTCAATTCGCACGATCTTACTGTTGAGATGAAGCGTAATGCCGTTTGCCGCATACCAGTCGACGTCGTTGAGCATGATGTCGGTCAGCGTCATCTCTCCGGCGAGCACGGGCGACAGCAATATGCGGTTGTAGTTAGCGTGCGGCTCAGCGCCGAACACTGTGATGTCGTATAAGTCGGGTGCGATCTTCAACAGCTCTTCGAGCGTTCGCACGCCTGCCATGCCGTTGCCGATCATCACCAGTTTCATCTTTTGCATAAGAATCCTCCGCGGCCTTAAGCCGCGCTGCGGCAGGCGTGCAATTGTTCCCCCGCGAAGCCCACGACTTTCCCGATAACAATCAGCGCTGGACTATCCAGATCGGCCTGGGCGATCTCACCGGCAAGCGCAGCCAGCGATGTGACGACCTCACGCTGACCGGGACGCGTTCCATGTGCTATCGCGGCCGCGGGCGTATCCGCCGGCATACCGGCAGCAAGCAGCGCATGCGAGATTGCGCCGGCTCGCTGCATGCCCATGTAGATCACCAACGTAGTGCCGCTTTCTGTAAGCGCCTTCCAATTCGGCTCGTCGCCATTGCGCGTGTGACCGGTAACGAAGGTAACGCCGCGCGCCATCTCGCGGTGCGTGACAGGGATACCCAGCGTCGCCGGCACCGCGATGCCCGCGGTGATCCCGGGAATCACTTCAAATGGCACGCCGGCTCGAGCCAGCGCCAAGGTTTCTTCGCCGCCGCGGCCAAAGACGAACGGGTCGCCTCCTTTGAGCCGCGCGACGACCTGCCCCTGTCGGGCGAGCCGCACGAGTAACCGCTCAATAAAAGCTTGCGGCGTCGACCGGCAGCCGCCCCGTTTGCCGACTTTAATCAGGCGTGCATGCGATGCGAACTGCAGCACGCGGCGATCGACGAGCTCATCGAGGAGTACAACGTCCGCGCTTTGAAGCGCGCGCACGGCTTTGAGCGTCAGAAGCTCAGGATCGCCCGGACCTGCGCCAATCAGATAGACGATACCGAGGGCCGGTGAGTTAGTGACTCGCTTCATGCCAGGACTCACTAACTATGACCGCGCGCTGCGGCGTCCTTCATGGTGGTCGCCAATACTGTATAAGCCGTCACCCATGCCTGCTTCACATCATCGGTAAACGCCTCGCCGAGCCCCTCATGGAGCGTCGACAGTAAAGCGCCCGCAACAGTATCGTAGTCTTGCGACTTAACGCCGTAGCCGCCGTGACGTCGCCCGAGGTCCTTGATCGTCGGCACGATCGCGTCCAGGCGGTCGAGTGATACGACCGCAGTGTTGATCATGCTCATGAGCTTTTTGCCCTGTACGGCCATGTCACCCCTGAACAGAGATCTGAGAGCCGGATCGCTCGCAAATAATTTGGTATAGAAAATATCTGCGGCGGTAGCGCTGATCGGCAGCACTTGCTGCCAGCTCGCCTTCACCAGGCCTATTTGTTGAGGCGTCATCACCATCTACCTTTTTTCATGGCGTTAAGACGCCGCGCCAGCCGGCTCATGCATGCTCAGATACATCATGCCGCCGGCCGTAACTGCTTCTGATACAGAAACTCCAGGACGCGGCCGCGTATATGGTGATAGCGGGTATCGTTGACGAGCGCGAGGCGCTCGCGAGGACGCGACAAACTCACGTCGACAATGTCGCCGATCGTGGCGGCCGGTCCGTTGGTCATCATCACGATACGATCTGAGAGCAGCACCGCTTCGTCGACGTCGTGCGTGACCATGAGCACCGTGCTGCGCGTCTTCGCTACGATCTTGAGCAATTCGTCCTGTAGATGTGCTCTCGTCAGAGCGTCGAGCGCACCGAACGGCTCATCGAGCAGCAGTACGCTGGGCTCCATTGACAGCGCACGGGCAATGCCGACGCGCTGTTTCATTCCGCCGGATATTTCGTTTGGCCGCTGATGCGCCGCATGTCCAAGCTGCACGAGCTCGAGCGCATTCATAGTGCGCGCCTTCAACTGCGATTTTGTTTCAATGCCGCCGAACACACGCTCCACCGCGAGGTGAACATTTTCGGCACAGGTGAGCCATGGCAGTAGCGAGTGATTTTGAAACACGACGCCGCGATCAGGACCCGGCCCCGCAATCTCGCGCCCTCCACATATGAGGACGCCGTCGCTCGGGCGCAGCAATCCGGCGACAAGATTGAGCAGCGTCGATTTGCCGCAGCCCGAGTGTCCGATCAGGGCGACGAATTCGCCTTGTGCGATGGAGAGCGAAATGTCTTTCAGCGCGACGAAACTGCCGGACTTCGTCTTGAATACCATTTTCGCGTTTTCGACCGATACGAATTTGTCCATCCGGGTCCTCCTAGCGGTATTCGAACCGGCGCGCCAGCAGCATGAGCGTCTGCTCGAGCAGGAGCCCAACGATGCCAACAGTAAAGATTGCGATGATGATGTGCTCCACATTGAGGTTGTTCCACTCGTCCCAGACCCAGAATCCGATGCCCACACCACCGGTCAGCATCTCGGCAGCAACAATCACCAGCCAGGCGACGCCAATGGCGAGCCGGATGCCGGTCAGCATGAACGGCAGCACCGCCGGAAATAAGATTTTCGTGAACACTTTCCATTCCGAAAGGTTCAACACCTTGGCGACATTGAGATAGTCCTGCGGCACTTCACGGACACCCGCCGCTGTATTGACGATCATGGGCCAGATGCTGGAAATGAATATCACCCATATCGCTGCCGGATTCGCGGCTTTGAACACGAGCAAACCGATCGGCAACCAGGCCAGCGGAGAGACGGGCCGCAGCAGACTCACAATGGGTGCTGCCATCCCCGACAGGAAGCGGAAACGTCCGATCATGAATCCCAGGGGAATGCCGATCAGCGCCGCCAACCCAAACCCTATCCCGACACGTCCGAGCGAGTTCAGAACATTCCAGCCGATGCCCTGGTCGTTTGGTCCCTTACGGTAGAAGGGATCGCTGAACACGCCCACCGCGGAGTGCCAGGTCTTCACCGGACCCGGCAGCGCGCTGCCTTGCGACACGATCGCCCACACCGCGACGAACAGCGCAATTCCAAACACAATGGGAATGACCTTGCGGAAAAAGTCTGCGATGTCCTGCCCGTAACGCTCCACGAGCGGCGTATGCCGACGAACAGGCGGCGGCAACTCGACTACCCCAGTCTCAGCAGCGCCGGACGGCGATGAGAACGTTGCGTGCTGCGAATCTGCGCTGAATTTCTGATGCAGGAGAATTGCCGCTGTCATCTCACGCCACCTTGATCTTGAACGAGCCGGCATATAGTTTTGGATTCTTGCCATCCCAGACTACGCCGTCGATCAGCTTTGATGTCCGGAAGTCCGTCTTCGGCACGGGCGCCTTGGCGGCGGTCGCTGCTTCCTTGTAGATCTCAATGCGGTTCACCTTCTTCGCGACCGCCAGATAATCCGGTTCTTCTTTGAGCAGACCCCATCGGCGATGTTGCGTCATGAACCACATGCCGTCCGACAGGTACGGGTAATTCACCATACCTTCGTTGTAGAACTTCATGTAATCGGGCTCGTCCCATTTTTTGCCAATGCCGTTTTCATAACGTCCGAGCATGCGCGCCAGTATCACTTCCGCATCAGTGTTGACGTACGATTTGTCGGCAACGGTCTGCGCGGTTTTTTGGCGGTTTGAGAGTGATCCATCGATCCATCGGCCGGCTTCAATGATTGCGGCAGTCATCGCGCGTGCCGTGTTCGGATACTTGGCGATAAAATCTGCTGTGGTGCCGAGCGTCTTTTCAGGATGATCTTTCCAGATCGCCTGTGTGGTCTCGGCGGTAAAACCGATGCCATCGACAATCGCGCGATTGCCCCACGGCTCGCCAACGCAGTACCCGTCCATCGCACCGACGCGCATGTTGGCGACCATTTGCGGCGGCGGGACCGTAATGATTTTTGCGTCCGTGAACGGATTGATGCCGTTCGCGGCGAGCCAGTAGTAGATCCACATGGCATGCGTTCCAGTCGGGAACGTTTGCGCAAATGTGTACTCACGCTTTTCCTTGTCCATCAGGGCTTTCAGCGTGGCGCCGTCTTTAACGCCCTTGTCGTTAAGTTTTTTCGAGAGCGTAATCGCCTGACCATTGTTATTAAGACTCATGAGCACCGCCATGTCCTTCCTGGGACCGCCAATGCCCATCTGTACGCCGTAAATCAATCCGTACAGCACATGCGCTGCGTCGAGCTCGCCGTTGACGAGTTTGTCGCGTACTGACGCCCACGATGCTTCCTTGGTCGGAATGATCTTGATGCCGTACTTCCGGTCGAATTCCATGACAGATGCCATGACGACAGAAGAACAGTCGGTCAACGGAATAAAACCAATCTTCAATTCGGTTTTTTCCGGCGCATCCGAGCCTGCGGCCCACGCACCCTGACGCACCGCGTCGGGTACCAGGCTCATGATTGCCGCTCCGGTGAGGGCGCCGCCGCGTCGCAGAAATTCGCGTCGCTTGTTGGCTGCCGGCGTTTCGATGGCTTCCGGTTCACCTTTTACCTCGTCGCTCATGGCGTGCTCCATTCAAGGTTGACTGCTTACAAAAGCAAAGCGTCCATTTCCCGGGGCGAAGCCGCCTCGAAAAATGGACGCCGTTGTCCATTGTGCATGTCCCCGTCGTTGGGAACTATGCGTTGCGGTTAACCTTTAGCAATCGCTATGCCATCCCTCCGCCTGAAGCCAAGTGTATGAATCTTATACGGGAACGTGTGGACACGTTGTTACCGGACTGCGCGCTCAGCGCACGCTCGCGGTGCACCACCCATCGCTGCGCCTCAATATGGGCAAGGTCACGACACAATGAAAGGCTCCATCTCAATCACCTGTCGCGCGACTGTCGCCAGCTTGGCGTTGCTTTGCATCGCCTGCTTGCGCAGGGCACGAAACGCTTCTTCCTCCGAAAGCTGCCGGCCCTTCATGAGAATGCCTTTAGCGCGTTCAATCACTTTACGGTCGGCCAGTTTTTCTTCGATGTCATCGAGTTCGCGCTTCAACGCCTGGAACTGGTCGAAGCGAGCGACTGCCGCATCGATAATCGGACGAATGCGCTCCGCTGACATCCCGCCCACGACATATGCGCTCACGCCGGCCAAGGTCGCGGCGCGAATCTTTTCAGTGTTACCGTCGTGCGCAAACATGACGACTGGACGCGGTTCGTCGCGGCTCACCACGCAGATGTTCTCAAGCGTGTCCCGATCGGGTGAGTCCATATCGATGATGACGATGTCGGGCTGCCTGGCGCGTACCTGCCGGTGCAGATCATAT
>Ga0207679_10000899_pt1 | contig 18985 bp, 20 predicted proteins | sample KBSC73metaG_FD_184320 | JGI IMG/M metagenome (GOLD analysis project Ga0207679, IMG submission 184320) | Corn rhizosphere microbial communities from Kellogg Biological Station, Michigan, USA - KBS C7-3 metaG (SPAdes) (version 2) | ecosystem: Host-associated > Plants > Roots > Rhizosphere > Soil ... | reverse complement strand
TACCAGGTTTTCGGCCGGTTTCGCTCTGTTTGACCCACCTCATGTTAATGAAAGAGGAAGAGGTTTACAATTTGGCACCCGATGGAATCCAGTTTACATTGAAAATGGCGGGCACTATGCTACGGCAGCAAATGAGGGTTTTGTACCGTGGGCATGCAGCTACGAAGAGAATGAGTTAATGAAAGCGGAGTCGATGATACGTGAAAATAATATCGACGCCGGCCTGCAACATGTAGATGCAGTACGTGATTTCCAGAATTCCGGATTAGCACATGTCTCCGGAACCGGCCTATCGCAAGCCCAGGCCCTGGAAGAATTTAGAAGGGAAAGGAGGGTAGGTTTGTTTTTATGGGGTACTGCTTTTTATGATGCAAGAAGATGGGGTGTAACAGAACCTGCATCGCAGGGAGGTGGCCGTGCCGACGCAATTGTGATGGTCCCCGGTGATATGCTCGTGCCTGCACAAGCTAACCCTGCACCTGTGCCCTGTTTTATGGACTACCGGTATCTGGACTATTGGGATGTGCCACAAAATGAAATAGACTTTAATGAGCCAGGTTCCGGGTCTGTTCCTGTGAAGAACTAATTTTAAAAAATATACTCTCAATGAAAGGGTTGCTTATTCGCAGCCCTTTTTTATTAAAATCATATCAACGACCTTACACAGTCCGTGAGAGCTAAAAGTTTTTTCTCTCAGATTTCACAGATGAACACAGATTTTTTTAGCCGCACGAGTTAATTTGCGCTCATGCCCGTTTTTGCCGAAGGCATTCTAAATTTTTACAGGTCTCTTAAACCTCCGCATTTACCGAAAGGAATTGAGATCCTGTTTCCTCAAAAAAACAAAGAGGTAATGAAAGTAGTTGAAACTTTCTTTTACAAATTTTACAATGACACTCACTCAAGACATCTGATCTTCGGCATTAACCCGGGTCGCTTTGGTGCCGGCACGACCGGGATCAATTTTACCGCACCAAAACAATTAAAGGAATTTTGTGGAATCGATCATTACTTTAAATCACAAACTGAATTATCTGCGGAATTCATTTACGAGTCTATAGTCGCGTTTGGAAGTGTAAAGGAATTTTATGAACACTATTTTGTTACATCTGTTAGCCCATTGGGTTTTGTAAAAAATGGCGTGAATCTGAATTATTATGACGATAAAAAGCTGCAAAATGCAGTTACACCTTTCATAATAACCAACATCCAGAAACAGCTCGCATTGGGATTCAAGACGGACTTTTGTATTTGTATTGGTGGTGATAAGAACCTGAAATTTTTTTCAGCCCTGAATAAGGAACGGAAATTTTTTGACGAGATCATTCCCCTGCCGCATCCTCGGTTCATCATGCAATATCGCCGCAGACAAAAGGAGAAGTACATTCAACAATATTTATCGGCCTTCCGGCGATCTTCTTAAATAGTTTTCCTTATTTTTGCCAACTCAATTTTCGAATATGAAAATCTGCTGACGCCTGTCCCACCATTTTGCGGGATTGGCCCCCATTTAGAACGCAATTCTTGTGTCCAGCTACTGACGCCTCAAGGCAAGTTTTTTCTTTATTTCTAATTTTTTTCTATGTCGCAATCAAACCAACATACAAGCAGATTATCTCTTTTCACCTCATTAATAAAACAATCATTCAGGGGTGATGAACATGATTATACGCAGGGAAGTATTCGCCAGGCAATTGTCCTTTTGGCGGTTCCGATGATATTGGAACTGAGCCTTGAATCAGTCTTCGCGGTGGTCGATATGTTTTTCGTCGGAAAACTCGGCTCGAATGCAATTCAAACAGTCGGGCTAACTGAATCCGTTATTACAATAATATATACACTGGGAATGGGTTTAGGAATGGGCACGACGGCGGTGGTGGCCCGGAGGATCGGAGAAAAAAATCCCGATGCTGCCGCACATGCAGGTGCCCAGGCAATTTTGATCTCATTATTCATCACCGTCCTTATAAGTATTACCGGGTTTATTTATGCTCCGGATATTTTAAAACTGATGAAGGCTGCTCCCGAAGTTGTGCAGGAAGGGAAAGTTTTTGCACGTATTATGCTGGGCGGAAGTTTGGTTATTATCTTACTATTTCTCATCAATGGAATATTTCGTGGTGCAGGTGACGCTGCCATCGCAATGCGAAGCTTATGGATCGCCAGTGGTATCAATATTGTCCTTTGTCCCACTCTGATCAATGGCTACGGACCCTTTCCGGAGCTGGGGCTGAAAGGTGCAGCAATTGCAACCACTATTGGCAGGGGAATGGGAGTGCTTTATCAATGTTACCATCTTTTCGGACTGAAAGGAGTTGTGAAAATAAAAAGGGTCCATTTTAATTGGGATTGGCTATTGATCCGGTCGATCGTGAAAGTTTCCTGGCCTGCGGTACTGCAATTTTTTATTGCTTCAGGAAGTTGGATCATACTAACAAGACTGGTTGCAGAAATGGGAGGAAAGGATGCAAGTTCCGGATACCAGATCGCACTTCGCAATGCTGTATTCTTCATCCTGCCGGCATGGGGTCTGAGCAATGCGGCAGCTACCCTTGTTGGTCAAAACCTCGGCGCAAAACAACCTGACCGCGCATCACAAAGTGTTCTCCTGACTGCAAAGTATAATGCCTTGTTTATGTCGGGGGTCATGCTGTTGTTTGTTTTATTCGCGTCCCCGATCATTAGCATATTTACAAAAGAAAATGCTGTTCAAAATGTCGGAAGGGTCGCTTTGCAGATCATAGGAACGGGTTATATATTTTATGGTATAGGCATGGTCATGATCCAGGCTTTGAACGGCGCTGGTGATACACGCACTCCCACCTGGATCCATTTTGTTGGCTTCTGGCTATTTCAAATACCCCTGGCATATTTTATGGCTAAGGTATTGGGCTGGGGTCCACTTGGAGTTTTTATTGCAATACCTGTGGCGGAAACTGCGATGGCTATAGCAGCCTGGATATTTTTTAAGAAAGGAAAATGGAAAAAGGTGGTAGTGTAACGATGGAAGGCCTGACCTTTACGGACTTTATTCTAAATTAGTGAACTCTTTATGAGCAATAATCAAAATACACTTGATCAGAATATTCTCCGGCAGGTCTTCTTCATTCTTATCATCCTCACACTCGGCCTTCTGCTTTTTTTTGAATTAAAGTTTTTTCTTCCCGCGGTTCTTGGGTCTCTTACGCTATATATTTTGATGCGCACCCGGATGCATTACCTGACAGAAGAAAAGGGGTGGAGCAAACCAAAGGCAGCCTGGCTATTGATGGTGCTTTCTTTTCTTGTTATTCTTCTGCCGTTTGGGATACTGGCGAATTTATTGACCAGTAAAATTGTTTATGCGGTTGAGCATTCAACCGAGATCCTCGATTCAGTGAAAAATTTTTCTGATGACATGAAGACAAGATTCGGATTTGCTCTTGCAGATGACGCCACGATAAATGAAATTGGTCCGTTTATTCGAAAGATAATTCCGCAAATATTAACTATCACAGTTAATACTTTCAGCATTATTGGTGTGTTATACTTTGTCCTGTATTTTATGCTCATTTATAGTCGCACAATGGAAGATAAGTTGTATGAATATATACCACTCAAAGATTCCAATGCCGACCTCATTGCACAAGACATTGGCAGCACCGTGAGAGCGAGTGCCATCGGCATACCGTTGATCGCATTGATCCAGGGAGTCGTAGGCCTGATCGGATATTTAATTATCGGCGTGCAGGACCCGTTTCTCTGGTTTGCCATTACATGTATTACGGCCATGCTGCCGATAGTGGGCGCCGCATTAGCTTATGTACCCTTATCGATAATTTTTCTTGCACAAGGAAAAAACTGGCAGGGCATAGTCATGCTCGCTTATGGATTCGGTGTGATTGGCCTCGTCGATAATCTTTTTCGTTTTGTTCTCAATAAAAGATTAGGGAATATTCATCCGTTGATCACAGTCTTTGGCGTAATTGCAGGCATCAGCATGTTTGGCTTTATTGGATTAATATTTGGCCCGATGTTATTATCGTTGTTTATTGTTTTATTGAAGGTTTATTCCAATGAATTCCTTAGTAAAAAACGTGAAAGCAAAAGAGTAAACCCCCAGAAATGAGTCTTTATAACAATAGAATTTTTCTCATCGATTGTAAGAGAATTTATTGGTATTTATTCGAGAAGAATCAGTAAACACACTCAATTTGTTGTGTTTGTCTTGTCGAAATAATATTTTGGTACTGTTTTCGTTTTAAAAATTGTTCGAGGCTGCCTTAACAAGCCCTTGACCTTAAAGAAACCGTACCCAAAGTGAAAAACCAATTTCTAACAATCGCCCTTTCGTTTTTATTTCTTCCTCCGCGCTATATTGAAAAAGGTAATGTTTCTCCAAAAAAGATAAACACTATCATCAATTATGCGATCATAAATGACTCGAAGGTCATTTATGATGAATTGGAGCTTGCGACTCTTGGCCTTTCCGAAAAAGCATTTGATTATGCATATAAGGGTTATCAGCACCTGGTGAAAAAACAAAAAATTAATACCGACATACTCGTCATTTGCGATTTCAGCCAGTCATCGAACAAGAAGCGATTTTATATTTTGGACCTCGCAAATAATAAAGTTTTACTGACAAGTTATGTTGCTCATGGCCGGGGTTCGGGTGCCGAATATGCAATGCGATTTTCAAACAGATCCCGCTCTCATCAAAGTAGCCTGGGCTTTTATGTTACAAGCTCTACTTATTACGGAGAACATGGACTTTCATTAAGATTGCGAGGGCTGGAACCGGGATATAATAATCTTGCAATGAAACGAAATATCGTTTTGCATGGTGCAGCTTACATCAGTGATGAATACCTGAATACAAATAAATTTATGGGCCGCAGTTATGGTTGCCCGGCAGTTCCCGAAGACGAATGTGCAGAGATCATTGACCTGATCAAAAACGGCTCTTGCCTTTTCATATATCACCCCACAAAAAAATACCTGCAAAGTTCAAAAATATTGAATGGTTGATTGGACGACGCATAACAAGGATGGATGACAACAAACAGCTCAATCGTACCCTATGATTGGGCTTTTGTTTTTACCACTTATTGACCTGATTAATTCAACTCTTGATGACCCAGATTAAATGATTTCGCCTGATTCGGCTGTAGCACCCGCAAGTCGAATGGAGACATGTCTTATGCGAATGGCAGTGCAAGCAATACTGCTACTATCCCAATAAATAATCCAACATAAATTTCTTTTGGAGTGTGATCGCTGTCAATGAAACGGGCTGTACAGATCGCACCCGTTAAGAGGATAGAACCAGAAATATAAGTTCCAAAATTGAGACCTTGTGAAAACCCAAGCAACATAACAAATGCGACCATTACCCCGGCTGCTATAGCGTGCATGCTTACTTTCATCCTGATATTTGCCATTAATCCTCCAATAGACGCAAGAAAAATAGCAAGAGTTAAAACCACACACTCTTTTGGGACTTCAAGCCGATTATTCATAACGTACCAAATCCACCAATAAAAAGTCATGCATGCAACGTAGGGGATGATCCTGTCCCTTTGCGTTCGTAAATGAATTGAGCTAATAAACCCAAGAGCTTTCATTAGCAATACTGACAATAATGGGAACATGATATACATGATCACAAATGTTCCCAAAAGCATGAGCCTTCCCCGGTCGCTAAACGAAGCAAACAAATATGCGTCTGCCTTCATTAATAACAAAAAAAGATAAACGGGCACAAATAAGGGATGAAAAAGGATTGAGATCACCCTTGCAACAATGCGCACAGGAAGGGTTTGCTTCGCTTTTTGTGGCCTCACTTCCAATAAACTATTTTTTTCGTCTACTACCAGGTGTGGTTCCATATTACAACTCTTTTCTCAGCCGGGCTACTGGTATATTTAATTGCTCCCTGTATTTAGCTACTGTACGTCTTGCAATATTATAGCCTTTTTCCTGCAACAGTTCAGTAAGACGCTCATCACTCAGTGGTTTCTTTTTATTTTCATTTTCTATCAGATCACTTAAGATCTTTTTCACCTCCCGTGTCGAAACTTCTTCCCCGCTTTCTGTACTTAATGATTCGCTAAAGAAAAATTTGAGCCGATAGGTCCCAAATTCTGTTTGAACAAATTTACTGTTGGCCACACGGCTCACCGTCGAGATATCAAGACCTGTTTTCTCAGCAATATCTTTCAGGATCATTGGCTTCAGGCTGGTTTCATCACCGGTAAGAAAAAAATCATGTTGGTGATTCATGATCGCTGTCATCGTGCTGAGCAATGTATGTTGTCGCTGCTTAATGGCATCGATAAACCACTTGGCCGCGTCGATCTTTTGTTTTATAAACAAAACCGCTTCTTTTTGTCGTTTGTCTTTTTTAGCACCGCGGTCGTAGTCTTTTAACATCTCCCTGTACCCTTCACTGATGCGAAGTTCCGGAGCATTTTTCGAGTTGAGCGTAAGCTCAAGTTTACCATTGTTATTGATTATAAAAAAGTCGGGAACAACATAACTCTCGGCCTTGTTCACTTCACCCACATTGCCCCCCGGTTTTGGGTTTAAACGAATGATCTGCTGCATTACATCCCTTAACTGGTCATCCGTTAATCCAAGGCCCCTCTGAATTTTTTCGTAATGCTTTTTGGTAAACTCGTCAAAATATTTTGTAAGTGCGGTGATAGCGAGGTCAACCGGTTTGCCTTCTTCCCTTTGCCGGTATAATTGAAGCAACAAGCATTCCTGGAGATTCCGTGCAGCAACGCCGGGTGGATCAAATTGCTGGATCCTTTTTATGATTGCATCGACCTCTTCCTCATTTGAATCAATGTTCTGGCGAAAAGCAAGGTCATCCACAATGGCAGCAGTCTCCCTGCGCAAATACCCATCTTCATCGATGCTACCTACAATTTGTTCAGCAATCTTCTTCTCCCTTTCATCTAGATTCAACAATCCGAGCTGATCGAGCAACACCTCATAAAAACTAGTTTCAACCTTGTGGGGTATTACGCGGTCCTCTTCCGCGTCCGGGTAGTTGTCATCTCTCAATTTATAGTCTGCAATATCATCGTCACCTTCATGGACATAGTCGCTGATATCAATATTCTCATACTCGTCATTACTGCCATCGGGTTCATCGTATTGCTCTTCGGCTGTTTCGTTAAATTCTTCTTTTGATTCCTCAAATTCTTCAGGTTTTTCCTCGTCCACTTCAAGCGCTGGATTTTCTTCAAGCTCTTCCTTAATCCGTTCTTCAAGATTGGCAGTTGGTACCTGCAGCAATTTCATTAGCTGAATCTGCTGTGGCGACAGCTTTTGTAATAGTTTTTGTTGTAGACTTTGACTTAGAGCCATGGTTTCGCTAAGGCTTGTTTATAGAGGCTTTAAATTTTAAAAAAAATCGTACCAATTATCAAAAATCAGGCCGTAAATTTACAGACAATTGGCCGAATGAAGTCGCAACGCATATATCAAATTCTTGTTGTGCTCATGTTAATATTACCGCTGAGAATTTTAGCCCAGCAACAAATACCACCTTTTGCACAAAAAATACCTCACATATCAGAAGCACCCCGCAATTTTGCAGCGAAAACGATTAACGGGGATAACAGTAATATAAGCTGCCTCTCTCTATATAATGATAGCCTGCCTCGACTTCCTATTAATCCATTTCCATTTAGAACTGCAATCACCAGTGCAAGTTTTGTGATTCAAAATCTTCCATTTTTTTGCAGAAAAGAATTTTTGTTTGAAAAAAGCACTTCTGTGCCGTTGCGCCTGCGTCTTGGTTCACTAGATTATGTGAACAAATTAGAAGGAAAAGAAAATCACTGGTCAGCAGTACCTGGCAATTAGTATGATAAAAAGCAGACCACTTGACTTTTGCTTATTAATTCCTTGCTATAATAATTTTGATGGATTGCTACTTTCTCTCAGCAGCGTTTATTATTACCCTGACCGATTTATGGTGTTGGTTGTAGATGATGGAAGCAAGATTCCTGTTACGTCCGCTTCGATCAAATTGGGTATTAAAATTGATTTTCCTCTGTTTGTTTTGAGAAATGAAGTGAACAAAGGAATAACAGGCGCTTTAAATGAGGGGTTGAGGTGGATCGAAAAACAGGATGCAGCAAATTATGTAGCAAGGCTAGATTGTGGTGATGTGTGTGCTCCTGACAGGTTTCATAAACAAATAGGCTTTATGCAAGATCATCCGGAAGTTGGTTTACTGGGAAGCTGGTGTATTTTTGAAAACAGGGCAAAATCGGTTCGTTATGAATATAAGACGCCGACCGGGCACATCCAGATAAGAAAGGCAATGCATTTCCGAAATGTATTTATACATCCAACTGTTATTTTTGAAACAGGTCTTGCCGGAAAAGTAGGTTATTACCCTACTAACTTTATGTATGCGGAGGACTATGCCTTTTTTTACAAATTGATCAAGATCACGCATTCGCATATCCTCGACCAGTTTTTGGTGGCATGTGAAATTAACGATAAGGGGATTTCGTTAAGAAACAGACAGGAGCAATTAATTAGCAGAGGTCAGATCGTTATGAAGTATGGAACAAATCCTCTTTTTAAGACGGTTGGCATACTAAGAGTTTACGCTTTGCGATTACTACCCAAAAGATTAGTTTTGCGGCTGCGAAAAACGTTCAAGTGAACAATAACACGGGACCGAGCAACGTTTGTGGGCATATTTTTGTCATTATCCGTGTTATTGATTAAATTGACGTCTGCTGCGACGACCTGAATTAAACTAACAAGACCAGTTTAGGTCTACCTTGAGGTACGGATTGCTTGTGTCCTAAGCAATTAATGAAAACAAATCAAAAACCTTTAAACAGCCTATGACAATCGTTCATGTTGTAGAGCCTTTTGCGGCGGGTGTATCTGTTTTCGTCAAGTATCTTACGGAAACCATGCCCGATGACCAGCATATTATTATCCATGGAGAGCGGAAGCAGGTGATGAGCGCGGCTAATGTAAAGAAGACATTTTCATCTCCCAGGGTCAGATTTATAAAATGGCACTCGGCTCAACGCTCAATTCATCCCGTCAAGGATTTTCTCGCCCTCACCGAATTATACAAAATTCTTAAGCGCCTCAAGGAAACAGATCTCATTAATGGCGTTCATTTACATTCCTCAAAGGGTGGCCTACTGGGACGCATTGCGTGTAGGATCCTGGGAATAAGAAACGTCTTCTATACTCCCAATGGTGCTCCTTTTTTGTCGGGCAAGAATGCTTTTTCAAAGTACTTCTATCGCCAAATGGAAAAATTGGGTAACAGGTTTGGGGGAAAAGTCATTTGTTGTTCCTCATCAGAATTAAATGCCTATTTACGACTCGGAATCGACGCAACTTATATTAGCAACGGCATTACTATTGATGAAAAGATCCGCAGCACTGCAGACCAAAGGGAAAAGTTTAAAATAGTGACCACCGGTCGCATAATCCAACAAAAAAACCCTTATTTGTTCAATACTATTGCTCAATATTTCGAAGAATTCAGCCAATTTGAATTTATTTGGGCAGGCGATGGTGAAAGCAGGCAGGAACTAACGGCAAAAAATATCACAGTCACAGGCTGGTTGGGCCAAAGAGATATCGAAAAGCTGGTGGCAGACAGTGATATTTATTTGTCAACCGCGCTTTACGAAGGTTTATCTTTTGGTGTTCTGGAAGCGTTAACCTTACACAAGCCGGTTCTCTTAAGCCATTGTATAGGGAACATGGATGTTGTGAAAAATGGTATCAATGGCGACCTGTTTGGAACGGAAACCGAGGCGATCGTGAAAATATTGCAATACTACAATAATCGCGATATGCTTCATGTGATGGGTGAATTTTCAAAATCGATTTGTGAGACTGAATTTAATGTGAAGCATAATTTTTCCAGTTACAGGGAATTGTATGCTAATAACACGGACAATATAACGCCCGGCAAAAAATGGGCATTCGCATAATCATTAAACCATTTTATGAAAAATGACATTTTGTACGACAAGATCAATGCCGACCACGAGGCAGTTATTTTAAGAACAATGAAATTAATTGATCAGAAACTGGAAAAAGAGATCGCATCAAAACAAGAGATTATCATGTGGCAGCAAGAAGAACTAAAGAGACTGCAGTCTGAGGTTTTGGAACGAACGAATCTTGTCGCTGAGTTAAATACAAAGTTGCTCGAATGTCGCTCACAATCTGAAGGAAACCGCCAGTTAATAAACAAGCTTATAACAGATATTGACAGGCTCCAGCAGAATGTTGATTGGTACAAAAGAACTTACGAAACCAGGAGCTTACTGGGTGTAATAAAAGATAAATTGAAACATTTCTTTCGTTAATCTTCATCGTAATATTATTTCTAGCCATTGTTGGGAATATCAACCTTCCCGGAGTTGAAGCGTTTGTTATTAGGCAATTTTTTTGCAAATTCTTAAATTGACATTGGTTTAGGGATTTGATCATTCGCTATCGATAGCCTCGTTTATGGCGCATAAAAAATTGATACGGTTTGCTGAGCTGGAAACTTTTGACAATGTGCTTCAGTTCCCCGAAAATATAAAAGGAAAGTGGGCTGAGTTTTTAAAAAATGAGAACCCTATCGTTCTTGAATTAGCTTGCGGTAAAGGGGAATACGCGGTCGGTTTGGGAATGATTTATCCTCAAAAAAATTTTATTGGAATAGATATCAAAGGAAACCGTATTTGGGTAGGTGCAAAAAAGGCGCTTGAAAGTAAATTGAACAACGTTGCTTTTCTGAGAACGCAAATTGACCAGGTAAATGAATATTTCTCCAACGCCGAAGTAAGTGAGATATGGATCACGTTTCCTGATCCGCAGCTACGAAAATCAAAAGCAAGAAAACGTTTAACACATCCGAAATTTCTCCGGTTGTATCAACAATTTTTGAAGCCGGGGGGTTATATACATTTAAAGACAGATAGCCCTGATCTTTATGAGTTTACCAAAAGAGTAATAGAAATGTACGGCTGTGTTTTGCACAATGATCATGAAAATCTCTACCAGCGTGAAACTATCAGTGACGACCTTAAAATAAAAACGCATTATGAATCGCTGGATATTGCTCAAAGCAATCGCATTCATTATATATGTTTCTCCTTACCCCCTGAACTGCCCTCTAAAGAAACAGATGATGCCTTAAAACAAGTATTAAAAGATGAAGGATGATGAATTGATCGAAGGATTGCATTATTATATAAATGAAAACGGATTGATCGTGCTCACAGAGCAGTATCATAAGGAAAAAGGATATTGTTGTGGGATGGGTTGTTTGCACTGTCCTTACAAGTATGAGAATGTGCCTGAACCGCGGCGTTCAATTTTATTAAAGAAAAGAAATGAAACTGATCAATGATTTTTTATGGCACCAAAAAAGAAAACGATAAGCCCGTTAAAGTCAGTTAAGCCTTCAGGAGACAAGGATGATAACTTCTTTGCTCTCGTGTATGAAGTAGCAAGACAGATACCAAAGGGGCGTGTAACATCTTATGGGGCTATAGCAAGATGCTTAGGTACGAAGATGTCTGCAAGAATGGTTGGCTGGGCAATGAATGGGGCAGGAAACGTAAGGCCTAAAGTTCCCGCTCATCGGGTAGTGAACCGAAATGGAATGCTAAGCGGGAAACATCATTTTGATACTCCCGATCAAATGGAAACACTTTTAAGAAAAGAAGGTATCAAGGTTAAGAATGGCATAATAATCGACTTCGAAAAACTATTTTGGGACCCCGCAAAAGAACTCGGGTTTTAAATTAGTTATCTTTTGTAGTCAACCTGGTATAAGTTATTCCATCCATTTCGAAACGTGACACTTTGTTTTCATTGTCTAAAAAAAATTGCACGCTGGCCCTATCCCACCAGGAATTAAATTTTCCTTTAAAGACGTCATAGTTCCAATGCTCAAGTTTTAAGACATTATTATTTGGATATTTAATAGAGAGGCTGCCATCCTTTACGGTTATTTCAGCTTCGCCATATATATCACTGGAATACTTACCCATGTAGCTTTCCAATGCCAGGGATGGTTTTGTACCCAACACTCTTTTTGCATCACCCTCTTCTTGTTTTTGTTTCGAATCAGCCTTTAGCTTCTTATATAGTGCAAAAAGATCATTGCTCCAATCCTTCGAATTATCATTGTATAACCAGAGGTCAAAGGCTTTGAGCATTAAGGCATGCCTTAGCTCGGCATGATCAAGGTTTTCAAAAATGTAAATGCCGAAATGTTCATCAGGTACCAGGCCAATAATAGCAACAGCGCCATCTAAACTTCCCGTATGAAATTCGACCATTTTTCCACGATAGTCCTGCTGAAACCAACCGAGGCCATAAGTTGTCCAGTGTGGTTCGGTTATTTGCATAGTTGGATAAAATTCATTCGCTGGAATGATCGCTTGCGGTTTCATAAGCTCAGCAAATGTTTCCGGTTTCAATAATCGTTTGCCATTCCATTTTGTGCTATCCAGTATAAACATCATCCATTTGCTTATGTCATTTGCACATGACCATACAGCCCCTGCCGCTGAAACACCGGGATAGTCAATATACGGTATAACCTTTACCGTATCATTGATCATAAAATGTGGAGAGATGCGGTTACTCTCCTTTGACGAATATGTATAGGTAGCATAAGTCCTGTTCATTCCCAACACATGAAAAAGATTTTCTGTTATAAAATCCTGCCATTTTTTACCGCTCACTTTTTCTATGACCTTCCCCGCAACTGCATACATTAAATTCTGGTAAATAAATGATGATCTGAGAGAGTAAGAAGGTGTGAGGTATTGCATGCTCTTTAAAATGTCGTCATCATCATTTTTTACTATCCATAGCCAATCGGCATTTCCAAGCCCGGCATTATGCGTCAATAGATCTTTAACAGTGATCTGGGATGTTGCATAAGCATCATTGATCTTAAACCCGGGAATGATATCCGCAACCTTGTCGCTCCATTTTAATTTCCCTGCGTCGACAAGCATTGCCACACAGACTGCAGTCATTGCTTTCGTAGTCGATGCACAAATGGATATCGTTGACGTGTCGAATGCAGCAAGTTTACCCAATTCGGTAACCCCATATCCTTTTTTAAAGATGACTTTCCCATCCTTCACTACCGCTACTGATAAACCTGGCACTTTCCATAAAGGCATGGCGCCCTGGATATATTTGTCAAATATGGCCGCGTGGGAGAACTCTGTGGATCCTTTTTTCGATTTTGTTTGAGCAGAAGAACAAAGGGTAAAAAGAAAGAATGCAAATAAGAATATTGGTCTCATGCGAGTTAGTTTTAGAAAGAAAGATAGAATTTTCCTTGTGTTCTTCGTGATTCGTTGTGGACTTTGTGTCCTATTTTTGGTCGCAAAGAACACGGAGAAACACAGAGTGGAGCTCGAAATAACTCATTTCAACTTTTTCAGCGCTTCACCCAACTTGGAGATCATCTCCCCGATCTCTTCTTTTTTACAAGTGCCTACGCTAAGTCTATACCATGCGGAATCACGGCTTGCACCAAATGCATAAAAAGGAACGACTGCAAGACTGGCTTGATTGAGAAGATAAGCCGTTACATCACTTTGATCGGCGAGCAATTTTCCATCTTCAGTTGTTTTACCGGCAAGATCAATTTTTATGGTGAGGTAAATGGCTGCTTCAGGCGCAATGGCATCTACCGAAAACCCCTGCGATTTTAATTTCATGAAACCTTTGTAGATCTCACGAAGGCGCTCTTCGATCTCTGCTTTGAAATGTGTAAGAAATTTTTTAATTGCATCGCGCTGGGAAAGAAATTTAGCTGTTGCTTTTTGTTCAGCCATCGGAGCCCATGCGCCAACATGTGTAAGGATTGCCTTCATTTTGGTCATCACAGTCGAAGGTCCCATGCTCCAACCAACACGAACGCCAGTAGAAGCAAATACCTTACTAATCGCGTCAATATAAATTGTGTACTCGCGCATGGCGGGCCGCAAATTCACCGGGTCGTAATGTTTGATATCCCCGTAGGTCAAATGCCAGTACATCTGGTCATACATCAGGTACAGTTTTTTTTCATTTTCACCGCGGCGTTTATTTTCTTCTAATACGAGGTCACAGATCGCTTCCAATTCTGTTTTTCGAAAAGTCGTACCCGTAGGATTTTGAGGAGAGCACAATGCGATCAAGGTTGCATCCTTCACATAAGGACGAATGTCGTGAGCAGAAGGCATGAAATTATTTTCCAGCTTTGCCTCCACTTCGATGTGCTGACCTCCAACAAAATGTGTGTAGTGATTATTATTCCATGAAGGCACGGCATAAATGACCTTATCTCCTTTGTCACATATCGCGCGAAACACGGCATAGATCAGCGGCCGACCACCCGAAGCAACAAGAATTTCATTGGGTCCATAATCTAACCCTTGCATTGCTTTCAGAAAAGATGTAATCGCCTCCCTGAGGTCGAGATTTCCTTCAGCAGCCGGATAGTTAGTGAAGTGCTCCCTGTAGGCTTCAACGATCTCATTTTCCAGTTCTTTTGGAATTGGGAAAATTGCAGGATCAAAATCACCAACGGTGAAATTGTAAATGCGCTGACCCTGGCGGATCTTTTCGCGAATTTCTCCCCCGAGCTTGACGATCTCAGAGCCGATCAATGTTTCCGAAAGATGTGACAACTTCATGCTGCAAAATTAAGCTTACACAAAATACTCAAAGTACCGCTGGAAATAAAAAGGGGCTACAAACTGTAACCCCTTCTAAACTGACAATAAATTATAGATCAACCCTTCTTTCCGTGGCCATGCTTGCCTTCATTCTTGCTCCAACCATTATGGTTACCATTGTCGTGTCTAATACATACTTGCTCATTTCTTTTTCCTTTGTAGCGTGCGTATCGCTCGCGGAATACATTTCCACGGAGATATGGCTTCGGTTCATTGATAACCACCTTATAGCCTGAGTAAACGTTGTAATGACGATAGGCCACTGGCAGAGATGTTGCGAAGATCCATCGACCATTTGACAGGTAAATGTATTGACGGCTGGGAACGTAATAATAGACATCAATATCCGGCATATAATAGTAATCTACATAATCATAGCCAACCGGACCCCACTCAGGTTGGGAACCGATATTAATATTGACACCGACTTTCACCTGTGCCTGCGTATTATTCGTCGCTGCAATAAAAAGAATTGTTGCAATCAGGAGAATTTTTTTCATAGTGTAGTTTAGTCCTAATATTTCCAAGACAATGCCAAATGGAGATAATGAATTGTCAAAAAGAAAATTGTCAATTGACTATCAAAGGGAAAAGCATTAAGGAGAATTTATCTGAAATAGCGAATACAGTATTCTCACTGTGTTAATTACTAGGTAAGTGACCCACCCAAGAGATTCGAACTCTCGACCTACTATTTAAGAATTCCGCACGTCATCAGCAGCAGAGCCATCTACGGGACTCGAACCCACGACCTGCTATTTACGAAACAGCTGCTCTACCAGCTGAGCTAAGATGGCATAAAAGAACTAATGACGTGCGGGAATCTATCCAGCCCGATAGCGGTAATTATCGGGGCTATGACGAGAGCTAAGCACGATAATAACATCGATAATAACAAATATAAAATAACAGAACGGAAACGAAAAGCATCAGTTTTTTTGTAAGAACCTGTTAAACAGAAAATTTTTCTCCAACCGGGGCATGAATTATGCGTTATAAGAACAATTTTACTATGCACTTCAGAAAAGTTTTCGCTATTGCGCTAATATGCGCGGTCGTTTTTGGTTGCAAAAAAGAAGATAATGGCACAACTACTGCTTCCTCCAGTAAACCAGACTGTGTAGATCAGCACAGCCTCAACAGCACTGGTATCATTACCGGTCAATATATAGTTGCCTATAATACTTCTTCATTAGATCTGCATGCTGCCACCTTTGAACGGTTATCTGAGGTTAGCAAAAATATTCTTCAAAGAAATAAAATAAGTTCTTCTGCAATTCAAACAACATTCCAGGGAGAGCCGGGGGGTTTTATTGCTCATCTTTCCCAGGATGAGCTGGTTCGTTTGAAGAAAGATCCGGATATCGAGGCGATCGAGTCAGACCGGGCAATCGCGCTTAGCACTTGCTTTACTGTTGCTGAGCCGCGACTTGTGACATGGAATGTGCAACGTGTCGGCTTTGGAGATGGTACCGGTAAGACGGCATGGGTGATCGATACAGGAATTGACTTTGGCCACCCGGACCTCATCGTAGATCAAACCAGAAGCAAATCATTCGTCCAAGGCGTCGCTTCGGCTGATGATGACAATGGTCACGGCACACATGTGGCAGGTGTCATCGGCGCAAAGAATAATGATTTTGGAGTGATGGGAGTAGCTGCAGGCGCTACGCTTGTTTCTTTAAAAGTTTTGAATAAGGATGGAAGTGGAAATCTGTCGTCGATTATCCAGGCGCTCGGTTATGTTAATACAAATGGCCATGCCGGTGATGCAGTGAATCTAAGTGTTGGTGAAGACAGCGTGTCAACTATTCTCGATCAGCAAGTAGAAAACACCGCCGCGAAAGGAATTTATATCGCTATTGCAGCGGGTAATGAGAAAGAGCCAGCAAGAAACTTCTCCCCGGGCCGGGCTAACGGAGCAAATATTTTTACTGTCTCTGCTATCGATAGTCTTGACAATCTTGCCAACTTTTCAAATTTTGGAAATGACGTCGTTGATTATGCAGTTCCGGGAGTACGCATATTATCCACTTACAAAGGTGGAAAGTATGCATACATGAGTGGAACATCAATGGCCACTCCGCATATGACAGGTCTATTGCTATTGAAAGGAAACAACATCACTACCTCGGGGCATGCTAAAAATGATCCTGACGGAACGGCTGATCCTATTGCTCACTATTAGCTTCATTAGCGTTCATTCGCGTTGGCTCCAGCCGGTTTGCTTTTTACTCATAATCTATTTTTTATTTGAGGTATCATGAGTCAATGTATCGCTACGCGAATTAAGCGTATTGGTATCACCTAAGCCATTATTGGGACCTCCATCAGCCTTGGGTGTTTCCGTCGTGTTGACTGTAACGCTGTCGGTCGTCTTTGTACTACGCCCATTGTCATTACAGGAAGCAACCAATAAAATTCCAAATGCAAGAATTATTGTTTTCATAGTTCTATTTTTTCATACCTGTATCTTGCATTTTATTTGGCAATAATGATGTGTCCCGATGTTGCGCTGTATCCGTCATACTACTACCTACTCCTGTATCATACATATTTGTATTATCCTTTGTAACGGAGCTATCTGTTTTATTTGAACTGTTACCCGCGCTATTACAGGCCGCAAAAAACGCAATAACCATTACTATCCCTACCTTCTTCATAATACTGAGTTTTTAATTTAGCAATTTGTACTATTGCTGAAATATCAATTATGCTGCCAGCTTGAACCATCTAAGGAAATACGGGAGTCGAGTTTGAACAAGAAGATTTTATTTATTGCAATATGAAGTGCGTGGTTTGTCTGTTACAATTAACGATTAGGGAGTTAAGATTTAAAGTTTCCTTTAAATTCTTTCCTGAATCTTTCGAAATCAGGAATTGAAACATTTTGGACATATGGATTTTCAGGATGATGTAAAATATACTCCTGGTGATATTCTTCAGCGGGATAAAATTTTGCAAATGGTTTTACTTCTGTAGCAATCTTTCCCGCATATTTTTTCCCGTCTGTAATTCTCTTCATTTCGGCTTCAATAATTTGTTTTTCTTTTTCGTTGCGGTAAAAAGCAATCGAACGATATTGAGTGCCCACATCATTGCCCTGCCTGTTAATCTGTGTAGGATCATGGCTCGCGAAAAAAGCTTTTACAAGAGTCTCAAAAGAAATTTTAGAGGGATCATAGTAAACCTGCACAGATTCTGCATGCCCCGTTTCTCCACTACCAACTTTTTCATAATCCGGATTTGTGGCGGTGCCTCCTGCATAACCAGACACTGCATCACGAACTCCAACCAGGCTTTGAAAAACTATTTCCGTATGCCAGAAACATCCTTCAGCAAAGGTTGCCACTGCTTCATTTGTCGATGCCTTTTCTTTAACGCCGGGAAAGATCTTTGCATCCGTTTGAGGTCTTGCACAACCCGCAAAAACCACAATTGAAAATATTGTTGCCAGGATCGATTTCATACAAGATTTTTTTTTTATTGCTTTGAGGTGGTTGGTGGTTTCCCTCCTTCGGGCACAAAAATAAGAGCAAGGGAATTCATGCAATATCGCTTTCCCGTAGGTGCAGGGCCATCATCAAACACATGGCCGAGGTGTGAACCGGTTTTACTGTCTACGACCGCCCAGCGAACCGTTCCATAGCTTTCATCTCTTACTAAACGTACCGCATCCGGATTGATAGGCGCATAAAAACTGGGCCACCCCGTGCCTGAGTTGAATTTTGCATCAGAACTGAATACAGGTTGTAAAGAGGCAGCCGAATAATAAGTTCCTTTCTCGTAAAAATGATCATACTTACCGCTGAAGGCCCTTTCAGTTCCCTCCTGTCGAAGAATGTAGTACTGTTCTGTGGTTAATCTGTCTTTCCATTGCGCATCGGAATATTGAACAGGATATACTGTTTTTGCATCTGCAACCGGCGGATTAGGATATTTATGTTTGGTATTCATTTCTGCGGTTGTTGATTTCTTTTGAGATTGCCCGTTGCTGCAACTAGAATTAAATAATGAAAAAACCACGGCTGCTAAAAAGAGAAGATTTTTCATTTTACTCAATTTACCCTAAATAAACGAAATCCATGTGCCGAGGGATTGTCGGCTGGGCGACAATTCTGCAGTATTAACAAGTTATTGATAATTCAGCCACCGAGCCTGCGGTAACTTTTCAATAGCCATTTAAGATCCTGGGCAGGCTCATACTCCCTGGCATACCAATCATCGATCATCCGCAAACTTTCTGC
>Ga0207679_10000894_pt1 | contig 19011 bp, 17 predicted proteins | sample KBSC73metaG_FD_184320 | JGI IMG/M metagenome (GOLD analysis project Ga0207679, IMG submission 184320) | Corn rhizosphere microbial communities from Kellogg Biological Station, Michigan, USA - KBS C7-3 metaG (SPAdes) (version 2) | ecosystem: Host-associated > Plants > Roots > Rhizosphere > Soil ... | reverse complement strand
GAACAAGCCCTTCGTCGAGGTGAACTGCGCCGCGATCCCGAGTGAGCTCATCGAGAGTGAGCTCTTCGGCCACATGAAGGGATCCTTCACCGGAGCCGTCGCGGACCGGGCAGGGAAGTTCGAGCAGGCCGACGGCGGGACGTTGTTCCTCGACGAAGTCGGGGACATGAGCCTAACGGCGCAGGCCAAGGTGCTGCGCGTCCTGCAGGACGGTGTCGTCACCCGCGTCGGCGGCGCGAAGCCGGTAAAGGTCGACGTGCGCGTGTTGTCGGCGACGAACAAGAATCTCGAGGAGGAGATCGCCGCGGCGCGTTTCCGCGAAGACCTGTACTACAGGCTCAACGTCGTCCCGCTCCATATCCCGCCGCTGCGCGAGCGGCGTGAGGACATTCCGCTGTTGGCGTCGCATTTCGTTCGCACGCTGTCAGAGCGCGAGGGCGTTCCGCCCCGCGTGCTGGATCCAGCGGCCGTTGACGTGCTCGCGAACATGGACTGGCCCGGCAACGTGCGTGAGCTTCGCAATACGCTCGAGCGGCTGCTGATCCTGTCCTCGGGCCCGCGCATCGGCGTCACCGACGTGGAGCGACTTGCTGGGCGGCGCGTGGCTGACAGCGCGAGTCTTGGCTCCCTCCTCGAGTGCAAGACGTTCGAGGAGTTCAAGCACGCGGCCGAGCGAGCGTTCCTGCTCGCGAAGCTGCGCGAGTTCGACTGGAACGTGTCGGAGACCGCGCGCGGCCTCGACATGCCGCGGTCGAATCTCTACAAGAAGATCGAACGGTACGGCCTGACGAGAGAGACGGTGTCATGAGCAGTAATGACTGGGACTCCGAGCTGAAGAAGATCGACCGGATGCTCGAGGGCGCGTCCGATGAGGCGCTGCTCCCGGCCAAGACGGCCAAGACGCCGCAGGCGCGCGCCGAGGCGATCGAGAAGCAGCGGACGACGTCGACGCTGGGCGTCATGGCTCGGCTGCTGCTGGCCACGGCGTTAGGCGTCGGCATGCTCTTCTGGCCGTACGACGCGAAATGCGGCGTCGGGCTCTTCGGCTACCTCGCGGCCACGGGCGTTGTCACCGCCGCGGGCGTGTGGTCATCGATCTGGACGTTCCGACATCGCTCGTCTCGCGGTCACATCCTGTCGCTGCTTCTCATCCTGTGGGGCGGTGTGCTCGCGGCGATCGAGATCCTCCCGCGCTCGGGCTACGCGAAACCGGATCCGAAGCGTCCGGGATGGTCGTGTCCAGCACCCACGCCGCAGCCGTCCACGCCACCGTCCACGCCACCGTCGCCGAAGTAGCGTGTGGTTTGGCTCGCGCCTCACGCGCGGCTACACTTCGCCGAACCATGAAAATCTTTCGCAATTTCATCGCGGGCTCCTGGTCGGAGCCATCCTCCGGCGAGCACTTCGAGAACGTGAATCCGGCCGACACGACGGACGTCATCGGCCGCTTCCCGCTGTCCAATGCGGCGGATGTCGACAAGGCCGTGGCGTCGGCGAAACGCGGCTTCGAGGTCTGGCGTAACACGCCTGCCCCGGCGCGTGGCGACACCCTTCGACGGGTTGGTGATCTCATGGCCAGCCGGAAGGACGAGATCGCGGACCTCATGACCCGCGAGATGGGCAAGCCGCTGCAGGAGACGCGCGGCGATGTCCAGGAAGGAATCGACACCGCGTACTATGCGGCCACGGAAGGACGCCGGCTGTTCGGTCATACCGTACCGAGTGAGCTCAGGGCCAAGTGGGCGATGAGCTTCCGCCGCCCTATCGGCGTCTGCGGGCTCGTGACGCCGTTCAACTTTCCGATGGCCATCCCGACGTGGAAGATGTTTCCGGCCTTGTTATGCGGAAACGCCGTGATCTTCAAGCCGGCAGAGGACGTCCCGCACACCGGCACTGTGCTCGTCGAGATTCTGCTGGAAGCGGGCCTCCCGCCCGAGGTCATCCAGTTGCTGCACGGTCGCGGGGAAGTTGTGGGCGCGGCCATCGTCGAACATCCCGAGATTCCAGTGATCTCGTTCACCGGCTCGACCGAAACGGGGCGCGTGGTCGGCGAGGTCTGCGGCCGGATGCACAAGCGGCTCTCGCTCGAGATGGGGGGCAAGAACGCCCAGATCGTGTTGGATGACGCCGACCTGGACCTGGCGCTCGACGGCGTGCTCTGGGGCGCGTTCGGGACCGCGGGGCAGCGCTGCACGGCTACCAGCCGACTGATTCTGCAGCGCGGGATCCATGACAACTTCCTCGGGATGCTCGTCGATAAGGCGAGGGGGTTGCGACTCGGTGACGGCCGGAAGAAGGGCACCGATGTCGGCCCGCTGATTCACGAGTCGTCTCGCCAGAAAGTCGAGGCGTACGTCGATATTGGTCAGGCAGCCGGTGCCGACCTCCTGTGCGGAGGGCGGCGTCCGGAAGAGCGAGCGCTGGCGAACGGCTTCTTCTTCGAGCCGACGATCTTCGCGCGCGTGGAACCTGGTAGCCGCCTCGAGCAGGAGGAGATCTTCGGTCCGGTGCTGTCCGTGATCCGAGTCTCGACGCCGGACGAAGCATTCGCTGTGAACAACGATGTGAAGTACGGGCTGTCGTCGTCGGTGTATACGCGGGACGTGAACGTGGCGTACCGAGCGCTTGTGGAGCTCGACAATGGGATCACGTACATCAACGCTCCCACGATCGGGGCCGAGGCACACCTCCCCTTCGGAGGGGTAAAGCAAACGGGCAACGGGCACCGCGAGGGTGGCTGGGAAGTCTACGAGTTCTATTCGGAGACGAAGGTCGGCTACATCGATTTTTCGGGGTCGTTGCAACGGGCACAGATCGACAACTACGCGGGCAGTCCGACGTAGCAGGTCAGGGAGGGGTCGCACACGCTGCTGCGACCTCCGAGGGTCGGATCGCTTGCGAAGCTCTGACACCGCGAATTAATTCACCAGGTGGTAATGGCGCTGACACACGACATACGTCTGGCGCTCGCCGAGCGGGTGCAGCGACGAGTCGAGGGGCGAGGGGTTCCTCGCCACGTCATCGACGACGCGATCGAACGCGTTGGCGAGGCGCTCGAGCGGCTCTCGCCCGCGTCGGAAACGCGTGCACCGCGAGAGTCGATCGTGGCGGTGTTCACCGCGCGCACTGCACCAGACCTGGGCTCTCGCGTTCGTGCTGCTTTGCTTGCGGAATCGGTTGCTCCGCTCGGCATGGGAAGCAGTACGTCTGGCCGCCACACTGTCGCGACCGTTCGGCTTGCTGCCGATGCTCGTCCTGCCGCCGAACGGGCGGCCTCACGAGTCTTGGCGTCGATCTCGTTCGTTCCCGACCCGTTTACTCCTACGTCGTCGCAATGAGCGAAGTCGCCCACACCACTCCGGTCCGTCCGCCGGTCAGCGAGGAGCACCGCGCCGAAGCGCTGCGGCGGGTGAACCGCAGCCCGGCACAACACTGGGGACTCTTTCTCGAGTGGGCGAAGTCGTTCACGATCGCGATCATCCTGTTCCTGTTCGTCAGGACGTTCCTCGTCGAAGCGTTCAAGATCCCGAGCGGCAGCATGGAGAAGACGCTGCTCGTGGGCGACTTCCTACTGGTCAACAAGATGGTGTACGGGGCCGAGATCCCGTTCACCGGGAAGCACCTGCCGGCGATCCGGCATCCGCAGCGCGGCGACGTAATCGTTTTCCAATGGCCGCTCGATCCATCGAAGAACTTCGTGAAGCGACTCGTCGGCGTGCCCGGCGACACGCTGTACATGAAGTCGGGTGAGCTCTACGTGAATGGCGAGCACCAGAACGAGCGCTACGTCACGCACAGCGAGCCAGATATGGATCCGTCCCCGCCGGACTTTGACTGGCAGAAGAAGTACGTGGTGAAGACAGCGGAGGCCGCCGCCGTCTCGCAACCATCGCGAAACAATTGGGGCCCACTGGTCGTCCCGAAGGACGAGTACTTCGTGCTCGGCGACAATCGCGATAACTCGCTCGACAGTCGCTACTGGCAATTCGTTCCTGATTCGCTCATACGCGGGCGCCCCATGTTCGTCTATTACAGCTACGATCCCGACTCGCTGGATCGTATGTCGTGGCTCACCAGGATCCGCTGGACGCGCATCGGGGAGCGCGTCCGTTGACCTCCCGTCCCGACATGGACAACCCCTCCGACCGCCTCACCAGGCGCGCAAAGGCGCGGTGGGAGAAGCGAAACATCGAAGGAGCCGCTGGTCGTATGGCCGCCACCACCCCGAAAAAATCTTCCTACGAGGAAGGCTCGCTCGACCAGTACCTGCGCGACATCAGTGCCTACCCACTGATCAGTCGCGATGAAGAGGTTCGCCTCGCCCAGCGCATCCGCCAGGCCGATCAGGAGGCACTCGACAAGTTGGTCCGGTCGAACCTGCGCTTCGTTGTGTCGGTGGCGAAGAAGTATCAGAACCAGGGCGTCTCGCTCTCGGATCTGATCAACGAGGGCAACCTCGGCCTCATCCGCGCGGCTCACAAGTTCGACGAGACGAAAGGCATCAAGTTCATCTCGTACGCGGTGTGGTGGATTCGCCAGGCGATCCTTCAGGCACTCGCCGAGCAGTCGCGCATCGTACGCGTGCCGCTCAATCGCGCCGGTACGCTGCACCGCATCGGCAAGCGGGCGAACGCGCTGCTGCAGGAGCTGGGGCGCGAAGCCACCCATGCCGAGATCGCCGACGGCATGGACATCACCGAGGAAGAGGTCGCGAAGACGATGTCGATCTCGCAGACCCACCTCTCCCTCGATGCGCCGCTCACGCCGGGCGAAGACAACAAGCTGCTCGACTATCTCGCCGACAACGTCAACCCGACGCCTGACGAGCAGACGTTCGAGAAAGCGCTGACGGAGTCGATCGAAGAGGCGCTGTCGAGCCTCAAGGAGCGCGAGGCGAAGATTCTCCGCCTCTACTTCGGCCTGGATGGCGAGGAGCCCATGACGCTCGAGCAGATCGGGTCGGCTCCTGGGCATCACGCGCGAGCGCGTGAGGCAGATCAAGGAGAAGGCGCTTTCCCGGCTGCGTCACGTGTCGCGGGCTCGCGCGCTGGAGAGCTTTCTCGGGTAACCGAGCGGCGCGGGTCATGGAGGCAGCGGGCGGGTCGGTGGACCCGCCCGTCGTGCATCTGCGGGCGTCACGGTTAGCTTCGAGGTCATGCCCACGAGTCGTTCATCTTCCGAGGAGCCCATCGCCAGCGAGCGCGACGAATCGGCGCGCGGCATGTCGTGGCCGGGCCTCAACCGGGTCCTCACCGTGTTGGAGCGAGCGGTGCGGCTCCGATGTCCGCACTGCGGGCGCGGCCCGGTCATGCGGCACTGGTTCAAGATGCGAGACCGCTGTGGCAACTGCGGTCTGGCGATCGAGCGCGGCGAGCGTGACTACTTCATCGGCTCGATGCTGTTCAATCTGGTGGTATCGGAGATGCTCTTCGCGATCCTGTTCGTCGCGGTCATGTTGATCAGGTGGCCTAACGTGCCGTGGGACACGCTCCAGTGGGCGGCGCCGCTCGGCATGCTGGCTGCGCCGTTCGCGCTGTTCCCGTTCTCCAAGCTCGCCTGGCTCGGATTCGACATCCTGCTGCGTCCGGTGACGCGAGACGAACTGAAGCCCTGACGGGCAGCCATCAGCCATCAGCTATCAGCTATCAGCTCAAACGGCGAGCTTCGAGTCCGATTTCCAATTCCCGATTCCCGATTCCCGACCGTGGCACAAACCAATTCCTTCGACATCACCACCGGCGTCGATCTGCAGGAAGTCGACAACGCGGTCAACCAGGCGCAGAAGGAGATCGCGCAGCGATACGACTTCAAGGACTCGAAGGCGACCATCGACTTTCAGCGCGGAGAAGGGAAGATCCTCCTCACCGCCGACAGCGATTTTCGCATGCGTGCGCTCTTCGACGTCGTGCAGGCGAAGCTCATCAAGCGCGGCGTGCCGGTGAAAAACCTCGACATCGGTGAGATCAAGCCGGCCGGGGGCGACACCGTGCGGCGTGACGTCGGGCTCAAGATGTCGCTCGACGGTGACACGGCGAAAAAGGTCGCTGCCGCGATCAAGGACGCGAAGATGAAGAAGGTCCAGGCCGCGATTCAGGGCGACCAGGTTCGCGTCAGCTCGCCGTCACGCGACGAGCTGCAGGTGGTCATGCAGATGCTCCGCGCCAAGGACTTTGGTGTCGAGCTGAAGTTCGGTAACTATCGTTAGGCGTTGCCCGCGTCAGGCGCGCGCATCTCGGTCGAGCGCTGCCTGATCCACTCGTCGACGGTCGGCGTGACGAACATATCGTCCGCGATCGCCGCCACCTCCTCGGCTTCCTTCCATTCCGCGGCCAGCTTGGCGAGCTCACCCTCGAGGGCTCGGCGCTCCGCTTCTTCGTGCACGGCCATCTCGAGCGCGAGACGCTCCACGGGCATGAGGCTCATCGCGCCGACTCGGCGGTACCGCGCCATCATGCGGCGCCCGTGGAACCGCGAGAATCGCGCGGCGGTCTTCTGGAGGAACCCGTCTGCGTCGCCGACTTCGTCGATGTGATCGACCGCGCGCTGAACGAGGCGACCCGCCCCACCGAGCCAGTTCGCGCGCGCGAGTAGTCGGCCACCGGCTGACAACGCCTTGTCACCGTCGTAGTGGGACGCGCCGTCGTCATGCGCGACGCGCAGCGTCAGCTCGCCGGTGTATCGATCCGTGTAGTACGCCGATTCCCACAGGTGGCGGATGCGCACCGTCAACTTGCCGCCGTTCGAGGCCGGCAGCCGCAGCGCCACGCGCTCCCACTGCCAGTAGTCCTTGATGTCCATCGCGATCATGCCCGGCACCACCCACAAGGGCGCGCTCGCTCCGAACGCGAAGAACGCGGGCGCGATGAACGGTGCCGCAACAGGTGCAGCAGCCACCGCGGCGGCGACTCCCGCGGCGCCGGCGACTCCGGCCGCGATCTTGGCTCGGCTGTGTCGCCACTTGAGCTGAGGCCCATAGCGCCACGCGGCGAATTCGGGCCGCAGTGGCTTGCCAACACGAATCAGGTCGACGCCGCGGACGTTCGGAGCCAACCCGACATTATCGGTCGAGACACGCGCACGAGTGCTTCGATAGAGTCGCTCGCACTCTTCGATCGCTTCCCACCGCTCGTCGAGCGGGGACAGGTTCCACCGACGGCATTGCGGGCACACCGCCCACAGCCTGCCTCTCGCCGCGTCGAATGCCAGCCGAGAGCCAACGGGAAAATGCTCGACGACGTCGTTGCTGCCGAGTCGCCCGTGGCAGAAGAGGCACGTGCTGAACATGAAGCGTCCTCGCCGGTTGTCCCTAACGTCGAATGTGACCAGCCGTCACTTCCCGGGCTATTGGTCCTGGAGGACTTAACCGTTTCCTAATCCACAGCCAGCGGCCAGCACGATCAGCCAGCTACCAGCTAGTTTTGTCACCCATGAAGGTTGGTCTCCTCACCCTCGGCTGCGACAAGAACACCGTCGACAGCGAGCGATATCTGGCCGAGCTGATCGCCCACGGCGCCGAGTCGACGACGGACCTCGACGAGGCCGAGGTCATCATCGTCAATACGTGTGGCTTCATTGACGCCGCCAAGCGCGAGTCGATCGACGCCATCGTTGGCGCGGGTCGCTACAAGAGCGACGGCGTGTGTCAGGCCGTCATCGCGGTAGGCTGTCTCGTCCAGCGACACAAGGACGAGCTCGCGGAAGCGCTCCCCGAAGTCGACCTGTTTCTCGGCGCGGCAGAAGCAGACCGACTCATCCCGGAGCTCACCGAGCGCGGGCTGCTCGGCGATCCGCTCGTGGACCACCCTGGTGTTCGCGTCTACTCGGGCGACCTCCCGCACGTTCGCTATCTCAAGATCAGCGAGGGGTGTGATCACGGCTGCGCGTTCTGCGCGATTCCCCTCATGCGCGGAAAGCATCGATCGTTCGCGTTGGCGGACGTTGTTCGCGAGGCGCAGCTGCTCGAGCTGCAGGGTGCCCGCGAAATCAACCTCGTCGCGCAGGATCTCGCGCACTACGGTCGCGATCTGCGCAACGGCATTGGTTTACCCGAGCTGCTGCGGGGGCTTCTCGACGAGACGTCGATTCCGTGGCTTCGGCTGCTGTACCTCTATTCGGCCGGCCTCACGCCGGAGCTGCTCGATCTGATGGCGACGGAACCGCGCTTGCTGCGGTACCTCGACATGCCCATGCAGCACGCGTCGGACGCGGTGCTCAAGCGCATGCGGCGTCCCGAACGTCAGGCCACGCAGCGCGAACGCATCCGCCGCATTCGTGACATGGTCCCCGACGTGGCGATCCGCACCACGTGCATCGTCGGCTTCCCGGGCGAGACCGAGGACGACTTTCAGCAGCTGTTGGACTTCCTCGAAGAGACGCGCTTCGACCGCGTGGGAGCGTTCACGTATTCGGCCCAGGAAGGCACGCGCGCGTGGGCCCTCGATGACGACGTTCCCGAAGATGTGAAGCGCGAGCGACTCGAGCGGCTGACGGAGCTGCAGCGCGTCATCACGGCCGAGCGGTATGAGGGCCACGTCGGTACGCGTACGCGGGTGCTCGTGGATCGGTGCGCGGACGAGGATGGGCGCGTACAAGCTCGCGCACCGTGGCAGGCGGACGACGTCGACGGCGTGACGCGTGTCGCCACCGATGCGGCGCCTGGCGACTTCGTCGAGGTGGAGCTCACGTCGGTGGAGGACGACTACGACTTTGCCGCGACGGCCGTGCGTATCGTGGACCAACATCGTACGATCACGAGGCCGGTTCGACTCGGCCGCATGCTGCCGGTGACGACGGTGGGGAGCTTCGGGCGTTAGGCAATGGCGCGGCGGGTGGGCGATCCCGGCCTCACGTTCCTGACGCGCCATGCCGCCATCTTTGCGGCCACTTGCATCGCGGCCTGTACGCGGCCGTCAACGCCGGCGCCGGGCGCGCCGGTGCCTAACGCCATCGACGCCGCCGGCCTCCGTGTCTCGCTGGGCGTGCTCCCCGGCGCCAACTTCACGGCAACCGACGCCTGGCGTCTTGTCGATCGCGATGGCCGAGTCGTGGCGGAGGGCCGCGCAGGCGATGTCGTTTCGCTGTCGTCGCAGAGCGGAACGCTCACGCTGGCCGGGCCGGGAGGATCGCGGCGCGAGCTCGCTGCGCCGGTGTCACTCCTCGCCGTGAAGCCGGAGGCAATACTCTCGGTCAATCAGCGGCGCTATCGCGGCAATCTCTCGATCCTCGCCGCGGACTCCGGCGTGCGGATCGTGAACCGCGTCGGCGTCGAGGCGTACCTTCGTGGCGTCGTCCCGAGAGAGCTCGGTGTTCGCGGGCCGGGCGATCGCGCCGCGCTCGAGGCACAGGCCGTTGCGGCCCGCAGCTACGCCGTGGCGCGGCTCGGCAACACGTCCCGCGCCTACGACGTGACTGCGACCACGACCGACCAGGTGTACGGTGGCGTCGACGCCGAGAATGCCATCGCGGACGCCGCGGTGGCGGCGACCAACGGGCTGGTGCTGACGTTCAATGGGCGAGTGGTGAGCGCGCCGTACCACTCGACGTGTGGCGGCACCACCGCTGCCCCCGACGAAATCTGGCGCTCCGAGAGTGAGCCGTACTTGCAGCGCGTGAGCGATCGAATACCCGGTACGGATCGATACTACTGCGAGATCGCCCCGCGATTCCGGTGGGAGCGAAGTTGGCGTGCCGATTCCCTCACCGCGATCGTCGAGCGCTATCTGCGCAGCTATGCGCAGGTGCCGCCAGGGCCCGTTGGCGAGGTGCGGCGCGTCGCTGTCGATGGCGAGACGCCGTCGGGTCGCGTCGCGGCGCTGTGGATCGAGACATCGAGCGGCCGCTATCGGCTGCGGGGGAACGACATTCGGTATGTGCTCCGTTCGCCGAGTGGCGAGCTTCTCAACAGCACGTATTTTTCGCCCGAGGTCGTCAGGTCCTCCGATGGACGACTCGCGCGCCTGACGGTTCGAGGGCGCGGCTACGGGCATGGCGTCGGCATGTGTCAGTGGGGCGCCGTCGGCCGTGCGCGCGCTGGTCAGGACTTCCGCACGATTCTCGGCACGTATTTCCCCGGAACCACCGTTGCGCGCGCGTATTGAACAGCTCCGAGTACTCGTTCGGATTCTTGCTGTCTTTCTCCTCGCGGCCAGTCGGCTGGAGGCGCAGGAAGACCACCCGTCGTGGGCCGAGCGGCTTGGCATCGACAAGCTCAAGTTCACCGGCCTTGGTGTACAGGTGGGTCACGTCGCCCCCTATGGGATCGTCCCTACCACGTCGTATTCCCTGCAGGCCGATTATGGTGAGATTGCGCCGGGTTGGCGAATCGTGTTCAACGCGACGTACTGGGGTTCGCAGTTCACCGACAAGAGCGTGCAGGCGTACGCCGATTCGCTGAAAAACGCGATCTCCGACCCGACAGGCGACGCCGAGGTGATTCTGGGCGATATCACGGTTTCCGATATCGTGCTCGGCGCGGACGCGCGGCGGACTTACAAACCCAGCTGGTGGTTTTCGCCGTACCTCGGCGCGGGTCTCGCAACGCACATCGTGAACGCGGACGGCCGGTTGATCGACGGCACGTTCGTGGAGCGAGCGACCGACGTGATCGCGGTTGGGGTGGCAGGCACGGTGGGGCTGAACGTCCGCGTGCTGCATCACATCGCGCTCGACGCGCAGGCGCGCTACGATTTCCTGAGCCTCGCCCGATTCGCTTCGCTGCGTGTCGGCGGCAGCTACTACTTCGACAACCCACGTCCGAAAACTCCGAAATGAAGCCCAACATTCGCGTCGGCGTGGTGGGTGCCGGGGCGATCGCGCAGCTCGCGCATTTGCCGCTCCTCTCGAAGCTCCGCGGAGCGCAGCTCGTCGCGTTATGCGACAACGACCGCCCGAAGGCCCGCGCCCTCGCTGATCGTTTCGATGTCCCCGATGTGTTCACGGACATCGAGGACCTGCTCGAGTTCGATGAGCTCGATGCCGTGATCGTCGCGACGCCGAACCATCTGCACGAGCCGCACGTGCTCTCGGCGCTCGAGGCGAAGGTGCACGTGTTCTGTGAGCGACCTCTGTCGCTCACGGCGCGCGGCATCGAGCGGATCCTCGCGGCGTCCAACCGCGTGGACCGCAAGGTGTTCGTGGCGAACAACCACCGGTTTCGCGCCGACGTTCAGGCGCTGGATCGTTTCCTCCGGGGCGGCGAGCTCGGCAAGCTGACCGGCGTGCGCGCGGGCGTCTATCAGCCGCGGCTGCGTCACGAGGGCTGGCGGGCGCGACGCGCGGAGGCCGGCGGCGGCGCATTCTTCGATCAGGGTCTCCCCATGGTCGACCTCGCGATGTGGCTCGCTGACTTTCCGGCTCCGCTTCGCGTCTGGGCGCACATGGATCGCCCTCGCGGAACGGCGGTCGAGGAGTCGGCGCTCGTGACGCTCGAGTGCGAGTCCGGCATCGCGTTCACGTTCGACATCTCGTGGGCGTACGTGGGGTACGAGGAGCGGTGGTGGTTCGAGACGTTGTCGTCGCGCGGGAGCGCGCGCCTGGCGCCACTTCGCGTGGTGAAGGAGCTGAACGGGAAGCCCACGGATGTCTCGCCGGGTGGCGCGGCAACGCGCGAAAACTCGTTCAATCAATCGTACCGTGCCGAGCTCGCGCATTTTCTGTCGGTGGTGCGCGAGGAGACGCCATACGAGGCGCCGTCGGACCAGGTGATCCTGCACAAGGTGATCGAGGCCGCGTACAAGGCGGCTGATGAGGGGAAAGAGGTGAAGCTGTGATTGCTGTCGGGATGGTCGCGTTGGCCCTCATGTGGGGACTGGGGACTGGGGAGTGGGGACTCGGCCGGGAGGCTAATACCGCCGAGGAGGATTCGTCTGGGGTAATAGCATCGGGGCCGAGTCCCCAGTCCCCAGTCCTCAGGTCCCCAGTCGCCAGTCCCCAGTCAACCAACCCGGGCGCTGACCTAACGATCTATCTCGTGACGATGGGGAACGGCACGCGGATCTGGGAGCGCTTCGGGCATAACGCGATCCGCATCGTCGACGCTACTCGCGGGACCGACAGTGTCTACAACTGGGGGACCTTTGACTTCGCCCAACCGCATTTTCTGCAGCGATTCATGACCGGCAATACCCTGTACTGGATGCAGGGTGAGGACATGGCGAGGACGGTCGACATATATCGCTACACCAACCGGTCCGTGTGGGTGCAGGAGCTGGATCTCACCCCTGCGGAACGGCTGGCGGTCCGGGACTACATCGACTGGAATGCGCGGCCCGAGAACCGCTACTACCGGTACGACTATTACCTCGACAACTGTTCAACCCGCGTCAGGGATGTGATCGACCGCGCCATCGGCGGACAGCTCAAGCGGGCGATGGCGTCCAGCCTAACGAATACGACGTATCGGTTCCATACAGAGCGTTTGTTCCAGTTCGACCGGGCCGTCGCACTCGGTACCAACATCGGCCTTGGCGAGGTGGCCGATCGACAGCTCAGCGAGTGGGAAGAGTCGTTCCTCCCCGCGCGGCTCATGGACCACGTGCGCGACGTAAAATTCCGCGACTCGAACGGGGCAGTGCATCCGCTGGTGAAGGCCGAGCGGCAGGTGTTCGTGGCGACCGGGCCGCCGGAGCCCAGGCAGCCGCCCGATGAGATGGTCCGTAACCTCGCGATCGGGCTCGCGGTCGCGGTGCTTTTCGGGGTTCTCGCGCGCGGTGCGAGTGTAGGGAAGCGTGTCGCTCGCATCGGTTTCACGACCGTGGCGACGATCTGGACGGCGCTGAATGGCATCCTGGGCGTGCTCCTCATTGTTGGCTGGGCCGCAACGCGCCACATCTTCATGGCGCGCAACGAGAACCTCCTGCAGTTCGACGTGCTGTCGCTCGCGCTCGCTGTGGTGCTGCCGGTCGCCATCGCGCGCGGCCGCGCCGTGCGCGCGGCTCGTACGCTCGCGTTGGTGATTGCTGCGATCGCGTTCGTCGGCTTCGCGATGCAGATCCTGCCGTGGTTCAAACAGGTGAACGGCGAGATCATCGCGCTGACATTGCCCGCACACCTCGCGCTCGCGTGGTGCGTGGTCGCGCTGACGTTGGCGCCGGCAACGGCACCGGCGAGACGCAGTGGCGCGGTTCAACCCGTCGCCTCGCGCACGGCCGCGTGAGCGGGCTCTCGGTAGGCGTCGACGTCGGAGGCACGTTCACCGATCTCGCCGCGGTCGCCGACGATGGGTCGGTGATCGCGTACAAGGTCTCGAGCACGCCGGGCGATCAGAGCGAGGGCGTGGAGCGCGCGCTCACGCGGCTCCCCGCCGCCGCGCCGCCGGTCGCGACGATCGTGCACGGCACGACCGTCGTGACGAACATGCTGCTCGAGCGCACCGGCGCCCGAGTGGTGTTGTGCGCGACCGACGGCGCCACTGACCTGCTCGAGCTGCGGCGACAGGAGCGTGCGGCGCTCTACGATCTCTCGGCGCACCATCCGCCACCGCTCGTACCCGCCGACCGGATCGTCGGCGTGCCCGGGCGAATCGCGCCGGAAGGCGTCGTTAGGCCGTTGGCGCCGACGGCAGCGAGTGAGGTCGCCGAGCGGGTCGCCGAGCTCGCACCGGATGTCGTTGCGGTGTCCCTGCTTCATGCCTACGCCGACCCGTCGCACGAGCGAATGCTGGCCGACGCGCTGCGGAATCGATTGCCGAGCTGCGACGTGGTCTGTTCGACGGACGTGCTACCGGAGATCCGAGAGTACGAACGTACCGCGACGACCGTCTGCGAGGCGTACGTCCGGCCGGGCGTGGGGCGCTACGTAGCTCGCCTCGCGCAGCGGTTGCGGTCCGCCGGGCTGCCGGAACCCAGCGTGATGTCGTCGAGCGGCGGCACGACACCGGCGCCCGTCGCCGCGTTCAACGGCGCATCGCTTGCGCTTTCCGGCCCGGCCGGCGGAGTCGCGGGTGCCGCCTACATTGCGCGGACGTTAGGCATCGAGCACGCGCTGACGATCGACATTGGCGGAACCAGCGCCGATGTCGGACTGGTGCTCGGCGGTGAACCGCTGCTCGAGGCCGGCGGTGCGGTCGCAGGGGTACCGATCGCGCTGGCGCGCGTGCTCGTGGAAACCGTCTCCGCAGGCGGCGGCAGCATGGCGTGGGTGGATGACGGAGGAGCGCTGCGCGTTGGACCGCGCAGCGCGGGGGCTCGGCCCGGCCCGGTCGCGTTTCATCGCGGCGGGACGCAGCCCACCGTCACCGACGCCCACATCGCACTGGGCAACATCGCGAGCACGACGATGAGTGATGGTGTCGAGCTCGACATCGACGGGGCGATCGCGGCGATCGATGCGCTGGCCGCGCGTATCGGGGCGAGTCGTCAGGCAACCGCCGAAGCCATCGTTGCCATCGTCGATGCATCGATGGCTCGGGCGCTGCGCCGCGTGAGCGTCGAACGCGGCATCGATCCCAGGGAGTGCGCGCTCATCGCATTCGGAGGCGGGGGACCCCTCCATGCGTGCGGGCTCGCCGAGCGAATCGGCGTGAGGACCGTCATTGTGCCGCCGTATGCCGGCGTGTTGAGCGCGCTGGGCCTCGCGATCGCGCCGCAGCGCTACATCGCGACGGCAAGCGTCATGCGGGTGCTGGGTGAGCTCGGTGCGGACACGTTGCCCTTCTCGTCACTCGAGACGACGCTCAGATCGAACGGCCATTCACACGGCGATGGCGGAGCCGTGAAGCACTTCGCGCGCGCACGATACATTGGGCAGGGGCATGAGCTGGACGTCGAGGTCTCGCCCCGTCTCGGAATGGATGCGATCAGGCAGCGGTTTCTCGCGCGTCACAGCGAGCGGTTTGGCTTCACCCTCGACCGCGACGTCGAGGTCGTGAGCGTGCGGTGCAGCCTGTCCGTTGGCGGACACATCATGCAGCTCGCCCGGCGCGGCCGCTCCGCGTGGAGTGAGGAGCTGCGGTTCGATGACGGCGGCGAGCTCACTGGCGTGGTTGCCGGCCGCGCGACGATCGGTTTGCTCGACGCGACGCTGCTCGTTGCCGACGGCTGGACCGCCCGCTCGTTAGGGATCGGCGGGTGGGTCCTGGAGGCACGATGAACGCGACGTCCGGTTTCGATCCGCTCGCGCTCATGGTGATGTCGAACGCCGTCTCGATGATTGCCGAAGAGATGGGCGTCGTGCTGGAGCGCGGCGCGCTCTCGCCGAATATCCGCGAGCGTCGTGACGCTTCCTCGGCGCTGTTCGACGCGCGCGGACGCATGGTCGCCCAGGCCGCGCACATTCCCGTGCACCTGGGTGCAATGCCGGAGTCGGTGCGCGCGGTGATGGCGCACAGTCCGGAGCCGGGCGACGTGTTCCTGCTCAACGACCCGTATGCCGGCGGGTCGCACTTGCCGGACCTCACGATGGTGGAGGCAATCGGCGATGGCGGGACGATCGTCGGTTTCGCGGCGGTTCGTGCGCATCACGCCGACGTCGGCGGCTTGAGCCCTGGGAGCATGCCGCAGGGCGCGACTGAGCTCTTCCAGGAAGGGATCATCGTGCCGCCTGTGCGCATCGCACGGCGTGGCCTTCCGGTCGATGACGTGCTGCGCCTCGTCCTGGCGAACGTCCGCACGCCCGCAGAGCGCCACGGTGACCTCGCGGCTCAGCGAGCGGCCTGCGCGGCGGGGCGGGAAGGCTGGCTCGCGCTGCGCCTCCGAGAAACGCCGGCGCGGCTCGACGCCGCCTGCGAGGCGCTCCTCGACTACACCCGACGCCGCGCGCTCGCGAGGATCGCGGAGCTCGGCGACATCCACGGCCGCGCCGTCGATGCGCTCGAGGGTGACGGCGTGTCGGACGCTGACGTACCGGTGGCCGTGGAGGTCTCGGTTCAGGACGGGCGGATGCGACTCGACTTCACCGGGACCGCTCCCGCAGTGCGTGGTAACGTGAATTGCCCGCGGTCGGTGACTCGTGCGGCGGCGGTCTTCGTGCTCCGGACTCTGCTCGACGACGATGTCCCCACGAACGATGGCATCGCCGAAGCGCTCGACCTCGCGATTCCTGCTGGCTGCGCGATCGACGCGCGGTGGCCGTCCGCGGTTGCCGCCGGAAACGTCGAGATGTCGACCCGCATCACCGACACGATCTTCGCTGCACTCGGCAATGCGGGCGTCGCCGTTCCCGCTCAGGGGCAGGGGACCATGAACAACATCACGTTCGGCGGCGCCGGCTGGACGTTTTACGAAACGTTAGGCGGCGGCCAGGGCGCCAGTGCGCGCGGCCCCGGTCCGAGTGCCGTGCACGTAGGCATGAGCAACACGCGCAACACGCCGATCGAATCGCTGGAGCACGCCTATCCAATCCGCATCGACGAGTATGCGGTGCGTCGAGGATCCGGCGGCGCCGGCGCCCATTCGGGCGGAAATGGCGTGGTGCGTCGGTACCGGGTGCTTGAACGGTGCACTGTCACATTGGTCACCGAACGCCGACGCCACGCCCCGAGCGGTACCGCCGGCGGCGCGCCGGGAGCGCCCGGCGTCAATCAACTCAACGGCAAATCCATTCCGGCGAAGTGCCGTATGGAATTGGAGCCGGGCGACGTGGTGACCGTGATGACGCCCGGTGGCGGCGGCTGGGGACTCGCCGGGAATCGGGAATCCGGGAATCGAGGCCTCGGCGTTTGAGCTGATGGCCGATGGCCGACGGCTAGACGTCCAGTTCCATCCCTTCAGCGGCGGCGATGACGCGCAGCGTGCGGCCGGACCGGGCCGTTGACGCTCGGCATTCCGCTAGTCGCGTATCGAGCTCGTCATCGCTGCGATCCGGACTGTGGTGGAAGAGGACGAGCGTCTCCACGCCGCTCTCGAGCGCGAGGGCGACCGCGTCGCCGTAGGTCGAGTGTCCCCACCCGCGATGCGACTCGTATTCATCCTCGGTGTACGTCGCGTCATGAATGAGCACGCGGGCGCCGCGAATGAAGTCCACCAGCTTCGCGCGCCATCGATCGGTGCTCACCGACGCATCGCCAGCGCGGAGCTCGTTGTCCGAGATGTACACGAACGCGGTACCCAGCTCCGCCGCACCCGGCTCGCGCGTCGCGAACCGGTAGCCTAACGCGCCGCCCGGGTGTCGCACGGCGAACGCCCGGACATCGAACCCGTCCGAGTTGTGGCGTTCATCGCTGAGCTCCCGGAAGTCGAACGTCGCCGCGAGCTCCTCGAACGCCACCGGGAACACGACGGGCGACATCTGATCGCGCACGACGCGCCGGATGCTCGCGGCGAGTGACTTCGCACCCCAGATCGTAAAGCGGTTGCCGCGCTGGAACGCCGGGGCGAAGAACGGAATGCCCTGGATGTGGTCCCAGTGCGCGTGCGTGAGGAAGATGTCGCCAGTGATGGGGGAGCCGTTTGCGCGGGCGATCAGTGCCCGTCCGAGCTCGCGGATGCCGGTGCCGGCATCGAGGACGACGAGCGAGCCGCTGGGCGTGCGCACCTCGATGGACGGCGTATTGCCGCCGTATCGAACGGTGGCCGATCCCGGTGTCGGTATCGAGCCACGGGTGCCCCAGAACCGCAATCGAAAGGACATCTAACCCGATCGGAGTCGCAGCAAGAACCCATCAGCCATCAGTATCTAATGGCCGCTGGATTCTCGCTGTGAGCTGGCTCCCCTAGACGCGCGCCTGGGCGCAACGCTTGAGCGCCGGTCGGTCCGCCAGCGCGATGCGACGGCGTTCGACGTTGATCCACCCCTGGTTCTGGAAATCCCGCATCGTGCGTGACACGGTCTCACGGCTTGCGCCGATCATGTGGGCGATCGTCTGGTGCGTGAGCGGCTTCTCGATCTTGTCGCCATTGTCGTCCGACGCGAAGTCGAGCAGGAGGCGCGCGATCCGGCCTGGCACATCGAGCAGCGCGAGCCCGTGAATCTTGCCATCGGCGCGACGAAGGCGCCGCGAAAGCTCCTGCATCAGCACCCATGCGACCGCCGGATTCGCTTCGACCCGCCGCCGGAAATCGTCGCTGCGGAGCACGAGCACATTCGTGTCTTCCATCGCGATCACGTGTGCCGACCGCGGCTGCTCGTCGATGAGCGAGAGCTCGCCGAAATGCTCACTGGGGCCCAGCACGCCGAGAATCACCTCGCGGCCATCCTCGCCCACGAGCACGACTTTCACGCGTCCGTCGCGGACGATGAACAGGGAATCGCCGGGGTCATCCTCGAACAGAATGACGCTGCCCTTTGGATAGCTCTTCTCGCGCGTCAGCTCAGCGAAGCGCTGCAGCTCGGCGTCCTCGAGCTTGGTAAAGAGCGGAACCGTCCGCAGGAAGTTGGATATCTCCATCAGTCAGAGTGCTCCGCGAGAAACAGGGTCATCGCAAACGGAATCACAGCAAGCATAGCCGATAGGTATTCGGTGGATGGACGCCGACACCGGCGCCGCGTCACGAATAGATGCGCCGTGGCGTCACGCAAGCCTAGTCGTCCGTTGCCCGAGTCCAGTGTGATGGCCGTCGGCGGACCGGGCCAAGTCCTTGTCTGCTTGTCTTTTGCGCTTCTGACAGGGTATATTTGCAAGCTATTCTTCTCGAGCTATTGAGGGCGTTTCCATGAAAGCCGATATCCACCCCGAATACGCGACCGCGACCGTGAAGTGCGCGTGCGGGAACACGTTCCAGACGCGCTCCACGATTGCGGAGATCCATACCGACATCTGCAACGTCTGCCACCCGTTCTTCACGGGCAAGCAGAAGCTCGTCGACACCGCTGGGCGCGTTGAGCGCTTCCGGCAGAAGTACGGGAAGACGAACAACTGAGCCTTCGCGATCGACTCGCTGACGCGCTAGCGCGCGCGGCCGAGGTCGAACGGGAGCTGCTCGATCCGAAGACCGTTCGCGATGCGCGTCTCATGGCATCGCTCGGGCGAGAGCACCAACGACTCACGACCGTCGTCGCGCTGGCAAAGCGGCTGGAGAAACTCGATGACGAGCTCGCGCAGGCGCGCGAGCTCGTTGTCGTTGACGACGCCGAGCT
>Ga0207679_10000892_pt1 | contig 19017 bp, 21 predicted proteins | sample KBSC73metaG_FD_184320 | JGI IMG/M metagenome (GOLD analysis project Ga0207679, IMG submission 184320) | Corn rhizosphere microbial communities from Kellogg Biological Station, Michigan, USA - KBS C7-3 metaG (SPAdes) (version 2) | ecosystem: Host-associated > Plants > Roots > Rhizosphere > Soil ... | reverse complement strand
CGCGGCCGCCCTAGAAGGGAGAAGGACGCGGGGCTCGTGTCCCGTAACCGACGAGCCACGACGGGATCGGCCGGGAGGGCAAGCGAGGGCCGATCGACCAGCCTGGTCTCCGCTGTCAGGCCGGCGCCGAGAGCAGCGAGGCCGCCGCCCGGCTCACGTCCTCCGGCTCGACCGGCTTGGAGAGGAACGCGCTCGCCCCGGCGCCCATCGCACGGGCGCGTTCCGCCTCTTTCCGGTCGGTGGTCACCACCAGGATCGGCACCCGGGCGCGCCGGCCCCCGGTGCGAATGTGGTGGATGAGCTTCAGGCCGTCGAGCCGAGGCATGTGCACGTCGGTGACCACCAGGTCGTACTCGCCCGAGGCGAAGCGCTTCAGCGCCTCGGCGCCGTCCGCTGCCTCGTCACAGGCGCCTGACCCAAGCGAGGTCATGGCCGTGACCAGGACCTGGCGCGCGGCGCGCGAGTCGTCGACCACCAGAACGCGGAAACCTTTCATCGGAGAACGCGACTCCAGTTTACAGTCCCCGACGACGATTCGCAGGGCGATCGGCCAGCAGCTCGCGGAGATCCAGCAGCCGGCACTCGTCCGCGGTGATCGCCAGCACTCCCGGAACTGCCCCCGCGGGCCGGATCTCCGCCACGGTGTAGCGTCTCACGCCCGCCATGCCGTCGATCCGCAGACCCACCCGGCGCCGCCCGAGGCGAGCGAGGATCACCTTGGGCTTGGCCGTCCGCGGCGGAGTCCCTGCTGGAAGAAGCCGGCGGAGGTCCACGATCGGCACCGCCGCTCCCTGCACGTGCACCACGCCCTCCACGTGCGGCGGAGCGTCCCCGACCGGCAGGGGCACCACGCGGGGGAGGATCTCCTCCACCCGTGCGACGTCGATGCCGTAGACAGCGCCTCCCACCCAGAAGGCGCAGACATCCACTGCCTGCGCATCGGAGCTCACCGGAGGAGCCACTCCGGGTCCACCACGGTGCAGCTCCCCTCGGCCGTGGGAAGCACGCCGAGCACCCCGCCGGTCGGACCCCCTCGCGGGCGCTCCAGCACCCCCGGCCGGACCCGATGCACGCCCCGGACACGGTCCACCCACAATCCGGCCGGACCGAGCGCGGTGCGGACCACCAAAATCCGCGCCGCTCGTGGCGGGCGCGCGCAGTCGGGCCCGGCGCAGGGCGGCGCCGACACGGAAAGCCCCAGTCGAAGGGAAGGGTCGTACACCGGGGTGATGGTGCCACGGAGGTTGAGCACCCCCAGCAACGGTGGTCGTGCCCGTGGAATCTCGGTGAGCGTGCGCGCGCGGAGGATCTCGGTCACCGTGCCCAGGGCCACCGCGTACTCCCCTTCTCCCAGACCGAAGGTGAGGAGCTGGACCTCGTCGACGCCCCGCGGCCGGTCGGGCTCGAGGCTCGCGGCAGGGAGCTCGGTGAGCCCGGCCGACTCCTCGTCGGGCCGGTAGCGGAACCGCGCCAGGAGCGCTTCGAGGCTCGACGGGTCGCCGCTCATGCCTGGGCCACCAGCAGTGGCGGGCCGCGGAGCACCTCGTCCAGCAGCGCGCCCACGTCGAGGACCAGCACGGTGTGGTGATGCCCGACCTCCGCCGCCCCGGAAATGCCGGGCACCTGACCCAGCCGTGGCCCGAGCGCCTGGGTGACGAGGTCCCGCTGACCGTGGAGCACATCCACCACCAGCCCCAGTCGCCGCTCGGCCACGCCCACCACCACCAGGTACACCCCACCCTCGGCGCGGCGGGGAAGCCCGAAGGTCTCCGCCAGGGAGACCACCGGGATGTTGTAGCCCCGGACCGGCACCATGCGCCGTCCGTCCTCCGTCACACCGTGGCGCCCGTCGTGCGACAGGACGTCGAGCACGCTGCTCAGGGGAACCGCGTAGACCCGGCCGCTCACGCCCACCAGGAGCCCGCGCACCGTCGCCAGGGTGACCGGAAGAGTGACCCGGAAGGTGGTCCCCTCCCCCATCCGGCTCTCGACGTCGATGACTCCCGACAGGCCTGCGATGTTGGTCTTCACCACGTCGAGACCCACGCCGCGGCCCGACGTCGGGCTCACCGCCGAGGCCGTGGAGAAGCCCGGGCTGAAGAGAACCGACTGGAGCTCGCGATCGCTCGCCGCGCGGGCGCGCTCCTCGTCCAGCAGGCTCCGCTGGATGGCCACCTCGCGCACGCGGGCCCAGTCCACCCCGGCGCCATCGTCGGCGAGGGCCAGCACCACCCGCGCGCCCAGCTGCTCGGCGGAGAGGAGGATGCGCCCGGTCCGCGGCTTGCCCCGGCCCTCGCGGAGCCCCGAGGGCTCGATGCCGTGGTCGATGGCGTTGCGGACCAGGTGCACCAGCGGATCGCTCAGCTCCTCCACCAGCCGCTTGTCGATCTGCACCTCGGAACCGGAGGTCTCGAGCACCACCTCCTTGCCGGCCTCCCGGGCCATCCGCCGGACCAGACGCTGCATCCGATCGAACAGAGGGCGCAGGGGCACCATCCGCGCCTGGAGCAGCCGGTCCTGCAGGATGTCCAGCCGGCGAACCAGGCGCCGGTGCTCGCGGAGGAGCCCCACCGTCCAGGCCCTCGGGGACAGCTCGCGGGCGTCGGAGAGTCCGCGGATCGCCTCGCCGACGAGGCGCAGCTCTCCCACGTCGTCCATCAGGGCATCGAGCCGAGCGATGTCCACCCGGAGCGTCCGCGTCGCGCCGCCGGGCTCGGCACGCTCCACCGCGGGCGGGGCCCCGTCCGCCTCGGGCTCGGGCCGTCGCTCCTTCCGCACCGGCACCGGCCGGAGCTCCACCGGCACCCCGGAGAAGACGGCCCGCAGCGCCGCCTCCCCCGCCCCGGACCCCAGCAGCAGGACGAAGGCGAGCACGTCGAGCCGATCCGCCGCCGGTCCGGGGAGCGTCGACACCAGCTCGCCCACGCCCCGAAGCCGCGCCTTCAGCTGCTCCAGCTCGCGATCGAAGGTCTCCAGCGGGTACTCCACGCGCGCGGACCAGACCAGCTCCCCGCGCCGGAGCGTCTCGCGAAGCCGGTGCTCCTCGAACTCGGTGAGGACCCGGCGCGTCTCCGGAGCCAGCTCCAGGCGCTCCAGCAGATCCTCGCCCACCCGCTCGGGGCCCTCGTCGACCGAGGACAGCCTTCCGGCCAGGAGCCGCGCCTCGTCCACGACGCTCGACGGGTCCTCGGCGAGCCGCTGGAACAGCTCCACCGCCTCGAGCAGGAGGTCCAGCCGCGCCGAGGTCAGCCGCGCCTTCCCGAGCCGGAACCGATCGAGCAGGTCCTCGGCCGCGTGGGCCAGCTCCCCCATCCGCTTCTGACCGAAGGTGGCGGCGAGGCCCTTCAGCGAGTGCGCTTGGCGGAAGACGGAGTTCAGCACCTCCGGGTCCGGGTCGGCGGCGGTGCGTTCGAGGAGCAGGAGGTCGCGCCCCAGTGCCTCCGCGGTCTCCACCGCCTCGGAGGAGAACTCGGGCGGGGGCCGGTCGCGCTCGGGGCTCACGCGAGGTTCAGGTAACGCCGGACCAGCGCGGTCAGGAGCTCGGGCTGCAGGGGCTTGATCAGGAACTCCGAGGCGCCGAGCTGGATGCCGCGCTCGCGGTCGTGCTGGCGGGCTTCGCCGGTGACGATGAGCAGCGGTGTCTCCCGGTAGTTCGGGTTCATCTTCACGAAGTTGATGAGCTCGAGCCCGTTGATGTCCGGCATGTTGATGTCGGTGATGATGAGATCGAAGCGGTAGCGGGGCAGCAGCTTCAAGGCGTCGAAGCCGCTGCTCGCGCAGACGACCTCGGTACCCTCGATCTGCGAAAGAGTCGAGGCGATGAACTCCCGCGACGCGGTCGAGTCCTCGACGATGAGAACCTTGTGCCCCATTCCCCGGCCGGACTCCCGAGCCTAGCAGGTCCCGCTCGCACGGGAACTCACCGCGAAGGTCGCGTGGGTCCTTCCGCCAGCAGCGTGACCCGAGCCCCCCGGAACGCCGGGACGAACGCCTCGTCGAACGCCGAGGTCCTCTCCGGTGCCGGCATCGCACCGCGCCCGGGGAGCTCCAGGGCGACGCTGTCCACCCGTGCACGGTTGAGCACGTCCGCGGCCTGGGAGAGCGCCGACCGGAGCACACCTGGGTGCAGCGCCTCGCCTCCGGGCCCGAGCCCCAGGACCACCAGCCGAGGTGCGCCGATCCGCCCGTTCGAGGGAAGAAGGAGCGACTCTCCCCGTGCCCCGCGGAAGAAGCCGTCCACCAGCAAGCGCGACAGCTGCCCGCACAAGCGCCAGTCGGCGAAGCCCGCGGCCCCTCGGAGTGGCCGCTCGTCCTCGGAGACGAAGAGACAGAGCGTGTCCACCGGCAGCGGATCCAGCGCGTCCAGCGTGAGCGGTACGGTGTTGACCGCGGCGCTCACCGCTGCTGCTCCACGTCCAGCGCGATCCGATCCAGCAGGCCATTGACGAAGGCGCTGGAGGCCTCGGTGCCGAACGCCCTTCCCAGCTCCACCGCCTCATTGAGGGTGACCTTCTTGGGGATGTCAGGGCGCCACTTCAGCTCGAACACCGCGAGGCGGAGCACGTTGCGATCCACGCGGGCCATCCGGTCCAGTCGCCAGTTGTGGCTGTGTTGCTCGATGAGGCCGTCGATCTCCTCGCGGTGCTCGACGACGCCCTGGACCAGCTCCAGCGCGAACCGCTGTGCCTCGGGATCCGGCGGGCCTTCGGGCTCGGCGTTCCAGGCGGTCTCCAGCGCATCCTCGGGACGGAGCGCGCTCATCTCCATCTGGTAGAGCGCCTGGAGCGCACGCTCCCGTCCGGTGCGGCGAGCCCCCATCAGCGCTTCTTCCCCACCTCCGCCATGCGGGCGTAGAGGTTCACCATCTCCAGGCAGGCCATGGCCGCGTCCGCGCCCTTGTTGCCGGCCTTCACCCCGGCCCGGTCCACTGCCTGCTCCACCGTGTCGCAGGTGAGCACGCCGAAGCTCACCGGGCACGGGGCAGTGAGGGCGATCTGTCCGATGCCCTTGCTGACCTCGCCGGCGACGTACTCGAAGTGCGGTGTCCCGCCCCGGATGACGCACCCCAGGGCGACCACGCCGGCGTACTGCCCGGCTTCCGCCACCCGGCGAACCAGCCCCGGCAGCTCGAAGGTACCCGGGACGCGGAACACGTCGATGTCGGCCTCGGCCACGCCGTGGCGCAGCAGCGCGTCCTGGGCACCACGCAGCAGCTGCTCGGTGATGAAGCCGTTGAACCGCGAGACGCAGAGGGCGAACCGACCCTGCGGCGGCGTGAGAAAGCCTTCGATCACCCGTGCCATGTCCGCCCTTCTACGTCCCCTGCCGGCGCTCCAGCCGCGGCCTGCTGAGGGGAATCTGCTCCACGACCTCGAGAGAATAGCTCTCCAGGCCCACGATCTTCTTGGGATTGTTGGTCAGCAGGCGCAGCCGCCGAAGGCCGAGGTCCTTGAGGATCTGCGCCCCCACCCCGAACTCTCTGAGCCGGCTCCGGTCCGCACCGGGACCCGCCTCCTCGGCCTGGGCGCGCGTGCAAGTGAGCGCGGACGTCGGAAGCACCGCCTTGTGCAGGTACACCAGCACCCCGCGGCCGGCGTCGGCGATGGCCTTGAAGGCCTGCTCCAGCTGGCTACCGCAGTCGCACCCGGCAGTCCCGAGGAGGTCGCCCACCGGGCAGGCCCGGTGCACGCGGGTGAGCACCGGTTCCGGTCCGGTGATGTCGCCCTTCACCATCGCCACGTGGACGTCGGCGTCGACGTCGCTCTGGTAGGCGTGGGCGATCCACGTGCCTTGCTGCGGACGGCGGAGCTCCTGCGTGGCCACCCGCCTCACCAGCCGGTCCTTCTGCAGCCGATAGCGGATGAGGTCCGCCACGCTGAGGAGAGTGAGCCGGTGCTTCCGCGCGAAGCGCTGTAGCTCCGGACGGCGAGCCATGGTCCCGTCCGGATTCATCACCTCGCAGATGACTCCGGCGGGAAACAGCCCCGCCAGCCGCGCGAGGTCGACCGAGCCCTCGGTCTGCCCGGTACGGACCAGCACCCCGCCCTCGCGGGCGAGAAGGGGGAAGACGTGCCCGGGGCGGACCAGGTCGCCCGGCTTCGCCTTCGGGGCAACGGCGGCGAGGATGGTCCGGGCGCGGTCCGCGGCGGAGATGCCGGTGGTGACCCCGCGAGCAGCCTCGATGGACACGGTGAAGGCGGTGCCGAACGGCGAGGTGTTGTCCTGCACCATGAGCGGCAGGGCGAGCTGGCGGATGCGGTCCTCGGTCAGCGAGAGGCAGATGAGCCCGCGGCCGTGGGTGGCCATGAAGTTGATGGCCGTCGGGGTGACCTTCTCCGCGGCCATGACCAGGTCGCCCTCGTTCTCCCGGTCGGTGTCGTCGGTGAGGATGACCATCCGACCCTTGCGGATCTCACCGATGGCTCGCTCGACCAGGGCGATGCTTCCCACCTCTTCCGGGCGTCGTGCCATCAGTCCAATCCGAACCCGGCGGCGCGGAGCATGTCCACCGTCAGCCCACCGGAGCTCGCGGGCCGGGGAGCGTGAGCGGCATGGAGGCGCGCCACGTACTTGCCGATGACGTCCGCCTCGACGTTGTAGCGCTCACCGACCGCCCGGTCGGCCAGGGTGGTCCGCGCCTGGGTCTCGGGGATGAGCTGCACGCCGAAGCGGTCCTCGCCGACGGTGTTGACCGTGAGGCTGACCCCGTCGAGGGTGACCGACCCCTTCTCGATGAAGAGCGGGGCCAGCTCCGGGGTGAGGCCGACCTCGAGCAGGACCGAGCCGCCCTCGTTCCCCCGGGAGAGGAGCGGCAGCACGCCGTCCACGTGGCCCAGCACCAGGTGGCCGCCGAGCCGGTCTGAGAGCCGGAGGGCACGCTCGAGGTTGACCCGCGAGCCGCTGCGGAGCTCTCCGAGCGTGGTCCGGCGGAGGGTCTCGGGGGCGGCGTCGACCCGGAACTGGTCCCCGGCGCGCTCGACCACGGTCAGACAGGCGCCCGAGACGCAGATCGACTCTCCGGGCGCGAACTCGCCTGCTCCGAGGGCGGTCCGGATCCAGAGGGTCGTCATGGGGCCGGGGAGGACGCGCTCCACGGTGCCCACGTCCTGCACCAGGCCGGTGAACATGGTCGGTCGTCGCTTATAAGGCCCTCCGGGCCAACCTGCCATGACCGACACCACCCCCGAGATCCTCCTCGCCGACACCCGCGCCGCCCTGGCCACCGCCCGCTCCGAGCTGGAGACCCTGCTCGGGGTCAAGGGGCCTCGCACGGAAGCGGACACGCTCGGCCCCTACCAGCGGTTGCAGCTGGCCCTCTCCAACGCCGGACACCGTGCGGGGCTTCTGTCGGAGGTCCATCCGGACAAGCCCCTGCGCGAGGCGGCCGAGACGGCGGTCCAGGAGATCAGCACCTACGCGACCGAGCTGTCGCTGAACCGGGGCCTCTACGACGCGCTGGCGGCGGTGAGGATGGAGGGGCTCGCGCCCGACACCCGGCGACTCCTCGAGCACACACTCCGCGACTTCCGACGGGCTGGCGTGGACAAGGACGAGCCGACGCGGGCACGACTCAAGGAGCTGGCGGACCGAGCGGTGCGGCTGGGCCAGGACTTCGACCGAGCGATCCGGGAAGACGTGCGGAGCGTGTCGCTGCGGCCGGAGCAGCTGGCGGGGCTGCCGGAGGACTACCGCGCGGCGCGCACGCCGGACCCGGACGGGAAGGTGCGCATCACGACGGACTACCCCGACCTCCTGCCCTTCCGGACCTATGCCCATGACGGCGAGGCGCGGCGGCAGCTCTACGTCGAGAACACCTCGCGGGCGTTCCCGGGGAACGAGAAGGTGCTGCAGGAGATCCTCGAGGTGCGGGCCGAGCAGGCGCAGCTCCTCGGCGCGGCCTCCTGGGCCGACTACGTGACCGAGGACAAGATGTCGAAGTCGGCGACGGTGGTGGCCGAGTTCCTCGCCCGGGTGGCCGAGGTGAGCGAGGGCCCGGCGCGGCGCGATGTGGACCGGCTGCTCCGGCGGAAGCAGAAGGACGTGCCCTCCGCGACCCGGGTCGAGGACTGGGAGAAGGCGTATTACGAGGAGCGAGTGAAGCAGGAGGAGCTGGGCTTCGACTCGCAGTCGGTCCGGCCGTACTTCGAGTTCAACCGGGTGCGGGACGGGCTGCTCACCATCACCGCGCGGCTGTTCGGCATCCGCTACGTGCCGATCAAGGACCCGGCGGCGTGGCACCCGAAGGTCGAGTCCCACGACGTGTTCCGCGGCGAGAAGAAGCTGGGGCGGATCCATCTCGACCTGCACCCGCGGGCGGACAAGTACAAGCACGCCGCGCAGTTCCCGATCGTGAGCGGCGTCGCCGGCGTCCAGCTCCCGGAGGGAGCGCTGATCTGCAACTTCGCCGATCCGGCGGTGCACAGCCCGGCGCTCCTCGACCACGACGACGTGGTGACCCTGTTCCACGAGTTCGGACACCTGATGCACCACGTGCTGGGCGGGCAGCAGCGGTGGCTGGGCTTCTCCGGTGTGGCGACCGAGTGGGACTTCGTCGAGGCTCCGAGCCAGATGCTCGAGGAGTGGGCCTGGGACCCGGAGACGCTGAAGCTGTTCGCGCGCCACGTGGAAACGAACGAGGCGATTCCTGCCGAGCTGGTGCACCGGATGCGGGAGGCGAACGAGTTCGGCAAGGGCGCGCACACGCGGCACCAGGTCTTCTACGCGCAGCTGTCGCTCGGGCTGCACAGCCGGCCCCCGGCGGACATCGACATCACCAGGACGATGGTGGAGCTGCAGAAGAAGTACAGCCCGTTCCCGTACGTGGAGGGCACGCACTTCTTCGCCAGCTTCGGGCACCTGAACGGGTACTCGGCGATGTATTACACGTACCTGTGGTCACTGGTGATCGCCAAGGACCTGCTCGGCGAGTTCCAGCGGCACGGGCTGCTGGACGAAGCCACCGCGAACCGCTACCGCGACACGGTGCTGGTGCCCGGCGGGAGCAAGGATGCCGCGGATCTGGTGAAGGAGTTTCTCGGCCGCCCGTACGGATTCGAGGCGTTCCAGCACTGGCTGGAGAGGGTTTGACACGGGGGGGAGGTCGTCGAGGAACATCGGCATCACAGGCGCATGAAGGTCACTCTCCGCCCCGCCGTCGCTGCCGACTTCGAGGCGTGCCGGCGCACGTACTTCGCGGAAGTGAACTGGATCAATGAGCGCCTGGGCCTGAAACGGGACGAGCAGGAGTCGATGTTCCGGAAGCTTTGGGACCCCGCCCAGGTCTGCATCATCCAGACGGACGGGGTCGACGTCGGCTGGCTCCAGACCGTGGTGAGCAAGAGCGAGCACATGCTCGGGCAGATCTTCGTGGACGCCCCGTTCCAGCGGCGAGGCATCGGGACCGAGGTCCTGCGCGGCATCATCGCCGAGGCATCACGGCTGGAGCTGCCGGTCCGTCTCGCGGTCGTGAAGTTCAACCCGAGCCGGTGTCTGTACGAGCGCCTCGGGTTCCGGGTGACGCGCGAGGACGAGCGGAAGGTCTACATGTCCCGGGAGCCGGATCGAGCGCCGTCGAGCTGAATCGATGGGTCACCCCAGGGCGATCTCGGATCGACTCGCTCGAGCATGTCTCCCTCTCGACGGATCCAGCGGATTGCCCAACGAGCTTCTTGCCCGACCGTCCACATGCCGGGAAGGGGCGCTGGATCCCCGGTCATCGACTCCAGCTTGGGAATGAGCCAGTCGTTGTCTGGTTTCGCGAGCGCGAAGATGCTCCAGAACCCCACCTCAGGTTCGGGATCGTCGAGCCCGCGCAGGAACGCCTCCCGGGCGAGTGCGTCACGCCGCCGCACTCTGCCGGCATCCCGCGGTAGCTGATGCGCGGGCCGAGCGCCTCGGCGGCTTGTCCACGAATACCGGGCGACTCCCTCGTGTCCTGGTAAATCCTGAGGAGCCGATTGAAGTCTTCGGGCCTCATGCGCCAGACCCACACGAATCCGTAGACCGCGGCTTGGCGAGTCGCGGCAGGAATCCCAGGTCCAAGCGCCTCGCGCAGGACTCTGACCCCTTCACGCGACCTGCTCAGCGCATCAGCCGCCCACTGTGGTGACAGGCCGGCGTCCGCACCGTGGAGAGCCCGACGAAGTCTCTCGAATACGTCTTTCGAAGGAAATCGCCAGAAGCGACGGTTCGATGGCGTCGGGAGTGCGCGCGAGCCGTGAGCTGCTTTCTCAGGGCCCCGCGGCACGGACGTCGATCCGGTTGTCGTAGAACGTGCTGCCCCCGCCGGTGTCGGCGATCCGCTGCGAGGTCAGCCCGTTCACGTTGCGCACGTTGCCTTGCTGGATCGAGTGCACGCCCTCGGCGACCGCGATTCCCGGCGGCACCGCATCCGTCACCTCGAGGACGAACGCAACCTCGCCCAGCGCGTTGAATCCGGTGACCCGTTGCCCGGTGGTGAGCCCCCGGGCCGCTGCATCGGCCGGTGAGAGCCGCAGGGTCTGGGCGCCCAGCTTCGTCGAGAGCTCCGCCCGCTCGGTGAAGGACGAGTTCAGCCGGTAGAGCGCGGGCGCCGTCTGCAGCCGGAGCGGCAGCGCCTCCCCGTCGAGGTCGGCGTGGGTCGGGCGGTGGCGCGGGAGCGGCTCGGGAAGGCGCTCGTTCTTGATCTCGATCTTCCCCGACGGCGTGAGCCACTTGCCGCGCGGGACGTTCAGGCGCACCGCCTGGCCGGCATTCATCGCGTCGAGATCGACACCCTGCAGCCACGACGTCGGCCGGGAGAGGATCAGGTCGATGTGCTCGTCGGCCGAGAGCTGGAACACGTCGTCGGTCAGGCCCATCGCCCCGGCCAGGGTCCGGATCGTCTCCCAGTTCGAGCGCGACTCGCCAAGCGGCGGGATCACCGGCCGGACTCGCTGGGCGTAGAAGTGACCGTAGGCGCGGTAGAGGTCCGCGGTCTCCAGCATCGTCGGCGCCGGGAGCACCACGTCCGCGTAGAGCGCGGTGTCGGTCATGAACCGCTCGTGGACCACGGTGAACAGGTCCTCACGGGAGAGGCCCCGCAGCACCGCGTTCTGGTCCGGAGCCACCGCCGCCGGGTTCGAGCTGGCCACGAACAGCGACATCACCCGCGGACCATCGAGCTCGTTCAGCGCTTGCCCGAGCTGGTTCATGTTCACGATGCGCGTGCGCCCGGGCAGCAGGTCCGGTCGGACGAAGGAGCGGACATCGAAGGCCTGACCGGAGTTGGTACTGGAGAGAAACCCCCCACCCTTCTTCGCCCAGGCGCCCACCGCCGTCGGGAGGCAGATCGTCGCCCGGGTGTTGAGCCCACCGTTGCCGTAGCGCGACGGCGCACCGCCGAGCCGGATGAAGGGGGCCCGCGCGGTGCCGTACTCCCGGGCGAGGAACACCACCTCCTCGACCGACAGGCCGGTGAGCGCCGCCGTTCGCTCGGGCGGGTGCTCGGGAAGGATCTGACGCTCCAGCTCGTCCCACCCCACGGTCTCGCGCGCGAGGAAGGCGCGATCGACGCGATTCTCGCGCGACAGCAAATGCAGCATCCCCAGGGCGAGCGCTCCGTCGGAGCCGGGACGAACGAGGAAGACCCGGTCGGCGTACGCCGCGCTGGCCTGGCGGTGGGTGTCGATCAGGAAAACCCGCCCGCCGTTCCTCCGCACCGCCTTCACCTGGGTGATGAAGTGGATGTTGGTGGCCAGCGCGTTGATGCCCCAGAGGAACAGGAGATCGCTGTGGACGGCGTCCTCGGGGTCCGAGCCGGGGCTGTGGCCCATCACCTGCTCCCAGCCCGCGTTCTGGGCCGAGGTACAGATGGTCCGGTCCAGCAACGACGCCCCGAGCCGGTGCATCAGCGGCTCCTGGGCGTTCCGCTGGATGAGGCCCATCGTGCCTGCGTAGGTGTACGGCAGGAGGCACTCGCGCCCGTGCGCGGCGATGAGTGACTGCCAGCGCTCGGCGATGAGCGCCACCGACTCCTCCCAGGAGGCGCGCCGGAACACACCCTGTCCCTTGGGGCCGGTCCGGATGAGCGGATGGAGCAGCCGGCCGGGAGCGTGGACCGTCCGCTCGAAGCCGTTCACCTTGGGGCAGAGCGTCCCGCGGGTGTAGTCATGCTCGGGGTCGCCCCGCACCGACCGCACCGAACGGCCGTCGGTCTCCACCACCAGGCCGCAGGCATCGGGGCAGTCGAACGGACAGGTCGAGCGGCGGGTCTCCAGCATCGGACCGGAGTGTGCCCGAAGGCGCTCGCTGGACGCCACACAGCATCGCCGGTCTCGAATGAGCACAGGCTTGGGATGGCGACGTGCCGGCAGACTCCGCTGCCCGAGGACAGCCCGTCACGCGCTCACCGGGCCGGCAGAGACCGGAGATCCTCGTAGCCGCCGCCGGACAGGACGATGACATCCTTCCAGCCCTCGGCGATCAGGAGCTCCGCGGCGCGACGGGCGCGGGCCCCGCTCGCGCAGTAGACGAGCACCGGAGGGTCCTTCGCGATCTTGCCGTGGTCACGAGCGAAGACGCCGCTCGTGTACGGCATCAGCTCGGCTCCTCGAACGAACCCGGCCGCAGTCTCGTTCGGCTCGCGCACGTCGACCAGCGTGAACTTTCCGGACGCCTGCGCCTTCTCCAGCGCCGCCTTGAACTCGGGTGCCTCGAGCTTGCGCATCGCCGGCACCGTCGTACCGGTGGCCCCTGCGTCCGGTGCCTGAGTTGCCAGCGCTGGCGCCACGCCCACCAGCGCGAGGACGATGAGCCACGCGGAACGCATCAGTACGCCTCGACCACGAACTGACTCTGCTTCACGACGGTGGACCCGGCCGTGTCCTCGATCCGGAGCGTGACGTTGTACCGGCCCGGAGCAGCCCCCGCCGCGGCCTGGACCTGCGAGCCGCACATGCAGCCCGCGCCGCACGGGTCGCCCTCCACCGTCTCGATGAAGTTCACCTGGCCCATCACCCGCTGAACGTAGATCTTCGCCCTCGTGCAGCAAGGGTGGGTGAGATTGTGCGACACCCAGATGCCGCCCGGCTGGATCCCCAGCTGCACCTCGGAGGCCGACGGTCTCGATCCGCCCCCCGGCACGAGCGGTGGATTCGTGACCGTGTCCTGTTCGGACGGGCTCGCCGAATCGGAGCAGCCGCTCACCTTCGCCACCGACTGGTCTGGCGCGAGTGCAGGAGGCGGAGGTAGGCCCTGAGCGGCAGGACCCTGTCCAGGGATGTCCGCAGCCGGGTCGTACTTCGCCGACTTCTGGCCGCCAGAGCAGGCGGCGGCAAGCAGCAACACCGGGAGCAGAAGACGCATGGGACGGGAACTCTCCGACAGGAGCGGATGGCGGTCCATGTAGGTCCTTCCGAGTGTACCGATGAAGAAGTGTTGGGGTGGGAGTCCAACGCAGCGATGGGCCGAAACCTTCATCCGTGAATGCGCATCCAATCGGCACGTCCGTTGCGTAGGAACTTCGCCATGCACCGCTCTCATCTCTGCAGCCACTGCCTCCGCCGCCGGGTTCTCCTCTGGGCGAGCGCCTTTTTCATGACCGTGGGCGCTCTCGGCGCAGCCAGCGCCAGCGGGTCAGCCCAGGCCGCCCGGGGTCAGAACACCCCGGTCCAGACCGCGTCGCGCTAGGGCGATCCGAGCAAGGCCCGGATCTCGAGGTCCTCGCCCAGCCGCCGGACCGACTCGACCATGACCGGATGGGCCCCGGCCATCCGTTCCACTCCCAGCGGACCGAGCCAGGAAAGCCCATCACCGCCCACCAGCCTGGGCGCCAGGTGCAGCACCAGCGAATCCGCCAGCCCCGCGCGGAGGAACGCCGAGAAGACGCCGGGGCCCCCCTCCACCAGCACGTGCAGCACGTCGCGCCGGAGCAGCGCGCGCAGCATCGACTCGAGGTCCACCTCGCCCGGACGGCCCGGGACCGCGAGGAGCTCCGCACCGACCGCCGCGAGCGCCGCTGCCCGTTCCGCCCCCCGACCCTCCACGTGCACCAGCAACGTTCGCGCTGCCGAGCCGAGGTGGAAGAGTTGCCTCCCAGGCGACAGCTGTAGCGCGGAATCGAGCACCACGCGGAGCGGGTCCCTGCCTCCGCCCTCAGGGAGGCGCGTGGTGAGGGAGGGGTCGTCCGCTCGCACCGTCCCCGATCCGACCAGCACCGCATCGACGATGTTGCGAAGCCGGTGGACCTCGGTGCGAGCCGCCTCCCCGGTGACCCATCGACTGTCCCCGGAGGCGGTGGCGAGCTTGCCGTCCAGCGAGACCGCCGCCTTCAGCGTCACCCAGGGGAGCCCCGAGCGCATGGCCTTGAAGAAGGGTCGGTTCAGCAGGTCGGTCTCGGCGGAGAGCAAACCCGTCCATACCGGCATCCCCAGCCCGCGCAGGCGGAGCACGCCGCGCCCATCGACGAGCGGATTCGGATCCGACGATCCGGCGAACACCCGCGCGATTCCGGAGGCGAGGATGGCCTCCGTGCACGGCGGGGTCCGCCCGTAATGATCGCAGGGCTCGAGAGTGGTGAAGAGGTCCGCGCCGCGCGCACGCAGACCGGCGTTGGCGATGGCCTGCACCTCGGCGTGCGGTCCTCCGGCCGGCGCGGTGTGACCGCGGCCGACGATCTCACCGCCCAGCACCACCACCGCTCCCACCGCGGGATTGGGGTGGGTGCGGCCCACCGCGAGGTGCGCCTCGGCCAGCGCCTCGCGCATCCACGCCTCGGCGCCCGGCGGCAGCGCGCCGGGTTCAGTCTTCGAGCTGCCCGCGGTGTCCCCGCGCGGCGTCGGCGCCGTGGTCATCGAGTAGGCCCTTCAGCTCGTCCATGAACTCCTCGATGTCCCGGAAGCTCCGGTACACCGATGCGAACCGGACGTACGCCACCTGGTCGAGGGCGCGCAACCGGCCCATCACCTCCTCGCCGATCAGGCTGGAGGGAATCTCCTTCTCCCCCCGCTCGAGGATGCGCCCTTCCACCTCCGCCACCAGCCCCTCCAGCTGGTCCATGGAGACCGGCCGCTTCTCCACCGCCTTCTGCAGGCCGGAGATGAGCTTCTCCCGGTCGTAGGGCTCGCGGCGGCCATCCTTCTTCACCACCAGCGGCATCAGCTCCTCGACCCGCTCGTAGGTGGTGAAGCGCTTGTGACAGCCGAGGCACTCGCGGCGGCGCCGGGTGACCGTTCCCTCCGCCGACTCGCGCGAGTCGAGAACCTTGCTGTCGTCGCGCTTGCAGAAGGGACAGCGCATTCAGCTCCTAGTGCCTCGACCCGGGTGCGGTGAGCACGGCGAGATGGACGAGACCGAAGCGAGATGGCGCACACGAGGGACGAGCAGCGGAGGCGTGCCTCGTGGCACGTCGAGCAGCGCAGGGCCGGGTCTGCGCGTCGCAGCGAGAGGATCGGTCATCGTGGCGATCAGCGCACCCCGGTCGAGGCACTAAGTCGGCTTGCGTAGAGCGGGAAGCTCCGGGCCATCTCCTGGACCTTCCCGGCGACGCGTGCGAGCACTGCCTCGTCCGACGGGTTGTCCAGGGCCTCGACGATGAGCCCGCCCACGGTCGCCATCTCGGCCTCCTTCATCCCGCGGGTGGTGAGCGCCGGGGTCCCGATGCGAATGCCCGAGGTCACCATGGGCTTCTCCGGGTCGAAGGCGATCATGTTCTTGTTGACGGTGATCGCCGCCTTCCCCAGCACCGCCTCGGCGACCTTGCCGGTGAGCTTCTTCGGCCGCAGGTCCACGAGCATGAGGTGAGTGTCGGTGCCGCCCGAGACCAGCCGCAGGCCGCCGCTCAGGAGCGCCTCGGCCAGCGCCTTGGCGTTGGCGAGGATCTGCCGCTGATAGGCCGCGAACTCCGGCTGGAGCGCCTCCCGGAGGGCCACCGCCTTGGCGGCGATGATGTGCATCAGGGGGCCACCCTGGATGCCGGGGAAGATGTTGCTGTTCACGCCCTTGATGAACGGCTCCTTCGCCAGGACCATGCCGGCCCGGGGACCCCGGAGCGTCTTGTGGGTGGTGGTCGTGACCAGCTCCGCCACCGGCACCGGCGAGGGGTGGATGCCCGCTGCCACCAGCCCTGCGATGTGCGCCATGTCCACCACCATGACCGCGCCGACCGTGTCGGCGATCTCCCGGAAGGTGCCGAAGTCCAGCGTCCGCGGGTAGGCGGAGGCGCCGACCACGATGATCTTCGGTCGGTGCTCCTTCGCCAGGGACCTGACCTGCCCGAAGTCGATGCGCTCCGTGGCCCGGTCGAGCCCGTAGTGCACGACCCGGTAGAGCTTTCCGGAGAAGTTGAGCGACATCCCGTGGGTGAGGTGCCCGCCGGAGTTGAGGTCCAGGCTGAGCATCGTGTCGCCCGGCTGCATCACCGACATGTACGCGGCCATGTTGGCCTGGCTGCCCGAGTGGGCCTGGACGTTCGCGGCCTCGGCTCCGAACAGCTTCTTCGCTCGGTCGATGGCCAGGGTCTCCACCTGGTCCACCACCTCGCAACCGCCGTAGTAGCGCTTGCCAGGGTAGCCCTCGGCGTACTTGTTGGTCAGGACCGACCCCATCGCCTCCAGCACCGCGGGGCTGACGAAGTTCTCCGAGGCGATGAGCTCGAGGCCTTCCTCCTGGCGTTCGGTCTCTCTCCGGATGAGGGCGGCGATCTCCGGGTCCACCTCGGCGAGGGTGCGAGTGTTCTCCATGGCCGGGCTCTTAGCAGAGGCCCCGGACGGCCGCTGCCCCGTCGGAGCCCGGGCGGTCGCGCATGGACGCAGGGGGACGGTTCGCCGGCGGGCACCGAGAGTGCAAGACTCGCCGCTCCCCGTGGACGACCAGGACGCCGAGCTCACCCGCATCCGCCGGGCCATCGAGGCCCTCGATCGCTCCCTCCTGGCGCTCCTCCGGGAGCGCCAGCTGCTGGGGCAGCAAGCCGCCCGGGCCAAGATCGCCGCCGCGGTGCCGCTGCGCGATCCGCTGCGGGAGGCGGTGGTTCTGCGCCGAGCACGCGAGACGGCGGCCGAGCTCGGACTCGACACCCATCAGTCGGAGCGGCTGTACCGGCTGATCATCGAGATGTCGGTCTCGCAGCAGCAGAGCCATCTCCTCGAGCTCGACACCGTACCGCTCCGGGTGGCGTTCCTCGGAGTCGAGGGGAGCCCGGGGCAGGTCGCGGCACAGGCGCGCTATGGAGTGCGGACCGGCGGGGCGCTGCTCGAGGGACACACCGCGCTGGCCGACGCGGTCGAGTCCGTGCGCTCGGGGCGGGCCGACGTGGCGCTCCTCCCGCTGGAGAGCACCCTCGAGGGGTCGACCCGAACGATGGATCTCGTGTCCGAGGCCGGGCTGGTCATCAGCGGCGAGCAGATTCACCGCGACGGTGAGCACTACACCCGCTATGTCGAGCTGGCGCGCGAGGCTCCGGCCGTGCCCGAGGACGTCTCCTGCAAGACCTCGGTCATCCTCACCCTGGCAGACCGGACCGGCGCGCTGGACGAGGTGCTCCAGGCCTTCTCGCGTCAAGGGGTGAACCTCACTCGCATCGAGTCGCGGCCGATGCCGGGCAGCCCGCCCCGGTTCCGCTTCTTCGTCGACATGGAAGGCCACGCCGCCGGCGACCGGGTGTCGCGCGCGCTTGAGGGAGCACGAGCGCATGCCGAGGTCCGGGTGGTGGGCTCGTATCCGGCGTACCGGGCGGAGGGATGAAGGTCGCCTACGCCGGGGAGCCCGGGGCGTTCGGCGAGGAGGCAGCGCGCATGCTGCCCGACGCCGAGCCTCTGGCCTGTCCCTCCTTCGCGGCTGTGTTCGAGGCCGTCGAGCGCGGCGAGGCCGAACGCGGCGTGGTCCCGCTCCACAACTCGCGCGCGGGCATGGTGGAGGAGGTGGTGAGGCTCCTCGCGAGGTCGCGTCTTCAAGTGTCCGACCGGCTCGCGCTCCGGGTGCGCCAGGCGCTGCTCGCGCTGCCCGGTGTGCGCCTGCAGGACATCCGCCGCGTGGCCTCCCATCCGCAGGCCCTGGCCCAGTGCAGCGGCTTCCTCCAGCAGCACGGGTGGGAGCCGGTGGCGCGAGGAACGACCTCGGGCGCGGCCCGCCAGCTCGCCGAGGAGGGAGACCGCAGCTGTGCCGTGGTCGCTCGTGCGGCCGCAGCGGAGATCTACGGGCTGGTCCTGCTCGCCCAGGGAATCGAGGACGATGCGGACAACACCACGCGGTTTGCAGTCATTCGCCGCCTCGGGTGACGGATCCGAGCGGACGGCGGAAGGAGAGAGGAAGGACTCTCCCTGGCTCGAGCTCTTATCGGGGGAACGGCACGCGCTTGCCGGGGTCGCCCCGCGCGGAACGATCCCGGGACGGCGTGTCTGGATCTCGAGATTCGAGGCGTCCGGGCGCCGGCGGGAACAAAGGGGCCGCGCCGTACGTCGAACCCACGGGCCTGACCGATGCTCCTCTCACCTACACCTCCCGACGTCCACGGTCTCCGGATCGATCTGCACCACGGCTCACGGCACGAGCTCTGGCCGCTGTTCGAGCTTGCCGACGACTCGGCGACGGCGATCCGCCGGTATCTCGACCTGGGGCTCGTGCACGTGGCGTCGCTCGGTGGCGTCGCCATCGGACACGCGCAGATCGTCCCGCACGACGTGCGGGTCTGGGAGCTGCGGAGCCTCGCCGTGCTCGGCCCCTACCGCGAGCGTGGGGTAGGAACGGGTCTGGTGCGGCGCTCCATCGCCTGGGTGCGCGAGCACGGTGCCGCACAGCTCCTCGTGGCCACGGCAAGCGCCGACCTCGACACGCTGGGCTTCTACCAGCGCCTGGGCTTCCGGATGCTCCGCGTCGAGCGGGATGCCTTCACTCCGGAGGGTGGCTATCCGGCAGGCCTGTCTGTCCGTGGCGTGCCGGTCAGGGATCGCGTCTGGCTAGAGATCCCGCTCTAGGCTCGGCGAAAGCTGAGCTGACCGATGTAGTCGCGCTTACCGAGATCGACGCCGTTGTGGCGGAGGATGGCGTAGGCCATGTTGAGGTGGA
>Ga0207679_10000883_pt1 | contig 19099 bp, 16 predicted proteins | sample KBSC73metaG_FD_184320 | JGI IMG/M metagenome (GOLD analysis project Ga0207679, IMG submission 184320) | Corn rhizosphere microbial communities from Kellogg Biological Station, Michigan, USA - KBS C7-3 metaG (SPAdes) (version 2) | ecosystem: Host-associated > Plants > Roots > Rhizosphere > Soil ... | reverse complement strand
CGCCTGGCGAGAGCGGAAGCTCATGTTTCCCGGAGGCGCACCAGGACCCGCAGGACCTCGGCCACGCTCCAAGCCTGCGCCGGCGCGCCCACCGGGTGAAACGGCGGCTCGGGCTCGAAGCACTCGGGCAACTGGCCGAGGCATCCGGTCTCCAGGCCCGCGGCGAGCGCGCCGACCGCTGCGCGCGCCCGGTTCCGGGTCTCCGCCGAGTCACCCCGGACCGCGAACAGAGCGTCCACGTACGGTCCCACCAGCCAGGGCCACACCAGACCCTGGTGGTACGCCGAGTCCCGCTCGGCGGGTTCGCCGCGGTACGTCGCCCGGTAGCCGGGATCGCTCCGGGCGAGCGTGCGGAGCCCCACCGGGGTCACCAGTGCCGCCTCCACTGCCTCGAGCACCATCGCCCGGCGGTGCCCATCGAGGAGCGGGAAGGGCAGGCCGACCGCGAAGAGCTGGTTCGGGCGGAGGCGCGGATCCGGCCCCTCGGGCAGGATGACGTCGAAGCAGCATTTCCGCGTCTCGTTCCAGAAGGCACGGTCGAAGGCGCCGGCGACCAGGTCCGCCTCGCGGCCGAAGGAGCGGGCCCGCGCGGCGTCACCGAGCTGCCGCGCCCACCGCTCGGAGAGCCGGAGCGCGTTGTACCAGAGGGCGTTCACCTCCACGGGCTTGCCGTGTCGGGGCGTGACCGGGACGCCGTTCACACGCGCGTCCATCCAGGTGAGATTGCTTCCCGGCCCTCCGGCGACGAGGAGCCCGTCACGCGGATCCACCTGGATGCCGTGGTGCGTGCCGCGCAGATGCGCGTCCACGATGCCGCACGCCGCGGGGTAGAACACGTCGCGAATGAACGCCGGAGGCCCGCCGGCCTGCTCCCAGGCGTGCACCGCCTGGAACATGAAGAGCGTCGCGTCCACCGTGTTGTACTCGGCCGGACCCGCCGAGTCGGGGAAGCGGTTCGGGATCAGCCCGCCGTCGAGGTGAGTGAGAAAGCCCTCCAGCACCTCCCGCGCGACCTCGAGCCGGCCCCGGGCCACGACGAGCCCGGGAAGGGAGATCATCGTGTCCCGCCCCCAGTCGGTGAACCAGGGGTATCCGGCGATGACCGTCGCCGAGCGGTCCGCCCGCCGCACGAGGTATGCGTCGGCCGCGCGACCCAGCCGGGCACCTCCCTCGTCGAGATCGTCCTCGCGGCCGACGTTCCGCCCAGGAGCCGGCGGACGCACGACTGGCCCGGAGCGGCCGAAGAGCGTGCCCAGGGTATCCAGGTCCAGCGTGGGTCCGGCCTCGACCGTCGCCGCGACGATCTGCGGGCGGTCCGGCGCGACCTCCAGCTCGAAGCTGCCCGGAAGCAGGAGGTCCTCGCGGAAGTCGAGCCCGCGGTCCAGCTCTTCGAGGTACTCGACGTTCTCGTGCCACGCCGGAGCGCCGGAGAACGGCCCGCCCCGGTGAGCGATGTGCAACGAGGGAAGGCTCGGGTACGGCTGGAAGCGCACCAGCCTCCCCTCCGGCCCGGTCTGCTCCTCGAAGCCGGTCCAGGCATCGGCGTTGCGATGGGTGAGGGCGTGGCAGTCGCGGAAGGCGACCAGCGGCTCGATCCGGAGCCGTGCGGGGCCGGAGGTCGCGTACCGGACGACCACCGTCTGCGCTCCGGGGACGAGCAGCACCCGTCGCTCGATCTCCACTCCGCCCACAGACCAGGTCCATGCCGGCCCGTCGTCGAGCGAGAAGCGCACCAGGCGGGTGTAGCCATCCGGGTAGAGCGTGTTGGGGTACTGGTTGACCGAGAGTGCCACCGCGCCCTCCGGCGTGAGCGCCGTCTCCTCGAGGCGGGCGAGCGTCACGATCCGCTCCACCGGCGGATGGAGGCTCGCCACCAGCAGTCCGTGGTACCGCCGGGTGTTCGACCCGGCGACGGTGCCCATGGCGAAACCGCCTGTGCCGTTGGTGAGCAGCCATTCCAGGCGCGAGGCACGCGGGTAGACCGTGCAGACCTCCCGGGGAACCTCGATGGGCACGGGCCTCCGCACGACGAGCGAGATATCAGGGCCGCGTGCAGTCGAGGAGTCGAAGCGTGACCACGCGTCGACCGCGACCGAGCAGGTCGCGCACGGCCTCGTTCTCGCCAGGGCGAGCTATTCGCCGCCCGCGAATTCCTCGGCCGTTCGCGGGGCGTCGGGGAGCTCACCGTCGAGCGACTGGCGATAGCGGATGCATCCCCGGAGAAACTGCGGCCACTCGGGAATGGCCGGAAGCGGATCCGTGCGTTCGGGCAAGAGCCCCCAGAGCTGCGGATGGTGCCAGCAGAGCTGGTGCGCGGTGGAGTCCCGGTGCTTCCGGATTCCCGCCCGCAGTCGCTTCACCTCGGTGACGAGCTGCTCCAGCGTCATCGACTGCAGATCCTCGTCCATGGCCCGGGCTTGGCCCCGGGAACTGTCGACCGCCAGCCGTCGCTCCTCGGACTGTCGACAGGCCATCAGGCCGCTCGGTGCGAGCGGCGCTGGCGGGCGTGTGCTGCATGCCGTTCAGTTTGCGGGGGCGCTCGCCCCGGTGCCCGCCGTCGCCGCGGTGGCCCGGTCGTTCCGGACCACGGTGCCGCCCTTCATCACGAAGAAGAGCCGCTCCATCACGGCGATGTCGCGCGACGGGTCCCCGGGCACGGCAACCACGTCCGCCAGCTTTCCAGCCTCCAGCGTTCCACGGTCGGACACTCCGAGGAGTGCGGCATCCACGGACATCGCGGAGCGGATCGCCGCGAGCGGCTTCATCCCCGCCCGGACCAGGATGGCGAACTGGTTGACCTGCGTCCCGTGGGGGCAGACCGCCGCGTCGCTGCCGAAGGCAATGCGAACGTTCCTGGCGATTGCGCGCTTCAGGGTCTCCTGCGCCTTCCCGTCGGCGGCGGCCGCCTTCTCCCGGATGTTCGCCGGAGCCTTGCCGTCCCGGAGGAGCTGCGGCATGCAGGGCAGCGGCGTGGGAACGAAGTAGGTTCCCTTCTTCTTCATCAGCTCGAAGGCCTCGTCGTCCAGGAACGAGCCGTGCTCGATGGAGTCGATGCCCGCGCGGATGGCGCGCTTGGCTCCCTCCGCGCCGTGGGCGTGGGCGGCAGTCTTGCGGCCCAGCGCATGCGCCTCGTCCACCAGCGCGTCGAGCTCGGCCTGGGTGAGCTGCGGTGAATCCACCTTGTCCGCCTCGGAGAGGACTCCGCCGGTCGCGCAGGTCTTGATCACGTCGGCCCCGTGCTTGGTGTCGAAGCGGACCGCCGCGCGGATCTGGTCCGGCCCGTTCCCCACCCCCTGCTCCGGTCCGGGCTCCTTGAGCAGCTCGGGACGGAATCCGCCCGTCGGGTCGCAGTGGCCGCCACGGGCGCCGATGGCGTTGACGGCCACCAGCATGCGCGGTCCGGGCACCTTCCCGGCGTTGATCGCGTTCCGCAGGCCGACATCGATGAGGTCGCTTGATCCCACGTCGCGAACGGTGGTGAAGCCGGCCAGCAAGGTTCGCCGGGCGAACTCGGTCGCGCGGATCGCCTGCTCCGTCACGGGCTTCTTCAGGAAGTCCAGCTGATCCTGGTTCCAGTCGAGGCTGGCTTCGAAGCTCAGGTGGGTATGCGCGTCGATGAGGCCGGGCAGCAGGGTCGCGTCGCCCAGCTCGATGACCCGTGCCCCCGGGGGAACCTGGGCATTCGAGCCAGCGGCGACGATGCGGCCCTCGGAGACCACCACCACCCCGGGGGCCAGCACCGCATCGGCCTTGCCGTCATAGAGCCGCGCCGCACGGAGAACGGTGACCGGCTCGGCGGCCGAGGCCGGCAGGGCGAGGCCGAGGGCGAGGAGCGTGGCGGAGAAGGAAGAACGGGCGAGAAGCATTCCCCACTCATCCCACCTTCAGTCGGGCTGCGCTCGTCCGAAGTTGCGAGCAGCATCCGGACGCTCGCGGACAACACGCATTCTGTGACGGTCCGCGCCCCAGGGCCCTGTACCCATGGCACAGCGCGTCTCTCGATGAAGCGCGCGTCACGCAGCGGGTCAGGGGGCACACCGTCGCGGCTCCGGGGCCGGTAACCGTCCTGCTGGGCGCGCCGTATCTTGCAGGACGCCTCCAGGAGACCCCTCGATGATGAAGCTCGACGCCCTTCGGACCCGCGCTCTCGCCGTTCTCGATCGCTTCTCGTGGGTGGGACCGCTCGGCATCCGGCTCTCGCTCGGCGCGGTCTTCCTCGGCACCGGCTGGGGAAAGGTGCACAACCTGGAGCAGGTGACGAGCTTCTTCACCGAGCTGGGCATCCCCTTCCCTGCGGGCCAGGCGGCGATGGTCTCCGGTGTCGAGCTGGTGGGCGGGACGCTTATTCTCCTGGGGCTGTTCACCCGCTTCGCGGCGCTTCCGTTGATGGCGACGATGCTGGTCGCGATCCTCACCGCGAAGCGGCCGGAGGTCAGCGGCATCCGCTCGCTGCTCGCCTTCGAGGAGTTCACCTACCTGGCGGGGTTTCTCTGGCTGTTCCTCGCTGGCGCAGGACGGGCGTCCCTCGACGCGCTGGTCTTCGGCCGGAAGAATGCGGTGCCCGGCAGGTCACGCCCGCCGGGTGCGCTCCCGCGGAACAGCCGTGAGCGAGAGGGCGCTCGGCCGTGAAGTCCTGGTCCGGTCGGGACCGGGCCGGGGTGGAGCTGCTTTCAGGCGGCCGGCGCGGTGGACCGCCCGAACGGCCAGAACGTCCGGTCCGAGCTGGGCACCAGCGAAAAAATGAACACCAGGGTGCCGCCCACGATCCCGATGTAGATGTGGGGAACGACCGGGTACACCATCCCGGAGAAGAACAGCCAGAGCCCGAGCGCGGTGCCCAGATAGTTCGCTCCGCGCACCGCCATGGCCACCACGGCAGTCGCGGCGATGAGGAGCCCGACGGCCACGTCGTGCGTCGCCACGTCCGATCCACGCGGCTCCCAGACCGAGGTGGCGGCGATGGCGAGACCGAGCAACAGAGTCAACACCCGAGCAATCATCCGTGGCCCTCCTGGAATTCACGAAGCTGTGATGTCCCGCCGCGTCCTTCCAGCGACGCCGCGTCTCAGTGCGCGCCGGCGGGGGTCCCGCCCGGCCTGTTCTTCTTGAGGAATAGCAGGATCAGCGGCACGAGGATCGCGGTCACCACCGCCAGATCCTCGATGATTCGTTTGTAGGCGAGCACAGCAGCCTGCTGCTGGAGCGTCATGTAGACGGTGGCGTACGCGCGGCGCAGCGCGTCGCCGGGACCAGCCGCGCCGAAGAGTTGCTGCAGGACCCCCAGCCTTTCCTGTAGCACCGGATTGGAAGTGGTCAGCCGGTCCACCAGCTGGTTCTGGTACACCTGCGAACGGCGGGCGAGCGCGGCGACGAAGAAGGAGATGCCCACGCTCCCTCCGATGTTCCGCGCCAGGTTCATCAGGCCCGACACCTGGTTGTTCTGCTCGCGGGGCACCCCGATGTACGCGACGGTGTTGATCGGCACGAAGAGGAAGGCCAGCGAGGCTGCCTGGAACACCCGGTACAGCGTCGCCGTGGCCGGATCGATTCCCAGGTTGATGCTGGTCATGTGCCACAGCGCCAGCGAGAGCCCGGCGAAGCCGGCGGTGATCAGGTACTTGGCCGGCACGCGGGAGACGAGGAAGCCGACCACCGGCATCATGGCCATGGTGGTGAATCCGCCCGGTGAGAGGACCATGCCGGCGCGCTCGGCGCTGTAGCCGAGCAGCGTCTGCACGAACTGCGGGATGAGCACCGTGCTCCCGTACAGGACGCCGCCCAGGGTGAACATCAGGACCATGCTGGTCGCGAAGTTCCGGTTCTTGAGCAGCCTGACGTTGACGATCGGGCTGGGGTGCACCCACTCCCAGATGACCGCGCCGACCAGGCAGATGACGGTGGCCATGGTGAAGATCACGATCAGCGGCGAGCTGAACCAGTCCTCCTGCTGCCCCTTGTCCAGCGTGACCTGGAGGCAGCCGAACCCGAGGCCGACCAGGGCGAGCCCGAGCCAGTCCACCCGGACCCCGCGAGACTCCCGGCGCTCCTGCTCGAGCCAGGGCGGGTCCTCGACCATGATCGAGCTGAGGATGAGCGAGAGGATGCCCACCGGGATGTTGATGTAGAAGATCCACCGCCAGCTGGCGTGGTCCACGATGAAGCCGCCCAGCGTCGGCCCGATCGCCGGGGCGAAGACCACCGCCAGCCCGTACATCGCGAAGCCCATCCCGCGCTGCTGCGGCTCGAAGGTGTCGGCCAGGATGCCCTGCTCGCTCGGAGCCAGCCCACCCCCGCCGATGCCCTGAAGCACGCGGAAGAAGATCAGCGAATGAAGGTTCGGGGCGAAGCCGCAGAGGAAGCTGCTGATGGTGAAGAGCACCACGCAGGACATGTAGAAGCGCTTTCGCCCCACGCGGCTGGAGATCCAGGCGCTGATCGGCAGCACCACCGCGTTGGACACCAGGTACGAGGTCAGCACCCAGGTGGACTCGTCCAGGCTGGCCGAGAGGCCACCGGCGATGTGGGGCAGCGCCACGTTGGCGATGCTGGTGTCCAGCACCTCCATGAACGTGGCCAGGGTGACCGTCAGGCCCACCAGCCACGGGCTGTGGCTGGGCCGCCAGCTCACCTCCGGATGAGCCTCGGCCGGCATCCGGTCACCGCGCCGTGGTGGCTCGATCCAGCGCCACCCGGGCGATGGCGCGGTCGTACTGCGCCCGGGCGAAATTCGCCTTGGCGGTGGTCAGCGCCGACTGGGCGTCGAGCAGGTCGGTGGTCGTCGCCGTGCCGGCGGAGACCTGTGCGCTCGTCACCCGGTACGCCTCCTCGGCGCTGGCGATGGCCGTCTCCGCCACCTGCACCACGACGAACTGTGCCTCCAGCTGCGCAGCCTTGCTGGCCACGTCGTACGCCACCTGCTTCCGGGTGTCCTCCAGCAAGGACGCGGCGGCGTCGGCCTGGCGCTGAGCGCTCTGCGCCGAGTACCAGCGCGTGCCCCAGGTGAAGAAGGGCCAGCTGGTCACCACCCCGATGAAGGAGCTGTTCTCCGGCTGGAAGATCTGCCCCCGCACGTTGCTGTACGCCGCCTGGACGTCCACCTCGGGAAGCAGCTCCAGCAGCCGGGCCTGCCCGTTGGCCCGGGCGGCCTCGGCATCCTTCTGCGCCCGGGCGACCTCCGGACGATTCTTCAGCGCGCTGTTGATGAGCGCATCGACCGTCTCCTGTTGCCTGGCGGCCGCCTGCTTCTCGAGATCCACCGGCTCCACGAAATCCACCGTCGGGTCCTCCGGGTTCCGGGCCAGTGAGGTGAGCAGCGCCTGGCGCGAGGTCTGCTCCAGCGTCGCCTGCGTGATCCGCTGCTGCTCGGCGTTGGCAACCGCGGTCTGGAACCGGAGCAGGTCGGCCTTGGTGATCGTCCCCGCGTTGTAGCGGGCCTGCGCGTCCTGCACCTGCTTCTGCAGCTGCTCGATGCTCGCCTCGGCGATGGCCACCCCGGCCTTGGCCGCGAACAGCCGGAGGTAGGTGGTCCGGACCTGCTCGGCGATCTGCGACCGTGCATCCTGCTCGTTCGCGCGGCTCGCGTCGGCCGAGGCACTGGCCGCCTTGAGGTCACGCTCGCGGTGGAAGAGGCCGAGGACCGGCTGCTGCGCGGCCACGGTGAACACGTTGGTGTTGATGTTCCTGGCCACCACCCCCGAGCTCGGCGTCCCCGGAGGGGCGAGCGAGATGACGAAGGGTCCGTCCCAGTGCTGCCAGGTGTTGCTCGCGCTCAGCGCGGGCAGCAGCCGCCCGCGGGCACTCCGGGCGGTGTCCTCGGCGCCCTCGGCGCGATAGCGCACCGCCTTCAGCTGGTCGTTGACTCTCAGCGCCTCGTTCACCGCGTCGTCGATGGTGAGCGTCTGCGGGCCTTCGGCCAGCGACGACGTCGAGGCGACGAGCGCAGCTGCAATGAGCGGTCGAATCAAGGGCGTACCTCCGGACCTGTCGGTCACTTGTTCACGTGCACGGTCACCACCACCGACTGGCCGGCGCGGAGGACCATGCCCGAGGGAACGGCGTCCAGCGCGATCCGCACCGGGATGCGCTGGGCGACCTTCACGAAGTTTCCCGTCGCGTTGTCCGGCGGAAAGAGCGAGAAGCGCGCGCCGGTGCCGCCGGAGAGGCTCTCCACCTTCCCCTGCACCGTCTTGCCGTAGGTGTCGATCGCGACGTCCGCCGGCTGACCGGAATGCATCTTCCCGATCTGCGTCTCCTTGAAGTTCGCGGTGACGTACTTCCGCACCGGAACGAACTGGGCCACAATCTGCCCGGTGGACAGCAGCGCTCCGGGGTGAGCGGTGATCCGGCTCACGGTCCCGTCGCTGGGGGCGAGGATGCGGGTCCACTCGAGATTGAGCTGAGCGAGGGCCAGTGTCGCTTCGGCGCTCTTGACCCGGGCGTGCTGGTAGGTGGCGTTCGCCGCGGCGGCGGCGATGCTCGCATCGACGGGTCGGGTCACCACCACCCGACCCTGAGCCTCGTTCACCTGCGCCTCGGTCCGGCGTAGCTGATCCGCCGCGGCGCTGACCGCCGCCTGCGCCGCGTTCACCCCCGCTTCGGCGGAGAGGAACTGCGCCTGCCACTGGTCGAACTGTTGCTGGGGGATGGCGTTCGCCTTCTGCAGCTCGCGAGCGCGCTCGATGTTCGACTGGGCCAGCTTGAGATCCGCCTGGCGGCTGGCCAGGGTGGCCCGCGCCTGCTCGAGCTGGGCGTGCGCGCCGGAAACCGATCGGTTGGTGCCGACGAGGTTCGCCTCGGCCTGGGTCAGCGCACCCCGGGCCGATGCCTCGGCCACCGCCACCTGCGCATCGGCGGCCTGGGCCTGCGCCTTCACGCTCTCCAGCTCAGCCTGCGCCTGAGTGACGCGAGCCTGGTAGTCGCGGTCATCCAGCTGGAGGACGGCGTCCCCCTTCTTCACCGCCTGGTTCTCGACGACCGGAGCCGCGACCACCTGCCCGCCCACGTGCGGCGCGAGCGGCACCACGTCCGCATCGATCTGGGCGTCGTCGGTAGTCTCCTTGCCCACGGTGAAGAGCACGTAGAGGAGCACGCCGAGAATGACCACCCCGGCCACGCCACCGATGATCATCAGCGCACGGCGCTTCCTCGCCTCCGTGCTCGCCGCCGCTCCGTTCTCCTGGGCGTCGCGGGCCTGGGCGTGCTCCTGCGCCCGTTCCACCGCGGCATCGGCCATGACTGGTGTCTCCCTGGAACCTCGATCTGCGCGAGCGCTCGATAATGGGCAGCACGCAATGTGGCAAGGAAGTCCTACGGAACTTAACTATCTCCCGCCCAGAGCCCCCAGGAACCTGACTGCTCGAAGGGATTCGTCACTTTGGCCCGCCCTCGCCATCCACCGTCGCTCGAGCGCTACGAGGCGGCCCGGCGCCTGGTCTCTCGTGTTCCGGGAGCGGACCCTCGTGCCATCGACACCTGTCTGTGTCTGTGGCGCTTTTCCGACGAGATGTCCGCCTCGTTCGAGGCGTTCTATGCCGCGCACCAGCTCTCCAGCGCCCGTGGCCACGTCCTGACGCAGCTCCTCGAATCCGAGGCTGGGCTCACTCCGGCGCAGCTCGCCGAGCGTGCCGGCATCGCTCCGCCCAGCATGACCGGCGTGCTTCGCTCCCTCGAGCGCCAGGGGCTCGTGCGGCGGAAGGCGGTCGCGGAAGACCGACGTTCGAAACGCGTGCTCCTCACCCCGGACGGACGGCGGCGGCTCGAAGTCCTGCTCCCGCTCATGGCGAAGCGGCTGGCGGACCTCGCTGGAACGCTCCGTCCGGCCGAGCGCCAGGCCATGCTCTCCGGCTCGCGCCGGCTGTGCGAACGCGCGCGTGCGCTGTCGGCGCGCCTCCTCGGGCCCGGCGGTGGACGGCCGCAACCTCGCTCCAGGAACGGCAGCGGCAGACGCTGGACCCGCTAGCGTGCCACGGCGTTGCGCGAGGACCGGGAGCTCGCCACGCGGACGCCAGTCCCTGCGAGGACCAGTCCCAGGATCAGCGCCACCGTGAGCCCCGCGGAGAGCACGAGGTCGTCGAGGTGCAGCGGCCCCAGCTGGAACAGGCCGCGGATCGGCGGAACGAGCAGGACCAGCGCCAGAACGCCGATCGCACCGGCGACCACCACCCAGAAGGCCGGGTTCGGCGTGCGGAAGGACCGGAGCAGGCCGCCAGCGTGCGCCCGATGCGCGACGATGAGACCGAGGTTCCCCATGATGAGCCCGCTGAAGGCCAGGGTCCGCGCGTCGGTCATGCCGCCATGCTTCTGCTGACCGATCCAGAACCCGAGCGCCACCACGGCGAACACCGCGAGGCCCTCGACCAGGCTGCGGGCGATCTGCGTCCATCCCATGAGCCGGGCCCGGGGCGAGCGCGGCGGCCGCTCCATTGCCCGCGGATCACCCGGCTCCATCTCGAAGGCGATGGAGCAAGCCGGATCGATGATCATCTCCAGGAAGACGACGTGCACCGGGGTGAAGAGCATCGGCCAGCCGAAGAAGATCGGAAGCACCGCCATTCCCGCGATCGGCACGTGCACCGCGAGGACGAATCCCAGCGACTTCTGGAGGTTGTTGTAGATGCGCCTTCCGGCACGGATGCCGCCGACGATGGAGACGAAGTTGTCGTCGAGCACCACCAGGTCCGCGGCCTCCCGGGCCACGTCGGTTCCTCGTCCGCCCATCGCCACGCCGATGTGAGCCGCCCGGAGCGCGGGCGCGTCGTTCACCCCGTCGCCAGTCATCGCCACCACCTCGCCCATCGCCTGGAGCGCCTCGACCAGCCGGAGCTTGTGGAGGGGCGCCACGCGGGCGAAGACCTCCGTTTCCTCGAGCGCGGAACGAAGCGAGGTTTCGTCGAGGGACTCGAGCTGCGCTCCCGTGAGGTACCGCTCGGCGTCGATGCCGGCCTGGCGGGCGATGGCCAGCGCCGTGCTCGGGTGGTCGCCGGTGATGAGCAGGACGCGAATCCCCGCGCGGCGGCACTCGGTCACGGCTTCCGGGACACCCGGACGCAGCGGATCGGCGAAGGCGAGGAGGCCGAGCAGCCGGAGTCCCGCGCCGGCGAGCTGCTCCGGGACGGCCGCAGTGGGGAGGTCAGCCCGGGCCACCGCCAGCAGCCGGAGCCCGCGCTCGGCGAATCCCCGGACCTGCGCATCGAGATCGCGTCGAGCGCCCACCTCCCACCCCGCGAGCCTGGCCACCGCTTCCGGCGCGCCCTTGGCCGCGATGACCACCCCGTCGGGCGTGGAGCGGGCGAAGGCCATGACCGGCAGCTCGGGGGTGAGTGGATACTCCCGGAGCGGGCGGCCCGGCTCGACGCGCGCGGAGTCTCCCTGGCCGAACTCCACCGTGGCCTGGTCCATGGCGTCGAAGCTCTCCGGGGGACAGGCGAGCGCGGCCGTCTGGCGGAGCTCGGCGACATCGCCATCCCCTCCGGCCACCCGGCCGGCCACCGCGGTCGTGAACTCCACCACCTTCATCCGGTTCTCGGTCAGGGTGCCGGTCTTGTCCGAGCAGAGGACGGTGGCGGCGCCGAGGGTCTCCAGCGCAGACAGGCGGCGAACCAGGACCTTCTCACGCGACATCCTGTATGCCCCCACCGCGAGGAAGACCGTCACCACCACCGGGAACTCCTCCGGCAAGAGCGCGATGGCCAGCGTCAGACCGCCGAGGAGCCCGCCCCTCCAGTCCCCTCGTCCAAGGCCGTAGACCAGGAGAACCGCGCTGCAGCAGACGATGGCGGCAACGAAGAGCGCGCGGACGAGCCCGGACAGCTGGCGGTTCAGTGGGCTCTCGGCCGTGGAGGCCGTCTCCAGTGCACGTCCGATGCGTCCCACCTCGGTCCGTGCGCCGGTGGCGCCGACCACCGCCTCGGCACGACCAGACACGACCAGCGTGCTGGCGTAGACGAAGGGGGTGGTTCCTTCTCCCGGGGGCTGGAGCGGGACCGGGGCCGGGACGGCGCGCTTCCTGACGGCGACCGATTCACCGGTGAGGAGCGACTCGTTCACCTTGAGACCGCTGGCGGACACGATCACTGCGTCGGCCGCGACCCGATCGCCCTCCTGGAGCAGGAGCACGTCCCCGGGGACCACCTCGGAGGCCTTGACCCGCACCGGACGACCATCGCGGCGAACCGACGCCAGGGGACTGGAGAGATCCTTGAGCGCCTGCAGTGCGCGCTCGGTCCTGCCCTCCTGGACCAAACTGATCACCACCACCAGGACCACCGAGGCGCCGAGGATCAGCGCCTCGGTGAGGTCTCCGAAGACCAAGTAGACCCCGGCGCAGACGAGGAGCATGAGGACCATCGGCTCACGCACCACGCCGAGCAAGGTGCGCCACCATGCTGCCCGTCCGTCCGCGCCGAACGTGTTCGGCCCCACCTCGGCGAGCAGCTTCCGAGCCTCGGCGGTGCCCAGGCCCTCCGGCTTCGCCGAGGTCAGCGGCGGGAACGGGGACTGCATGTCAGGTCCGTGCCGGACGCACGACCAGCACCGGCCGCCGGCAGGTCCTCACCACCCGCTCGGCGACCGAGCCGAGAGCGAGCCGCTCCAGGCCCCCACGGGTGTGCGAGACGACGCACACCAGGTCGGCATCGAGCCGCTCCGCCGCAGCGGTGATCGCCTCGGCTGGCTCGCGCGCGCTCACCACCTCGGTCCGGACGGAAACGCCGGACGTCACCGGGACCAGGGCTCGCATCCTCGCCGCCAGCGCAACGGCCTGAGCCGGCGAGGGCTCCTCGAGCTCGACGACGTGGAGGAGGTGCAGCTCGGCTCCCGCGAGGCGAGCGAGCGCCAGCGCGTGGGACGCCGCGAGAGCCGAGACTGGAGAGAGGTCGACGGCGGCGATGACCCGGCGCAGCTCCGGCGCCGCTTCCTGCCCTTCCCGAGACGAGGGCACCAGGAGCACCGAGCTCCGGCCATGGTGCAGGACGCCTCCCGAGACCGAGGCGAGCCTGGAGAGACCACGCGCACGATGGGTGCCGACGACGACGAGATCCGCGGCCGACCGCTCGGCCAGATCGAGCAGGTGGTCGGCCGAGCGACCGAGCCCGAGGGCCGGATGGATGTCGACCCGGCCCTGGCCCTCGAGCGATCCGACCCGGCGCTCGATGTCACGGGTAACGAGGCGCTCGAACTCCGGATCGGGCTCGGTCCAGGGCCGGCGCAGTGCCAGCCCATACCGTTCCGCGGCCTCCGGAGTCGAGTACACCTGCGCAGCGGTGACGTCACAAGGCGCGGCCGTCCGGAGCCGGGACGTCCACCGGACCGCACCGGCACAGCTGGCATCATCGGAGACCCCGAGCAAGACCCTCAGCGGACGCCCCTCCCGGGCCCAGGCCTCGAACGGCTCGACCGCGCGGAGCACGAGCACCGGGCACTCCGCTTCCACGGCGACGCGCTCGGAGGTCGTGCCGATTCGCCAGAGCGGCCCGGTGTGAGCTCCGGAGGCGACGACCAGCAGCTCGGCGCGCTCCCGGGCTGCCACCGCGGCGAGCTCGAACCCCGGACGGCCCCGGAGCTGGAGGGCCCGAGCGCGGCAGCCGGGCCAGCGGCCGTCGAGCGCGGCCGCCAGCGACTCGAGAACCTCGCGTGCTCGTACCGCGATCCGAGCCTCCGCCTCGGCATCGAGCGTCGGCTGCAAGTCGTGAACGTGTACGAGCAGGAGCGGTAGCTCCAGGCGGGCAGCGAGCGCGGCGGCCGCCGAGGCCATCGACGTGGAGGTGCCCGAGAAATCGTGGCCGTAGATCAGCATCGCTCACCTCGATCCGCGGCGTGGATGCCGCAAGTGTTCCGTAATCCTTCGGCACCGTCCGGCAAGTCGGCCGCTCAACCCACGCGCAATTTCTGCGCGAGCCCCGGTGATGGGCCGGACGAGCAAAGGTGCCAGAGGTGGAATACTCCGCCTGACCCTCGGGACTCTCGCCTCCGGCGGCCCGGTCAGCCGGCCGGCAAGGTGAGCGCGATGGCCGTGAAGTGGCAGAGCGCGGCGATCACCACCAGGGCGTGGAACACCTCGTGGTACCCGAAGACGCGGGGCCAGGGGTCGGGCCGCCTGAGCGCGTAGGCCAGAGCTCCGAGTGAGTAGAGCACCCCGCCGAGCGCCAGCAGAACGATGACCGTCCGCCCGTTCATCGCCATCAACGCCGGAAGGTAGGCCGCCGCCGACCATCCGAGCGCCACGGCCATCAGCACCGCGACCCATCGCCGGGCCCGCGGGAAGAAGAGAGCACGAGCGATACCGAGCGCCGCTCCCGCCCAGACGACCGCGAGCATCCGGGCCCCGAGCGGCGAGGGAAGGGTGAGCGCCAGCGGAGTGCTGGTTCCGGCGATGAGAACGAAGATCGCCGAGTGGTCCACCCGCCGGAGCCAGGAGCGCGCAGGCTCCGTCCAGAAGGGCCGATGGTAGAGCGCGCTCACCCCGAAGAGGCCAGCCAGGCTCGCGGCATACAGCCCGCATCCGACCTTCGCCACGCCCGGGGCGGCCGCGACCAGCAGGACGCCGGCGCTCACCGCGACTCCGAAGGAAAGCTCGTGGAGGAAGCCGCGAAGGACGGGCTTGCCTTCGTGGCGACGAGGAGAGGCGTTCATCTGCCGCCCACTCTCGCCTCCGGACGCCCGTCCGTTGTTGATCGCGGTCAATCCGGGCGGCGCCGGCCGCTCACGCGGCCTTCCCGGGCCACGGACCGGAGTTGCGCGCGATCGACGATGGTCACCGTTCGACGAGCATGGCGGATGGCGCCCTGGGCGGCGAGGCCGCGGAGCGCACGCGACAGCGTCTCGGGCCGCATCCCGAGCAGACCGGCCAGCACTTTCCGGGGAATCCCCTCCGCCGACGCCTCGGACGCATTCTTCAGGAGCCAGGTCGCGACGCGCTGAGGCGCAGTCCCGTCGGCGTTTCCTCTGAGCGGACGATCCCAGGCACTCGCGCGCAGCGCGGCCTCGAGCAGGACCCTGGGTGCGGCGGTCCGACGGTCGAGCCAGTCCTTCACCATGGAGAGGGAAGCTCCGCACAGCGTGACGTCGGTGAGCGCCCGCGCGGAGTCGACGTGGTCGAATCGGACGAGACCCTCGAGGCCGAGGAAGCTTCCGGCGCGGCGGATGGCCCAGGGAGCACCCTCGACCTGCTCGTCGTCGATCGAGCGGGTCACGAGCACCGTGCCCGACTTCACGAAGCACACCCGATCCACTCCATCACTGGCGAGGTGGAGGACCGCCCCTGCACTGCGCCTCCGCGGCACGAAGGGGCAACGCCCGCCATCCGCGACGTCGGAGGCCATGCCGACCGGGCACCGCGTGCACGCCGTCACCTCGAGCTCTCGGCTGGTCTGCCCCATCGCGAGGCCCTGACGGTCGGCTGCGCTGCAACGCTCCATCTTGATCTCGATCAACTTCCGGCCCGCGACAGCTCCCTAGGGTGCGCCGCCCACGCCCTCTTACAGGGACCGTCGAGGAGTCGCATGCCCGATCTCGATCCGCTCCGGATGTACCGGCTCCCCTGGAGCCTCACCGATAACCCCATCGCCTGGCTCGAGCCGACGCAGGCGTGCAACCTTGCGTGTGATGGCTGCTATCGGCAGAACGTGAAGGCACACAAGTCGCTGAAGGAGGTGGAGGAGGAGCTGGCAACCTTCGCCCGCCTCCGGAACGTGGATGGCTACTCGATCGCCGGCGGCGACCCGCTGCTCCATCCGGACCTGGCTCGGATCGTCTCACGGGTGAAGGCGATGGGGCGGAAGCCGATCATCAACACCAACGGGCTGGGTCTCACCCGCGAGCTGCTCCACGAGCTCAGGCTGGCCGGTCTGGTCGGAATCACCGTCCACGTCGATTCACACCAGGGCCGCCCCGGCTGGCGGAACAAGACCGAGGCGGAGATGAACGAGCTTCGCCAGCAGTATGCCGACCTGGTGGCCGCCGAGGGTGGGTTGGCCTGCGCGTTCAATTCCACCGTGTACGAGGACACGCTGGAGCAGATCCCGGACATCCTGCGCTGGGCATCCTCGAACATCGAGCGGGTGCACACGATCGTCTTCATTCTCTACCGGGCCGCACGGCTCGATACCTTCGAGTACTACGCCGGCTCGCGCAAAGCCGACATGGAAGACATCGTTTACACCCTCGACGACCAGCGCCGCCGGACCGATCTCCAGGCCCGCGAGGTCGCGGAGGTCATCGGCCGTCAGGAGCCGTCCTACCAGCCCTCTGCCTATCTCGGCGGCACGGTGGACCCAACGAGCGTCAAGTGGCTGATCGCGGTCCGGGTGGGCGACGGCGAGCGGATCCACGGCTACCTGGGCCCGAAGGTGATGGAGGCGACGCAGGTCGGGCATCATCTCTGGACCGGCCGCTACCTCGGTTACGCCGGTCGGTGGGCGCTGGGAGCGGGACGCGCGGCGATGCTGGCCTCCGCCCTCTTCGACCGGAGCGCACGCGAGGCGGCGACAGCGTGGATCCGATCGGCCGTGGCCAGCCCCCGTGTGGCCTTGCGGCGCCAGCACTTGCAGTCCGTGCTCGTCATCCAGCCCATCGATCTCGGTCCCGACGGCCGGGACAACATGTGCGACGGCTGTCCGGACATGACCGTTCATGAGGGGAAGCTGGTCTGGTCGTGCCGGCTCGAGGAATGGCGAAAGTTCGGGGAACCGCTGCGGGCGGTGCCGCTCCAGAAGCCGTTCCCATCACCCGTGGCTTGAGGCGCGCAAAGTCTGCGCGTAGGTCCTGGGTCGACTTGCGGTCTGCGGCGGCTGCGATACGGCACGGGCGGAGGCCATCATGTACAAGCACGTGCTCATTCCGACCGATGGGTCGGAGCTGTCGTCGAAGGCCGAGGCCGCGGGACTCGCCATGGCCCGGGCGCTCGACGCCAAGGTGACGGCGCTCACCGTGACCGCGCCGTTCCAGTTCATCGGGATCGAGCCGATGATGCTCGTGGCGACCGAGCCCGAGTACGAGAAGGCGCAGGCGGCGCGGGCGGAGAAGACGCTGGAGCGGGTGAGGATGACCGCCGCCGCCGTCGGCGTCCCGGTGGAGACGCTCCGGACCGTGAGCAGCCACCCCTTCGAGGCGATCATCACCACCGCCAAGGAGCGCGGCTGCGATCTGATCTTCATGGCTTCGCACGGGCGCAGCGGCGTCGCGGGTCTCATCCTCGGCAGCGTGACCAGCAAGGTTCTCACCCACTCGAAGATTCCGGTCCTCGTTTATCGCTGAGGCGAGACCCGCTTCCGGACGGAGCCGTTGCTCCGGCGTCCATTCTCGCGGGCGATCTCGCGCCCTCGCACTGGCAGCTTCTCCTGCGGGCCAATTGCCTGCCATGACGCCCGTCCCCAACTCGGGCCAGCGAGGGTCGTAGGCGTGCGCGGTGCCTCGCACGGAGGAGGTCGTGGGGCGAGGGGCGTTGGTGGGGGCGGCTGCCCTCCTGATGGTGGCGTGCGGCGGGACCGCCGGGGGCCGGGTGGCGACCTCTCCTGGCGGAGGACAGCCCGGAGCTCCTTCGGCTGCGGACGGTGGGGAACGGTCCCTGGATGCTGGTCCAGTCGACGCCGGAACGGCGAGCCCCGATGGGGGTCTTGCCGACGCGGGAACATCCCATCCGGACGCCGGCACGGGCGGTGGCGGTGAGCCGGATGCGGGCAGCACAGATGGCGGCGGTGAGCCGGATGCGGGCAGCACAGATGGCGGCGGTGAGCCGGATGCGGGCAGCACAGATGGCGGCGGTGAGCCGGATGCGGGCAGCCCAGATGGCGGTGGCGGTGAGCCGGATGCTGGCAGCGCAGACGGCGGCTCCGCCACGGACGCGGGCAGCGGTGACGGTGGCACCGGCACGGACGGCGGTGTCCTGACCTGCCAGCCCACGCCTGAACCTGCTGTGGCCTCCTGCGACGAGCTGCTACCGCGGCGGCCCCTGGACCCACCGCACCGCTCTCTCGGACCGCCGCTGGCCTCGCCTGCCGACCCGGTCTGCCAGCCGGGTCCGTTCAGTGGCGACCAGGAAGGCTTCCTCGGCGTGATGCGGACAGTCGCCCTGGACCAGGACTGGAGAGTCAGTCAGCTCGAGCTCGACGTCCTCTCGCCGGACGGGCAAGTCTTCCGGAGCCCGTCGGAGAGCACCAAGGACTTTTTCCTCACCGTGCCCCTTCCCCGGGGGGCGGGGGTGGTCCGCTTCGACGGCGACGCACAGGGAACCCTGGTCAGCATCGACCGCACGGGAGCGCTGGCCGAGCAGGCCGTGGGGATGGCCCGCTCCGTGGCGGCGATGCCGGGTGGAGGCACGGTGGTCGCCGAGGGCGGCACCCTCTACACCCCTGGTCGACGGAAGCTCACCGCACCGCTCCGGATCACCCGGCGCGACGAGGCGGGATCGACGGTCTGGTCCACCGCGATCCCGACCTCGATCGTGGCCGAGCCGAGCGAGGCGCAGGTCTATCCGAACAGCGCCGGGCACGTGATGGTCGTCGTGGCGGTGGACGGGTTCCAGGTTCGCCTGGTGTGGCTCGACGAGCAGGGGCACATCGCCAGCACCGGAGAGCCACAGGGAACGTTCTCCAGCCTCGCGCCGATCCGGGCGAGCCTCGAGCTGCCGGGTGGCTCGCTCGCCTTCGGGATCTCCCCGGCCCACTCGGCGGGGGACTGGGTGGTCGTCCAGGACCTCGATCCGCACCTGGATGCCGCGCCTTGCTGGCTGGACCAGAGAAAGGAGACGCGGGTGTTCTCCATCCGCGGCGGGCGTGGTTACGCCGTCTTCCACGGCACTACCTTCTCCGGCACCGAGACGCGAACCGGGCTGGAGATCGTGACCTCCAGCGGGGAATCCTGCGGCTGGGTGGAGGCCTCGTGCGGCGATCCCACGCCGGGACCCTGCGACCTCTCGGTGGCGAGCGTGGGACTGGACGGAACGCTCTACCTGGGCGGGATCAGCAAGCGCCAGCCACAGGAGTGCCTCGTCGAGTCGTGGCCGGCGCTGCTCCAGTGACGGTTCACGGCGGCGAGGCACGTGGAGCAACCGTGGGAAGTCGTCTGCGGAGGATGCCTGCAGTAGCCTCATCGGCGGGTAACGCTT
>Ga0207679_10000876_pt1 | contig 19206 bp, 24 predicted proteins | sample KBSC73metaG_FD_184320 | JGI IMG/M metagenome (GOLD analysis project Ga0207679, IMG submission 184320) | Corn rhizosphere microbial communities from Kellogg Biological Station, Michigan, USA - KBS C7-3 metaG (SPAdes) (version 2) | ecosystem: Host-associated > Plants > Roots > Rhizosphere > Soil ... | reverse complement strand
CCCAGATGAGGACCGGCCTGCGACCGGACATTGTCTTGGGACGCACGATGAAGCCGGTGACTTGCAGCCCGTCGGACGGGTAGCGAATGCGCTCGACAATGATGTCGCCCCGCTCCAGCCCCCCCCCACGCCGAGAGCGGCGCATCGGCGAGAATCTTCTCCGGCGCCGGCGCGAAACGGCCGTTGGACGCGGTTTCGGCCCAAGCGCGCCAGTCGGCTTCACTGGGATCAGAGTTTGCGGCCTGGGCGGGTGCGACCGCCAGAAGGAGCGCCGCCGCAGCCACGAAACTAACGCGCATGCTTCCTCCAAGAATCTATGCTGCGGCTTCCGGCGCCGCGGCCCGCGATCGCCAACAGCCCGCCCGCGACGGCGAAGTTCTTGATGAAGATGATCCAGTTGAAATGGCCTGCCGGCGGTGGAAGTGCCCACTTCATGTGGAAGAAATAGTTCGCCAGGATGCAGAAGCCCGCGAGCAGGAACGCGGCCGTCCGCGTGCGCCAGCCGGCAATGAGTAGCAGGCCGCAGCCGAGCTCAGTCATTATGACCAGCGGCAGAAGCGCCCCGGGGATTCCCGCGCTCTGCATGTAGGGTGCCCACCCGCCCGCATCCGGCGCGCCCAGCCCGACGACGTCGATGAGCTTGCGGCCGCCCCAGTAGACAAAGGTCATACCGAGAGCGGCTCTGCCCGCAAGATCGAGCCAGTCGCCGACCCGACGTGAGTGTCCATTGTGATCCATGGCTCCGGTAGAGGGGGGAAACCGCGCTTCCGTCGATAGCCATTTCTATGAGCGCACGCGCTGGATCGCTGGGAACAGCATTTCCAGCGCGGTTAGTGCGGCTGGAGAGGTAATTAGTGTGTCGGAAGGTGTTTGCGAAGCAGGCGGTACTCGTGGACGGCGAGATAGATCACGAACAGATCGAAGATGCTCAGCAGGATCAGCGCGAAATCATGCGTGAAGGTATAGCGGTAGAGCTGGTAGGCGATGAAGGCGCCGAACACCGCGAAGCTGGCCGGATATGCCCATAATTTCTCGCGCAGGAGGCCGACGACGAGGATCGACTTCACCACGCCGTGGCTGAGCAAATAGAAAGCGTAAAATTGGTGTGCCTCGACGGAAAAGGTGCGCGCGAATTCGAGCAGGTGGGTCGCGATCCAGTCGTCCGGATCCTCGACTAGCTGATCCCGGCTGAAGCGATTGATCGTGCCGACGATCCACTCGGTGCTGATCATGTAGAGCGCCACGCCGCCCACGATCTCGATGAGGGCATGCGCGCCCTTGAACAACACGCTGACGACGAAGATCTCATGGATGTGCTTTTCCTGCATGGCGTGGCTCCATAGTGGGACTGCGCTGGAAAGCACTGGAAAAGTAGGATTTTGCGTGAGGGCGGCAGATTTCGGAGGCCCCCGGTTTGGGGATCGTTTGGAGACCTCAAAACTAGCTCGTCCGTGCGAACATTGGGAACATTCGGACGGCGGCCCAAGGCAGCCTTGACTCGCGTTGGGCGGAATCCTATCTCCCTCTCATCCCGATTCACCGGTTTCCGGCGGCGCATTCGTGCGCGCGTCGGTTTTTCGTTTGAAGGGGTTCCCATCGAAGTATCGCTTTGATGGGGGTCCTGGATCGGGACTTTCTAGCGACGAGATGGGGCGGTTGGCGCCCTGTGGAGCTTGAAGAAGGATAACGAATGGCTCGTATCGCCGGGGTCAATATCCCCACCAATAAGCGCGTCGAGATCGCGCTGACCTACATCCACGGAATCGGCCGCACCACGGCCAAGGAAATCACGCAGAAGCTCGGCATCAGCGCCGAGAAGCGCGTCCAGGACCTGACCGACCAGGAAGTCCTGCACATTCGCGAAGAGATCGATCGCGACCACAGCGTCGAGGGCGACCTTCGCCGCGAGACCGCGATGAATATCAAGCGGTTGATGGACCTCGCCTGCTACCGCGGCCTGCGTCACCGCAAGGGCCTGCCGGTCCGCGGCCAGCGCACGCATACCAACGCGCGCACCCGCAAGGGCAAGGCGAAGCCGATCGCGGGCAAGAAGAAGTAGCAAGGGAGCGACCGTCCGGGGGACGGTTGCGAGACGCTACTCCTCACAACAGGATTAGGAACGAGTTTCAATGGCCCAGGCACCCCAGCGTCTCCGCAGAAGGGAACGCAAGAACATCACCGCCGGCGTCGCGCACGTGAACGCCAGCTTTAACAACACCATGATCACCATCACTGACGCGCAGGGCAATGCGATTGCCTGGTCCAGCGCCGGGATGATGGGCTTCAAGGGCAGCCGCAAGTCGACGCCCTATGCCGCGCAGGTTGCGGCCGAAGACGCGGGTCGCAAGGCCGCCGAGCACGGCGTCCGCACCCTCGAGGTCGAAGTCAAGGGCCCCGGCTCGGGCCGCGAAAGCGCGCTTCGTGCGCTGCAGGCAGTCGGCTTCACGATCACCTCGATCCGCGACGTGACGCCGATCCCGCACAACGGCGTGCGTCCGTCGAAGCGGCGGAGAGTCTAAGGGTTTCGGATGGGCTCCCGCTTTTCGCGGGAGTGACGAATTAGGAAGTATCGGTGAGGGACGCCTCACCCAAGGGCAGGAAAACATAATGGCTGTCAATGCAAAGAACTGGCAGGAACTGAAGAAGCCGAACACGCTGGAGAAGAAGGTTGCCGGCGGCGACAGCCGCCGTCGAGCGTCGTTCGTTGCCGAACCGCTCGAGCGCGGCTTCGGAATGACGCTCGGCAACTCGCTGCGCCGGGTGCTTCTGTCTTCGCTGCAAGGAGCCGCTGTCACTTCGATCAAGATCGACGGCGTGCTCCATGAGTTCTCGTCACTGGCCGGCGTCCGCGAAGACGTGACCGACATCGTCCTCAACGTGAAGCAGATCGCGCTGAAGATGGAAGGCGAGGGCCCGAAGCGGCTGCACCTTTCCGCCACCGGTCCGGCTGACGTCACCGCGGGCATGATCGCGACCGCGGGCGACATCGAGGTCACCAACCCCGACCTCCTCATCTGCCACCTCGACGAGGGCGCGACGCTCAACATGGAGCTGACGGCCGACATCGGTAAGGGCTACCAGCCGGCGCAGGCCAACCGCCCGGCCGACGCGCCGATCGGCCTCATTCCGGTCGACGCCCTGTACAGCCCGGTGCGCCAGGTCGCGTACAAGGTCGAGAACACCCGCGTCGGGCAGGAGCTCGACTACGACAAGCTGACCCTGACCATCGAGACCGACGGTACCGTCGCTCCGGAAGATGCGCTCGCTTATGCCGCGCGGATCCTCCAGGACCAACTGCAGCTGTTCGTCCACTTCGACGAAAGTCAGGTGCGCATGGCGCCGTCGCCGATGATCGGAACCGCCGCCGCGGCGATGCCGATGGAGACGCAGGCCGACACCAACCAACTCAACCGCTACCTCCTCAAGAAGGTCGACGAGCTCGAGTTGTCAGTGCGCAGCGCGAACTGCCTGAAAAACGACAACATCATCTACATTGGCGACCTCGTTCAGAAGACCGAGGCCGAGATGCTCCGTACGCCAAACTTCGGCCGCAAGAGCCTCAATGAGATCAAGGAAGTGCTGGCCTCGATGGGGCTGCGGCTCGGGATGGACATCCCCGGCTGGCCGCCCGAGAACATCGAGGAGATGGCGAAGAAGCTCGAGCAGGAGATGCTGGGCTAATCCCAAGCGCCGTTTGAGTTTGGAACGAAGGAAGGGCCGCTCGGAACGAGCGGCCCTTTTTGTTCGCGCAGAGCAAGCCCCAGCCGCGAGTTCCGATGCAACAGTCGCAGTGCTATGCGGGTCCAATCGGTGGAGGAGCGCATGGCCGCATATCGTTCTGCGTCCTACAGGAAGACGGAGTGGATTTACGCGGGCGTTTCGAATCGGATTTTCGCGGCACTGAACGACGTCAGCATCGATGCGGCGATAGATTCGCGGTGGCAGCCGGCGTCGCTCGGGGTATCACCGGCTTGAGTCTCTAGCGGCCCCCTCGCAGCGCGTTAACCGCGAGCCGGTAAATCGCTTAATGGCTAGCAGCCCGCTTCGTGCGGCGGACCGCAGGGACCGAACTAGGATTCGCGCACAAAAGCGATGAAGCTTCCGGCACTTAGGACTCGCGCGGGGCGGGTCACCCCGGGGGTATCGGATGATCAGCGCAGCCAAATCGCGGCTCAACCATTATGCAACGCTCGGGCTTGCGACGAGCGCGAGCGAGGACGAGATTCGCGAGGCCTTCGCCAAGGCAATGTTCGCGCCGCACGGCATGGCAGACGCCGCGCAGATCGGCATGGCCTATGAGGTGCTGCGCAATCCTGCCAAGCGGAGGGCCTATGACGAGGCGCTTGGCCTGAGGCCGGTCGCGGCGCCTGTGCAGGCTCATCCGTCGGCGGTCGCATTCCGCATTTCAGCGCGGGTGGTCGGGTCTTCTCCCGAGCCTCAGGCCGCTCCAGCGCCAGACCCGCCCGCCGAGCGGCCACTGGAGCGTGCGGTGGGCTCGTTCATCGCTCAGTCGCTACGCGAACCGCCCGAAGCGCCGCTTCCCGCCGAGGCAGAGATCGAGGAATTGACCGCAGCACCCCCTCCCTACATGCGGTCCGCCGACCCCGAGCCCCAACCCGCCCCATGGAGTCGGTCCGTCCTTGCCGCAGGCGGCCTGGCGCTGGCCGTTGTGCTGGTTGGCGCCTGGGCCGGGCTTGAGGCCGGGGACGCCAGCCAAGCGCAGCCCGCCGAGGTTCTGACGACACCCCTGCCGAAAGCGAGACCGGCATTGGAGGCGGTCCTGGACGCGTCCGCGCCGGCTAAACCGGTTGCCTTCGCTTCGCTCAGGACCAAGCGGACGCCGGCGGCGAACCCAAGGCAGAGGTCCGTTGAGCAAGCGACGGCCAGCCCGCCCGCGAACAGTTATTCCGACATCACGGGCGCCGACGATACGGCCGAAATCGCGGTGGCCGAGACCTCACCGACGGAGACGAAGCCGGTCGAGAATGCGGCCGCCGCAACCTTTCCGCTTCCCGGCAAGGTCGTCGCACGGACGCTTCATCGTATCGGCTACGGCTGCGGCCAAGTCGCCTCGACGACTGCGATCGATGGCAGTGCCGGCGTCTACAAGGTGACGTGCACGTCCGGACAGGAATATCGCGCGGCGCCGGTTCGCGGCCGATACCACTTCAGCCGCCTCGCGAGTCAGTAGGGGCGCGGTACTACTGAAGGTTCGCCCAGAACGAGAACGCGAAGACCATAAGCACCACCGCGAGGACGCAGGCCACGCCGAGCTTATTGCGCACGCCCGTCCTCCCCGCGCCATTGCGCCCGCTGAGCGTATGCTTGGGCGAGCTCTTGGTGGACCCGACGTGCTTCGATAGACTGGGCTGTCTTAGCCGCGGCGCGTTCGGCGCGCTCGCGGGCCCGGCAATAGTCTGCATCGGGTGGGTCTGCGGACTGAATATCGCGGTCAGCCGCTAAGCCCCACGCATCACGAAACGCGATGACCGGCCCCCCTTCGTTACAGATGTTCACTGGTTGCCTCCAAACACATACAATCCCGCATTCGCGGCCTTTTCGAGAGATTGATGATGGAAATGAAACGCGAGGGGCTTTGCGCGTTTCCAGTTTCTTACCTCGGTTAAGAGGATTTCCGGATCGGGGTCGTCATGATCGAAGCATTGCTGAAAAAGCTCCGCCATTACGATGACATCAGCCCGGACGAAGAGAAGGCGTTGGTCGCGGCGGCCGGCGAGATCGCGAGCTTCGCGCGCGGCGCGACGATCATCCGGGCGCGAACGGAGCTTCGTGTCAGCACTTTGCTCGTCGACGGGCTGGTCCACAGCTACAAGGACCTCGCGGACGGATCCCGGCAGACGGTGCAGCTCGCCGTTCCAGGAGACTTTATCGATCTTCACAGCTTCCTGATGAAGCAGGTCGACCACAATCTCGCGGCAATGTCGAACTGCCGGATCGTCGGATTTCCGCACGAGCGTCTCGTCGAGCTGACGCGGACTCACGACCATCTTTCGCGGCTGCTGTGGCTATCGACAACCATCGACGGGGCAATCGAGCGCGAGATGGTCACTTCGCTCGGTAGGCGCTCGGCAATATCGCGGATGGCGCATCTGTTCTGCGAGCTGCAGGTCAGGCTCGAAGCCGTAGGAATGGCGGATCCCGTGCACGCAGGGGGATGCCGGTACGACCTCAAAGTCAACCAGGAGCAGTTATCGGAAATTCTTGGAATGACGCCGGTCCATGTGAACCGAATGCTGAAGGAGCTGCGCCTGATGGGCTTGCTAACCTTCAAGAGCCACGTCGTCGAAATCCTCAATTGGCAGCGGCTGGCCGAGCTTGCCGAGTTCGATCCGTTCTACCTCGGCCTTCGCAAACGGCCGCGCTGACTATTCGGGGCTTGCCGGCGGCATTGGATTTGTAGCCGTGCGCTCAGCCTCGACGCGAGCAATATCGGCTTCCCCTTCGTCCGCCATCTGCCGCAGAATCGCGGCAGCCTTCGTGTCCGTGATCGTCTCAGACAAGCGGCGGCATTGCGCGACCCGGGCGCGCATGTTGGACAGAGTCGGGTCGTCCATGCTCCCTAAATCCACTTAGGTTAGTTCGCGTTCCAGGGATTACGGCGCCAGCCATAGATAAGGCTGCAACTGTTGCCGGCAAGCAACGCTGCGCTTTCGTGCTACGGAGGCTACGGGCAGGGAGGTCAGGCATGAGAGACAGGTTCGAACGGCACCGTCAGCCATGGCGAGCGGACGAGTTGCACAAGCTTAGGGTGCTCGCCGGCAAAGGCATGGCGCTGAAGGCGATTGCCAAGGCTCTGGTCAGAAGCGAGGAATCTGTGAAGCAACGGGCCAAGGAAGATGGCCTCAGGATCGCCAGGCTCCGATAATTTACTCAACCGACCGGTTGACAATCGGCGGAAGTTCAATGATATTCAACCGTATGGTTGAAGAACGACTCGACACCGTTTTCCACGCCCTCGCGGACCCGACCCGTCGCGGAATGCTCGCGCAACTGGCGCTTGGGGAGACCTCGATCGGCCAACTCGCCGAACCCTATCGGATGACCCTCGCCGGCGCCTCGAAACATGTGAAGGTTCTCGAGGCCGCAGGGCTCGTCGCCCGCAAGAAAATGGGACGCACGCATCTCTGCAGCCTCAACGCCAAACCGCTCGAGGAAGCGGAGCGTTGGCTCAGCCAATGGGAGAAATATTGGACCGTCCGCCTCGACCGGCTTGAGGCCGCGATCGTCGCCGGCCAGCACGAGGAGAAAAGAAATGACTGACACGATGCAAGCGGCGGCGATCACCCGGCCGACAGCGGATTCGATTCGGCTCGTGCGATTGCTCGACGCGCCCGTGGAGACGGTGTGGCGCTACCTGACCGAAGCTGATTTGCGGAGCGAGTGGTTCATGGGGGGAACCGACGCGATCCCGGGCGGCGCGTTCGAATTGGTTACCGATCACGACAATCTCTCCGCGGACGACGTCCCCTATCCCGAAGACCATGAATGCTACCGGGGCATGGTATGGAGCGAGAAGGTGATCCGGTTCGAACCACCGCGCCTTCTTGAGACAACCTTCCAGGGCGGCAAGAATGGCATCGTCACCTACGAGTTGGGTGATGAAGGCGGGAGGACGCGGCTTGTCCTCACGCATCGTGGAATCGTAAGCGGAACCGGCGCGCAGGATTTCGGGGGCGGGTGGCACTCTCACTTGGCGGTGTTGCAAGAGAAGCTGGCGGGCCGCCAAGTTCGCGACTTCTGGGCCCTCTACGCCCGCTCGCGCGAGGAGATTGCCAGGGCTCTTGGATGATCAGCCGATCGTGCTGCGAACGACGTACAGCGGCCGCTGCTTGGTTTCCGTCAGGATTCGGCCGACATATTCGCCGAGGATGCCGAGCGAGAGCAGTTGCATCCCCCCGAGGAAGAGCACCGAGACCATGATGGATGCGTAGCCCGGCACCGCATTGCCGAAGAGGAGTGTGCGCGACACGATGAAACCGGCGTAGGCGAGCGCGACGAGCGCGAAGGCGGCGCCAATGTAGCTCCACACCCGCAGCGGCACGGTCGACGCCGAGGTGATGCCGTCGAGCGCGAGGGTCCACAGCTTCCAGTAATTGAACTTGGTCTCGCCTGTCGTCCGCTCGACGCGATCATATTCGACAGCCGCCTGGCGGAAGCCGGCCCAGGCGAAGAGGCCTTTCATGAACCGGTTGCGCTCGGGCATGGCCTTGATCACATCGACCACCTTGCGGTCGAGCAAGCGGAAGTCGCCGGCGTTTTCGGGAATCTTGTCGCGCGTGAGCGCATTGTGCGCGCGATAATAGAGGCCGGCGGTCGAGCGCTTAGCAAAACTGTCGCTGGCGCGGCAGCGACGCACTCCGAACACCATATCGAAGCCTTCGCGCCACTTTGCGACCATCTCGGGCAGCACCTCTGGCGGGTCCTGCATGTCGACGTCCAGCGGCACGACGGCGCGGCCGCGCGCATGATCGAGACCGGCGGAAAGCGCCGATTCCTTGCCGAAGTTACGCGATAGCGAGAGCGCCCGAACGCGGGGATCGCGCTGGTGCGCCGCGGCGATGACCGCGAGGGTAGCATCAATGCTGCCGTCGTCGACGAACAGAATTTCCCAGGTCTCGCGGCGGCAAATCCTGTTCAGGATTGGGCCCACGCGCTTTACGAAGGTCAAGACGGATTCTTCCTCGTCTTTCACCGGCACGACGATCGACAGCATCGGCACAACCGACGCCGCAGCCTCACGGCGTCGCTTGCGCATGGGTGCGCCAGCAATGTCGAGCTGCTGATAGGTCACGTCGTGCCCCTCCCTTGGCCGCAACGCTAAATCGGAATGGTTTACGACCCCTTTACCTGTTGCCACGAAGGATAGCCGCGACACGAAACGGGGAGGGTGCATGGAACGCGCGGTGTTCGACCGGATGGCCGAGCTGGATCAGGAGCATTGGTGGTTCCTCGCGCGGCGCCGGATCCTCGATCAGGTCATATCGCGCGTGGTTCGTCCGCCCGTCGACGCGACGATGCTGGAGGTCGGGTGCGGAACAGGACACAACCTTCCGATGCTCGGCCGGTACGGAACGATCGACGCGTGCGAGCTCGACCGTTGCGCTCGAGCGCTCGCGAGCAAGCGGCTGGGCAAGAAGGTCAGGGACGCGCGGCTACCCGATCTGTCGATGTTCGAGCGCAATGCTTACGACCTCGTCGCCCTGCTCGATGTGCTCGAGCACGTACCGGACGACATCGGATCGCTGCGCGCAATTCATCGCCGCCTAAAGCCAGGCGGGGCACTGCTGCTGACCGTGCCCGCCAATCCCTGGATGTGGAGCGCACACGATGTCGCGCATCACCATTTCCGCCGCTACACGCGTTCCGGTCTCGCAAAGCTGTTCGAGCAAGCGGGGTTCGAGGTCCAGCTGCTCAGCTATTTCAACAGCCTGCTGTTTCCGCCGATTGCGGCAACGCGCTTGCTCAACAAAGCTCGCGGGCATGACAGCGCGGACGATGCGCTGCCTGGTCCTCGGGTGAATGCACTGCTGAACAAGGTATTTGGGCTCGAGGCCGCGCTGGTCGACCGCGTGCCAATGCCGTTCGGAGTCAGCCTGGTCGCGGTGGTGCGGCGGCCGCTGCTGAACTGATCACTCTTCCGTGCGCACCAGCACGGTTTCGCCGATCAGCAGGAACAATAGGAACGGCGCCCAGGCCGCGATCATGGGCGGGTAGGCGCCCGCATTGCCCATCGCGAGGCTGAAGTTGTCGGCGACGAAATATGCGAAGCCAAGCGCCATGCCGGTGGTGGCGCGGAGGAGCACCTGGCCGGAACGGGCGAGGCCGAATGCGGCAACCGCGGCCAATAGGGGCATCAGCAGCGTCGATAGCGGGCTGGAGATCTTGTGCGCGAGCCCTGCGCGTGCCTCGTCCGCCGGGCGGCCGGCAGCTTCCAACTCGGCGATGCGCTGCTTCAACGTCCAATAGTCGAGCTCGGTGGGATCGACCTTCGCGAGCGTGAGCTGGCTTGGGGTCACGCCGTCGAGCGCCTGCATGGTTGCCCGGCGAGCGACGACATTCATGTTGGCGTCGTAGATGCGGACATCCTGCAACAACCAGTCGTCCGAACCAAGTTGCGGAACCGCCCGCGAGGCAACGATCGTGCGTTGGAGAATGCCCCCGCCGCGATCGTAGATCTGGATGTTCTGGACCCGCAGCCTCGGGCCGTGGCCAACCACGAGCCCGGCCCGCACGAGGTCGTCGCCGTTCAATATCCATACGCTGCTGAGAATGCCGCTTTCGGGAGGCACCGGTTTGTAATCGTTGTCCGACCAGGCGGTCACGACCCGGGCGGACTTGACGGCGACGGTCTCATTGAAAGCGAACAGGGCGACCGCGATGCCGATGCTCGCGACAATTAACGGTGCGAGGATCTGGTGCGCGGACAGGCCCGCGGCCTTCATGGCGACCACCTCGCTGTGTTGGTTCAAGCCGACGAAGGCGATGAGCGTACCCAGGAGCACCGAAAAGGGCAGAAAGCGCGAGACGAGCAGGGGGATTCGCAGCGCAACATAATGCCACAGTTCAGCATCGCCGTTGCCCGGGACGGCCAGGATCTTCCCCGACTCCCCTAGAAGGTCGAGCGTCATGAGGATCAGCACCAGCGCGACCAGCACCGCGAGGCTGCGCGTCAGGAACAAGCGGACCATGTAGAAAGCGAGGCGCCGCGACGGGAAGAAGGAAAGATTGATCATGCCTGCCGCGGCCTAGGAATCGCCGAGCGCACGGCCTTGGCGGTCTTAGCGAAGAACCACTCGAGGGCGCCGATCGGCTGCCCGCCAGGACGGTGCGCGAGGATGTGGTACATCCACAGGATCAGGGCGGCGAGCAGAACGAACGGTACCCACAGGGCCAGCGCTGGATTGAGCTGGCCGTTGGCGCCGGCGGCTTCCGCATATTGATTGATCTTGTGGTAGGCGACGACAATCAGGATGCCGATGAAGATCCCCAGCGCCGATGAGCTGCGCTTGGGCGGCACCGCGAGCGCGATCGCGAGGAACGGCAGCAGCAGCATCATCACCACCTCGACCAGGCGAAAATTGAAATGGGCCTGGGACTGCATGCGCTGCTTGTCGCTGGTGGCGCCACCGCCGTAGCCGAGCCGCCAAAGCTCGTGGAGGTAGAGCTCGTCGGACTCATTGGCGCCGCGGCTACGGAATTGGTCGATCATCGGCAGGCTGATCGGCAGGTCATAGCTATCGAAGGCGAGCGTCCGCGGCGTCTGAAACTTGGGCGAGTCCTGCACCAGACGTCCCTTGGTCAGGCGGAAGAGAATGGTGTCGGCGTCGTCGGTCGAAAGGAAGCGGCCATGCTCCGCGGTCGCGGCGACCGAGCGGCCCTTGCCCTGGTCCATTTGAATAAAGATTCCGTGGAGCTGCGTGCCCTTGTTCTCGCTGCGATCGATGCGCAGGGTCAGGTGCCTGCCGAGCCGGTTGAATTCCCCAACCTTGATGGCCGCTCCGAGCGCGCCCGACTTCAGGTCGAACCGCAACCCCTCGTATCGATAATGGGTGTAGGGCTCGAGGTAGCCGACGATGAACAGATTGATCGCGGCAAGCGGGATTGCGTAGGCAAAGGGCACGCGAAGGAGCCGGCCGTAGCCGATCCCGATCCCGCGCAGCGCGTCGAGCTCGGAGGACAAGGCCAGCTTGCGGAAGGCGAGCAGAATCCCGAGCATCAGGCCGATGGGGATGCCAAGCGATAGATATTCGGGAAGAAGATTGGCGAGCATCCGCCAGACAACACTGACCGGCCCCCCGGCGTCGACCACATACTGAAACAGCCGCAGCATCTTATCGAGGACGAGCAGCATCGCGGCGAGGATCAGCGAACCGAGCAGCGGCACCGCGATCGAGCGCGCGAGATAACGGTCAATCAGGCCGACTGTGCGCAACTTTTGGTCGTCCCAGCACCATGATTTGGCCGCAAACGCAGCCGACATACGAGCATGGACGGAATGCACCCGGAGTGCATGCGCCCAAAATGCCTATAGCGAACCGGTTCGTGAATTCATGCGGAAAACGAGCGAAGTGCTGGCGGAGAGCGGCGTCGCGGTAGCGGCGGATGCGCCCGCGCGCGCTTCGGCCGGGCCCATCAAGCACGTCGCCCGGCCCCGTATCGCGCTGCTTTCCAATCCGCGTTCCACCGGGAATATCGCGCAGCTGCCTCGCATCCGCGAATATTGCGCCGATCACCCCGACGTCTTCCACTATGAGGTCGAGCACGCGAGCCAGATCGGTGAGGCGATGAAGACCATCGCTCGGGTGCGGCCGAAGGTGCTTGCGATCAACGGCGGCGACGGAACGGTGCAGGCTGCGCTGACCGAGCTCTACAATGGTGGGCATTTCGGCGAGAATCCGCCGCCGGTCGCGGTGCTGCCGAGCGGCAAGACCAACCTCATCGCGCTCGACCTGGGCGCGCGCGGCGACCCGATCGATACGCTGGAGCGGCTGATCGCGCTCGCGCGGTCGGACCTTGCGCCCTACACCGTCGCGCGCGAACTCATCGCGCTTCGCAGCAGCGAGCATGGGGATCTGCCAGTGATCGGCATGTTCCTGGGCGGGGCCGGACTTGCCGACACGATGATCTATTGCCGCGACAAGATCTATCCGCTGGGCCTGCCCAACGGCATTAGTCATGCCATCACCGCGGTGGCGCTGCTGGCTCGGCTGTTCCTCCGGATGAAGGCGAGCTTCCTGCCGCCCGACCCCAAACCGCTGAACGTTTCGCTGCACGAGGAGGGCGGGACGATCACCGGGCGCTTCTCGCTGCTCGCCGTGACAACGCTAGAAAAGCTGCTTCTGTCAGGCGAGCTCGGCGGCCGGCGCGAGGGCGTGCTCAAGATGCTCGCCATCGAGGAACGGCCAATGTCGCTGATCCGTGGCTTCGCGGCGAGCCTTGCCGGAAAGCTCGGACGCTCGAAGGTCCGGGGCGTGCACTTCGAGGAAGCGAACGAGATCACGATCGAGGGCGAGAGCTCGAGCGTGATCCTCGACGGCGAGACGTTCCGCGCCGAACTCGGACGGCCGATCAACCTGCGGCCTGCGATGCCGCTGTCGTTCGTGAAGCTCGCCGCATAGGCTCAGGGATATGACGATCCTTCGCGAGCTCGTCGCCGAGGAATTGTCCCTGCCGGTCGATTCTCGGGTGGCAGCAGTGGCGCAGGCGATCGCGGCGAAGCATGAGGGAGCGAGCCGCGCCGTCCTGTTCTACGGTTCCTGCCTGCGCGAGCGCGAGCTCGAAGGCCTGATGCTCGATTTCTACCTGATCGTGTCGGATTATCGTTCAGCCTACGGCAAGCGCTGGCTGGCCTTCGCGAACCGACTAATTCCCCCGAACGTCTTCTATTTCGAGCATGACGGCTTGGTAGCCAAATATGCCGTGCTGAGCGAAGGCGATTTCTACCGGTTCAACGGCCCTGAGACGAGCAGCGTTTCGGTTTGGGCGCGGTTCGCGCAACCGACCCGCCTGGTATGGGCGGCTGATCAAGAAGCCCGGGAGCGGGTCATGGACGCCGTGTCCCGCGCGGCGCCGACGCTGCTTGCCGCCGCCGGACGCCGCACAGGCGAAAAGCCGCTCGATTGGTGGCGGCGAGCGTTCACGTTGACTTACTCCGCCGAGCTTCGCGCCGAGCGGCCGGGACGAAACGCCTCCGTCGTGGATGCGGATCGCGACCGTTACGTCCGTTTCACCGGTCCTGCGGCGGACGCGATCGAGCGAGAGCCGCGGGCGAGCTGGCGATGGCGGCGGATCGAAGGGAAGGCGCTTTCGATGCTCCGGCTCGCGAAAGCGACCGCGACCTTCGCTGGCGGCCCCGATTACATCGCATGGAAGATCAACCGCCACGCGGGCACGGAAATCGCGCTGAAGCCGTGGCAGCGCCGACACCCGCTGCTTGCGGCAGTCAGCCTTTTGCCGCGGCTTTTGAGGTCCGGGGCTGTTCGCTAGCCGAGTCGACTGGGTCGACAAGAAGGCCGCCTTTCCAGCCAAGGCACGATCGGCGCCGCCGAAGGTCTGAAGCGGCCGATATCGATCTCCCGCCACCGGCCGAGGAGAGACGATGCGCGACGTTGAGGTCAAGCCGCTGAGCGGAACAATCGGGGCTGAAATCCGCGGTCTGGATATCTCGCTGGATCAGTCGTCCGAAACCATCGACTTCATCCGTCGACAGCTGTTGGAATTCCATGTGATCTTCTTCCCTCAACAGAGGATCACGACAGAGGAACAGATCGCCTTCGGCCGTTGCTTCGGTGAGTTGGAGGACCACTATCCGTCGATCACCGCGCGAGACGAAGCCAGGCCGGAGATTACATATTTCGACGGCTCAAAGAGCAATGGACGAGCGCGGATTTGGCATACCGATGCAACCGTGTCGGCCGCGCCGCCGATGGGGGGAATTCTCCTGATGAAAGAGACGCCCAAGCGCGGAGGCGACACGATGTGGGCGGACCTGACGGCCGCCTACGAGTCGCTTTCTCCGCTGATGCAAGCCACTCTCGACGAGATGACCGCCGTCCACGATGTTCATGCGGAGCGTCATGGCTTGAACCTGGACTATTCAAACGTCTCCCGTGCCGAGCATCCTGTGGTGCATATTCATCCGGAGACCGGCCGAAAGTGCCTCTTCATCAACCCCTTTTTCACCTCACACATCAAAGGGTTGTCCACGGGCGAAAGCGAGGCGCTGTTGCAGTATCTGTTCTCGGTGATCGAGCGCCCGGAGTTCGTGTGCCGGTGGCGATGGGAGAAAGGGGACGTCGCGTTTTGGGACAATCGCTGCACGATGCATGCCGCCGTAGACGATTACGGTGCTGCCCCGAGGCTCGCGGAACGCGTCTGCATCAAGGGTGAAGTCCCGTTCGGATCACCGCTTCCCCGCGGCTTTTGAGGTCCGCGGCGGTTCGCTAGCGTCGCGGGTCAGCGCGGCAGCAACGGAGCTTGCAAGCGCACCTACGGTGAATGGCTTGCGAAGCAGCTCGTGGCTCCTCAAGTCGTCGCTTTCCCCCTCACCGACATATCCAGTGACGAACAGCACCGAGAAATCGCGATTATGCGTCGCCTTCAGGTGGCGGATGAGCTCCGGTCCGGTCATCTCCGGCATGATGACGTCGGTGATCACGAGGTCGAATTCGCGCGATTTGAACATTTCGATCGCTTCGGCGCCGCTGCCGCAGGCGACCGGGTCATAATCGAGGTCCTCGAGCGCATCGACCGTCGCGGTACGGACGCGCGGGTCGTCTTCGACCAGGAGAATGCGTGCCCCGGCGACATGAGCATCGGATTCGGCGACCCGCTGAACCGCCGGATGAATGCGGATCGAGGCGGCGGCTTCCGTGCGCGGCAGGAAAATAGATACTGTCGTTCCCTTGCCGACCTCGCTCTCGATGCCGACTTCGCCTCCAGATTGATGGGCGAAGCCGAAAATCTGGCTGAGGCCGAGGCCAGTACCCTTGCCGACCGGCTTGGTTGTGAAGAAGGGCTCGAAGGCGTGCTCAAGCACTTCGGGCGTCATCCCGCAGCCGGTGTCGCATACGCTGATCTTCACATATTCGCCCGGCCGAATGTCGCCGACCTCGTTGGCGGCGAGCTTTACGTTCGACGTGGCGATCTTCATCACGCCTTGGCCATCCATGGCGTCGCGCGCATTGACGGCGAGGTTGACGATCGCGTTCTCCAACTGATGCGGATCGACGTAGATGGGCCAGGTCTGCGACGCGAGGTCGACCTGGACGCGGATGCGCTCGCCTAGCGTGCGGTCGAGCAGGTCGGACATGCCCGAGATCAGGTCCTTGCTGTCGACGCGCTCGGGCAGCAGCGGCTCCGACCGCGCGAATGACAGGAGGCGGCGGGTTAATGCGGCGGCGCGGGTGGCGCCCTCCATCGCATTGTTGAGGTGCATCATCACCTCGCGACGCGGGCCATTGAGGCGGCGCAGGGCAAGATCGATGCCGCCGACGACGACGGCAAGCATGTTGTTGAAGTCGTGCGCGATGCCGCCCGTTAGCTGCCCGACCGCTTCCATCTTCTGAACTTGGCGAAGCTGCGCCTCGGCGGCTTCGCGCTCGGCCGCTTCTTCCTTGAGCGCCTGGTTGGCTTCCCAGAGCTCCTGCGTGCGGTCGCGAACGGCGAGCTCGAGGACCTCGGCGCGCTCGGACTCACTTTCGACAGCCCGCCGGGCGGCGGCATTCTGGCGCAATGCCTGAACCGCGACGACGCCAAGGAAAATGGCGCCGAGCCCGACGATGAAGCCCAGCCAGCTCAGGTAATCGGTGAAGCGGTCGGCCTCGGCGGAGAAGAGCTGGCTTTGGGTGATGCGCTCGCGAAGCGCGGCGCGCTCGTTGACGATGATCTCGTTGAGCTTCTTGTCGAGCAAGCGGCCGGTGCTCGGATGCCCCGGCTCGTCGCGGGCAGCGGCATAATAATAGCTGATTCCGGCCTCACCTTGCTTGGCAAGCGCGGCGCGCGCCGCGAGCGAGAGCTCATCGCCGCGACGGTTATAGAGCGCCAGCAACTCGCCAACTCTCCGCTGCTGCTCGGGGCTGTTGCGCACCAGGTCCTTGAGTTGGCGGATCTGGAAACCGGCAAGTTGCCAGTCGCTCGCATAGATGTTGCCGCTTGTATTGACCTTTTCGTCGAGTACGAACCGCGCGAGCGCAGCTTCGGACTGGGCAAGATTGGTGCTGACATTCCGGACGACCAGCGCGACATCATAGGAGTGGCGCTCCGCCGCAAGAGCCTGCTCGCGCGCGTCGTTCGCGATTTTCACCAGGAAGACCATCGTCAGCAGGATGAGGGCTGCGACAAGACCCGCCGCGGCAGCGCCGCCCCGCCGCCAATCGAAGCGAACCTGATCCCCGTCCCCGATCATGGGACTAGTCTAAACGCGTTAACCTTTTGGCGAAAGCCAAAGGTTCCACGAATTTGGCTCAGCTTATACAACCAGTTGCACGGCCCGCCGCAGCGAACATGCCGAGAACCTCGCCAACCTGGTCTTCAGTATGGAGCGCGCAGAGTGAGCAGCGGAGCAAAGTCATGCCTGCGGGGGTAGCCGGGGGCCGGGCGAGATTGACGTAAAGTCCTTCGTTGAGGAGCGCTTCCCACATCGCCGCGCCCTTTTCGAGGTCGGGCATGATGACAGCGATAATCGCGGATTGAGGTTCATTCGTCCCCAGCTGGAAGCCGAGCTGGCGGAGGCCGGCGTGGAGGCGCTTAGAATTCTCCCACAGGTGTGCGCGCTTGTCGGCGCTGTCCATCAGCTTCCGAATGGAGGTCGCAGCGGTGGCTACGACTGAGGGCGGCAGCGACGCGGTGAAGACGTAAGGACGGCAAACGAGCCGCAGGATTTCGAACTTCGGATGGTTCGAAACGCAAAAGCCGCCCACCGTGCCGACCGATTTCGAGAAAGTACCGATGATGAAGTCGACGTCGTCGATCACGCCCTGGGCCTCGGCGACTCCGCGGCCGTGGTCGCCAATGAAACCCATCGAATGGGCTTCGTCGACGAGGACCATCGCCCCATTAGCCTTCGAGACGGCGACCATCTCCTTTAGCGGAGCGATGTCGCCAAGCATCGAATAGACACCTTCGAGCACGACCAGCTTGCCCGCGCCCTCGGGGATGCGCTTCAGGCGCTTCTCGAGCGCCTCGATATCGTTATGGCGGAAGGGAACGATCTGCGCGTTTCCCAAGGCGCAGCCGTCGTAGATCGAAGCGTGGCTGTCGATATCGAGGACGATATAGTCCTCCTTGCCGGCAATCGTCGAAATCACGCCCAAATTGGCCTGATAGCCCGTCGAGAACACCATGGCGTGGTCCATGGCGTAGAAGTCCTTGAGCGCTTCCTCGACCGCCTTGTGTCCGACATAAGTGCCGTTGAGGACGCGGCTCCCCGTGGTGCCGGAGCCAAATTCGTCGAGCGCCTTCTTGCCGGCCGAAACAACGTCCGGATCGAAGGTCATCCCCATGTAATTGTAGGTGCCGAGAAGGATCGTCCGCTTGCCGTTGCAGATGGCTACCGTCGGGCTCTCGACCTTCTCCATCACCAGGTTGAAAGGGTCGGTGTAGCCGGCAGCGAGCAGATCCTCGCGCTGCTGGATCACCGGGTCGAACTTGGAAAAGAGATCGGTCATGCGAGTGTTTGTCCTGTGGCCGGGCCGTCGGCGACGCCCTGCAGATAGATCGCGCTGGCCGCGAAATAGATGAACCGCGCCGCGAACTCACCCTCGATCGCGCTAAGAACGAAGGCGATGGCGAATATCACGACGAGCGCGACCGCCGCCCATGCTCGCCAATATCTCGAGACAAAAGCGAGAATTGCAGCGATCTCGATCGACGCGAGAAAGACCACGTCGCCGCTCCCGTGACCACCGGTAAGTCCGCTCGCCTGCGCCAGCGTGGTCAGGCTGGAAAGTAGGATCACCGCGACGAAGGTCCAGCGCAAGCCCGCGGTCGAAATCATGAGCACGTCCGCTCCGGACTCGGAAGCAGGAAAGTTTGTCGCGCCAGCGGGCATTCCAGTCGCTCCTTTGAATAATGCCCCAGCAGGAAACCCCGGTCGAACAGCTCCGGGTGTTGCTCGGCAAATGTGTCGAAATCGGAGCACTCGTCGGGCACGCGTTCGGCTATTGCCGAAAGCATGGCGAGCGTGATGGTCATGTGGAACTTCTCGGGGTGCCCGGCAGCCTGGGCCATGGCCGTGATCGCGCGTGTATAGGTTCGCGCGGCGTCCGAGAAATTGTGGCGCTGGAGCAGTTCGAAACCGGCCTGGACGTGGGCGCGGTGATCGAAGCCCTGCGCGGACAAGCGCCCCGCGACGAAATCGGAGAGTGGGAAAGGGGCCGTCATCAGCCGTCTTTCTCGATCAATTGGTGGGAATCGTCGGCCGTCAGCGCCAGTCCGTAGACCTCGCGCAGTAGCTTAATCTCATGCAGTGTCGTGGGACCGAAGGGCTGGCGGCCCTCGAACGCGTGAAGCATCACGCCCTCGATCAGCTCTCCAAGCGGCATGTCGAGGCGCTCGGCGAGCGCCTTCATCACCTTGATCAGCTGCTTCTCGACTCGGACTCCGGTCTGGACGCGCTCAATTTCTCGCATCCAAGACTGTTACCATGGTACCTTGGTAACGTCAATCCTGCAGTCTCTGCAGCGC
>Ga0207679_10000864_pt1 | contig 19388 bp, 20 predicted proteins | sample KBSC73metaG_FD_184320 | JGI IMG/M metagenome (GOLD analysis project Ga0207679, IMG submission 184320) | Corn rhizosphere microbial communities from Kellogg Biological Station, Michigan, USA - KBS C7-3 metaG (SPAdes) (version 2) | ecosystem: Host-associated > Plants > Roots > Rhizosphere > Soil ... | reverse complement strand
CGCCATCTGTTGCACCGCCCAGCGCTTTTGCTCCGCGCTGTATCGCTTCGCCGACATCTCTCCATTTCTCTCCCGTCCTCCAATTCTCCTTTGGAAGGACCGGCGACAACTATCCTGACATGGAGGGGCAGGAAGGACAGCTGACATTGAGATCAGGTTTGGGGGACATGCTGCGCTGATGGCAAGTTGAGATTGGCCTCGCAAAGACGGCAAAGTCGCAAATGCGAGGCGGGGGCATTTTCGCCAGGAAAGCCAGTCCTCAAGCTTCCGGCGTTCAGGCAACCCATTCATTCCTCCCGCCCGCCCTCGTCGCTTCAACCCTGGACCAGCGCCAGCACGCCGCGCAGCAGCAGCATGAGGGCCACGCCGGCGCTGATGGCGGCAAAGCACAGCTGCAGCCACGGCCCGGACAGCCGGCGTGCCAGGCGCCGTCCCGCCAGCAATGCCACCATCGCCCCACAGCTGAACGGCAAGGCGATGTCCCACGGCACGGCGCCGTGGGCCGCCGCCGATGTGACGCCCGAGACCGACACCAAAGCGATGACGGCGAGCGAGGTGCCGACCACGCTCTCGGCCGCGAGATCGGAGTAGCGGGTGAGGGCCGGCACGATGACGAAGCCGCCGCCCACGCCCAGCAGGCCAGTGAGCAGCCCCGAGCCCATGCCGGTGAACGCCAGGGCCAAGGCGCAAGGCCGGGTCCAGATGAAGCGGCCCGTGCCGGGATTGCGTACGCATGTCCGTCGCCTGGCCCCCTCGCCCACTTGTGCCGGCCGCCCGCCCGCGCGCCCGCGGCGGTACATCGCGCTTGCGGACCCCGCCATCACGAACGCGAAAAGCACCATCAACGGCCCGTTGGGCAGGCGCTGTGCCAGCACGACACCCACCGGCGCCAGCAGCATGCCCGCGCCGCCGATCAGCAATGCGGCCCGGTAACGGACCTGCCCTCGCCGCAGGCCCAGCACCGCCCCCAGCGCCGAGGCCAGCCCCACGGCAAGCAGCGCCACGGGGGCCGACTGGGCCACGCCCAGATGCAACACGAAGACCAGCAGCGGCACGGCCAGGATGCCGCCGGCACCGGTCAGCGCCAAGGTGAGGCCCACCACGGCTCCCAGGGCGATTGCCGCAACCATCATTTTCGTCAGACCGACAACGCCGCATCCCTGGCTCGGGGCCACAGCGCCAGCCCGCCCGCCAAGCTCCAGGCCTGCACATGACCGAGGCGACGCAGCGCCCGGGCGGCCTGCGCACTGCGATGGCCGCTGCGGCAAAAGAAGAGGATCGGCGTTTCTGCCGGCAAGGCCAGCCAATCGGGCAACGCATTGAGCAGCGCCGACAGCGGCACGGCCTGCTGGCGCACCGTGCCGCCCAGGTCCGGTGCCGGTCCGAGCCGGCCCTCATAGGGTTCGCGCACATCGACCAGAACCAGCCCCGATGGCTTCGGCAACCAGGCCAGCACACCGGCGGGCGCCATTTCCACGGTGGAGCCTTCGGCACAGCCGTCCACCCGGGCACCGCAGGCCACGGTCTGGTACGCAGTCAGGGCCAGGTTTTTCTCCAGCGCGGCCTTTGCGGCTGCGAAGCCGGCCGCATCCAGTTCGCCGCGAAGCACCCGGGCAAGCAGCGGCTGGGCCGCGCATTCGGTGCTCAGGGTGCAGGCGAAGCGGTCGTCGTAGTCGTGCCCCGGCAGCAGCAGGGTGTGCGGCCCGACGGTGTCTGCGAGCTTGCGCAGGGATGGTCCGAATGCCAGTGGCTCGCTTTGCGCGAAATCGCTGCGACCCAGCGCGCCGGGCATCACGGTGTCGCCGACGAAGGCCCGTTGCAAGCCCTGCGCGCTGTGCAGCAGGTAAGCCGTCGAATCGCGGGTGTGGCCAGGGATCGCGAGCTTGGTGAGGCGCAGCGATCCGAGCGTGATCTCTTCAGCACCCTCAGGCCATCCCAAGGCGTCGAGCGGGGCTCCTTCGAGCAGAGCGTGCGGCAGGGCACCACGCAACTCCGCCGCCGAAGACGCATGATCGCCATGGCTGTGGGTATCGAGCACGGCCACCACCGTGCAGTCGCGACAACCCAGCCACTGGCTCAATCGTCCCGTCAGCTCGGGCAAGGGATCGATTACCACGCAATGGCGGCTGGCCGGATCGGCCAGCACATAGCAGCAGGCACCATCGACGACAAAGCGGGTCAGCAACTCAAGCGGCCGCAAGAGGCTGGGCGCGGGCACACTCAGGCAATGCTCCCGGAGCGACTCGCCGCACGCGCGGATGCGGGCGCAGGCTTCGTCGATGAACTGAGCGTCGGCCGCAGGCCCGAAGGACAATCGCACGGCCGAAGAAACCTGCCAATCGGGCAGTCCCATGGCCTCCAGCACATGGCTGGGCAAGGCCTTGGTGGCGCCGCATGCCGAGCCCCCGCTGACCCGCATCTCGGCCGCATCGAACAGATCGAGCAGCAGCTTGGAGGTGAGTCCCGGCACCGAGAAGTTCAGTGTCGTGGGCAGGCAATGTGTCGATGGCGCATTGAACACCACGCCCGGAAAAGCGTCCCGCAACGCCGCAGCGAGGCGATCGCGATACGACGCCAGCACCTCGTGGTTCCTGAAAGTGTGCCCGTCTTCCACGGCCGCAAGCACCGCCCCCAGCGCGGCGATGCCGGACATGTTCTCCGTGCCAGAACGCAGGGCGCCCTCCTGCCCGCCGCCGGCCATCAGCGGCGTGAAAGGCGCTCCCTCGCGCACATACAGCAGGCCGATGCCCTTGGGCGCATAGAGCTTGTGACCTGAAAATGGCGCGTAATCGATGGGCCGCCCGCTCAGGCGCAGCGGCAGCTTGCCGAGGGCCTGCACGCTGTCGACCATCCACAGCGCCGCGCTGCCGCTCAAGGCCGAGGCGATGCCGTCCAGGTCACTGATCACGCCCGTCTCGTTGTTCGCTGCCATGGTGCACACCAGACCGGCTCGTGGCGCATGGGCACGCAGCCAGGCGAGGTCATGGCGGCCGTCGCGATCGACGGGGATGGGCAACACCTGCAGGTGCAAGCCGAGCAAGGCGTTCCAGTGCTTCAGCGCCTCGGGCACCGCCTTGTGTTCCGTCGCGCCGAAGAGCAGCAGCTTGGGCAGAGCCTCACCCGCATCCCGCCGGCCCCGCAGCGCGGCCAGCGCCGACAGGACAGCCGTCTGAATGCCTTCGGTGGCGCCGCTCAGGAACAACAGCTGACCGTCAGGTGCTCCGAGAACGCGCCTTGCCCTGGCGCGCACTTCGTCCATCAACGCTCGGGCCTTGAGCCCGGTGCTGTGGATGCTGCTCGGGTTGCCGAAATCATCGGCCATGGTGGCAAGCGCCGCTGCGCTGGCCTGGGGCAGCACGGGCGTCGTGGCGTTGGCGTCGAGGTAGATTTCCATGGCGTTCCAGCTCGCTCGCATTGAGTTTCAATGCGAAGAATTGTGCAGAGCAGCACCAGGAAAAGGCTTGCCTTTTCATCTCCAGATTCCGAGCTTCTTGGAATTTTTTTCTAGGGTTTACCCTGATCCCCGAAACGACCGGCATGGACCTTGCCATGGCCGATGTCTTCCGGCCGCACGCCAACGCTCTGAACGCTTCACCCGCAGCGGATAATCGCCCGTTTTGCCATCTCGGGAATTCCATTCGATGCTGCCCTACGACGCCGTGGTCATCGGCGCCGGCGCCGCCGGCTTGTTTTGTGCCGGCATCGCAGGCCAGCTCGGCGCACGCGTGCTGTTGATCGACCATGCCGCCAAAGTCGCCGAGAAAATCCGCATCTCCGGCGGCGGCCGCTGCAACTTCACGAACCGAGACGCCGGCCCTGCGAATTTCCTGTCCGACAACCCGCACTTCTGCCGCTCGGCGCTCGCGCGTTACACGCCCCAGGATTTCATCGCGCTGGTGCAGCGCCACCGCATCGCGTGGCACGAGAAGCACAAGGGCCAGCTCTTCTGCGATGAATCCGCCGAAGATCTGATCGCCATGCTGCTGCGCGAATGCGAGCAAGGCAACGTGACCCGATGGCAGCCTTGTGCCGTGCAGGCGGTAAGGCAGTCCGGCAGCGGGTTCGAGCTGGATACGGATCGGGGCCCCGTTCGCGCCAGGCGCGCGGTGATCGCCACCGGCGGCCTGCCCGTGCCGCAGATCGGCGCCACCGACTTCGGCCTGCGCCTGGCACGCGAGTTCGGGCTTCGCACCACCGACACCCGCCCTGCCCTCGTGCCACTCACCTTCGATGCGGAAACCTGGGCGCCGTTCAAGCCGCTGGCCGGGTTGTCGCTGCCTGTCGGCATTCGCAGCGGTGATGGCGAATTCATGGAGGACTTGCTGTTCACCCATCGGGGCCTGAGCGGTCCGGCCGTGTTGCAGATCTCCAGCTTCTGGCGCCCGGGCCAACCGATCCATGTGGACCTCGCGCCCGGTGTCGATCTCGGCGCGGCGCTCAAGTCTGCCAAAGGCAGCTCCCGCCGCAAGGTCGCCAACGAATTGCCGCAACACCTGCCCTCGCGCCTGGCCGAGGCGTGGCTCGCCCACCAGCCCGAACTGGCCGACCGCCCCATCGCCGACACACGCGACAAGGACCTGCAGCAGCTCGCCGCCAGCCTGCAATCGTGGTCGCTCATCCCGAGCGGCACCGAAGGCTACAAGAAGGCCGAGGTGATGGCCGGCGGGGTGGACACCCGCGAACTCAGCTCGCAAACCATGGAGAGCCGCAAGGTGCCGGGCCTGTTTTTCATCGGCGAGGTCGTGGACGTGACCGGCTGGCTCGGCGGCTACAACTTCCAGTGGGCCTGGGCCAGTGCCGCGGCCTGCGGACGGGCCTTGGTGTCCTGAACGTCATCGGGCGAAAGAGAATCCACTGCGCCCAGTGGGTACCGGCTTTCGCCGGTATGACAGGTGTGTGGGGGCCATGCCGGAGCACACAGCGCTCAACCCCCCATGTCACCCCGGCGAAAGCCGGGGCCCACAGCCCCTTTGGCACCTGCTTACGCCGAAGCGACAGTGAGAACGCAGCCCAGACCAGGAAATTCGCCGCCCCACACCAAAATTGCCCGACAATGCCGGGCTGGCGCATCCGGCGCCCTCGGTTTTGGGCTCTATTCACACCATGGCAACCATTCTTCAGCAACTGCCCTCCGGCCAGAAGGTCGGCATCGCCTTCTCCGGCGGTCTCGACACCAGCGCCGCGCTTCACTGGATGCGCAACAAGGGCGCCATCCCGTACGCCTACACGGCCAACCTGGGCCAGCCCGACGAGCCCGACTACGACGACATCCCCCGCCGCGCGATGCAGTACGGTGCCGAAAAGGCCCGCCTGATCGACTGCCGCACCCAGCTCGTGGCCGAAGGCATCGCCGCCCTGCAGGCAGGCGCCTTCCACATCTCCACCGCCGGCATCACCTACTTCAACACCACGCCCATCGGCCGCGCCGTCACCGGCACGATGCTCGTGGCCGCGATGAAGGAAGACGGCGTCAACATCTGGGGCGACGGCAGCACCTTCAAGGGCAACGACATCGAGCGGTTCTACCGCTACGGCCTGCTCGCCAACCCGGGCCTGAAGATCTACAAGCCGTGGCTCGACCAGCAGTTCATCGACGAACTGGGGGGCCGCGCCGAGATGTCCGAGTTCATGCGGCAGGCTGGCTTTGCCTACAAGATGTCGGCCGAGAAAGCGTACTCGACCGACTCCAACATGCTGGGCGCCACCCACGAGGCGAAGGACCTGGAGCACCTCAACAGCGGCATGAAGATCGTCGAGCCCATCATGGGCGTGGCGTTCTGGCGCGATGACGTCGAGGTCAAGCGCGAGGAAGTCACCGTGCGCTTCGAAGAGGGCCAGCCCGTGGCGCTCAACGGCGTCACCTTCGCGAGCGCGGTCGAGCTGCTGATGGAAGCCAACCGCATCGGCGGCCGCCACGGCCTGGGCATGAGCGACCAGATCGAGAACCGCATCATCGAAGCCAAGAGCCGCGGCATCTACGAGGCCCCGGGCCTGGCGCTGCTGTTCATTGCCTACGAGCGCCTGGTCACCGGCATCCACAACGAAGACACGATCGAGCAGTACCGCGACAACGGCCGCCGCCTGGGCCGCCTGTTGTACCAAGGCCGCTGGTTCGACCCGCAGGCCATCATGCTGCGCGAAACCGCGCAGCGCTGGGTGGCCCGCGCCATCACCGGCGAGGTGACGATCGAACTGCGCCGCGGCAACGACTACTCCATCCTGAACACCGTGTCGTCCAACCTGACGTACAAGCCCGAACGGCTGACGATGGAAAAGGGTGAATCCACGTTCTCCCCGGCCGACCGCATCGGCCAGCTCACGATGCGCAACCTCGACATCACCGACACCCGGGAAAAGCTCGAAACCTACGCCAAGGTGGGCCTGCTCGCCCCGGGCACCGGCACGGCGATGCCGCGCCTGGGTGGCGCCGACCAATGACCCACCCAAGCGGGCGCTGACCGCCCCTTGCGCCGGCTCAGGAGGGTGTCTATAATCCCCTCCTTTGCTGGCAAACCCGCGTGTCGATTCGTCCAGGCCCCGAGGCTGGATTCCGGAACCTCCACCCCGAGCAACCGGGCGAACACCGAGCGCACAAACATCTGGATCTATGACTTCGATTCGCGTTAAAGAGAACGAGCCCTTCGACGTGGCCCTGCGCCGCTTCAAGCGCACGATTGAAAAGCTGGGCCTGCTGACCGACCTGCGCGCCCGCGAGTTCTACGAAAAGCCGACCGCCGAGCGCAAGCGCAAGAAGGCGGCTGCCGTGAAGCGCCACTTCAAGCGCATCCGCAGCATGCAGCTGCCCAAGCGCCTGTACTGAGCACCCGCTGCTCAGCACGCCAAGCCCGCACCTTGCGGGCTTTGTTGTTTCTGCGGATCGTGTTGTTCTGACCCGCCCATTTTTTGACCCGGGAGCCGCCATGAGCACCTTGAAAGACAAGATCAACGACGACATGAAGGCCGCCATGCGCGCAAAAGACGCCGCGCGCCTGCTGACCTTGCGCGGCCTGCTGGCGGCGCTCAAGCAAAAGGAAGTCGATGAACGCATCGAGCTCGACGACGTCGCCGTCATCGCCATCGTCGACAAGCTCGTCAAGCAGCGCAAGGATTCCATCGCCCAGTTCACCGCCGGCGGGCGCCAGGACCTCGTCGACAAGGAAACCGCCGAACTCGCGGTGCTGGAGACCTATCTGCCCCAGCGCATGAGCGCCGAGGAGGTGGCCGCCGCCGTGGGCCAGATCGTGGCCGACCTGGGTGCGAGCGGCCCGGGCGACATGGGCAAGGTGATGGCCGCCGTGAAGGCCCAATTGGCCGGCAAGGCCGACATGGGCCAGGTGTCTGCCGCCGTCAAGGCCGCACTGGCGCGATGATCACGTTCTGAACAGGAGATCCTCACCCCATGAGCACCCCGAACATCCACCGCCTGAGCGACACCGTCTGCGCCGCCCCCCAGCTGGACCCCGCTTCGATGGCCTGGGCCGCGGCCAACGGCTTCAAGAGCGTCATCAACAACCGGCCCGACTTCGAGCACGGCCCTGACCAGCCCACCCATGCGAGCATTGAAGCAGCGGCCCAAGCTGCGGGCCTGCAGTACGCCTTCCTGCCGGTGGCCGGCAACTACCAGTCGCCCGAGGAGATCGCGCGGTTCGCCGAACTGCTCGACACACTGCCCAAACCCATCCTCGCGTTCTGCCGCAGCGGCGGTCGGGTGGGCAAGCTGTTCCAGGCCGCCTCCGCCCTGAAGGGCTGAGCACGGTCACCCACCAGGAGCCGGCCCCGGCTCCTGGGGCAGAGGCCACTCCCGCAAAACCCCCATCGCGCACGGTCATGTGCGCCGCGTAGACTCCGGCCACCTTGGCTTTCGAAGGCAGGTGTTCCGATGAAGGTCTTGCTCTTCCTGGCCAGAGGCATCGACTGGGTCACCCACAAGACCGGCTGGATGGCCGCCGTCGCGGTCATGGCCTCGTGTTTCATCAGCGCGGGCAACGCGCTCGTCCTCTTCCTGTTCAGCAACAGCTCGAACGCCTGGCTCGAGATCCAGTGGTATCTCTTTGCCGTGTGCGTGATGCTCGGCGCCGCCCATGTGCTCAAGGTCAATGAGCATGTGCGCGTGGACATCTTCTACGGCCGGCTGTCCGGCCGCGGCAAGGTCATCATCGACCTCTTCGGCCTCGTTTTCTTCCTGATGCCCGTGATGGGCGTGATGACCTGGCTTTCCTGGCCCTACTTCCACGGCATGTGGGTGTCGGGCGAGATGTCGGGCAATGCCGGCGGCCTCGTGCGGTGGCCGGCGGTGTTGACCCTGCCAGTCGGATTCGCGCTGATGATGCTGCAGGGCGTCTCGGAGATCATCAAGCGCATCGGCTGGCTGCTCGGCCAGTGGGACATGGACACCCATTACGAGAGGCCCTTGCAATGACCGAAGGACGGGCCAAAGGGCTTGCAAGGGTGGCCCGATGACCATGCAGGGGTTTGCGCCGATGATGTTCGGCGGGCTGGTCCTGGTCATGCTGATCGGCTTTCCGGTGGCCTTCTCGCTCTCCGCGCTCGGGCTGCTGTGCGCCTTCATCGCGATCAGGATGGGCTGGTTCCCGCCCGAGTTCCTGTCGGCGCTGCCGCTGAACGTGTTCGGCATCCTGTCCAACGAATTGCTGCTCGCCATCCCGTTCTTCACGCTGATGGGCGCCGTGCTCGAGAAGTGCGGCCTGGCCGAAGACATGCTCGACTCGATGGGCCAGTTGTTCGGCCCTGTCCGGGGCGGCCTGGGCTATTCGGTGATCATCGTGGGGTTCATCCTCGGCGCCATCACCGGCACGGTGGCGGGCCAGGTGATCGCGATGGCGATGATTTCGCTCCCTGTGATGATGCGCTACGGCTACAACATGCGCTACGCCACCGGCGTGCTGGCGGCCTCGGGCACCATCACGCAGCTCGTCCCGCCTTCGCTCGTGCTCGTGGTGCTCGCCGATCAGCTCGGCCGATCGGTGGGCGACATGTACAAGGGGGCGTGGGGCCCGTCGATCCTGCAGGTGCTCATTTTTGCGGTGTACACCTTCATCGTGAGCCGCATCCGGCCCGATCACGTGCCGGGCGTGCCGAAGGAGGCACGGACGTTGCACGGCTGGGCCCTCTGGAAGAAGTGCCTGCGCGGCATCATCCCATCGGCCATCCTGATCTTCGCCGTGCTGGGCAGCATGGGCGGGCTGCCCGGCATGACCAAGGCCGTCGCCTCGCCCACGGAGGCCGGGGCCATGGGTGCCGTCGGGGCGCTGCTCCTCGCCGCCCTGCACCGCCGCCTCGACTGGCCGCTGATGAAAGAGGCCATGGCCGGCACCATGCGCATCACCGCCATGGTGGTGTTCATCCTGATCGGCTCGCGGGTCTTCTCGCTGGTGTTCCAGGGCGTGGACGGCGGGGTGTGGATCGAGAACATGCTGACGGACCTGCCGGGCGGCCAGACCGGATTCCTGGTCGTGGTCAACGCCTTCATCTTCTTTCTAGCGTTCTTCCTCGATTTCTTCGAGATCGCGTTCATCATCCTGCCGATGCTCGGCCCGGTGGCCGAGCAGATGGGCATCAACCTCATCTGGTTCGGCGTGCTGCTGTGCGTCAACATGCAGACGAGCTTCATGCACCCGCCGTTCGGCTTCGCCCTCTTCTACCTGCGAGGCATCTCCGACTCGCTGTTGAAGAACGGCTCCCTGCCGAGAAAAGTGCTCTCGTCCGACATCTACATGGGCGCCATCCCCTGGGTGCTCCTGCAACTGATGCTCGTCGTGATCGTGATCTTCATGCCGCAAACGGTGACGATGTTCCTCGATGAGGAGGTCAAGGTGGATGTGGACAAGGTGCAGATCGAAGCACCCGTCCATTCGCAACCGGCGCCGTCGAACGACAACCTCGACGAGCTCTTCAAATCCGATTCCGCATCGGAGCCCACCCGATGAGCAGCGCCCCGGCACCGTGCGCCGAGGGTGCTGCCTTCCCGGTGCTCGTGCGCTTCCTGGTCACTGCACTCACGGCCTGGGTGTTCGCTGAAGGCTGGCAGGCATGGGGCGAACACGCCGTTCGCAGCGCCTCGCTGTCCACCAAAGGGCTCCTGATCACGGGCCTGGCCGTGCTGGTCATCGTGACCTTCTGGGTGTGGCGCAGCCGCACGGAGGTGACGCCCGGTTTCATCCGCCAGACGTGGATCTGGCCCAAGCGCGTGAACTGGGCCGATGTGAGCCATGCGAAGATGATCTACGTGCCGTGCCTCGCCTGGCTCATCGCGCCGCGGCTGGTCGTGCGGTCCGGTGCCGGCATGGTGACCGTCTTCCATGCGGCCGATCATGATGTGCTGCTTGCCTTCACGCACTACGCGCTCTCACCGGAGCAACGGCAGGGTTGACCGGCCCGTCGGGGGCGCTCAGCTCACAGGTACCGGGCCCACATTTCGTTGCAGAACTTGTTGTACGGATCCACCTCGGCCTTGAGCGCCCGCAGTTCCGCGGCCTCCGGGTAGGCTCGGTCGAACTGCTCCTTTGTGGCATGCAACTGGTACGGCAGGTAGTAGCGGCCTTCATGGGCCAGCGCGAGGTCGATCAATTCGCGCGTCCATATGGCCACCACGCCGCGCGCCGCGGACCAGGTGCGCTGCTTGTAGTACAGCACGAACGAGAACACCTCCTCCTTCGCCCAAGGCAGCAGCGACAGTGCATCTGCAGGCGAATGCCGGATCGACACGTTGACCGCCTCCACCCGTTCACGCCGCAGCACATCGCCCATGCCCTGCGCGAACGACTGGAAGTGCCGGCGTGGCACGAAGAACTCCTGCAGCACGTAGGTGGACATGCGCCGCGTGCGCGGCTCCAGTTCGGCCACATCAAGGCTCGCCTCATGGTTGAGCCATTTCACCACGGGATCGGCCAGCCGAATGGGTTGAATGACGGAGCGCCGCAAGGCGTTGCCGCCGGGCAGTTCGGTGATGGCCCACAGCATGTTCTGCTCAAGGGCGTAGCGCTCGCCGCGCGGCACGAGGCGCGCCGGCTCCGTCAGCGCCGCTTCGGTGCGCCGCCACGTGACGCTGACCGGGCGGTCGAACGCCGGTGGCAGCAGGTCGGCGTTGTGCAGCACGCTCGCGGCATCGGCCCGCACGGCACGGTCGAAGTGGGCGGGGTAGTCCGCCAGCGGCATCTCGGCCACCACGCGTTCGATGCGCACGTTGTCGGCCAAGTCGAGTTCCACCTCGACGATGACACCCACCGCGCCGTACCCGCCGATGGCCGCGCGGAACAGCTCGGGCCGCCGCACGCGGTCGACTTCGACGACCGAACCATCAGCAAGCACGAGGCGCAGTGCGCGCACGGTGTTGCCCACCGGCCCATGGTTCACATAGCGGCCATGCGCGTTGACGGACACCGAGCCCCCCACCGTGAAATTCGCATAACTCTGCATCGTGCGCACGGCCAGGCCCAGGGGGTCGAGCACGTCTTGCAAATCGCGCCACCGCATGCCGGCTTCCACGCGCACCACCTTGTCTTCAGGGCGGATCCACACGAGTCGGTTCAAGCGCCGCATGTCCAGGTGCAGTCCGCCGGTGACGGCCACCTGCCCCCCCATGCTGAATCGGCCGCCTCCGACGGCAATGAGGCCCGGCCATGCCCGGACGGCGGCCACCACGTCGTCCACGCGTTCGGGCACATCGATGCGGGCGACCGTCACGGTGTACAGCCCCGTGACGTTGGCCACCCGGGCTTCGGTGGAACTCAGCGGGCGCGCATGGAGCGCCGACGTCGCCAACACGCCGGCGGTTGCCAGCGCCTGGACCAGCATCCGGCGGCGGGCCGGGCACGGTGGATCGGAATACTTCATGGCGCCGCAGTGTCTCCGGTGGCATCGGTGCATGTCCACCCCTCCGAGGGGCGAGCAGCGCGACAATGTCGGCATGACCCTCGCCCGATCCGCGCTCCAAGCCGACGCCGACACCCGCATCGCCACCCTGTCCAACGGCGTGCGCGTGCTCACCCTGCAACTGCCCCACGTCGACAGCGTGCAGCTCAGCGTGTTCGTGCGCACCGGCAGCCGGCACGAAAGCAAATCGCTCAACGGCATCAGCCATGTGGTCGAACACATGGCCTTCAAGGGCACCCACGAGCGCACCTGCCAGCAGATCAACCTCGATGCGGAGCGCCTCGGAGCCGACGTCAACGCTCACACCGACAAGGACCACACCGCATACCACATGCGTGGAATGGCGCGCGATGCGGGCCGCTTCCTTCACATGCTCGCCGACATCGTGCGCAACAGCACCTTTCCCGAGGCCGAGCTGGAACGCGAGCGGCAGGTGATCCTGCACGAATTCACCGAGGACGAGGACGACCCGCTCTCCACCGCCTACAAGCTCTTCGACAAGATGAGCTTCGGCACCCATCCGCTCGCGCAGCCCGTCATCGGCACCCGGCGCAACATCGAACGCTTCACGCGTGCGGACCTGCTCGCCTACGTGAAGCGCCAATACACCGCGGGCAACGTCATCGTCGGCATCGCCGGCAATGTGGACCCGGACGCGCTGTTCCGCGAAGCCGAGCTCGCCTTCGGCAGCATGCCCACCGGCCCGGAGAACACCGTGGCTGCGCCGGCTTACGTGGGCGGCGTGGCATCCAAGCGCCAGCCCGGCTTCAGCCAAACTCATCTGGTGCTCGGCTTTCCCATCCCCTCGCTGCGCGAAGACCACCATGCCGCGGTTGTGGCAGCGGCATTGTTCGGTGAAGGCATGAGTTCACCGTTGATGGATGAGATCCGCGAGCGCCGCGGCCTCGTGTACTACGCCGCATGTTCGGCCGATGTGTTCGACCTCAGCGGACAGTGCGTGATAGAGGCGTCCACATCGCCTGCTCAGCTGGATGAATGCGTCGCCGAAGTGACCCGGCTGCTGGCGCAACATGCCGACCGCATCGATCCCGTCGATCTGGAGCGTGCGCGCAACCAGATTGCCGTGCGCCACCTGAGAACGCACGAACGCCCCGTGCGCCGCCTGGAAGCCGCGGTGCAGGACTTGTTCGTGTTCGGCCGCGTCCGGCCACGCGCCGAATTGGCAGCCGGCATCGCGGAGGTGACCGGCCCGCAGGTGCGTGAGGCATTCCAACGCATGCTCTCGGCCCGCGCATCGGTGGCCGTGGCCGGCAAGGTGCCGGCCGGCACCAACGATCGGATCACCGCGCGACTCCCGGCGTGAACATCACCGCCGCAGGCGACTGAAGCTCGCCGGCTCCCACTCCCGCGTTGCCAGCAGCAGGCCCGTGCCGCGGCGCTGTGCGAGCGGCACCGCCGCCGATTCGTCGTGCAGCGCGGCGAGCTTCTGGCGCAGACGCCGCAGCTCGCGCTGGAGTTCTGCCGCCGCAGGGGCCGACAGCATGGCGTGCGAGAACTCCAGCGCCTCGCCCTGGCCATCGAAGGCGCCGCCGAGAAAATCCGCCTGGCCTTGCGTGGCGAAGTAGCGGCGGATCGGGCCGTCGGGCAGCCAATCGAAATCCCGCGCCACCCGCAGGCGGATGCGGTCGCCGGGCAGCAAGTCGATCACGCCCATCCGGTCGAGCGCCAGCAGGCGTTTCAGGCATTCGGCCCGGGTGACGCGATAGGCTGCCACCATGTCGGCCACGGTCCAATGGTTGAACGCACACACCGCCACCAGCAGCAGCTTTTCATCGGTGACGAGCTGCGCTTCCTGCGCGGCGGTCATCGCGTGCAGCGCGGGGGCCGCCGCGGCCGCCTCCTGCGTCAGTTCCGAAAGGGTGTAGCCCAGCAGCCCGGCCACCTGCGCAAGCCGCGCCACCGTGAAGCGCTCGCTTGCGAACACCCGCTTCACACTGGGCTCAGACAAGCCCAGCGAACGCGCCACGTCGCGATACGTGAGCCCGCGGGCCTTGAGCAGGCGCTTGATGGTGGCCACCAGGTGAACGACTTCGGTCATGGACTGGTATTGGAAAGTGATACCGGATGAAGCAGTCTATGACACAGTGCGCTTCGGAGCAGCGAATTCCGAGACGGATGGGCACACTCTCACGGCCTCCACTCTCCATGCACACCGTGACGTTGCAACGATTCATTGCCAGTTGCCTTCTGGCTGCAAGCCCCCTCCTCCAGGCTGCATCCCCCATTCCGCAAAGCACGATGCCGCTGGCATCCCTCGCACCGGACCTTCGGGTCGGCGACGTCGTGTTCATCCGCGTTCCCGCGCGACCGTTCCGCGAGATCGCCGACGCCACGGACTCATGGACGAACCATGTCGGCATCGTCACCGACGTCTCGGGCGCCGAACCGCTGGTGGCCGAGAGCCGCTTCCCCTGGTCGGGCACGACCACGCTGGCCCGCTTTGCCGCCCGTTCCGAACAGGGCCGGCTCGCCGTGGCCCGGCTCGACCCGCCCCTCAGTGTGGAAGAACGCGTCCGCATTCCTGCCGCTGCTGAGCGCCGCAGCGGGGTGCTCTATGACACCGGGTTCAACCTCCATTCGAGCCGCCAGTTCTGCTCGCGCTTCGTGCGTGAAGTGATTGCCGAAGCGACGGGCCGCCACGTGGGCGAAGTGCAGACCTTCGCAGCCTTGTTCGAGCAACGCCCGGGCGCGCAGCTCGGCTTCTGGCGGGCCTGGTACTTCGGCCGCATCCCCTGGCAGCGTGAGACGGTGACGCCTGCGAGCATGCTGCGAAGCCCTGAACTGGCGTTGATGTTCGACGGGGTGGTCGTGAAGTGAGGCCGGCGGCGGGGCCGATGTGGCGCCGGCGCGACTGCCTTGCCAACGAACGCGCCCGCCCATACACTGTATGCAACAACAGTACTCGGACACACCCATGCTGACTGAATACCGCCAAACCTACCGCCCGCGTCCCATGCTCAACCTGCCCCGCTGGGCCTGGAGCCTCTGGCACTGGCTGTAAACGTCAGAGGTCTCGTCAGATGTCTCCGTCGGCCATGCGAATGAACGGCCCGATGCAGCTCCCGAGCGTTTCATCCTCGTTCTCGCACATCACGAACAGATCACCTGCCGGGTGCACGAGGATGTACCGCGTCACCTCCTGCCCCGGTTCGGAAACCCGGCCGGAACAATCCTTCTCTCCGTTGTCGCGCACGATCCGGTCCACCCACTTGTAGAACCCCTTCGCGCTCGGCCGGTCCGACACGGTGAACTCGGATTCGGCCACCTCCTCGTGGCTGGTCACCAAGGTGGTGCCATTGGCCTCGATGCGGTAAATCTCGGCGCACGCGCTGTCCGGGTAGGGCAATCGCCACAGGCCGACGAGCGGATGGTCCGGCCTGATGGCCGCAGCTTGCGCAGACAACGCCATGCCAGCAGCAACACAAACAGCAGTGATCGCGCGTTTCATGGCGGAGGCTTGAGAAGGCCAGACAACGGCCTGATGCCAGCATAGCGGCGATTGCCGTAGTGCGCTTGCGGCCCCCCAGGAATCGGGGCGTTGGTGGGCCGCAGGCCTGCCAACGCCGGACCACCCGACGTCTCGCCCCGAAAGGCAGTTCAGTTCGTCGATCCTCGGTGGCCCCAGACCGCGAACCGCACCTCTGCGCAGCAGGTCGAGCGGACAGTCAAGCGGACATCCGGCAGCACCTCGTTGAAAGCTTCAAAGCTTCGGGTTTCAAAGCTTCACGGATTGCATGTAGCCGTCGAACCGTGCCTCGCAAAACCGGAACCACAGGTTCTGGTCGCGCCTGAAGTTGGCATAGTCGGTGTAAATCTTCTTCCAGTTCGGATTGGTGTTGGAGAGCTCGGTGTACTCGTCCATGGACGCCTTGAACGCGGCATCCATGATGGCCTTCGGGAACTCGACCAGCTTGGTCTTGTTCGCCACCAGCTGCTTCAACGCGGCCGGGTTGCGGGCATCGTATTTGGCCTGCATGTCCGTGTGAGCGTATGCGGCAGCCGCAGCCACGATGGCCTTGTATTCGGGCGACAAGGCTTCAAACGCCTTCTTGTTGATGAACACATCCACCTGCGGACCGCCTTCCCACCAACCCGGGTACACGTAGTACGGCGCCACCTTGAAGAAGCCGAGCTTCAGGTCGTCGTAGGGGGCCACCCATTCGGCCGCGTCGATGATGCCCTTCTCCAAGGCCTGATAGATCTCGCCGCCCGGCAGGTTCTGCGGCACCCCGCCCAGGCGTTCGATGATCCTGCCTGCAAAGCCGCCGATGCGGAACTTCAGGCCCTTCATGTCGGCCAAGGTCTTCAGTTCCTTCCGGAACCAGCCGCCCATCTGGGCGCCGGTGTTGCCACACGGAAAGTTGACGATGCTGTAGTTGTTGTAGAACTCGCGCATCAGCTTCAGGCCATTGCCGTCCCACATCCACGCATTCATCTGTCGGCTGTTGAGTCCGAAGGGGATGGACGCGCCGATGGCAAACGTCGGATCCTTGCCGAAGAAGTAGTACGGCGCCGTGTGCGCGCATTCGACCGTGCCGTTCTGCACGCCGTCGACCACACCGAACGGAGGCATCAGCTCACCGCCGGCATGCACCGAAATCTGGAACTTGCCGCCGGTCATCTCGCCGACCTTCTTCGCGAACACTTCGCCGCCGCCGAAGACCGTGTCGAGTGACTTCGGAAAGCTCGATGCCAGGCGCCAGCGCATGTTCGCTTGGGCGTTCACGATGGCTGGTGCCGTGCCCGCGGCGAGCACGCCGGCAATGCCGGCCTGGCGAATGAATGATCGACGTTCCATGCAGGATCTCCCAGAAGAAGGCCAGTCGGTCGATGAACGAGCGGATTCTAGTGGGGTGATCTGCGGTTGAAAGGGTATTTACCCCGTCCGAGTTGCTGCAACCGAACGCCGCGCAGCGACAGGCGCTTCGCGGCTCTCCTCTCCGATCAAGCCTTTAGGCGCCGCGGTCGAACGCTGACGGCGTCCGTCTCAGGACCCAGCAAGGCGCGTTCGGCTGCGGCAGCCATCTGATCGGACAAGGCCGAGCTGCCAACGGCTCGCGCGAGTGTGACGGCACCGATGAGCGAGGCCAGCGCGACACAGGCTGATTCCAGATCCTTCGGCGCACCCGGCGATTCCGGCCCCTGGACGATCGCCTCAGCCACCGCCCGCAAGCCCGCCTCGAATGCAACCCGTGATGCATCGTCGGACCGTGCGATCTCCGCAGGCATGCTCTGCAAGGTGCAACTCTCGGACAGGTCGCAGGTTCGCTTCTCGGTGAGGTAGAACCGAACGAACTCGGGCCACCACGTGGGCCCATGCATGGACTGGTAGTACAGCACGCCGCCCTTCAAGTTCTCCATGCCCTGCACCACCGACTCGCGGAACGCCTGCGATTTGGATCCGAAGTGCACATAGAACGCGCCCGAAGTCACGCCGGCTTCCTTGGCCAGGCCGTCCACGCCGATGCCTCCGTAACCCACTTTGCGGAACCCGCGCCCCGCCGCATCGAGGATGCGTTGGCGCGTCTTCAATTTCTGCTCGCTTCTGGACACAGGTCTTCTACTCCGTTCGTCGCCATTATCGTTGACGACATCACGATCGTTATGCATACTGACATCACGATCGTTATCTCAATCCACCATCCTGACTGGAGCAGCGCCATGCCACTCACTCTCACCCTCACCGAAGGCGTACTGCCCAAGGGCCAAGAAAAACTCGCCTTCTCCCGCCTGTGCGACGCCATGCTGAAGTGGCACGGCCTGAGCGGCAACAAGTTCCTCACGCCCAACGTCGTGGGCTCCATCCATGTCTTGCCCGAACACCAGACGTTCTCGGGGTCGAAGGAGGCGCCGGTCGCCTTCGTCGAATGGAAGGTGCCCTCGATGACGTTTGCCACACGTGAGCTGCAGCTCGGCTACATCGCTGAAGCCACGGACATCGTCCACGAGATGTCGGGCGGCAGGCATCCGAAGGAACACATCTGGGTGAATGTGGTTCATGCGGTCGATGGCGCATGGGGCATCGGCGGCGCCGCCATGACCAATGCGGAGCTGGGCGAAGCCGTGGCGCAAGGCTGAGCCACCCCGCCATGCAGCTTTCAAACTACCTCTTCTTCACGACGACCTGCGAGCAGGCGCTGGCGTTCTACACGGCGTGTGGACTCGGCCAGGTCGTCGACATGCTCCGCCATGGGGACGACGGCATGCCGCTGAGAAACGAATCGATGCGGGGCAAGGTCATGCACGCGAGGTTCGAAGGGCCCGGCGTGCTTTTCCATGCGTCGGACAACGACGACGCGGAACCCATGCGCGGGTCTGCGCACTTCCTTTTGATGGACGACCGTGACCGAACCAAGGCGTTGTTCGAGCGCCTCGCAGAAGGGGGCGTGGTGACCACGCCCCTCGGCATGCAGCCCTGGCGCGCCTACTACGGCAAGCTGACGGATCGCTTCGGCGTCCAGTGGATGCTCAGTTGCCCGGCGCCAGCTTGAGGCAATGCCGGGGGTGTACTGTCCCGGGCCGAAGCAGGGTCATTGGCATCGGCCCGTCTCAACGCCCGTTATTGACGGGACAGGACACTAGACCACCATGGGCGTCATGGCCCCATCCATCGCGAGAATTGCCCCCGTGATGTAAGAGGCCCGATCCGAGCTCAGAAAAACCACGGCGTTGGCGATCTCCTCGGGCCGTGCCAGGCGCCGAAGCGGCATGGCGGCCTGCTGGGCCGCCAGCACCTGCTGCGCCGACACGCCTTGGCGGCGCGCCTCCGCATCGAGCCCGCCCTGCAACCGGTCGGTCAGTGTGGCCCCAGGATTGACCGCGTTCACACGCACCCCGCGCGGACCATAGGCCGCGGCAAGACCGGCACTGGCCAGCATCAGCGCGGCATTCGCCGAGCCGCCAGCCAGGTGCGTCGGCGAGGCCACCTTGCCGCCCGCACCCACGACGTTCACGATCGCGCCCCGCCCGCGTTCGGCCATTCTCTTGATGACAGGGTCCAGCACATGGATGTAGGCAAAGAACTTGGCCTCCATCGCAGCGTGCCACGCTTGCGGCGTGAGTTCCTCAAAGGGCGTGCGCACCGCCGCACCACTGCTGTTGACGAGCACATCGACCTCGCCGCATTCGGCGTAGATGCGGTCCACCACCTCGGCGGCGCTGCGGGCATCGCGCAGGTCGGCGCTGAATGCCCGCGCGACGCCCCCACTGGCTTCCAGCTCTTTCACGGCGGCCTCCAGCGCCCCCCGGTCCCTGGCCACCAGGCTGACGCGGGCACCTTCTCTTGAAAACTCCCTGGCGCAGGCCAATCCGATGCCCTTGCTGCCGCCGGTGATGAGAACGTGGCGATCCGTGAGTTCGAGCTGCATGTGACTCCTTGGCGATGAAAACGTTGAGGGTACGCCCCATACCAAATCCGACGTGTGACTGCGCCCTTTCAGCGGAGGGCGCTGTTTCAGGGCGCGCCCTCTGGCAGC
>Ga0207679_10000863_pt1 | contig 19395 bp, 16 predicted proteins | sample KBSC73metaG_FD_184320 | JGI IMG/M metagenome (GOLD analysis project Ga0207679, IMG submission 184320) | Corn rhizosphere microbial communities from Kellogg Biological Station, Michigan, USA - KBS C7-3 metaG (SPAdes) (version 2) | ecosystem: Host-associated > Plants > Roots > Rhizosphere > Soil ... | reverse complement strand
CAGCACAACGGTTGAGTGCATGCCCCGGAACGCGCAGGGGCGGCCGGCATGTGCGCTGCGGGGACGCCCGCATCGTGCAGCGAGACAGCGCTGAGCGGAATGAATCCGCACTCGCGCTGGAGCACAACCGCAATGAGACCCGAACCCTTCGGTCGCGCAAGCGCGGCCAGGGGGTGGAAATCGGCCGCAACGATTGGGCGGCACCGGAACCCGTCACCGGAAACCTTGAAGGAAAGCACCTCGTTTGAGCGAGCGCCCTCCACCATGCTCCGTTAACTCAGCGGCCAGAGTGCCGGCCTGTCTAGCCGGAAGCGCGGGTTCGACTCCCGCACGGGGCGCCAGATTTGTCTCCTTAGCTCAGCAGGATCCAGAGCGCCGGTCTACGAAACCGGAGGTCGCACGTTCGAATCGTGCAGGAGGCACCAGTCATGCTCGGGATAGCCAAGCGGTCGAAGGCAGCGGTTTGCAAATCCGCCGGCGTCAAGCCCTCGCTGGTTCGAATCCAGTTCCCGAGTCCATTCCCCCGTAGCTCAGCGGTAGAGCGCCTGGCTGTTAACCAGGAGGTCCGCGGTTCGAACCCGTGTCGGGGAGCCAGTTCAACACTCGGTGTGGCGCAGTGGGTAGCGCACTTGCTTTGGGAGCATGGGGTCGTCCGTTCGAGCCGGACCACCGAGACCAGATCGACGGGGTGCAGAACTTCAAGTCCTGCCATCCCGACCCATGACGTGTGCTCAGGTGTGACCGTAGCTCAACGGCAGAGCCGCGGGTTGTGATCCCGCTGGTGTCGGTTCGATTCCGACCGGTCACCCCTGAGCGCATCGACGCATCCCCTTTGCAGGGGCATTTCCACCACAGCAGGTCGTCACGACCATCCATCAGGAGAGCTGCCCGAGCGGCAAGGGGTCGGCTTGCTAAGCCGAAGCCGGTGCGCAAGCGCCGCACAGGTTCGAGTCCTGTGCTCTCCGCTGTCTCGTTCGTCCAATGGCAAGGAAACGAACGAGACGCCAATGACGCAGCACATCGAACAGCCGCACGCAATGACAACTGACGGGGCGTAGTCGAGTGGCCTCAGACAACCGGCTTTGACCCGGTGCACGCAGGTTCGAATCCTGCCGCCCCTGCCACCATGATCGCCTGGGACATCAGGCCAAAAAGAAGGAGAACAACCATGGAACTGATGAAGAACGTCCAGGCATGGACCGACGGCGTCGAGGTCGACTACCAGGCGCTCAACCAGATCCGCCACATCGCAGGCTTGCCCGTCGTGGCCGGACACGTGGCCATCATGCCGGACGTGCACCTGGGCAAGGGTGCCACCGTGGGATCGGTGATCCCCACCCGCGGCGCCATCATCCCGGCCGCCGTCGGCGTGGACATCGGCTGCGGCATGTGCGCGGTGCGAACCGATCTGACCGCCGGAGACCTGCCCGAATCGCTCGCTGCCATTCGCGCTGCCATCGAAGCGCTCGTCCCGGTGGGATTTGCCGCGCACGACAAGGAAGTCAACCCGACCCATGAAGCACCCCATGGCCGAGTGCTCAAGCAGCGCATGGATGCCCTCTTTGCCCGCTTCGAAAAGCTGTCGATCCTCCAGGTGCTCGGCGCGCTCGACGCCCGCAGGATCTGGAAGCAGATCGGCACGCTGGGCGGAGGCAACCACTTCATCGAACTGTGCCTCGACGAGGTTGGCGCGGTGTGGGTCATGCTGCACTCCGGCTCGCGCAACATCGGCAAGACCATCGGTGAGGCGGCCATCGGCATGGCACGCGAAGCCTGCGTCAAGGCCGGCGTGGCCCTGCCCGACCGCGACCTGGCCTGGTTGAACGAAGGCACGCCCGAGTTCCACCAGTACGTCGAAGCCTTGCAGTGGGCCCAGGACTATGCAGCGCTCAACCGAGACCTCATGCTGTTTCGCGTGATGCGGGCACTGCGCGAGACGCTCGGGCGCGAGATCGGCTCCACCAAGGAGGCGATCAACTGCCACCACAACTATGCGACCGTCGAAGAACACTTCGGGTCCAAAGTGTGGGTCACCCGCAAGGGTGCAGTGAGCGCACGCGAGGGCCAGCTCGGAATCATTCCGGGCTCGATGGGCGCCAAGTCCTACATCGTGCGCGGCAAAGGCGACCCCTTGTCGTACTGCTCATGCTCCCACGGCGCGGGACGCCGCCATTCGCGCGGCATGGCCAAGCGCCTGTTCGACCTCGATGCCCTCGCCGTGCAGACCGCCGGCGTCGAATGCCGAAAAGACGAAGGCGTGCTCGACGAAATCCCCGGTGCCTACAAAGACATCGATGCGGTGATGGCCGCCCAGGCCGACCTCGTCAGCGTGGAGCACACGCTCAAACAGGTCTTGTGTGTGAAAGGCTGAAGGACGCGCTGGTGCCACCGTTCCTCAGTCGAACCGAAAAAAACGGAAGAAAGAAAGGGAGGAACCCCCGATGCACCAGCACGTCCTGCAACTCGACATCCAGGGCACCCCACAGCGCTGGATCACCACGGAGCAAGCAGCACTCCACTACGCCACTGACACGGTGGCCTGGGTCGACGGCGCCGAACCGCTGCGCACCCTGCGCGGCGGCTTCAACGCCGCCACCGGCCGCCAGTCCCTCATTGAAGTGCACGCCATCATCGCGCTGCGTGGCGCACCGCGCATCAACCTGTTCGACGTGACCCCGTCGTTCGCGAAGCACAAGCTGTTTCGCCGCGATCGATTTACCTGCGCGTACTGCGGCCAGCGCTTTCATGAACGAGACCTGCAATGCGAACACATCGTGCCCGAATCACGCGGCGGCGGCTGGACCTGGATGAACCTCGTCACCGCCTGCGGCCCATGCAACGGTCACAAGGCCGATCGCACGCCGGAAGAAGCGCGCATGCCACTGGTGTACCTGCCCTACGTCCCCAGCCGCTTCGAAGACTTTCTCCTCGAAGGCCGCCACATCCGTGCTGACGTGCACGAATGGCTTGCCGCGCGACTGCCGAAAGGGTCGCGACTGAGCTGACGCGCTCAGCGCGTTCGGCCACGTCGTCATCTCATCTCCTCACGGGCGCCTTCGGGCGCCCTTTTTTTTCGCGCCTCGCTCCCTACTTGCGGCCACGCGTCTCCGGAGGCCAACGGCCAGCGCTCGCCCGCCTGATGGCATCACTTCGATGCGAAGGCCGCTGGCTCCGTCCCGCCAGAGCATCGCTTGCTGCGCACGCAGCCTCATCGGCGCCAGACCGTGCCCTGATACCTGCACAGCGCCGGTCATGCAAAGGATGAACACCGTGTCCGCTGCGGGCACATCCGCACGCTCATCCACCCAACTGACCGACGTCCAGTACCGGTCCCTGCTCAGCAGAATGCTCAGGTTCTCCACCGGCCCGTCGATCAGCTCCGCATGAACACGGGCCTCGCCTTGAAACGCAAAGGGTTGCGACGGGTCGTCGAAAGACACCTCCCGCCCTTCATCGACAAACCGCAGGCGCAGTCCAGCGCCCCGCAGCAACACGATCGACCGATCAATCCCCGGAAACGAAGAGAACGGTGAATCCTTAATGGTTTCCGCCCAGGACAGCTTCCAGTCCATCGCATCGGAAGAAGCGCCCGGTGGCTGCAAGGCGATCTCGCGCATCAGCCCTGCGCCGTTCTTCCAAGGAACCTTCGGCATCTCGTTCAAGTCCAGAAGTTCGATGTTCATCGTCATGTCACCTCGTTGCCTTGCCGTCGAACCTGCGTTGCGCGTCTCAAGTTCGACACCGGTTGTACCAGGGCAACTTCCGGCTCACTGCAGTGGTGTCGCTCCGTCATGTTTGAGCGTCTCTCGAGGCGTTTCGACGTTATTCACCTTAGGGATGTCGTCCGCCACGACAGTGGCTGCTGCAGCCAAGCTTTTGGCGATCTGAAGCAGGTCCCGCTGATAGTTGAACCGATCCACCATTTGTGACACGACCGTCCCACCGATCGCGAGACCGAGAAGAAAGGCGACCGCGAAGAGCAACGGGGAGGGCTGCCATGACAATAGCGTGGGACCAACTTCCTTCCAGGTCGCCCAGGCTGCGGCAACCAACACTGCCACAGCGAGCTTGTCGGAGCCACCAAAGAAGCGGACTTGTCGACGTTCCATCCTCTTCACCTTCTGCTCCAGCCAGCGGTCGGCCGCCTCCAGCGCCTCCGCGGGGTAGGAGGCGAGCCGCGTTGCCATCTCATAGTCGCGGGATACCTCGCTTTGGCAAATCCTGCCGATACTCCGGTAGTGAACCACTGCCGACGCGATCCCGGAAGCAACCTGCAATAGCAGCGCTCCAAGGGAAAGCACTTGAATGAACGCACTCAAGCCGAGCGCTCCTATCAAGGCAACACGGGGCAGCGGTATGAAGCGGTGAATTCCCACAAGCACAACCAGAAGGCCCATGCCAACGCCGGAGGCGATCAGGAGGCGAGTCGACCATCGCGTTGCCACACGTTCGACTCTAGGTTTCGCGCTGTTCTGCTCCGACGCGGACATGTCACTCAGCGCGCCGATGACATCGACGACCTGGCGGTTCACTCGTTTGGGATCGGAAGTTTTCTGCATAGGTCGAGCCAAATAGAAGTTGGGACGCTCGGAATCGTTTCACGGGACTGGCTCATGGCATGAGCCAGGAGTGACGTTCGTGATGATTGAGGTAGCCTGCCCCTTCCAGGCGCACCAGCGTAAAGGAGCGAAGTCCGTCAACCAGGATGACGGACATGAGGTGATCGATTTCCTCGGGCAGTCCGAGGCCGGCCCGCCGGCCAAAGGAGGTGCCGGCAAGGGGGCTTCAGCAAGCCAACGTTCTACAGGTGTTGTGGGCGAAGTACGACGGTATGCACCACGGATGCCAAGCGGCTGCTGGCCGAGGCCCACCTTTACATCTTTTGGCGTAAAGCCTTAGCCGCGCCGGTCAGGCGCCCGGTGGTGGCCAAGATGGGCCTTCTGGACTTCCGCCTTTCGATTGGTACGGTCAGAGGGGCACGTCAAATTGGCCAGCTGGAACAACTCTAGAACCCAGCCTTGATCCCCACCGACAGCATCATCGGCAACTGCGTCTGCGGCTTGCGCGACGAATAGTCGGTCGAGTAGGTGTATCCGGAGACGTTCTTGCGGTTGTAGGCGTTGATCATCTCAACGTAGTAACTGAACGTCGGAGACACCGTCCGCTCCGCACGCAAGTCGAGCCGATGGTAGCTCGGCAAACGATCGGAATTGATCGGCCCATAGACGGGCCGCACGCGACCGTCCGGGTCGGTCGTCGTGCTCACGATCGGGGTGTCAGGGGCACCGGTGTGATAGCTCCACTTCGCACCGAACTGCCACCGGTCGTTCAACTTGTAGTTTCCGACCAGCGTGATGATCACTGGCTGGTCAAACGCGAAGGGGAACTCCTCGCCGGTCGCATCGTTGTGGCGCCGGGCACGCGACAAACTCACAGACAACCAGCCTGACAAAGCCGAAGTCGGCTCCTTCTTCACGAACAGCTCCAGACCATTGGCCTCGCCGCTGCCTCCGTTCACATAATTCAGGGCGGGATCGGCAACGACGAAGTCAGTCAGCTTCTTGTGATAGGCCTCAGCCTTCACTGACCAACCGGTGCCGAGCTTCTGTGTCACGCCCACAACGGAGTGATCGGCACGCACATGCCAGAGCCCCGGGTTGCCGACGTCCTTGATGACCTGGTCGCCCTCCGGAAACTGATTGTGGCGCCCCCAGCCCGCAGTGAACAGCGTGTCTTCGGACCACTTCCATTCCACACCAATGCGCGGCTCGGTGTAGTTGCGGCGAAGGTAGCCGTCACGCGAATAGCGCAGGCCGCCGGTCAGGGCCCAATCAGGCGATACCTGCCAGCGGTCCTTGGCAAAAGCGCTGTAGAAATGGGCTTTCACGCCATCGATCACGTGCTTCTGGGGTGCACTGGTCAAATCACATTCGGGTTCGAACTCGGTACAACGGGCGTCCCGGAAATTCAGGTCATAGTCCGCGTGGATGGACTGGACCGCCCCTCCCACCAACACATCGTGCGCCGCTGAGGGACGCACCCGAAGCTGTTCGCGCAGGAAGACCTCGCTTGTTTTTGACGTGACTCGAAGTGCCGAGCCGAGCGAGGTTGTCTGCTTGTCCGTCGTGTGGCCGATGGCCAGCTTGTTCGAGATGCGATTGCCAAATTCACCATCCCACACCACGGCCTGGGTGGCGTAAGACGTGTCACTGGCGCTGTCGCCCGCGAGCACCGGGTCTTGCAGGGCCACGCTGGAGTCGGCCGGTACCTTCAAGGCCAGATGGTCTGCTGCACCGGTGGCGTGCAGTGTCAGGCGGTGATCCTCGTTCAGGTGCCAGAGATACTTGCCCTGGTAGTCGTTGTACCGGGGCACGGTCAGGATGACGCCCGTATCATCATCCTTGACGGTGTTCAGCAACAGGTCGAGATAGCTGCGCTTGGCGGCGAAATAGAACGACTGGTTCTGGGTCACCGGCCCTTCCACCAGGAAATCGGCGCCCAGCAAGCTCACATCCAGCGAGCCATGCAAGCGATCGGTGCGGGGCGCCCGAAGGGTAACGTCCAGCACCGCACCGGTCACGTTATCGTATTCCGGGCCGAAGGCCGAGCTGTACAGATCAAACTGCCTGACCAGATCACTGTGCACCGTGCTCACCAGCCCCCCCACGTGGAAGAGATAGCCGACGGGCAAGGAATCGACGTAGTAGGCGTTGTCCGAAGGACGGGAACCCCGGATCGCCGGCGCACTGCTGCTGTCGTCGGCGACCGCCACGCCAGGCAGGCTCTGCAGCGCCTTCATCGTATCCCCCCCAGTCCCCGGAACGCTGCGCAGCTCGTCGCCACTCAGCACCGATCGACTGACTGCCGACTTGCGGCGTTGTGCGGTCACGACCACCGGCGCGAGTTCCTTGGTGGACTCCTCTTTCGCGGACGGGGCGGCTTCGGACGCACCAGCCGCTGAGTCTTGCTTCTCCTGCGCCGGTGGCTCACCGGGCGGCTCAGCAGCACCTGCTTGTGCCGAAGCGGCCGTCCCCACGACCATGCTTGAAAGAGACAACACGACCCCACACCACCAGGCCGTGTGCCCGGGTGAATACCTGCTCATTTTTTTATTCCCGACTGAATCGTTTCATGGATCGCAGCCGCGTCTGTTCCAGACGTTTGGCGATCGAGCCGGGATGTTAGCCAGGCAATCCTAAGGAAAGCTTAAGACGAATGGCGCCTACTTTTGGCGATCATGCCTTGGCCGGTGGCTTGAAGATGTGGGATGGTCTCGCCCCGAGCCAGCATCCCCCCAGCTGGGCAATGCGCCTTGCCCGCGTCTCGGCCTTCAGGGCCGTCTGTATGCGCCACAGTACCGCGTAGCGATTGGCCGCGCTGATCGTTGCAAAGAATGCCTTGGCCCGCGGTTCCGCTTCCAGCGCGGCCAACAGGTCCTCGGGCACCGCGGCGTTGCGCGCTCCGTCGTAGGCCCTCGCCCAGCGTCCATCAGCCTGAGCGGCCTCGATCTGCGAATAGCCCAGCGCCTGCATGCGGCCCGCCTCGATGAGCGCCGCCACCTTGTCGACGTTGATCTTCGACCAAATGCTGCGCGAGCGCCGCGGGGTGAAGCGCTGGAGAAAGTGCTGGTCGTCGAGGCCCTTCTTCTGGCCGTCGATCCAGCCCCAACAGAGCGCGATCTCCACCGCCTCGGGGTAGGTGATGCTGGTTTCAATGGCGCCCCGCTTGGCAAGCTTGAGCCAGATGCCATCGGAGGTGGCGTGATTCCTCTTCAGCCAGGTCTCAAAAGCCTTGGCGCTCTTGAACAAGGCCGGGGAAGAGTCGGGTTGGATGGCTGATTTGGCGGCGGGCATCGCATGGAGTGTGCAGCAAGGCAAGAGAGCCAGCGCGCTGCACGGTGGCATGGGGCTTGGTGCGTCGTCAAGGCAATCGTGCAGCTCACACGACGGCGTTCGAGGGCACTGCCATGTACGCCTGCGCCTCGGCATCGGGCCGCGATGTCAAGAGAAGACGGCCAAGAGAGTGGCTGGTCTTGGCCCATCTGCAATGAAGTGCGCGACACAGGGGCCCGACGAACGGCTGCTTCAGGCTGGAGGCGGCCCGTCGAACGGATGCTTCTCGAATTCCACTTTCGACCCATTGCTGACTTTCGTCCTACCGCCACGGTTGACAGCGGTGCAGCGGAAGCGGACGTTCGACGCCAAGGCAGAATCACTCCCATGGCACGCAACGACAAAGATGCTGTTCAAGCCCTCACCGCAGCAGGCGTTCCTATGGGACGCTCGGCATTGGAGACGTCATCCATCAAAGCCATCCTGTTCGATTTCGACGGCGTCCTGACGACTGACAAGACAGGGTCGCTCACGACCACGCGCTACTTGAGCCAGAGAACGGGCATCGAACTCTCACACGTTCAGTCGGTGTTCCGCAGATTCAATGACGATCTGACGCTCGGAAAGACGACTCACGAGCAGATCTGGGGGCGCATCTGCGCCGAACTTGGGCAGACGCTGAGCATGGTGCTGCTTACTGAGGCGTTCGAAAGCACCCGGTTTAATTCACGCATGCTGGCGTTGGCCAGGGCGCTTCGTTCCAGGTACGCGGTCGGCATCGTCACCGACAACAAGAAAGATCGCATCGACCATCTGAAGATGGTTCACGACCTTTCTTCATTGTTCGATCCCATCGCGGTGTCGGCGGAGATGGGTGTTGGCAAAGACAATCCGGCGATATTCCTGCATGTCATGCAAACGCTGGGCGTCGACGCCCGCGAGTGCATCTTTATCGACAACAGCCGGAAGAATCTCGTGGCACCGAAAGCGCTCGGCATCAAGACCATCCACTTCGACGAGGAGGAGCAGGATTTCGACGCCCTATACGCGGCGCTCAAGTGGCATGGGGTGGTTCTCGGTGAAGGCGAGGCGGCCCCATGAGCGGACCCGCCTAACCGAGATGGGTGTTCCGCCCGAAGCTGTTGCTCTGGCACCCGGCGACAAACCCACGCCTGAGCGACGCTGGACCGCGTCAGCCAAGCGTCCGCTCTCAGTCTTGAACAGCCACTGGCTCGCCTCCATCGGTCGACTGCTGATGGCCAAGCGATCGACTGCCGCTGCATAGCGGTTAATCCGAGTGGGTCGCTGTCTTAGCCTTTATTGGCACGGAACAACGCGACGTGCGGTCCGCTTGTCGCAGACTTTATTGCTCCGTCGCGGACTTTATTGCTCTGTCGCAGACTTTATTGCCCGTGAACAATAGGGGCAGCCTACCTGGCCCTCTTCACTCCACCGTCACACTCTTCGCCAAATTCCGGGGCTTGTCCACGTCCGTCCCCCGCGCGCAAGCCGTGTGATACGCCAGCAGTTGCAGCGGAATGACATGCAGGATCGGCGACAGCGCGCCGTAGTGCTCGGGCATCCGAATCACATGCACCCCTTCGGATGATTCGATCCGGGTGTCTGCATCGGCAAAGACGAACAGTTCACCACCACGCGCCCGCACTTCCTGCAGGTTGCTCTTGAGCTTTTCGAGCAGCGTGTCGTTCGGTGCAATGGTGACGACAGGCATCTCGCTCGTCACAAGCGCCAGGGGGCCGTGCTTGAGTTCGCCCGCCGGGTAGGCCTCGGCATGGATGTAGCTGATTTCCTTGAGCTTGAGCGCGCCTTCAAGGGCGATGGGGTAGTGCAGGCCGCGGCCAAGGAACAGGGCGTTTTCCTTGCGGGCGAATTCTTCGGCCCAGGCCATGACTTGGGGCTCGAGGGCGAGCACGGCCTGGACGGCCAGGGGCAGGTGGCGCAGGGCTTTGAGGTGGGCCTGCTCCTGTTCTTCGGTGAGGTGGCCTCGCACTTGGGCCAGGGCCAAGGTGAGGAGGAAGAGGCCGACGAGTTGGGTGCTGAAGGCCTTGGTGGAGGCGACGCCGATTTCAACGCCGGCACGGGTGATGTAGGCGAGTTCGCATTCGCGCACCATGGCGCTGGTGGCGACGTTGCAGATGGTCAGGGTGCGGTTCATGCCCATGCTGCGGGCGTGCTTGAGGGCGGCCAGGGTGTCGGCGGTTTCTCCGCTCTGGGTGATGGTGACGACGAGCTGGCGGGGGTTGGGCACGCTGTCGCGGTAGCGGTATTCGCTGGCGATCTCGACGCTGACGGGGATCTTGGCGATGCTCTCCAGCCAGTATTTGGCGGTGGAGCCGCTGTAGTAGCTGGTGCCGCAGGCTAGGATGAGGACGGAGTCGATGTCCTTGAAGATGCGGTAGGCACCGTCGCCGAAGAGTTCGGGGGTAATGGCTTCGACGGCATCGAGCGTGTCGGCGATGGCGCGCGGCTGCTCGAAGATTTCCTTTTGCATGAAGTGGCGGTACGGGCCGAGTTCGGCCGCACCGGTGTGGGCATGCACGGTGCGCACTTCGCGTTGCACGGGCTTGAAGTTCGGGCTGGCCGTTGCACCCTGTGCGCGGCCTTCGGGGGTGCGGCTGGTGATCCACACTTTGCCGAGTTGCACGTCGACGACGTCGCCTTCTTCGAGGTAGACGATCTGGTCGGTGACGCCGGCCAGGGCCATGGCGTCGGAGGCGAGGAAGTGTTCGCCCTCGCCCACGCCCAGCACCAGCGGCGAGCCTTCGCGGGCACCGACGACGCGATGGGGTTCGTCGCGGCAGAAGACGGCGATGGCGTAGGCGCCACGCAGTTGCAAGGTGGCGCGTTGCACGGCGTCGAGCAGGTCGCCGTCGTAGAGGTGGTCGATCAGGTGGGCGATGACTTCGGTGTCGGTCTGGCTGTCGAAGGCGTAGCCCTTGGCTTTGAGTTCGAGGCGCAGTTCGTCGTGGTTCTCGATGATGCCGTTGTGGACGAGCGCGATCTTGCCGGAGCTGGCGGTGTTGCTGTCGGAACCGGGGCCGTGGGAGAAGTGTGGATGGGCGTTGTGGACGGCCGGCGCGCCGTGGGTGGCCCAGCGGGTGTGGGCGATGCCGGTGCCGCTTTGAACGTCGTCGGCCTCGACATTGAGTTGCAGTTCGGAGACGCGGGCCGTGCTGCGCGCGCGGCGCAGCTTGCCCGATTGGTGCACAGCGACGCCGCAGGAGTCATAGCCACGGTATTCGAGGCGCTTGAGGCCTTCGATCAGGATGGGGACGATGTTGCGGTTGCTGACGGCGCCGACGATGCCACACATGAGGTTTCTCCCGGAGGGATTCAACAAAGATGTGGATGGTAGGCACTGATCAGCGAGAGAAGTTTGCAAATCTCAAGCAAGGACGAAATAATCAATCACTCACCGTAAATCAAGGCAGCTTCATTCATGGGTCGCTCGAATTCGCAAGAATCTGTCAAAGCAGCAGATCTGGACGACACCGACCACCGCATCCTGGGGGTGCTGCAGCGCGACGCTTCCATGTCCAACCAGGATTTGGCGGCCGCGGTGATGACGTCGCCGGCCACGTGTCTGCGGCGGGTCAAGCGGCTGGTGGCGGCCGGGGTGATCGAGCGGCGGGTGGCGATCTTGTCGCCTGAGCGATTGGGCGCGGGGCTGACGGCCGTCGCTGAGGTCACGCTCGATCGCCAGGGTGCAGAACACCTGGCCGCATTTGAATCGCGGGCGGTGGCCGAATTCGCGGTGCAACAGTGCTACCGTGTGGCCCCGGGCCCGGATTTCGTGCTGGTGCTGCAGGTGGCGGACATGCCGGCGTATGACGCGCTGGTCAATCGTCTCTTCACGCAGGATGCCAATGTTCGCAACGTGAAGGCGTTTTTCACGGTGAAACGAGCCAAATTCGAGCCCGCCATCGAGTTGCCGGCGCCACGCAGTTCAAGCCAGCAGCCAGCCCGCCGATAACGTCGACAAAGAAGCTCGTGATCACGCGCGCTCCCTCTACGCACGATGCACTTCAATTCTTCCGCCGACCTTCGAGAGGATGAGGACTTTGCTGCCGCCGCCGGCCGGGCGGAGCGTCTGCGTCAGTGCATGCAGATGCTGCTGGTGGTGCTGGTCAGCTACGGGTTCGACACCTTGCTGTTGCTCGGGCTCGCCTATGCCGACGCGATCGACGCCATGGTGGCATGGGCCTTCGGCGCAACGGGAGCGGCTGCCTGCGGCGTCTTCTGCGTGCTGCTGAGGCTGCGCCTCAGTGAGCGGCTCAGTGATCCGTTCCTCGTGGTGCCTCAGATGCTGGTGCATTCGGCCATCCACGTGGGGTTCATGTTCTGGGTTCCCGGCGTGGGCGTGCTGTTTCTGATGATGGTGTTGATCATCCATGCGTTCGGGGCCATGCGGGTCTCGCCGGTCCATGTGCTGGCTTCGTCGGTGCTGATGGCCATCGGGGTCGGCACCGTGATCGTGTTCGGCGAGCTGCACCTGTCGTTGCCGATGGGCGATGTGGCTCAGCGATCGCTCAGTGCGGCCTGGTTCGCCTTGGTGCTTGCGCGCAGCACCTTGCTCGATGTGTATGGCGCACAGTTGCGCGACATGCTCGTCCAGCGCAACAAGAAGCTCAAGGAAAAGTTCGAGAAGATGCACCGGCGTGCCACGCGTGACGGGCTCACCGGCGCGCTCAGCCGCCGCAGCGTGATGGAGCTGCTGGAGCAGCAGCATCACAAATTCGAGCTGACCGGCGAATCGTTTGGCATTGCGCTGATGGACATCGACCACTTCAAGCAGGTCAACGACCGATTCGGTCACCCGGTGGGCGATGAGGTGTTGCGTTACTTTTCGCGCCGAGCCTCGGCAGAAATGCGCACGAGCGACCGGTTGGGGCGGTACGGCGGGGAGGAGTTCCTCGCGGTGCTGACGACGGAAGATGAATCATCGGCTCACCTGGCCGCCGAGCGCGTGCGCGATGGCGTGGCCAAGCACGATTGGTCGCGCCTGTCAGCCGACCTGAAGGTGACCGTGTCGCTGGGGGTGGCGGTGTGCCGGCCGGAGGAAACCCTGGATCAGTTGCTCGCGCGCGCGGACGCCGCGCTGTATGAGGCGAAACGCTCGGGCCGCGACTGCGTGAGGATGGGCTGAGCCCAGAGCTCTCCCCTCACCCGCTGGCTCAGCGCTTGAGCACCACCAGGCCCTTCAGGTAGTCGCCCTCGGGGAACGTGACGGTCATGGGGTGGTCCGGCGCGGCATGGGTGCGGGCGTAGATCAAACCGTCGGCCGGGGCATCGAGCCCGGCACCCGCCACGATCTTGTGGAACAGGTCGGGGCTGATGCCGCCCGAGCAGGAATACGTGAAGAGCAGGCCGCCCGGTTCCAGCAGCATGAAGCCGAGGCGGTTGATGTCTTTGTAAGCACGGGCGGCCCGTTCGGCATGGGCCGCGGTGGGGGCGAATTTCGGGGGGTCGAGCACGATGGCGTCGAAGCGCCGGCCCTGGCGGAGGAATTCCCGCAGGGTGGCGTTCACGTCCGCATCGAGTGCCTCGTGGCGGGCCGGGTCGAAGCCGTTGAGCACCACATGGCGGTTGGCCCGATCGAGCGCGGGGCCGGATGAATCGACGCTCGTCACGTGTTCCGCCCCGCCGGCCAGCGCGGCCACACTGAAGCCGCCGGTGTAGCTGTAGCAGTTCAGCACGCGGCGGCAGCCGAAATGGCGAACCGTGTCGGCAAACAATTTGCGGCTGTCGCGCTGATCCAGGTAGAAGCCGGTCTTGTGGCCCTCGGCCACGTCCACGGTCAGGCGCCAATCGTGTTCACGGATGGTGATCTCGGTGGGCCCCTCGCCGCGCAGCCAGCCGGTCACGTGGGGCAGGCCCTCCAAATCACGGGCGTTGGCGTCGCTGCGCTCATACAGCCGCGTCAGACCCGTGAGCTTGAGCAGCAGGTCGGCGATGACAGGCTTCCAGCGCTCGATGCCTGCTGACAGGAATTGGGCGCTCAGGGTGTCGCCGTACCGGTCCACGATGAGGCCGGGCAAACCATCGGCCTCACCGTGAACCAGGCGAATGCCGTCGCTGGCGATGGGCAGCCGGGCACGAATTGCAACCGCCTCGCGGAGGCGGCGTTCGAAGAAGGCCGCACCGATGCGCTCGGTCTCCGTAAAACTCCAGGCGCGCACACGGATCTGTGACGCGGGGCTGTAGGCGGCCCAGGCCAGGAAGCTGCCGTCGTGCGCATTGACCCGCACAGTCTCGCCTGCGTCGGCCTTGCCGCTTGCGATGCTGCCGGGGAAAACCCAAGGGTGGCGTTTGCGCAGTGAGCGGTCTTTGCCGTCGCGCAGGGTGATCGTTTTCATGGCATGAATTGTCGCTTGCGGCTTGAAGCCGCGCTGGGGCTTGGCCCGCCGCCAAGTTCCCCTTTGGTCGCTCCCTTCATGCCAGGATCGTTGTCGCCCCGGTTTTCCGTGCCTGGGCCAAAGGCCCAGGTGTCCGATGCGCAGGGTCCCTCTCGGGATGCGCTGCAATGGCCTGGCTTCGGGACTACCGTGGAACCGAATCTTGCGGGTTGAGCGTCAGTTCAGCGCGCTCTTGAGGTGTCTTCCCCATCCACGTTTTCAATCCTTCGGCCTGGCTTTTGGTCACCGCGTCCTTGATCCGCTCAAAGTGCTCTTCCCCTTCGCGCGTCTTTTCCACGAAGCGCGTGCTGGAGACCCAGGACGGGAAATCCTTGTTCAACACGGTGTAGTCGGATGCTCCCGAAGGGACGAGCGGTCGAAGCTGGAATCCGCGACCGTAGATGAAGCGTACCAGCACGTAGTAGCGTTTGCCTGCTTCGACATTGATGTCGAGGTAGTGGGCAATCATGCCGGAATGATTCGCCATGAGCCGGTGACGCCCCGGCGTGAACGTGATCGCCACCTTGCTGCGCGCACCGGTGACGGCGAGCAGGGTGCGGCTGCTGTTGTCATCGATCTCGAAGAGCCCCACGGGTATCAAGCCCTGAATGCCATTGATGGGCTCGAGGAAAACGACCTGCGCTTTGTCGCCGGGCGGCGGCGCCAGACTCTGGCTGGGGGATTCAACGAACAGAGGCTTGGCCGGCTCCGTCGCACACCCGCCAACGGCTATCAGCACGAACGTTGCGAGTATGAAAAAAAGTCGGTTCATGCCTTTGCTCTCGTGGTGAAAAATCAATGGGTTGGTTTGTACGGACGCTGCGAAATGCAGCTGCGAGTGATCTTCGGTCGAATCTGTCCCGATGGAGCCCGGACCGCCACCGCCCTCTGTGCAATTGTTCTCACCAAGCGCGGACGGCTTGAGCAGGCGGGGGCGAGCGAGCAACGCCCCGCAGCGCACGCGACAGACAGGCAAGCGAAGCGAAGCCGTTCATCAAGCCACACGCGAGCCCGGCTCCGCCGGGCGACCCGTGGCGCCCCTCGGGGGCAGGAGGCGCTAGCCGACTGGGGGGCCTTTTTTTCTAGCTCGAGGATGCGCCGCGTCATACACCTTTGCCAGGTGCTGGAAGTCGAGCCTCGTGTAGACCTGGGTGGTGCGGATGTTGGCGTGGCCGAGCAGTTCCTGCACGGCACGGAGGTCGCCGCTGGACTGCAGCACGTGCGATGCGAATGAATGGCGCAGCATGTGGGGGTGCACGTGGGTGGGCAGGCCGGCCTGCAGGGCCCGCCGTTTCAGGCGGGTTCGAACTTGTGCGGCGGTGAGGCGGGTGCCGCGTTGGTTCACGAAGAGGGCCGGCTCGCTGTCCCGGGCCAATGCCGGCCGGGCCTGCAGCCAGGCGGCCAGCGCCTGCAGCGCGGGGCCGCCGACGGGCACGCTGCGTCGCTTGCTGCCTTTGCCGCGCACGTGGGCGGTGGCGTCCTGGATGTCGACCCAGCCACCGGCTTCGGCGCCGGCCACAAGGTCCAGGCCGACCAGTTCGCCCACGCGCAGGCCGCAGCCGTAGAGCAGTTCGACAAGGCAGTGGTCGCGGGCCGCGATCGCGGGGTCGTCTTCGGCCTCGGGAGCTTCTGCGAGGGTCACGGCCTGCTCCACCGAAAGGGCCTTGGGCAATGGGGCAGCCGCCTTCGGGGCGCGCACGCCTTCGACGGGGTTCAGGTCCACGAGGCCATCGCGCCCGAGCCAGCGGTAGAAGCCGCGCCATGCGGACAGCACGAGGGAGATGCTGCGGGGGGCCAGGCCGCCAGCATGAAGTTGGGCCGCCCACCGGCGCACGTGGAAGGTCTGCACACGGCGCAGGTCCACCGGCTGTTTGTCGGCGAAGGTGTTCAGGCGGGCGAGCGCCTCGCGGTAGAGCGCAAGGCTGCGCTCCGCGAGGTGGCGTTCCACCTGGAGGTGCTGCAGGTGGCGTTCGATGTCCGGCGCCAGCGCGGCCGCGGGCGGGACGTCCGGGGCGGCGGGCGATGTCATCGGGTCAGCGCGGAGGCAGCAGGCGCGACAGCCCGGCGCTGGCGAGATCGCCGATGCGCACGAGGAAATCGGTGCCCATGTCTGCGCTGAAGCGCGTGGGGTCGGGCGAGCCGAGCACCAGCATGCCGAAGGCCGGGGTGGCCAGGTCGTGGCGCAATGGAATGAGTGCCATCGAGGTGACCGATGCGGAGTCATCGAGCCAGGACGATGCCTCGAAGCCCGAGTTCATGCCGCAGTATGGCTGGGTGAGGCTCGACGCGAAGCTTTTGGCATCGGCCGTGACTTCGCGTGAGAAGGGCTGGCCCTGGAACATCTCGGCCGCGCCCCACAACCGGATGCCGGCCTGCGGGATCATGAACTGGTGCTGCAGTTCGGAGACGAGCACCTCGGGCACGTCGCTCGGGTTTTGCGTGAGCAGGATGGCGCGCGTCCAGCGGTGCAGGCGCTCGGCAATGGCGACGTTTTCCTGGCCGTGGCGGATCATGTCGACGATCCGCATCTCCAGGCCCTTGAGTTTGTCACGCAGCATTTCCATCTGGCGCTCCTGGAGCGAGACGGCGCGCTGCCCGTGCGGGCTGGTCAGTTGGATCGATGCCAGCAGCTCGGCATGGCGTTCGAAAAACCCGGGCGTGTTGGCCAGGAAGTTCGCGATGTCGTCTTCGGTGATGCCTTGCAGGTTGATGCTCACAGTTCGATTGCTCCTTCGTAGACGGTGACGGCCGGGCCGGTCATCAGGACCGGTGCATCGCCGCCTTGCCATTCGATCGTCAGGGTGCCGCCACGGGTGTCGACGTGCACGATGGGGTCGAGCAGTTGCTGGCGGATGCCCGCCACCACGGCGGCGCATGCGCCAGTGCCGCAAGCGAGGGTTTCGCCCGCGCCACGCTCGTACACCCGCAGGCGGACGTGGCTGCGGTCGATGACCTGCATGAAGCCGGCGTTGACCCGGCGCGGGAACCGGGGGTGGCCTTCGATGGCCGTGCCTTGAGATGCGACCGGCGCGCGCTCGACATCGGCCACCACCTGCACGGCGTGCGGGTTGCCCATGGACACGACGGCGAGCTCGACGGCATGGCCGTCCACGTCGAGGGGCCACAGGTCGAAGCCGTCGACCCGGCGCGGCGACAAGCCAGCGGCATCGAATGGCACGCGGGCCGGATCGAACACGGGCGCGCCCATGTCCACCGTGACGCGGCCATCGGGCTGCAGACGCAGTTCGAGACGCGAATTGATGGTCTCGACACGGATGGTGGTCTTGTCGGTCAGGCCCTTGTCGACCACGTACCGGACGAAGCAGCGAGAGCCGTTGCCGCAATGCTCCACTTCTTCGCCGCTGCCGCCGTTGAAGATGCGGTAGCGGAAATCCATGCCCGGTGTGGCGGTGTGCTCGACCACGAGGATCTGGTCGGCGCCCACGCCGAAGTGGCGGTCGCCCAGGTGGCGCAGTTGTGCCGGGCTGAGTTCGAGTGGCGCACGGGTGGCGTCGAGCACGACGAAGTCGTTGCCGGCGCCGTGCATCTTGGTGAATGGCAGTCGCATCGCGCGATTATCCGCTCGCGGCTTCTTCAATAAAGAGAAGATTCACCGGCCGGCCGGGTCTTGAACCGCTTGTGGACCCACAGGTATTGCGCCGGGTTCTGCCGGATCTCATCCTCGATCCAGCGGTTCATCGCGGCGGTGTCGGCCAGTGCGTCGTCGGTGGGGAAATGCGTCCACGGTTCGCCGAAGCGCACTTTGTAGCCCTGCCCGCCCGGCAGCATCTCGGCGATCACCGGCTGCACGACCATGTCGAGGGCCTTGGCCATGCGGGAAGGTGCAAGCAGCGTGGCTGCGGACACGCCGAAGAAGGGAACGAAGGCGGCATCGCGTTCGCCGAAATCCATGTCGGGCAGGTTGAAGAACGCCACGCCGCGGCGGATGGCGCGGATCAATGGCAAGGCCTTGTCGCTGCGGGGGAAGATCTGCGCATGGCCGAAGCGCAGCCGCCCGCGGCGGATCACTTCGTTCATCGCGGGGTTGCTTTGCTCCTGGTACATGGAGCAGCCTTCGTGCTGCTGGAACAGCAGCACGGCCACGCCCGCCACGTCGAGACCCATGAAGTGCGGCACGAGCCACATCACCGGCTTCTTGCTGCGTTCGGCGAGCTTGACGTCGCCCTCGACGTGGATGACTTTTTTCAGCCGCTTCGCGGAGGCGAACCACAGCAGGCTGCGCTCGAGGATGCTGCGGCCCAGCCACTGGAAATGCTCCCTCGCGAGCCTTTCGCGATCTTCGGGCGGCAGTTCGGGAAAACACAGCTCCAGGTTGCGCAATGCGATGCGCCGCCGGGCCGTGCCCAGCACCCACAGCAATCGGCCGAGCGCACGGCCGAGTGCAGCCAGGACGCGCAGAGGCAGCCACTGCAACAACCACAGGAAACCCAACAGCACGCGTGTGCCCACGAACTACTCCTTGACGTTCACCGCGTTGCCCTCGTCGACCACCAGCTGCTGGCGGGGCGTCTTGTGGCGGTGATACCCCCACAGGTACTGCGACGGGCGCTGGCGGATCAGCCATTCCATCGCCCGATTGACCGCGGCGGCGGATTCTGCCGCATCCGCGGTCAAGGCTTCCGGAAAGGGGTAGAAGCGCTGCACATAGCCTTGGCCGGCCGGCAGGCGCTCGCCCCAGGTGAGCAGCAGCGTGGCGCCCGTTTGCTGCACGAGGCGCGAGACCAAGGTCATCGTGTAGGCCGGCCGCCCGAAGAACGGGGCCCACACACCCATGCCTTCGGGAGGCACCTGATCGGGCAGCAGGCCGACCATCTCGCCCTTGCGCAGGGCACGGATCATCTGCCGCACGCCGGACAAGGTGGCGGGCGCGGCCATCAGGTGAGGCCGTTCGCGCGAGGTGCGTACCAGGTCCCTCAGAATGGCCTTGCGGGCCGGCCGGTAGAGCACCGTGATGGGCTTGATGGATCCGAACCGTTCGGCGATGGCCTGCGCCGTGACTTCGAAGCAGCCCATGTGCGGCGTGAGCAGCAGCACCCCCTTGCCCTCTGCCAGGGCGTCTGCGAGCAGGCCTTCGTTCTCGAAGCGCACTTTCGGCAGGATGGGCGTGTCGACAGGCCTGGCCCAGA
>Ga0207679_10000862_pt1 | contig 19409 bp, 12 predicted proteins | sample KBSC73metaG_FD_184320 | JGI IMG/M metagenome (GOLD analysis project Ga0207679, IMG submission 184320) | Corn rhizosphere microbial communities from Kellogg Biological Station, Michigan, USA - KBS C7-3 metaG (SPAdes) (version 2) | ecosystem: Host-associated > Plants > Roots > Rhizosphere > Soil ... | reverse complement strand
TCAAGCTCGGAGCCAATGCCGGTATGGCGACCGGTCCCGTCGGCGCGGGCATGTCCATGCAAGGCATCGCGGCCGATATCCTCTCCTATGCGAGACAGAAAGGCGCATTTGCCGGGATGGCCGTCGATGGAGCGTTCGTCTCGATCTCGAACGATTCCAACCAGGCCTATTATGGAAAACCGGTGCGTCCCACCGACATCATTCTCAAAAAGGAGATCGGCAATCCCAAGTCGCTCCAGCTTCGAGCCGCTGCGGATAAATTGATGAAGTAGAAGGAGCCACTCTGATGTATGATCCGGCTCCTGATGAGCGATAAGCCATGCGGTTCATCGGCAAAGCCCCTCGCCGTGTTGTTGCTGAGCTGTGTATTGGCGGCCCGTGCCTACGTCGGCATGGCGCAAGACACGCCTGACGAATCTTCATCCGGTGTGGAACCGGTTGTCGACGAGCCGGTAACAGATGAAGCCGGTGGCGCAGAGGGTGAACCAGAAACACCCGGAACTCCTCCAGAACGACGACGGAACCCTTTCAAACGTCTTGGGCCACAACCGCTGACACCGGAGCAACGGGAAGAGGCTGAGCGGCTTCGCAAAACCGCCGCGAGATACGGTACGGATCCCACGGCGATCGTGGGCCGAATGCAGTTGACCAGCCAATATTTGGATCTCACTCCCCACGCCAACGCCACGCTCACCACAGCGCGTGTCGATCTACCCTTCCGGGGCGATTATCTGCTTCGAATGGACATGCCGTTCCTCAGAACTACCGATGGCCAGAGCCCTGGCATGGGCAGCCAGCGCGGTCTCAGTGATCTCGCGGTGACTGCCGGGTGGCGCGCGTACAACACCCCGGAATACGCGCTGCTTGTCGGCGCGGTCAGCACCTTTCCCACCGCGACCGAACCCGCGTTAGGCTTCGGGAAGTATACGGTCGGCCCCGCCATCGCAACGGCCAGGTTTCTTCCTCGATTGGAGTCGTTTTTAATTGGCTTGTTGTCCTATCAAACATCCGTGGGCGGTGATCCGTCCAGAAAGGATGTCTCGATTCTCAATATTACGGCCCAGGTCAATTCCTTCTGGGGGCAGCGCTGGTGGACCATCGTTCAATCAGTGTGGCAGGTGGATTTCGAGCGAAGCGGCAAGAGCAGCATGGTGATGGAATTCGAGGGCGGAAGGAACCTGATCGGGCGGTTCGGCGCCTATGTCAGGCCGGGAGTGGGTATCTATGGGCGTGATGTGACGGGCGCGTACATCTGGAACATCGAGGTCGGCGTCCGGTACATGTTCGCGAGTTTCTGAGCCGTTTATTTCAAGGCTTCGGCGCCGCCGACGATGTCCATGAGTTCTTTGGTGATCGCGGCCTGACGGGTCTTGTTGTAGTAGATCGTCAATTTCTTGATGAGTTCGCCGGCGTTTCTTGTGGCGCCATCCATCGCCGTCATGCGGGCGCCCTGTTCAGCCGCCGATGACTCGAGGAGCATGCGGTAGGCCTGAACATGGAAATTGCGGTGTAGGAGCTCGCGCAGCACCTCGCTTTCATCCGGCTCATACAGATAGCCGCCGGCCATCTGTTCAGTCGCGTGCTCCGTGTCCTTGACGTCGGCGATTTCGACGACCCAATCGATCGGCAGCAGCCGTTCGACCACCACGCGCTGCTGAATGGCGGATTTGAACTCGTTGTAGATGGCATACACGGCGTCGATGCGGCCGGCCACGTAGTCATCAATGGCTTGAAGCTCGCTCCCAAGGAGCATGCCGTGCTCGAAGGAGAGCTTGTCGAAGATGTCGACGACCTCCCGCCGGACTTTCCAGCTGCGTCTTCGAAAAAAGTCGCGGCCTTTGCGTCCGATGACGGCGGCTTCGACCTCGCACCCTTTGGATTCGAATTCTTTCAGTGCGGCGGCGGCCGTGCGAAGAATGTTCGCATTGAAGGCCCCGCACAATCCACGGTCGCTGGTGACCACGGCCACGACGATGCGATGCTCGTCCCGTTTCTTGAGCAGCGGATGCGCGTCCCGATTCACGCGCCGGCTGAGCGCGCGAATCGTGTCCCGCATCTTCAGTGCGTATGGCCGTGCCGCAAGAATGCGATCCTGCGTGCGCTTCAGCTTGGCCGCCGCGACCATCTTCATCGCTTTCGTGATCTTTTGAGTTTTTTTGACGGAATCGATTTTCCGTCTGACGGATTGGAGGCTTGGCATACGTTAGGCGAATGGAAAGTCGAAGGCTATCATTTGCTGCAAAGCGAGGTCAAGGCGACACACGTCGGCGTTGCGAATGACCGGACCGGTGTTGTACCGTCGGAGGTGCGAGGAGATGCGGCATGCTCGACCATGAATTGCGGCGGGATGAGGGGCTCCTTGTCATTCGACCGCGAGGCCCGCTCCAAGCTGACGATTTTACCGCGCTTGCCACTGTGGTTGACCCCTATATCGAGGCCCACGGCAAGTTGCGCGGGATTATGCTCGAAGCCTCGTCCTTCCCAGGCTGGGACAGCTTTGCCGCGCTGGCCTCACATCTCCGCTTTGTCCGCGACCATCATCGTCTGGTCGGCAAGATCGCCGCGGTGTCCGATAGCCCGGTCCTTTCCATCGCGCCCCAGCTCGCCAGTCATTTCGTCAAGGCGGAGATCCGCCATTTCCCTGTGAAAGATCGCGACGCCGCACTGGCCTGGCTTCGGGAGTAGTTCCCTCTTGCACTTGTCCGCGGCTCTCTCCTGGTCTCCCGCTTCTCCTCGGGAGGCTCCTAGGGCAGGGATTCCCGCTTTCGGGGGATCTGTCAAATTTGACAGTATGCCCGTCAAAGTCCGCGCTGTAGAGTGCTTCTCCGGCTGTAGCGTCAGAGTCTTGACAATGAGGATGGCTGACGGGCAAGACAGCTCGGGAGAGTCTCGTCATAGACGACAGGAGACGAGAATCAACGATCTCATCCACCACTTTATTCCTTGGGGAAAGCACCATGAGCACTCACAGCGTTCACGACCAACAACAGCAGCAGATGAAGACACATCCCGGTTTCATTGCCGCATTGGATCAGAGCGGTGGCAGCACGCCCAAGGCGCTGCATCAATACGGAATTAAGGAAGGCGCCTGGTCCAACGACAATGAGATGTTTGCCGTCGTGCATCAGATGCGTACGCGCATCATCACCAGTCCGGGCTTTTCCGGCAAGCGGATTCTTGCCGCCATTCTGTTCGAAGACACCATGAATAGGGACATCGCGGGGAAACCGACCGGGGACTATCTTTGGAGTGAGAAGCACGTGGTGCCGTTCCTCAAAGTGGACAAAGGTCTTGCCTCTGAACAGGATGGAGTCCAGTTGATGAAGCCCATGCCCGGGCTCGCCGCACTGCTCGACACCGCCAAGAAGAAAGGCATGTTCGGCACCAAGATGCGCTCGGTCATCAAGGAAGCCAATGGAGCCGGCATTCAGAACATCGTGAAGCAGCAGTTCGAAATAGGCGAACAGATCATCTCCGCCGGCCTCGTACCGATCCTCGAGCCCGAAGTCGACATTCACTGCCGGGAGAAGGCTAAGGCGGAGCTTCTGCTCAAAGAAAGCATCCTCAAGAAGCTCGGCGAGTTGCCGGCGGGGCAATTGGTCATGCTCAAGCTCACCATTCCCGATCAAGACGACTTCTACCTTGATTGCATCCGACACCCCAAGGTGTTGAGGGTTGTCGCGCTGTCCGGCGGGTATACGAGGGAAGAGGCCAACGCTCGTCTGCGTCGGAATCATGGGCTCATTGCGAGCTTTTCGCGGGCGCTGGTCGAAGGACTGTCGGCCCAGCAATCCGATGCTGAGTTCAACGCCATGCTGGATACGTTCATTCAAAGCATCTTTGATGCGTCCAATACGTAGTGCACACGGTCTTCACCGCGCTGGCACGATGACTGACGTGGGATCGGCTCCGGCACAGCCGGTCCCTGTTTAGGTTCGGGAAGGAGAGCGTCGCCGAGGAAAAGGCTACAATCCCCGACATGCAGGTGCTTGTGATCAACAGCGGCAGCTCATCGATCAAGTTCCGGCTCGCAGAGGTCGTGGAGGAGAACGGCGCGCTGGCAACGCAACCGGCCCTCCTCGAAGGGTCCGTCAAAGGTATTGGTGGGATGGCAAGCCTCGACATAGGTGGATCTCAACTTGGGCGTTCAACAGTGGCGGTAGAGGTTCGAGATCATACTCAGGCCATGCGTGTGATCTTGAATCGGCTCGGCGATGTGATGGGCAGCATCGGCGCCGTGGGACATCGGGTCGTGCACGGCGGAGACCGGTACGTCGAGTCCACGGTGATTAGCGAGCAGGTTGAAGCAGGAATCGACGCGCTGTCCGAGTTGGCCCCGTTACACAATCCAGCCTGTCTGGCTGGAATCCGCGGGGCGAAAGCGGTCCTGGGATCACGCATTCCGATGGTCGCCGTCTTCGACACCGCCTTTCATCGAACGATGCCCGATGTCGCCAGACGCTACGCCATCCCCACCGATCTCGCCGACCGCCATCATATCCGCCGATACGGATTTCATGGCATCGCCCATGCGTCGCTGGCCAATGGCTATTCGGTGTCCAGTGGAACATCGCTGAAAGAAGTGCGCATCATTACGGTCCAGTTGGGCAACGGCTGTTCTGTCGCGGCGATTGCAGCAGGGCAATCGGTTGAGACCTCGATGGGGTTCACGCCGTTGGAAGGCTTGGTCATGGGGACTCGCTCGGGGGATGTGGATGCCTCGCTCGTCGGATTTCTCGCTGAGCGGGAAAAAGTCGAGCCGAGAGAGGTGGAACGATGGCTCAATGAGCGTTCCGGACTCCTCGGGCTTTCCGGACGATCGAACGACATGCGGGAATTGCTGCGCGCAGCCGGACAGGAGGGGGACCGGCGAGCCGAGCTGGCCATCGATCTGTTCTGCTATCGGGTACGCAAGTATCTCGGCGGGTACCTGGCCGTATTGGGTGGCGCGCAGGCGATCGTCTTCGGGGGTGGGATCGGGGAAAACGCACCGGAAGTGCGGAGGCGAATCTGCAGCAACATGGACTGGTGCGGAATCCGCCTCGACGCGGATCGCAATCGAGCGGCGGTCGGTCTCAAGCCAGGGTCCGCGGCGAAGATCAGCACGGATGACTCGGCGCTGGCGGTCTACGTGGTGGCGGCGGACGAAGAAACATGGATCGCACAGGAGACGGCTCGCTGTCTGCGGTCCATCAGTTGAACATTCTGTAAGCCCCATCCGTTCAGTACAGGTGGCGGCAGGGGAGGAGTGGTCATGGGAAATGCGTTGTCGGACAAAGAACTGAAGCTCATCGATGCCTATTGGCGGGCGGCGAATTATCTCTCCGTCGGTCAGATCTACTTGTTTGATAATCCGATGCTGAAACAACCGCTGAAGAAAGAGCACATCAAACCGCGCCTGCTCGGCCACTGGGGCACGACGCCCGGACTGAATTTTCTCTATGCGCATTTGAATCGGGTGATCAGGCAGCGGGACCTGAATATGATCTACATCATCGGTCCAGGGCATGGCGGCCCCGCCATTGTCGCCAATGCGTACATGGAAGGGACGTACTCAGAAGTGTATCCCAACATGTCTCAGGATGAAGAAGGCATGAAGCGCTTGTTCAAGCAATTCTCATTTCCTGGCGGCATTCCGAGTCACGTGGCGCCGGAGACTCCCGGTTCCATCCATGAGGGAGGCGAATTGGGCTATGCCGTATCGCATGCCTATGGAGCGGCGTACGACAACCCCGATCTGATCGTGGCCTGTGTCGTCGGAGACGGGGAGGCCGAAACCGGTCCTCTGGCCACGTCGTGGCACTCGAACAAGTTTCTCAATCCGCTCACCGACGGCGTCGTTCTTCCCATCCTGCATCTGAACGGCTACAAGATCGCCAATCCTTGCGTCCTGGCCCGCATCAGCCATGAAGAGCTGGATCAACTGTTCCGCGGGTACGGCTATACGCCGTACTTCGTGGAGGGAAGTGATCCGGAGAAGATGCATCAGACGATGGCCGCCACGCTCGACAACATCATCGAGGACATCCACCGTATCAAAACGGAAGCGAAGCGGACGGGCGCCAAAAAGCGGCCGCTCTGGCCGATGATCGTGTTGCGCTCGCCCAAAGGATGGACCTGCCCGAAAGAGATCGACGGCAAGCGGACGGAAGACTACTGGCGGAGCCATCAAGTCCCGATGGGAGAAATGCACGAGAAGGCGGAGCACGTCAAGATCCTTGAAAAATGGATGAAGAGTTACAAGCCGGAAGAGCTCTTCGACAAGACCGGCCGCCTGAAACCCGAACTGGCGGAACTGCCACCCAAGGGCGACCGACGCATGAGTGCCAATCCTCATGCCAACGGCGGATTGCTGCTCAGGGATCTGCGTCTGCCGGATTATCAGGACTATGCGGTCGAGGTCACCAAGCCCGGGGCGACGACGGCGGAATCCACCCGACACATGGGAAAGTTTTTGCGCGACACGATGAAGCTGAACATGCAGAGCCGGAATTTCCGTCTGTTCAGTCCCGACGAGAACAATTCAAATCGCTGGCAGGACGTCTTGGAAGTGACCAACCGCGCCTGGATGGCAGAAAGCTTTCCCTACGATGATCATCTCGCGCCGGATGGCCGCGTGATGGAGATGCTCAGCGAGCATCAGTGCCAGGGATGGCTGGAGGGTTATCTGTTGACCGGACGGCACGGGTTCTTTTCCTGCTACGAGGCGTTCATCCACATCATCGACTCGATGTTCAATCAGCATGCGAAATGGCTGAAAGTCTGCAACGAGATCCCCTGGCGGCGATCGATCGCCTCGCTCAACTATTTGCTGAGCTCTCATGTGTGGCGGCAGGACCATAATGGATTCAGCCATCAAGATCCGGGATTCATCGATCACGTCGTCAACAAGAAAGCCGACGTCGTGCGGGTCTACTTGCCGCCTGACGCCAATACCCTCTTGTCCGTGACCGATCATTGTTTGCGAAGCCGGAATTACGTCAACGTCATCGTGGCCGGCAAGCAGCCGGCCCCGCAATGGCTGACCATGGACCAGGCGATCAAACATTGCGCGGCCGGCATCGGCATTTGGGAATGGGCGAGCAACGACAAAGGCTCAGATCCCGACGTCGTGATGGCCTGCTGCGGGGACGTGCCTACGCTCGAAACATTGGCCGCCGTGGATATCATCCGGCAACATATGCCGTCATTGAAAATTAGAGTCGTGAATGTGGTCAACCTCATGAAGTTGCAGCCGCCGAGCGAGCATCCGCACGGACTCTCGGATTTCGATTTCGATGCGCTCTTTACCAAGGACAAGCCCGTCGTCTTCGCCTTCCACGGCTATCCCTGGTTGATTCACAGGCTCACCTATCGAAGGACCAATCATAAAAACCTGCACGTCCGGGGGTATAAAGAGGAAGGCACGACCAGTACGCCCTTCGACATGGTGGTGATGAACGATCTGGACCGGTTCCATCTCGTCGGCGACGTCGTCGATCGCTTGCCGCAGCTTGGCTCCCGGGCGGCCTACGCCAAACAGGCGATCCAGGAGAAGCTGGTCGAACACAAGCGCTACATCTCCACGTACGGCGAGGACATGCCGGAGATCACCGATTGGCAGTGGGGACAAGCGAGTGGCAAGGCGAAACGCAAGAGTTCAACCGAAGGCGACAACGTCTAGTCAAATCTTCTCCTCACGGAGAGAGGCGTGTATGACACAGGAACAGCTCAAAGAGTTGCTTCAACAATACGGCGTAGGACCAGTTCAATTTTCGGGAAGCAGCGATGCGTTGTATGAGCGGCACTTGACCTTCGATACCATCGTCGATGTCAAGATGGCCACCCCGCGAGAACAGTTTGAGGCGGCGGCCCGTGCGGTCCGTGACATCGTCTCACAGCGCTGGCTGCTGACGGAAAACACCTACCTCCAGAAGAACCCCAAACGGATCTATTACCTGTCAATGGAGTATCTGCTCGGAAGGTCGTTTGCGAACAACGTCACGAATGCCCTGCTAGGTCCTTTGGCCATGCAACGCCAAAAGCAGTTAGGTCTGGACCCCCTGGCGGTGGCTGATATGGAGCCCGACGCCGGATTGGGAAACGGCGGCCTTGGGAGATTGGCGGCCTGTTTCATCGATTCGATGGCGACGATGGAGATACCGGGCATGGGGTACGGCCTGCGCTACGAGTACGGCATCTTCAAGCAAAGCATTCGAGATGGCTGGCAATGTGAGCAGCCGGATAACTGGTTGCGCCGTCCCGATCCCTGGGAAGTCGCACGGCTGGATGAAGCGGTGGAGGTAAAACTGAATGCGACGTTCGAAATGCGGGAAGGCCTGCTGCGTCCGGTCATCGGACGGCCTTCGGTCCTCCTCGGCATCCCGTTTGACCGCCCGGTGATCGGGTATGGGGGAAAAACGATCAATACGCTTCGGCTCTGGGCGGCGGCCACTCCGGATCATTTTGACTTCCAGCTGTTCAGTCGAGGGTTCTTCGTGGGCGCATTCGCAGAGTCCCTTGCTGCGGAATCCATGACCCGTGTGCTGTACCCCGACGATTCGACCTCCAGGGGACAGGGGTTGCGATTTTTGCAGGAATATTTCCTCGTGGCCTGCTCGTTGGGAGATCTCGTGCGGCGTTTCCGGCGGAGCAACTCAGACTGGAATCTGCTGCCGGAGAAGATTGCCATCCAAATGAATGACACACATCCGACCATGGCCGTTCCTGAACTCATGCGTATCCTATTGGACGAGGCGCATCTGGGTTGGGATCAGGCCTGGGATCTGACCCAACGGACGCTGGCCTATACGAACCATACGCTGTTGCCGGAGGCTTTGGAAACGTGGCCGCTCGAATGGTTTGACCATATGCTGCCGCGGCATCTTGAAATCATCCTCGAGATCAACCGCCGTTTGGTCGATGTCGTTCGAAACCGCTATCCGGGGGACGAGGGGCGGGTGACTCGGATCAGTATTGTGGAAGAAGGGACCAGGCGCAAAATCCGGATGGCCAATTTGGCCATTGTCGGATCCCACAGCACGAACGGGGTGGCGGCCATTCATTCCAAATTGCTTCGGACGATGACCGTGAAGGATTTGGCAGAACTCTATCCCGAGCGGTTCAATAACAAGACGAATGGGGTCACGCCCCGCCGCTGGTTGCTGCTGGCGAACCCGTCGCTCTCGCATGTGATTAGCGAAGCCATCGGCGATGGCTGGATCACCGATCTCGGTCACCTCGGCAAGCTGAAGGCACTCGCCGGCGATCCGGCATTTCGCGATGCGTTCCTGCATGCCAAGCGAAAAGCCAAAGGGAAATTTGCTCAGTGGCTCGAATCGACCTCAGGTCAGCGCGTTGATCCCGACAGCATCTTCGATTGCCAGGTGAAGCGCATTCACGAGTATAAGCGCCAGCTCCTGAACGCCTTGCGCATCGTGGTGCTCTATAACCGGTTGCGCGAGAATCCCGGCCAGACCATGGTGCCGCGAACGTTCTTTTTTGCCGGCAAAGCGGCGCCGGCCTATCACCTGGCCAAGGTCATCATCAAATTCGTGAACAACCTCGCCGGTACCATCGACGGCGATCCGCTGGTGCGCGGAAGGATCAAAGTCGTCTTTCTGCCGGAATACTGCGTGTCGCTCGCGGAGAGGCTGATTCCGGCCGCCGATGTCTCCAATCAAATATCAACGGCCGGATATGAAGCCAGCGGAACCAGCAATATGAAGTTCATGATGAATGGCGCGCTCACGATTGGCACGCGCGACGGCGCCACCATCGAAATGGCGGAAGAAGCCGGGGAAGAGAATTTCTTCCTGTTCGGGTTGACGGCTGACCAGGTCGCCGGCAGCCGGAGCTGGTACAACCCCCGCTGGCACTATGATCACGAGCCGGAAACCCGGGCGGCGCTCGACCTGATCTTTTCGAATTACTTCAGCCGGAATGAGACGGGAGTCTTTGCGGCGCTGGAGCAGGCAGTGCTGACGGGCGGCGACCACTATATGCATCTGGCGGATCTCACCTCGTACATGAATGCGGACCGAGAGCTGTGCAGCCTGTACGGTGACTCAAAGGGATGGGCGGAGAAGGCGATCCTTAATATTGCCGGTTCAGGGAAATTCTCCAGCGACCGGACGATCGCCGAATATGCCGCCGGCATTTGGAATGTGAAACCCTGTCCCGTCGTATGAGGCGCGAGGGCGATCATGGTGGAGGATCTTCCGATCGTACATGTGGCCAGACACGGAGAGACGGCCTGGACCATCTCAGGCCAGCATACGGGCCTCACCGATCTTCCACTGACCGAACGCGGCGAGCGCACGGCACGCCGGCTCGGTGAACGTCTCAAGGGTTTGGCCTTCAGCACGGTCCTGACCAGCCCGTTGCAGCGTGCGGCCAGAACCTGTGAACTCGCCGGTTTCAAGCCGGTGGCGGAAGTCGATCAGGATCTGGTCGAATGGGACTATGGCGAATATGAGGGGCGTCGGACGGCGGAGATTCGTGCGGAACGTCCGGGCTGGGAACTCTTCCGGGACGGCTGTCCGGGCGGCGAGTCGCCCCAGCAGGTCAGTATGCGCGCAGACCGGATCGTCCAGCGGGTCCGCGGCGTGTCGGGAAACGTCCTGCTGTTCACGAGCGGGCACGTGCTGCGGGTGATCGCGGTGCGGTGGTTGGGGCTGGAGGTGTCGGTGAACTGCAAGTTCTTCATGCTGAGCACGGCAAGCTTGAGTGCATTGGGGTACGAACATGATCGATCGAGGCCAGTGATCCGGCTATGGAACGAAACGCGTCACGTGGAGATGGTCCACGACGAGTGATTGACGGAAAGGGATAGGACTTATGACCACGACAGCACGTCGGCCGCGTCCCAAGATCAAGCGGATGACGCCACTTCCCCGGCGCCAATCCTGGAAGGCGCTCCAGGCGCATTATAAAAATGTCCGGGAGCTGCATCTTCGCACGTTGTTCGCCGACGATCCGCAGCGCGGCAGCCGGATGACCGCGGAAGCGGCAGGGCTGTTTCTCGATTACTCCAAGAACCGGGTCACGGATGAGACGATCCGGCTGCTCGTGCAAGTGGCGGAAGAGTCCGACCTGCGCGAACGCATCGAGGCGATGTTCCGCGGCGAAAAAATCAATGTCACGGAAAACCGAGCAGTCCTGCACGTCGCCTTGCGTGCCCCCCGGGAGGCCTCAATCCTCGTCGATGGCGAGAATGTGGTGCCCAAAGTCCATGCGGTGTTGGACCAGATGACCGACTTTGCGAACCGCGTGCGGAGCGGAAGCTGGCAAGGCCATACGGGCAAGCGGATCAAGAACGTCGTGAATATCGGCATCGGAGGATCGGACCTGGGGCCGGTCATGGCCTATGAGGCGCTCAGACATTACAGCGATCGAGCCATGACGTTCCGGTTTGTTTCGAATGTCGACGGCACCGATTTCGTGGAAGCCGTCCGGGACCTTCAGGCCGACGAAACGTTGTTCATCATTTCCTCGAAGACCTTCACGACGCTCGAAACGATGACCAACGCGAACAGCGCGCGCGAGTGGTCGCTCGCAGGCCTCGGTCGCGATTCCGCATCGGTGGCAAAGCATTTTGTCGCCGTGTCGACCAACACGGCCGAGGTCGCCAAATTCGGCATCGACACGGCCAATATGTTTCCCTTCTGGGATTGGGTCGGCGGCCGCTACTCGATGTTCTCCGCGATCGGCCTCTCGACGATGCTGGCCATCGGGCCCGAGCACTTCCGCGCCATGCTGACCGGCGGCCATCAGATCGACGAACATTTCCGCACCGCGCCGTTGCACCAAAATCTGCCGGCGCTCATGGGGCTGCTGACCGTCTGGTATGCCGATTTCTTCGACGCAGAAACGGTCGCCGTCCTTCCCTATGAGCAGTACTTGAAACGCTTTCCGGCCTATCTGCAGCAGTTGACGATGGAGAGCAATGGCAAACACGTCACCATCGATGGGAAGAAAGTGTCCTACAACACCGGTCCCGTGTATTGGGGGGAGCCGGGGACCAACGGACAACATTCCTTTTATCAGCTGATCCATCAGGGCACCAGGCTCATCCCTTGCGACTTCATTGCGTTTCACCGCTCGCTCAATCCGCTCGGCCGCCACCACGAATTGTTAGTGGCGAATGTCTTCGCTCAAGCCGAAGCGCTGGCATTCGGCAAGACGGCCGAAGATGTGCGAGCGGAGGGGACGCCGGGGTGGCTCGTGCCTCACCGGGTGTTCGAGGGGAATCGTCCGTCCAACACGCTGCTTGCCGAGCGGCTGACTCCGGAAGTGCTCGGCAAGCTGGTTGCGCTGTATGAGCATTCGGTCTTCACGCAAGGCGTGATCTGGAATATCGACTCGTTCGATCAATGGGGGGTTGAGCTCGGAAAAGTGCTGGCTCAGCGCATCATCCCGGAGCTCGAACGTCAGGAAGCGCCTGTGCTTACACACGACAGTTCAACGAATCATTTGATTCAACGCCATCGTGCTAAGGCCCGTTCTGAGACGTAGCCGAGTCTCCGGCAAGCATGGATGACAGACGACGCACCCTGTCCAGCAATCCTCCGACTCGCTTAGGGTCATCAGGCCTGCAGTCTCAAGGCACCAGCGCTCCCCTTGGCGCGACCGTCACGGACGGCGGGGTCAATTTCAGTCTCTACTCACGCGATGCCACACATCTCGAGCTGCTCCTCTTTGATCAGCCGGCCGACCCCAAGCCGGCGCGGGTCATCGAGTTGGATCCCGTCGTTGACCGCACCTATCACTATTGGCATGTCTTCGTTCCCGATGTTCAGGCGGGACAGATCTATGGGTTCCGGGCTCACGGCCGGTTCGATGCATCGCAGGGGCTGCGGTTTGATCCCGGCAAAGTGTTGCTCGATCCGTATGGACGTGCGGTCGTCGTGCCTGAGCGGTACAGCCGCCAGGCGGCCTGCGAGTCCGGCGACAATTCCACGACCGCCATGAAGAGTGTGGTTGTAGATCCCTCAGACTACGATTGGGAGGGGGATAAGCCCTTGAGGCATCGGTCCGCCAGGACCGTCATCTACGAGATGCATGTGCGCGGCTTCACCCGCCATCCGAACTCCGGGGGTCGCAGACCATACGCGCGGCACATTCGCCGGGCTGGTCGAAAAGATTCCGTATCTGCGGGAGCTGGGCATCACGGCCGTGGAACTCCTTCCCGTTTTCCAGTTCGATGCCCAGGACAGTCCGCCGGGCAAGGTGAACTATTGGGGCTATGCGCCGGTATCCTTTTTTTCTCCCCATCAGGCCTATAGCTCACGAAAAGACCCCTTGGGGCCGGTCCACGAATTTCGTGACATGGTTAAAGCACTCCATCGAGCCGGGATTGAAGTGATCCTTGATGTGGTCTTCAATCACACCGCAGAGGGAGACGAGCACGGGCCGACATTGAGTTTCCGCGGGTTGGACAACAATGCGTACTACATCCTCGAGCAGGACCGGTCGCGCTACGCGAATTACACGGGAACCGGCAACACGCTCAATGCGAATCATCCGGTGGTCCGCCGCATGATCGTGGATAGTCTTCGCCATTGGGTGCAGGAGATGCACGTAGATGGATTCCGGTTCGACCTCGCGTCGATCCTGACGCGCGATGCCAACGGTCAGGTCATGCCCAGTCCTCCGGTCTTATGGGACATCGAATCGGACCCTTCGCTGGCCGAGACGAAGTTGATCGCGGAGGCCTGGGATGCCGCCGGTCTCTACCAGGTCGGGAGTTTCATCGGCGATACCTGGAAAGAATGGAACGGCCGCTTTCGGGATGATGCCCGCAGTTTCTTCCGCAGCGAAGACGGATCCTTGGCCCGCTTTGCCGATCGGCTCGTCGGCAGCCCGGAAATCTATGGGCACAAACAGCGTGAGCCGGAGCAGAGTGTGAATTTCGTCACCTGCCATGACGGATTCACCTTGAACGACCTGGTCTCCTATAACGAGAAACACAACGAGGCCAACGATGAAGGTAACCGGGACGGCGCGAACGACAACCGCAGTTGGAACTGCGGCACCGAAGGATCAACCGCCGATCCGGCCGTTGAGCAGCTGCGCAATCGGCAGGTGAAAAATTTTCTCACGGCCACGTTGCTTTCTGTCGGCGTGCCCATGATTCTCATGGGCGATGAGGTGCGGCGCACACAGCGGGGCAATAACAACGCCTACTGCCACGACAACGAACTCAGCTGGTTCGACTGGACGTTGGTTGCCAAGCATGCGGATCTCCATCGGTTTGTGTCATTGCTCAACGAACGTCGGCTCATGAGAAGCATAGAACATGAACGTCAACGCCTGTCGTTGGCCCAACTGATCCTGCAGGCGAACAAGTCCTGGCACGGGGTCAAACCGGGACAGCCGGATTGGAGCCCCCAATCTCATAGTATCGCGGTGAGCGTGGAAATGAAGCACGAAGGCTTCCTGATCTATCTCGTCCTCAATGCCTACTGGGAACCGCTGGATTTCACCCTGCCCCAACTGTACAGTATCGGCCCTGGCGAATGGCGCCGGTGGATTGATACGGGTTTGGAGTCGCCGCTCGATATCGTTCCATGGCGTACGGCAGCTCCCATTTCTGGGACGGTCTACCGTGTTCAAGCTCGCTCTGTCGTTGTGCTGATGGCTGGTTTGAAGGGAGCTTCATCCTGATTGCTGATCCTGGCGCCGGCCGGATCGCAGCGGCTCGAGAAACACCGGCCGGTATTCTTACGCGGGAGTAATCTATGGCGAAACGCGACAAGGGGGAAGACAACAGTAACGGCAAGTTAAAGCGCAAAGAATACGAAAAGGCATTGCGTAAACTTCAGGTCGAGTTGTGTCATCTGCAGGCCTGGGTCAAAGAATCGGGGGCGCGAATCATTCTGCTCTTCGAAGGTCGTGACGGTGCGGGGAAGGGTGGTACGATACGCGCAATTACCGAACGCGTGAGTCCTCGTGTGTTCCGCATCGTGGCCCTACCGGCCCCCTCCGACCGCGAAAAGAGCCAGATGTACATGCAGCGCTATATGGCGAACTTCCCGGCCGCGGGAGAGATCGTGATTTTTGATCGGAGCTGGTACAACCGGGCGGGAGTCGAATATGTGATGGGATTCTGCACGAAGGAGCAATACAAAGCCTTTCTCGAGCACGCACCGACCGTGGAGGGCTACATCACCAAGGCCGGAATCATCCTGATCAAGTACTGGCTCGAGGTTAGCAATGAGGAACAGGAACGTCGTTTCGAGGCCCGCATCGAAGATCCTGTGCGTCAGTGGAAGCTCAGTCCGATGGATCTCCCCTCGCGGGAAAAGTGGTACGAATACTCACGAGCACGCGACCGGATGCTGGACGCCACGGATACGAAAAATGCACCCTGGTACCTCGTGCGGTCGGACAACAAGCGTCAGGCGCGCTTGAGCTGCATCAAACATTTCCTGAGCCTGATTCCTTATAAAAAAGTGCATCAAAAGAAAATAAAGCTGCCTAAGCGGTCGCATAAACATGAATATGACGACCAGGCATCGTTGAAGGGGAGAAAGTTTATCCCGGCGGTCTACTGAAATGGCGGCTGGAAGCCGAAGACACAACCAGTCATCGTAATGTCTGTTGGGTTGCACAGCAGCAAATGATCTGTTTCACAGGAGAAACCATAGATGGAATGATCGGCCTTGGCCGGATGGGTGCGATCATGGCGCGACCATCAATGTGTGATCAACGAGATCACGTGTCTTTTATGATGTGAGAAAGGAGCCTATGAGGACGGCTGAACAAATCCGGCTCGAAGAAGCTCGTCAGAATGAAAAGCTTTGGAAAATGTGGGGACCCTACCTGACCGAGCGGCAATGGGGAACCGTTCGGGAGGATTACAGCGACAACGGTGACGCCTGGAATTTCTTTACTCACGAGCAGGCCCGTTCGCGGGCCTATCGGTGGGGCGAGGATGGTCTAGGGGGTATCTGCGACGAAAAGCAGCGGCTCTGTTTAGCGCTCGCCCTCTGGAACGGGAAAGACGCGATCCTCAAGGAGCGTCTGTTCGGCTTGACCAACAGCGAAGCTAACCACGGCGAGGACGTCAAAGAGTATTACTTCTACATCGACAGCACGCCGACGCATTCGTATATGAAGTACCTCTACAAGTATCCGCAGGCGGCCTTCCCCTATGCCGATCTGGTGGAGACGAATCGCCGGCGCTCTCGCAACGAGATGGAGTACGAACTGCTCGATACGGGCGTGTTCGATGAGGATCGCTACTTTGATGTCTTCATGGAATATGCCAAGGACGGCCCGGACGACATCCTGGTGCAGATCACCGCGGTCAACCGGGGACCGGAACAGGCCGAGCTGCACCTGTTGCCGACCCTGTGGTTCCGCAATGACTGGGCAACATGGATTGCTGGCCCCGCCAAAAAACCGATCCTTAAGCAGATCCAGGGACCAGCGGGCACGAGTGGGATCGCGGCGCAGCATTCGACACTGGGCACGTACCACCTGTACTGCGAGAGTAAAGTGTCGCTGCTGTTTGCCGAGAATGAAACGAACAATGCCCGGCTCTTTCCTCAATACCCGAACCCCACCCCCTACGTCAAAGATGGTATCAATGACTATGTAGTGCATGGCCGCAAGGAGGCGGTGAATCCTGCACACGAGGGGACGAAGGCCTCGGCGCACTATCGGCAGATGGTGGGGCCCGGTCAGTCGATGACCGTGCGCCTGCGCCTCACCAGCCAGGGTTCCGTTGAGCAGGGCAAGGACAAGAAGGCGGTTGCAGCCCCCTTCGGACCGGCTTTTGCGGAAATCTTCGCGGCTCGATTGAAGGAGGCGGATGAATTCTACCGTTCCGTCACTCCGCCTTCCGTTTCTCCAGATGCAGGCAATGTGATGCGCCAGGCCTTAGCCGGCATGCTCTGGTCCAAGCAGTACTATTACTTCGATGGTAATCGTTGGCTGGAGGAACACCACTCCAACCCCCTCCATACCGGCTATCGTATCTCCCGGAATTCGGAGTGGTTCCACATGGTTAACGAAGACATTATCTCGATGCCGGATAAGTGGGAATATCCCTGGTATGCAGCCTGGGACCTGGCCTTCCACACGCTGCCGCTCTCGATCGTCGATCCGGACTTCGCGAAGCAGCAGATGAACCTGATGCTGCACGGGTTGTATCTGCACCCCAACGGGCAGGTTCCCGCCTACGAATGGAACTTCAGCGACGTGAACCCGCCGGTGCACGCCTTTGCCACCCTCTTCCTTCATCGCACCGAGCAGGCACTGCGCGGCGAGACGGATGTGAACTTTCTCAAGTCGGCCTTTAACAAGCTTCTGCTCAACTTCACCTGGTGGGTGAATCGGAAAGATCGTTTCGGCAAGAACGTCTTCGAGGGCGGATTCCTCGGGCTGGACAACATCGGCGTGTTCGACAGAAGCGCTCCCTTGCCGACGGGCGGTCACCTCGAACAGGCAGACGGCACAGCCTGGATGGCCCTATTCAGCCAAAACATGTTGGAACTTGCCGTGGAGTTGGTGCCCCACGACCCCACTTACGGGGACATGGTGACAAAATTTATCGAACATTTCTTATTTATTGCCGGGGGGATGAACAGGCCCGGGCCTGAGGGCATGTGGGACGAAGAGGACGGATTCTACTACGATCTGCTGCGACTTCCTGACGGCAGCGCCCAGCGGCTCAAGGTTCGCTCGATGGTGGGGCTGCTGCCCTTGTGCGCCACCACGGTGGTGGAGCCGTGGCAACGGGAACTCGTTCCGCAGGTCGTCGCGGCGTTATTTGCACGTTCTCGCCAGATGCCCGAACTCATGAAATCCATGCACCCCACCGGCCCGGGGCATTTTGGTGTGAACGAGCGGGGAATCATCGCGCTGATCAATCCAGAGCGGCTCCGCCGAATCCTCTCGAAGATGCTCGACGAAAATGAATTTCTGGGCCCCTACGGCCTCCGTGCGCTCTCCAAGTTTCACGAGCGGAACCCCTATATCTTCAACGCGGGCGGTCAGGAGTACCGAGTGAACTATCTACCGGCCGAATCCGACACCGGCATGTTTGGCGGCAACTCGAACTGGCGAGGGCCGGTCTGGATGCCGGTGAATGTCATCCTTATTCGAGCGCTCCTGAATTACTATCTCTACTATGGCGATAATTTCAAAATTGAATGCCCCACCGGATCGGGCAAGATGATGAACCTCTTCGAGGTCGCTAAGGAGATCGCGGATCGGTTGAGCCGGATCTTCCTGCGGGACGAGCGCGGCCGGCGTCCTGTGTATGGTGGGACGCAGAAGTTCCAATCCGATCCCCACTGGCGGGATCTCATCCTATTCTATGAATTCTTTCACGGTGATAACGGGGCGGGACTGGGCGCAAGCCATCAGACCGGCTGGACCGGGTGCGTGGCAAAAACGATCCAACTCTTCGGGCTTCTCGACCCCAAACGTGTCCTGGAAGGGGGTAAGAGGGCTGCATTCAAGCAGGGCGATGTATGAACACCTAGAGGAAAGATCCGGTCATTTATGAAGTTCATTCCGGAGGCGCACTAGAGAGGCGCATATGCCGAAGCAGCCGACGATAGGAGAAAAGCAGGCCGTGAAGGGCAAGAAGAGCCAGGGGACGGTCGAGCACGAGCGCTTGTCCAGTGACGGACAGGCATGGAGGCGCTGGGGACCCTACGTGAGCGAGCGACAATGGGGAACGGTCCGGGAGGACTACAGCGAGGGCGGGGATGCCTGGAATTATTTCACCCACGACCACGCTCGTTCGCGTGCCTACCGTTGGGGCGAGGACGGCATTGCCGGTCTGTCCGATGAAGAACAACGGCTCTGTTTTGCGCTGGCCCTGTGGAACGGGAAAGATCCCATCCTCAAGGAGCGGCTGTTCGGGTTGACCAACAGCGAAGGCAACCACGGAGAAGACGTCAAAGAATACTATTTTTACCTCGACAGTACGCCGACGCACTCCTACATGAAGTTTCTCTACAAGTATCCCCAGGCGGCCTATCCCTATGATGACCTCGTCCGAATCAACCGGCAGCGCAGCAAGGAAATGGCGGAATACGAATTGCTGGATACCGGGGTCTTCAACGAGGACCGCTACTTCGACGTCGTCGTCGAATATGCGAAGGCGGGACCAGAGGATATTCTGATCCAGATTACGGCAGTGAACCGCGGGCCTGAGTCCGCTGATCTTCATCTCCTTCCAACCCTGTGGTATCGGAACAATTGGGCTGCCTGGCAAGCCCGTCCTGCCCCAAAACCCACCCTGAAGCAGGTCGGCGGGGTAAGCGGGTCCAGCGTGGTACAGGCCAGCCATGTGTTGCTCGGCGAATACCTGTTCTGTTGTGAAGGCGAGGCCCCTCTCCTCTTTACGGAGAACGAAACCAACAATGAACGACTGTTTCCCCAATATCCGAATGCCAGCCCCTACGTGA
>Ga0207679_10000858_pt1 | contig 19467 bp, 16 predicted proteins | sample KBSC73metaG_FD_184320 | JGI IMG/M metagenome (GOLD analysis project Ga0207679, IMG submission 184320) | Corn rhizosphere microbial communities from Kellogg Biological Station, Michigan, USA - KBS C7-3 metaG (SPAdes) (version 2) | ecosystem: Host-associated > Plants > Roots > Rhizosphere > Soil ... | reverse complement strand
GTCGGGCGTCACGTACACGCGCGCGAGCCCGGTCCCGCCGGTCGGATCCGCGGGAGTGAGCCGACGGACGAAGGCGCGGCGGCCGGTGCGTGGATCGAGGCGGAAGAGGTCCATGCCGGTCGCGGTCCGCTCGCCAATCAGAAGGCCGGTCCCCCCCGCGTCCCAGGTGAGCGGGATCGCCTGTTCCATCCCGGCCACCGGTGTCGGCTCCCCCGGCGTCCCGACCGGATAGAGACAGAAGCGCCGCTGGGGACAGGGAGCGACGAGCGTGCGCCCATCGGGGGACAGGAGATCGCGCCTCACGAGCCTGAGCTCCGGCGTGAGGGGCTCTGGACGTTGGCCGGGTACGGCGAGCCACGTTCGCGGCGGACGCTCGGCGGCCGCGCCGGAGAAGAGCAACCGTCCATCGGGGCGGAGCTTCGCCCAGAGGAACGAGACGATTCCGGGCACCGCGATCCGCTGGGTCGCTCCTGCTCCGATGGGCAGGAGATCGACGTGATCGTCGCCGACCAGCGGCCCGGCGAGGGCGGCCTTCCCGTCGGGTGTCAGGGAGAAGGCCCGTCCGCTGCCGATCCGGACCGGTGGCGCGCAGTCGGTCGAGCGGAGGTAGACGGCGTAGTCCTTGCCGCCGCCGTTCCCGCTCTCGGCGAGCAAGACCTGACGGCCGTCGGCCGTGAGGTCCTCGGCCGAGGTCGCGTCCAGCCAGGTGAGCTCGCAGCTCCCGCCACCCTCCCTGCCGAAGAAGACCTGAGGTCGCTGCGTGACGCGCTCGAGGAGGATGCCGCTGTCGGGAGCGACGTCGCGGACGACCAGCCGTCCTCCCGCCGAGAGCAGCAGACGCTCCGCCCCCGTCTCGGCGGAGATCGCCCAGAGGGACGTGTCGGCTCCCTCGCGCGCCGCGGTGATCAGGATGTCCTTGCCGCCGGGTGACCAGGCGAGGCCCTCGATGCTGGCCCAGCGGGTGGGGAAGGTGCGGCGCAGCTCGCCCGGGCCATAGAGGCGCACGACGCCGGCGTCGTCGCCGGCGATGGGGTGATCGATGAGCGCGATCCGACGACCGTCCGGCGAGATGCGAACCGCTCCCGGCTGGATGACCCGTCCGAGGAGGGTCCCGACGGGGGACTCGACGCGGAGGCCGGTGCCGTCACCCGGCGCGCGGACCACCACGAGGCGGGAGCCGTCCGATGTGGCGTCCGCCGAGAGCACGCCGTTGCTCAGGACCTTGCCCGCGCCGCCTGCGAGCGGTGAGCGGACCAGCTCGTTGGTCTGCGTGGCGAGGAGCGACAGTGCCTCGCCTCGCGTGCTGATCGACGCCAGGATCGTGGACTCGGGGGTGACCAGCCGCGCTTCCGGCGCTCCCGGCTGGACGGCGTAGAGCTGGAAGGGCTCGCCGTCCCAGGCCGCGGTGTAGGCGATCTCGCCGCCGGGTGCGAAGCGAGCGCCACTGACCGAGCCACGTCGGAAGGTGACCCGCTGCCAGGTGGGCGGCGGCTCCGGACGGCGTCGGAACAGCTCCGCTCCAGTGACGAGCCCGACGCCGAGCGCGAGGAGGACGGCCATTCCGGCGAGCGCGATCGATCGGCGCACGCGGGGCGTTCGGGGCTTCTCCCCGGAAGCGGCGCCGGGCTCGGGGGGAACGACGGGCTCGGCGGGACCGATCCACCGGTAGCCCCGCCGGGGCAGGGTCTCCACGTAGAACGGGGCGCCCGCGTTGTCGCCGAGCGCGGCGCGGATCTCCTTCACGCAGTAGTTCAGCCCCTGGTCGAAGTCGATCAGGGTGTCATTTCCCCAGAGCTCGGTCCGGAGCTCCTCCCGGGTGACGACGGCGCCAGGGCTGGCAAGCAGCATGCCGAGCACCCGGGCGGGCTGCTGTCGGAGGTGCACGGCAGAGCCAGCCTCCTTCAGCTCGAGGCTCGTTCGGTCGAACTCGAAGCGTCCGAACCGGACGCGGCCGGGCAGCTCCGCGGCGTGGTTCCTCGGACCCTGCGGAGTGCCCTGGACCGTCACCATTCCGGGCGTGCACCCTACCGCGTCTCGCGGCGTCCAGCGGAGGCGTCAACCTGGCCGAAGCACCGGCGTTTTCGCTCCATCCCCGATCCATGGCGATTCCAGAGCGGCGCCATGGTGCGCCTCGCAGGCGCAGGGCATCGGTGATCGCTTCTCCGTCCCCGAGGTGTCCACCGTGAAGACTGCCCGCCTTGCTCCGATCCTCCTGTCGCTCTTCGCCGCCTGCGGCGGGTCGCCTGGCTCCGGGACCCCCGACGCGGGGTCGACGATCGGTCCCGCGGGCGGGACGGTCACCAGCAGGGACGGAAGGGCGACGCTGGTGGTCCCTGCCGGCGCGCTGGCGACGGCCGTTCCGTTGACGCTGGCCACGACGGGGGTCATTCCGCTCGACCCGCACGAGGTCGCCGGGACCGCGTACCTCGTGAGCCCTCCGGAGACGACCTTCGCGACGCCGGCGACGCTGAGACTCCGGTACAACGCCGCGAACGGCCCGTCCGGGGTCGACGAGGCGGAGCTCCGCGTCGCGGCCCTGACCAACTTCGTCTGGGAGTCGATCTCCCAGGGGACCATCGACGTCGCCAGCCGGGACGCGTCGGCTCCGGTCGGGGGCGGAGGGACGTTCGCCGTGGTGTGGCCCGGTCCCGGGAGCGACTGTGCGGATCCCGAGGACCACCAGTTCGATTTCTGGCTCGGTCAGTGGAACTTCGCGGTCGGCTCGAACACCGGCGGGACGAACGACATCACCGCCGAGGGGCGGGGGTGCCTGATCGAGGAGCACTACCACGACGCGACCGGCGCTCCGGGGCGGAGCACCAGCCTCTTCAGCCGGCTGGATGGCCAGTGGCACCAGACGTACATCGACCAGCGCGGCACGCGGCTGGTGCTCATCGGAACCTGGGACGGGACGCGGATGGTGCTCTACCAGACGCCCACGTCGCGCTTCCTCTGGCAGCAGACCAGCCCGACGGTGGTGCGCTACTGGCAGGAGACGACGGCCGACAACGGCGCGACCTGGTCCGTCCCGTTCGACTCGAACTACATCCGGCCGTAGCGCCCGCGCCCCGAGGCTCCGCGGGAGCGAATCAGTTCAGGTCCTCGGCGCGGGGCACGGACAGGAGCCGGGGACCTCGCGCGGCCGGGTCCCGTGCCCGCGACTCTCCGCCTCGCCCGCCCCGCTGCGGCGTCGCAGCCTCGAGCGGTCGGGGAGACTCGGGCGGAGACGCGACGGCATGGTACTCGTGGCCGTCGATGTCGAGCACTGCCTCGACGGGCTTCCCGGGGGACGGCGGGTCCGACAGGAGGAGCGTCACGGCCGTGAGGGCGGCGGTGAGCGCCCCGAGCTCGACCTCGGTGGCGGGTCGCAACGCACCACCGCGAGTTCGGAAGACGAAGGGGAATTCGGGCAGGGAGAACGCAGCGTGGACGGCGCGGAGCGCGTACTCGGGCCGCGCCTCGAAGACGAGCGCGGTCGCGTCGCACCTCTGGGCCAGGAGCGCGTGCCCTGCCCGCAGCGCGGCGACGGCTCGCAGGGCGTCGCCCGGCTTGTCGTAGAGCGCCAGGCCTCGGGGCTCGCCCTGGGCGCCGGTCACGATCGCCTCTCGGGTCGTCGTCTTGCCCCGGGCCAGGACGCGGACCGGGAACGGCTGATCGGCGCGATAACGTGCCCAGGGCCCGCCCGAGCCGTACGCGAAGCAGGCCTCGAGGAACGCCCGGATGCCGGTGCCCATCGGGAGGCTCTGGTGAGCGTTCGCGGTGGCGAAGGCGAGGACGGCCGGCGCATCGGCCAGGTCGTCCGGGAGCGGACCGACGGGCACCCCGCGTCCGGGAGCAGCTGCCGCAAGCGCTGGCTCCAGCATGACCTCCGCGTCAATCAGGCCGTCGAGCATCCGCCTCAGCGCCCTGTCGACGGTCGTCTCCATGACCGGTTGCAGAAAGCCGCCGAACTCGTCGATCGCGCCGACGAGCCAGCTCCGACGCCGGGAACCGGGCAGCGGCCCGAGATGGAAGAGATGGAGCACGCTGCCGGCGCTTGCGAGCCGCGTACCAGTGCGTCCCGAGCAGCGGCCCGACGCAGACGTCCCGACCGCAAGACGGCAGGGTCCATTGCGATGGACCGGGCACGCGCTCCGGACCTGCACTCGCCGGAAGAGCGGACCACGCGCTGTGTCCGGCGTGACGGAATCCCGTCACCCTTGTCACTCCTGCCGCGCGAGGATTCGCCGCTAGACGTATCTCCCGACGGTGGCTGGTCACCGGACAGCACGGAGACGACGAACCATGACGACGCACAGAACCGGGACGCGGGAAGAGTGGCTGGCGGCACGCCTGGACCTGCTCAAGGCAGAGAAGGAGCACACGCGGCGCGGCGACGACCTGGCGCGGCGACGGCAGGAGCTGCCGTGGGTCCGCATCGACAAGACGTACAAGTTCGACACCGACGAGGGCCCGGCGACGCTGAAGGACCTCTTCCGGGGACGCTCGCAGCTCCTCGTCTACCACTTCATGTTCGGGCCCGATTACAAGGCCGGCTGTCCCTCCTGCTCGGCGATCGCGGACGGGTTCGACGGCTTCGCGGTCCACCTCGCCAACCACGACGTCCTCCTGACGGCGGTCTCGCGGGCCCCGCTCCCGAAGCTGCAGGCGTACAAGAAGCGGCTGGGATGGACGTTCCCCTGGGCCTCCTCGTTCGGCGGTGACTTCAACGACGACTTCGCCGTCCGGATCACGGAGGAGCAGCAGCGCACCGGAGGCGCCGAGTACAACTTCCGGCGCGAAGGAAAGTGGGAGTCGGGTGACGACCAGGGCCCCGTGCAGCAGTTCGCGGCGATGGCGGGGACCGATCCAGCGACCTACGTCCGCGAGCGGCCGGGCCTGAGCGCGTTCGTGCTCGAGGACGGTGCCATCTTCCACACCTATTCCGCCTACGCGCGCGGGCTGGACGGTCTCTGGGGCATGTACCAGTGGCTCGACCGTGCGCCGAAGGGGCGCAACGAGGGAGACGGCCTCTGGTGGAAGCGGCGCGACGAGTACGGCAAGAGCTGACTAGCGGATGCCGCCGGGACGTTCCGATCGCCGGAACGGATCTCGCCCCTTGGCCTGGTCGCTCTCGGTGGCGGTGACTGCGGCCTCGAGCGCTCCTCGGGCTGGAGGCGGTCGGGAGAGCGCCTCCCGGACGTCCCCTTCGAAGCGGACCTTTCCGAGCGCAACCTCGCGAAGCGCGACGACCGCTGCCTTGTTGCGCTGCGCATCGACGTGGGGAGTTGCGCCGGCCGCGAGCTGCCGGGCCCGGCGAGTCGCCAGGATGCAAAGGGCAAAGCGATTGTCGACGTGCTCGACGCAATCCTCGACGGTGATGCGGGCCATGCGGACCTCGGTGCGGACGGGTGGGGCGAGACCGTCCTGCGAATCCGAAGGGTCCTCGAGGGCCTCAGGTGCAGGCGCAGACGGGCGGCGCAGAGGTGACGTACCAGGGACGCCGACGAGCAGCAAGCCGCGGGCCAACGCTGTCAGTCGCTTGTGTGAGAGGGCGTGACGTGTCACTTTGTGAGCCTCGGCCGCGCACGAACTCGCCGCGCCCAGATGGCTGGCCATGCCGATGCGCTCGACAGCTCCGCTGATCTATCTCGGTACGATCTGCCGCCGTCACGGCTGCGCGGACCGTCTGGTGGAGACGCACGAGTGCCTGGAGTGCGTGGGGCCCGAGCGCCTCAGACGGATGGAGGAGATCTCCGAGCGTCAGGAGCGAGCGCGGAGGATGCACCGCCTGCTGCACGAGATGAGCGACGGCGGGAAGACCGCGATCGAGCTGGTCCACACGACGGGGCTCGCGATGCCACAGCTCCGGCATCTGCTCGAGGAGCTCGTCTCGTCGGGGCGGGCCACCTTCCGCCAGGAGCGGCTCCGGCAGAACGGTCGGTGGCTGTGGTCGCGGGTTTCATGAACACGCTGTCCATCTCGCTGGTCGGCGACTCGCGGGCCTGCCTGCATGCGCGCCAGCATCACCCGGGTGCTCCCGAACGGATGCTCCCCTGTGCCTGGCCAGGCTGCGAGATGGGGGTGGGCGAGGTGCGGCTCTCGATCTGCCGGCGAGATCGAGCGTTTCCGTTGCTCGTCGAGCGGCGCTCGCTGATGCTCGCCGGCGAAGAGCAGGCGTTCGTCTGGCATCCCTGCCAGCACCAGAGCTAGCCCGGCGCGACTCACCGATCCCGACGCCCGTACCCGAGGCCGGTGATGGTGAGCAGCACGATCCAGATCGCACCGACGCGCGCGAAGAGCTCGATGCCCACGCCGGCCGGCGGTCGGAACGTCAGCCATTGCAGGACGAGCAACCCACCGAGCAGCACGATCAGAAATGCGGCGCCCCAGGCGCGACGTCCGCCCGGCGGCATCCGGGTCAGGGCGTCACGCACCGAGGTGTGGTTCCCGACAGCGAGCAGACCTGCCCGGCAGTGCAGAGGGGCGCGGCCGCGCTCAGATCGCACTGCCCTGCCCGCATGACGCCCGCGGTCCGGTAGCACGGGTCGGTGCAGGCGCTCCCGTCGAGCTCCAGGCAGCTCCCGCAGCTCTGCAGCCCCGAGGAGACGAACCCGCCGGCGGCGGTCCACCGGTACGTGGGGCACTGCATCCGGGCGCCGTAGTCCGCCGGTGCCGTCCGTCCATCCGGCCCCGGAACGTAGGGCGAGTCGGTGGGGACCAGCGGGTGATTGCCCTCCATCAGCACGAGGGTCTGGCTCGGGCTCGTGTCGCAGATGTCGCGGTGGAACGTCGCCGTCCCGTGTGGCGAGCGGTAGGTCCAGGGGTGGCGCACGGCGGTCGCGCCGTCGTCCACCTGGCCCGCTCGCACGTGGACCATGCTGATCGCTCCGCAGCGCGCGTCGGAGACGGTGGCGACGAAGACGGTGCTTCGCTGGCTGGCGATGTAGTCGGCCTCGAAGGCCATCACGTAGCCGGTGTAGACGGAGACCTCGCGGCTGCCGTTCGAGACGCGCACGTCCATCATGCCGTTGGCCGCCGGGTAGGCCTTCACGTAGTAGGCGGGCGACGGCGCGAAGGCGACGGGCTGCACGTACGGCGTGGCGCTCGAGCCCTCGAAGCAGGTGCTCGGAAGCAGGGACTCGGGCGTTGGAGCCGCCGACTCGGACTGGGCGCGGGCGAGGCCGAGCCAGGAGACGGCGAGAAGGGCCGGCGCGGCGAGGACGGCCCAGCGAGCAGTGGTGCGTGACGGGCGCAGGTTCCGGAGGTTCATGGGTTGGCTCAGAAGAGGCAGATGTCGTTGGTGGCGCCGCTGCCGAAGTCGTAGGAGACGTCCGCCGGGAGCGGCAGCTTGACCGAGAGCCAGCCGATGCCACAGCGGAGCGTGTTGGACGTCGTGTCGTAGGCGCAGATGCCGCCGCGGGCGTTCTTCTTCTTGTCCCCGTCCCCGGTGCACGCCCCGACATAGATGTTCCCCAGCGAGAAGAAGATGTAGTTGAGGTTCTTGCTGAAGTTGGTCTTCGTGCCGTCGCACTGCAGCCGGTCGACGAAGTTCTTCTGGTAGCACCAGCCGGTGTTCGCGGTGAGGGTGGCGCAGAAGTTCCAGATCCGCGCCGTGGCGAAGCCGGTTCCCTTGATCTCGAAGTTGATGTGGGTCGTGTTGTCGCGCTTGGGGTTCCCGTTGGGGCAGCAGTTGAAGCAGGAGCCGCGACCGTCCCGGGTATCGGTTCCGAAGCCGGCGCCGAGCTGCGCGATCAGATTGAAGTTGATGTTGAACTTGTTGCTGAAGGGAATGTACTTGCCGATGACCGGGATGGAGTCGCCGGACGGGCCCTTGAAGTTGGCTCCGCCGCCCCCGCCGAATTGCTTGTTGTCGGTGTGCAGCGTGCAGCTCGGCTCGACGCACTGGCCGTTGTCGCCCTCGCATTCACAGAAGGGCGTGCTGCACTGGCCGTCTTCCTTGCTCGATCCGTAGCTTCCCGCGAAGCACCATCCGACGGGGCTCTTCGCGGCCCGGACACAGGCCTGGATGCTTCCGGTGTCGTTGATCTTCTTGTCCGAGAGGCACTTGTCGTAGGTGCGGGTGTCGGTCTCCTGGATCTTCCCGACGATGTTCACGACCTCGAGGTCGAAGATGAAGTTGACCGGGAAGATGTCGCGGGTGTCCGGCGGGATGTTCCACTTGCAGTCGCCGGGGGCGGCGCCCTCGAGGAAGACACCGGCGGCGGCGGAGTCGCAGATTCCGCCGTCGGGGCCGGCGTCGGGACCGCCGTCGCGGGGGCCTCCGTCGGGACCGCCGTCGCGAGGTCCTCCATCGGGACCGCCGTCGGGGCCACCGTCGCGCGGGCCTCCGTCCGGGCCGCCGTCACGCGGCCCCCCGTCGGGGCCTGCATCCCGTCCTCCGTCGGGGCCCGCATCGCGGCCGGCATCTCCGGGGCCGCCGTCGCAGCAGGGGACGTTCAGCGGGTTCTGCGAGCTGGAGCTGGCGTCGGTGCTCGTTCCGCAGGCCAGCGCGGTGGCGACGACGGCGAGGGCGGTGGGAACGGACCAGCGGAGGCGCTGCAGGGCAGGGGACTCTCGGGTGCCGCGTCGCACGTGCTCCCTCCTCGCTGCGGAAGCGCGACGAGATAGACGAGTGCGATCGCAGCGACCAGCGACGGCGCGTGGGTGACTTGCCGGTCACACGGCCCACGGGACCATGTGACACGTCGATCACAGTGTCCCGGAAGGAACGAAGCGAACGACGTCAGGCGAGGCCGACGCGAGTCGCGGTGGTCCGCGTCGACGCGGAAGACCCGGACGGCTTCTCACCGAGGACGACGGATCGAACGACGGCCGGCGCATCGAAGTGAGCCATGTGGGCGGCGCCGGGAACGACGCGCAGCGTGTCCTGTGGGCCGAGCAGCGGGCGCACCCGCTCGATCACCTCGGGCGGGGAGAGGAGGTCGGCATCGCCGAAGACGAGATCCGCGGGGACGGGTGACCAGGGCCAGCGGGAGAGGAGGTCGACCCTGGCGAGCTCCGGGGCCAGGGCGCGCATCGACGCATCCATGTTGGCGAGGACCCGGGGAAGCCGATGGGGCCCGTAGGTGCCAGCGATGCCGATCGCCATGCGAAGGACCTGCGTCCCGTAGCTGGCCCGGGCCTCCAGGCTTCCCAGGTGGCCGAGGAGCGTCGCCCGGAGCTTGAACTGCGCGAGATCGAGGCACGGAGGGGGCTGGAGCCGGTCGGCCTTCGGAGCGAGCGACCTCCAGCGCGGTTCGCGGACTGCCGCCTGGATCCGCTCGTAGGCGTGACGGTCGCTGGCGGCGGTATCGAGATCCGGGGAGACGGCCACCACCCGCTGAACCGATTCCGGCACGCGATGGCGGGCGAGGAGCGCGAGGGTACCGCCGATCGACACCCCCAGGACGGTCACCTTCCGACCGGAGATGCGGGTGATTCGCTCCAGCAGGGCGACGGTCTCGTCGAGATGACCCTTCAGGCTGAGCCCGGCCGGGGGTGCAGCGTGAAGTCCGGTTCCGCTGCGGTCCCAGAGGAAGACGCTGAAGTGCCGCTCGAGGGCCAGCAGCTTCTTGTACCGCCGGCGCTCGCTCAGGTGCGGGAAGCCGGGCCCTGCCTGGATCACGAGGAGCGGCGGCAGGTCCGGCCCGGACGCATCCATCCAGACGTGCTCATTCCAGGGAAGGCGTGGCATCCGGACCTCTTCAGGTGGCGAGGGTCAGCCGGCGGATCCAGCAGCCACGCCTCCCCTGAGCGGAGGACACCACCGCCCTGCTGCGTTGCGAGCCGCGAATCGCAACCCGGACGCAGTACGCTGCTCGAGACAATGCGCATCGTCATCCCGGAGCTGTCGTTCGTGGTCCTGATCGGCCCGTCCGGGAGCGGGAAGTCGACGTTCGCGCGCCGTCACTTCAGGCCGACCGAGATCCTCGGCTCGGACACGTTCCGCGGCCTGGTCTCCGACGACGAGAACGATCAGACCGCGACCGAGGATGCGTTCGAGGCGCTGTACTCCGTTGCCCGCAAGCGGCTCCGCCGGGGGCGACTCACGGTGCTCGACGCGACGAACGTTCAGCCCGAGTCGCGGAAGAAGGCGGTCGCGGTCGCACGCGAATTCGAGCGGCTCCCCATCGCCATCGTCTTCGACCTCCCGGAGCAGGTCTGCAACGAGCGGAACCGGTCACGGCCCGATCGCGACTGGAACCCGTATCTCGCCAGTACGCAGCGCCAGCAGTTCCTCAGGGGAATGAAGGACCTGGAGAAGGAGGGGTTCAGAAAGACCTACCTCCTGAGCTCGGTGGAGGAGGTCGACGCTGCCACGGTGGCCCGCGAGCCACTGTGACCCGGGACGAGGTACTATTCCCGAGGGCAGGGGGAGGGCATGAAACAGGTCGCGTTGGCTGTGCTTGTGTGCGCCGGCGTCGCGCTCGGCCAGACCACTCCGAAGGTCACACGCCTCGGGCCCACGCCTCCGAAGAACCTCCTGTGGGTCGGCAACAGCTTCTTCTTCTACAACAAGGGTCTTTCGACCCACGTCTGGCAGCTGCTGGAGTCCACCGAGCCGGACAACGATTTCGACTCCCGGATGGCGACCATCAGTGGCGCGCCGCTGAGCTTGCATGACCTCGAGGCGTACTTCCGCCTGGACCAGCCTCAGGGCTTCTCGGTCCCCTCCAACCAGCGGCTCGTCCTGTCGAAGCCGCGGCCGTTCGATGCGGTGATTCTCCAGGACTGCAGCCAGTGCCCGATCCATCCGCAGCTCGAGCGCGCGTTCCAGGAGGCGGTCCGGAAGGACAGCGCTCTGGCAAAGAAGCACGGTGCAAGCACGATCCTGTTCATGACCTGGGCCTATGCAGACAAGCCCGAGATGACGTCGGCGCTCGCCGAGGCCTACACGCGTGCAGGAAATGAATCCGGTGCCCTCGTGGTGCCGGTGGGACTGGCGTTCGCGGCGGCGCGGGCGAAGGACTCGACCGTGAGCCTCCATGAGCCCGACAATCGCCATCCGAGCCTCGCCGGCTCGTACCTCGCAGCCTGCGTCGTCCTCGCGTCCGTCTACGGCAAGTCCCCCGTCGGCAACCGGTACACGGCCGGGCTCGATCTCAAGACGGCTGCGTTTCTCCAGTCCGTCGCCGCGGAGACGGTCGCGCGGTACTTCGGTCGCTGAGGCGCAACGCCTGACGGAGACGGTCGCCGGTCCTACTCGACGACGAGGTCGAACGCAGCCGACTGGATCGCTCTCCCATCGGGGAGGGTCGCCTCGACGTTCCACACCAGACGCGAACCGCGCGGCACGGAGGCAAGCGCAGCCTCGGGGACCTCGACCCGCGTCCCGCTCACCCCGACCTTCTGGAACAGCACGCGCAGATCCGACGACGCGAGCGTGACCTGGTACCGGACGGCGGAGGGGTAGGGCGACCACTCGAGCACCAGTCCCGCGCGTGACCGCGGCGTGCTCGGGACCAGCGACCGGATCCCCTCGGGGGCGCCGCCGCGCTCGTGAATCCCCGGATCCGCCGGGCGCGGGCGCGGCAGCACGATCACCGTCGCGGCGATGGCAGCTGCCAGTCCGAGGCCGAGCCCGATCCGGACCCGCCGCAGGGGGATGACCTTCGGCGCCGTGAAGACCGGTGCCATCTGCTCCCCCATCTCGAGCGCGATTCGCAGCGCGGAGCCGCACCGGGCGCACCGCGAGGAGTGGAGGACGATCGGCCTCGCCTGCGCCTCGCCCAGCTCTCCCCGCGTCAGCGCCCACAGCGCGTCCGGCGCCGGACACGGCTCGTCCACGCCCGTCGCCTGCGAGCCCTGGAACGCCGTCCGGAGCCAGTCGCTCTCGTCGCTCATGGCTCCTCGAGCCCCTTCCCCGCGAGACACCGGCGGAGCTGCTCCAGCCCGCGGTAGATCAGGTTCTGGGCTCGCTTCTCGTTGAACTGCAGCGCCCGGGCGACCTCCTCGTTCCGGAAGCCCTGGAGGTGCAGGATCACCGGAAGCTGGCGTGCCTCCGGCAGCCGCTCCAGGCAGCTGCGGATCTCCGCACCGAGCTCCGGCCCGGGCGCCACGGCACGCGGCCCGGCCTGGAGCGTCTCCGCCTGTGCGACCCGTGCGCTCCTGCGCCTGATCTCGTCGATGACCACCGTGAAGGCCACTCTCCACAGGTAAGACGGTTCGAGCCCGGTCAGATTCTCACCGGTCTCCCGCTCGACGATCCGGAGCCACGCGGTGTGCGCCAGGTCCTCGGTCTGGGACCGCAGCTCGGCGGGACAGTGGTGGCGGACTGCCCGGAGGAGGACGGTCCGCACCTCCGCCGCGCGGTCGGGGGAGGCCCGAGATGCCGGAACGCGGGCTGAGCCCATCGGGCCGGAGTTAACCACACCGCCTTTCGACTACCCTGGTGCGGTGCGTTTGCATGCATCGACCCGGGCCGGAGTGGGCCTGCTGCTCATCGCGATGCGGGCCGCGGCGGCGACGCAGCCTCCGGTGACGGCTGACCCCCTCGCGCCCTGCGAGGCGCTGCTGAAGACGCAACCCGGTTCTCCCGACGGCTATCAGTGCCTGCTCGGCCAGATGCGTCAGGAGCGTCCGCGAGTGGGCCCGATCCTGGAGGCGCGCGTCCGGGCACGTCCCGACGATCCGTGGGCGCGATTCTACCGGGCCATCTTTCAGACCTACTCGGGCAACGACGTTCCGGAGAGCGAGTTCGCGCGAGCGGTCGACGGCTTCCGGCGCAGCGGAAGCACGCAGGGGCTGGTCTACGCATTGACCAGCCAGCTCGGGCAGCGTTGCTTCGCCGAGGACCGCTGCGACGCTCAGGCGCTCCGGCTCCTCGAGGAGGCCGAGCGGGTCGCCGAGCGGAGCGACGATCTCCACGCTCGCCGCGTGGCGCAGCTCTGGTGGCTCCGCTGGGCGATCAAGGAGGACGACGTCGCGCGCGCAGAGCGGGCCGAGCAGCGCCTCGACGCGCTCCCGGCCGGGGACCCGGCGTGGATGGCTTCCCTGCTCGCGGGACAGCGGGCGTTCCTGGCCGGTGAGCTGCGCGACTACGAGGGAAAGCTCTCCCGCTACGCCGAGCTCCTGAGAGCCAGCGCCCCGGGCTCGCCACAGCACGCGTCGGCGCTCGGGGGACATGCCTCGGCAGCCGCGAGCCTCGCGCTTCGCGGATCGTTCGATCGGGCGGAGGCCGAACGGGAGCTGCGAGCCGCGCTGTCGGAGCAGGACGGTCACGGCATGCAGGTGTCGTTCGCCGACCCGAGCGTCGGCGCGCTCTCCACCCGGGCGCATCTCGCGCTGCTGCTGGGACCGACGGCCGAGTCGCTCTCTCTGCTCGACGAGGCGATCGCCGGGTACCGTGCACGACAGGGGTGGAGCTATCCCTGGTACGCCTACTGGTTGCGCGCGCGGTACCTCTCGGAGGGGCCGAGCCCGCGGTTCTGGGACGCGCTCGAGGCGGCCGAGGCGGCGGTGCAGCGCGCCTCGCTTCCGAGCACGGCGTGGGAGCGGGCCCGGAGCGTCCTCATGCGGGCCGTCGTCCGCTGGAGGGCAGGCGACGCGGCGGCGGCGCGAGAGGACGCCCTCACTGCGCTCGCCGCGCTCGAGCAGCTCCGGGCGCGTCAGAGGGATGGCCGGGTGCGAATGCGCTACGAGGACACGCTGGCCTTCGCGTACGAGCTGGTGGCCGGGTCGCTGCTCGAGCACTCCACCCGACCGCCGTCCAGCGCCGACATCGCCAGTGCGCTGGAGACCATGGAACGGCTCCGGGCGCGCGGCCTCCTCGAGATCCTGGTCCGGGGGCACCGCGCGCGAGGGGAGCTCGACCGGGCGATCCAAGATGCGCAACGGCGGCTGCTCGATGTGCATCTCGGGGCGGACGAGCGGGTCGCGCTCGTGACCAGGCTACGCGCGGACGAGCGGGGCCTCCGGGAGAGCGCCGGAGAGACCGTGCAGTTGCCCGCGCCGCCGGGGATCGACGAGCTCCAGAAGGCGCTCCGGCCGGAGGAGGCCCTGGTCTCCTTCCAGCAATGGACCGGAGAGGCCGACGTCACGGCGCCAATCGTGGAGTCCACCTCGTGGGCGATCGTCGTCACCGGTGACCGGCGGTGGGCGGTGCGCGTGGCCGGGGCGCGCGACGTGGACGCGGCGGCGAGGCTCTGGCTGTCGTTGCTCGAGCGGCGCGATGGCAGTGACCTCGAGGGGGGCGCGTCGCTGTACCGCGCGCTCCTCGCACCGGTCGTGGAGTCGCTCCCGGCGAGCGTGAGCGCGCTGATCGTCGTGCCCGACGCGGTGATCGACCGCGTTCCCCTGGAGGCGCTGCCGCTCTCGGGCTCCGGCCCATACCTGGGAGAGCGTTACTCCGTGTCGGTCGTCCCGTCGGCAGCGGTCTGGTTGCGCCTGCGGGGGGCACCGCCGAGGAACGGCGGGGCGGCACTGGCGCTGGCCGAGCCGGACCTGTCCGGTGCGGCACGGGAGGAGCTCGCGCGGTTGCAGCGCTCCGGAGATCTCCAGCTCCCCCAGAGTCGGAACGAGGCAAGGCGCGCAGTGTCGGCGCTTCCGGGAACGGGCCAGCTGCTGCTGGGCGCGGAGGCCGCCGAGGACCGTTTCCGCGGCGCGCGGCTGGCGGACTTCTCTCTGATCCACATCGCCTCCCACGCGCTGGTGGATCTGGCTCGGCCGGAGCGCTCGGCGCTGGTCCTCGGCGCGGCAGGTGGAGAGGACGGATTGCTCACGGTCGAGGAGATCTCGGCGCTGCGGCTGGACCGGCCCCTGGTAGTGCTCGGGGCCTGTCGCACGTCCGATGGGGCGCTCCGTCGCGGAGAGGGGACGCTCAGCCTCGCGCGTGCGTTCTTCGAGGCCGGCGCGAGGACGGTCATCGCAAACCTCGGCAGCGTGCGGGACGAGGAATCGGCGGCGCTCTTCGATGGCTTCTACCGGCACATCGGAGAAGGGCAGCCGGCAGGAGCGGCGCTGACCCTGGCGAAGCGCGAGCGCATCCGTGCCGGAGCGCCGGCCGCGAGCTGGGCCAGCTACCAGCTGCTGGGCGACTCGGGAACGACTCCGGGCGCTGCCCGCGGGAGATGGAGCCGCAACTCGATGCTGGCTGCGTCGCTCGTGGGTCTCGCAGGACTCTGTGTCCTGGGTCGACGGCTCTGGCATCAGCGGTCGAGGTGAGGAGCGCGCAGGGGATCGTCCGTTCCATCCTCTGAGCGCGCGAAGCGCTCGCGGAGGTGGGGCGTGGCGCACGACGTCGAGGTGGGCTTGCTGCATCGTCGTTGCGGCGGCAAGGCCGGGGTGCTGCTGCTGGTGACGGCGCTCGGTGTGGGCTGTCACGGCTCGGACGGCGGCGGTGGAGGGAACCCCGACGGAGGGAATCCAGGACCGGGGATCGTCCGGGTGGAGGTGACGCCGGGGTCGATCCTGCTCGGCGCCGCGGGGCAGACGCACGCGCTGACGGCACACGCGTTCAACGCGCAGAACGTGGAGATCCAGACCACGTTCATTTGGACGTCGTCGCATCCGGATCAGGTGACCGTCGACTCGAACGGGAAGCTGACGGGAGTGGCGATCGGTTCGGCGCAGATCACCGCGGCGGCCGGGGGCGTGACCTCGGCGGCGACGACGGTGCTGGTGGCGGAGACGGCGCCGGGCGCGTTGATGGTGACGGATGCGCAGGTGGTCTCGGTGGGGCCGGTGACGTTCACGCCCGCCGACGAGCAAGGGGGCGTCGGAACCCAGTACGAGGTGAGACTCACCGGCGTGTCACCCCCGCCTGCGGTGGGGACGATCCTCCTCGCGTCCGAGGCTGCGCAGGTGGCGGGGAAGGTGGTGTCGACCCGCGACGAGTCGGGCACGCTGGTGGCGACGCTGGAGATCCGACCCCTGTACGAGGTGCTGGGGCGATACAGCATCGACTGGGATCTCGAGGTGGCTCCCTACGGAGGAGCCGATGTCCTTGCGCCACCGGCAGCGAGGAGTGGCACCGAGGCGGAGGCGCGGGCCGAAGTGCCCGGACACCGTTCGCCGGCCGATACGTTGCTGCAGCAGCTCAACACGGTCGACTGTGACGGGACGGTCGACGCGAAGCTGGCCTCGAAGAAGGTGAGCCTCGGCCCGACGAGCAGCTTGCACTGGGTGGTGCAGGAGACGCGGGACGACCCGAACCAGGCGCCGAGCTACGTGAAGCACGAGCTGGTGGGGACGTTCGCGCTGGTGGGGACCGTGGAGATCGGATTCAACCCCTCGATCAGCGTCGACGCGACGTGCAAGCTCACGTTGCCGCCGATCCGGATCGCGGCGTTCGGGGTGGCGTCGGTGCTCGTGATGCCGGCGATCCGGCTGGGGGTGGGGCTGGACCTGCACGCTGCCCTTCAAGTCGCGAGCGCGACCGTGGGGCTCACGGGCACGGTGGGTTTCCAGGCGGAGATCGGCTGGGAGTGCGGGGCGGGGGCGTGCCAGGGGATCTCGACGCTGTCGGAGATCGACGACGTGAAGCCGAAGCTGACGTCCGCAGACACGCACGGGATCCAGGTGGATCTGTCGGCGAGGCTCTACGCGTTCGCGGGGCTGGACCTGGCGATCCTGGGCGGACTCGGAGGGTACTTCGGGATCGCCGAGGCGCAGATCGGGCCGAAGCAGTCGGCGAAGCTCGCGAGCGAGGACGACCAGGCGCAGCTGCCGGGCTCGAGCTCGACCTACGACCTGGCCCTGGAGGGCTCGATCGGGCCGGGACCCGGCCTGAAGGCAGCGATCAAGAAGGTGATCGACGACAGCACGACGAGCGTGGACCTGACCTGGGGGAAGTCCGAGCCGCTGTCGCAGTCGCCGCGCGGAACGATGAGCGTCAACAAGACGGAGGCGGCGGTCGGAGATCCGGTGAAGTTCACGGTGGACATCACGCCACCGAGCACCGCGAGCTATCTCGGCATCGGGTACAACATCGTGTCGATCGAGTTCTACCGGATGAAGCAGGGCGATCCGGAGTTCACGCTGTTCCAGGATCTCGAGATCGTCCCGAGCGCATCGAACCAGACGCACTTCGAGAAGGACTGGACGCCGAAGTCCTCCGACATCGGGAAATACACCTACGCGGCGTTCGTGCACACGGAGGTGCACGACACGGGGCTCTTGCCGCTGCTGGAGATCGGGGACGACACGAGGAAGGACGTGGAGGTGCAGGGGATCTGCGCGCCGTCGATGCTGGCGAATCGCGGGACAGGGTCAGCGAGGGGGCAGCAGCAGGCGAACGGCTGTCAGGTGGACGGGACGGTGCACGCGACGACGGTGATCGATGCGACCGACGGGTCGAGCCACTTCGAGTACACGAAGGACGCGACGGTGACGTTCGATCAGCAGTTCGCGGTGCCGACGGAGGTGCACTTCGTGCCGAGGGGAACCTGCACGATGAGCTGGACGGGACACGCCCAGGTGAGCGGGGGCGTCTGCGAGGAGAGCGGGACCCTCGTCAGCTGCGACATCATCACCGCCGGGACCAGCGAGCTGGACCTGATCATCGACAGCAGCACCGACCCGTCGACGTACACGTACTACGCAGAGATCATCGCGAACGTCACGCTGCACATCAAGGAGGTCTGCCCTTCCGGCACGACCGAATACGACAACTCGAGCACGGAGCAGTTTCTCGAGATCCCGGAGAACGACCCGCAGCAGGTCGCCCCGGACGGGAGCGTCACGGGGACCCGGACGGATGTGTCGCACCCGGCGGGGATCACGAAGACGGACACGTACACCTGGGACCTGAAGCTGGAGGTGGCGCAGCCGCCGCCCCCGGGTCCGTAGGGCCACGAGCGTCGCGCGCCATCGCGGGTGGGTCTCGCGGGACTCTGTCTCCTGGGGAGACGGCGCTGGCTCCGCAGGCGGAGGTGAGAAGAGGGCAGGGGGTCGTCCGTTCCACCCTCGGGAGCGCCTGGAGCGCTCGGGGAGGTGGACCGTGGCGCACGACCTGGAGGTGGGCCTGCTGCGTCGTCGTCGCGGCGGATGGGCCAGCTCGCTGCTGCTGGTGACGGCGCTCGGTGCGGGCTGCAGTGGGTCGGACAGCGCCGGTCGAGGAAACCCCGACGGAGGGAATCCGGGACCGGGAATCGTCCGGGTGGAGGTCACGCCCGGATCGGTCCTGCTCGGCGCCGCGGGGCAGACACACGCCCTGACTGCCCACGCGTTCAACGCGCAGGACGTGGAGGTCCAGACCACGTTCACCTGGACCTCGTCCCACCCGGACCAGGTGACCGTCGACTCGAACGGGAAGCTGACCGGGATGGCGATCGGATCGTCGTCGATCACCGCCGCGGCGGGGGGAGTGACGTCCGCGGCGACGACGGTGCTGGTGGCAGAGACGGCGCCGGGCGCGGTGATGGTGACGGATGCGCAGGTGGTCTCGGTCGGGCCGGTGACGTTCACGCCGCCCGCCGACGAGCAGGGCGGGGTGGGGACGCAGTACGAGGTGCGGCTCACCGGCGTGTCGGCCGCGCCTGTGGTGGGCACGATCCTCCTCGCGTCCGAGGCTGCGCAGGTCGCGGGGAAGGTGGTCTCGACCCGGAACGAGTCGGGCACGCTGGTGGCGACGCTGGAGATCAGGCCGCTGTACGAGGTGCTGGGGCGATACCGGATCGACCTGGACCTCGACGTGGCTCCCTACGGGGGAACCGACGTCCTGGCTCCGCCCGCGGCGAGGACCGAGGCCGGGGCGGAGGCACGCTCCGGGCCGATCGGACATCGTTCGGGGGCAGACTCGGCGCTCAGGCCGTTCACTGCGGTCGACTGCGACGGGTCCGTGGACGCGAAGCTCGCCTCGAAGAAGGTCAGTCTCGGTCCGACGAGCAGCCTGCGCTGGGTGGTGCAGGAGACGCGCGACGACCCGAACCAGGCGCCCAGTCATGTGAAGCACGAGCTCGTCGGAACCTTCGCGCTTGTTGGCACGGTGGAGATCGGCTTCAACCCGTCGATCAGCGTGGACGGGACGTGCAGGTTCACGCTGCCGCCGATCCGGATCGCCGCGTTCGGGGCCCTGTCGGTGTTGGTGATGCCGGCGATCCGGCTGGGGGTGGGCGTGGACCTGCACGCGGCACTGCAGGTGGCCAGCGCCAAGGTGGGGCTCACGGGAACGGTCGGTTTCCAGGCGGAGATCGGATGGGAATGCGGGCCGGGGCCGTGCGTGGGGATCGCGGAACTGACGGAGATCGACGACGTGAAACCGAAGCTGGAGTCCTCGGGCACGCACGGGATCCAGGTGGACCTGTCGGGTCGGCTGTACCCGTTCGTCGGGCTCGACCTGGCGGTGCTCGGTGGTCTCGGCGGGTACTTCGGGGTGGCGGAGGCGCAGCTCGGGCCGAAGCAGTCGGCGAAGCTCGCGAGCGAGGACGACCAGGCGCAGCTCCCGGGCTCGAGCTCGACCTACGATCTGGCGCTGGAGAGCTCGATCGGGCCGGGGCCGGGTCTGAAGGCGGCGATCAAGAAGGTGATCGACGACAGCTCGGTGAG
>Ga0207679_10000855_pt1 | contig 19553 bp, 15 predicted proteins | sample KBSC73metaG_FD_184320 | JGI IMG/M metagenome (GOLD analysis project Ga0207679, IMG submission 184320) | Corn rhizosphere microbial communities from Kellogg Biological Station, Michigan, USA - KBS C7-3 metaG (SPAdes) (version 2) | ecosystem: Host-associated > Plants > Roots > Rhizosphere > Soil ... | reverse complement strand
GTATCGCAGAACCTCACCTGACCGTCCATGATCATCGAATGGAACTCACATAAGGCGCCGACGAACGATCTCTCGCGGCAAGCAGCGATGGAATGGAGTGGATACCCCGTCCCCGGAACTCCCCAAACGGAGTAAAATCGGCATTGCGGCGAGGGAGTAGACCATATGAACCGACATTTCTTCCTGATGATGACACTTGTTTTTGGTTTCGCCTGCGCTTCGCGCATTCAGACGACCGCTCAGGGTAATCCCGATGCTTCGAAATTGAAGAACCCCATCGGATCGACGCCGGAGTCCATTGCCGCAGGCAAGAAGTCATATGCCAGATGCGCGTCTTGCCACGGGATCAACGGTGAAGGCGGGCCCGGAAACGACCTCATTCCCGCCGCGCCGAGTCTGGTCGATGAACAGTGGGACCATGGTTCCAGCGACGGCGAAATTTTCGAGCATCAAGAACGGCGTGCCGCCGGATTTCAATATGGTCCCATTCAAGGATCAGCTGAAAGACGAAGAGATCTGGAATCTCGTAAACTACATCCGGTCCATCGCCAAAAAGAAATAACCGCCCGGGAGAAACTTATCGATCACTTCGCCAGCGGATCCGGTCTCACCTGGAACTTCAACAGTTTGCTTGTCACTCCCTTGCCGCCTTCCATGTGGAAAGGGGCGCGCGTCGATATGCTGGTGTAAATGCCCTTTCCTTTCCAGCCAGTGTTGGGATTATCGACACGCCCGTCCATTCCCTTCGCAAAGAAGCCCATCGGGTATGGCACGCGGAACATCAGGAACTTGCCGTCCACCAGAGCGAGCAATCCTTCGGAGAGATTTCCCGTCGCAATCGGAATGTCTTTACCGACGCCAAGCAGATCGAATCGATCGACGAAATCGTAGTACACCGAATCAGCGCTCGCACTGTCGGCGGCCCCTTTGTAATTTGGGCCGGGTAACGGATACAGCGTCCATCCTTCGGGACAGTGCTGGCCCGTTGCGGCCGGGCCCGACAGAGGTCCCGCACATTTCTTACGATCGAAGCTTGCAAGCTGTCCACTAGAAAGCACGGTCCACACCACGCCCTTGCTGTCCACATCCATGCCACGGGGTGCGAAGCCCTGGGTCGGTGCCTTCGGATTGTTCCATGGCACTTCGTAATATTCCGCGAGTGCGGTTTCCGGCGGATGAGCGCCCGGAATGAAACGCACCAGAGCGCCGGGCATTCCCTGCACCGATCCCCATATGGAACCATCCGGCGCCGGAGAATCTCCGTAGTACTGCACGTTGAGCCGGCGATCCCTGGTGGGATCGGCCGGCTGATTCGGTTCGGTGTACGCGTCGCGCTGTCCGTTGCCGTTGTTATCCAGCACGAACGCGCTCCAGCCTTGCGATGCTTTCTCGTCGTGAGTTTTGTCCCACATTTTCACGTCGAACCAGCCTTCAACACCGGCAGGACCGAAGGAGGACCACAGCACATCGTTATCGTCGAAGTTCACATGGCCCCAGCTGAAGCACGTGTCGATGGCAGTGAGCTTCTTTGTTTTCGGGTCGTACATCAGCAGGCCGCGTCCCGTCTGGTTCACGGGCAAAAGCTTGGCGGAGGCATGATCCGAACCCGCACGGCACCAGGATGGAGTCTCCCCTTTGCGAATTCGCGCCGCTGCCCATACACGACCTTGCTTGTCCATCGCGAAACTGTGGACCGTCGTCTTGCTATTCCAAATCACTTCGTCGCCCCAATAGGGCGATGGCGCGGCCGGAGGCTGGTCGGAGGAACTCGGAGTATCGGCATCGCGGGGCATAAGTTTGATCTGGCTTGCCGTATTCGTTTTCGGATCGATCACCGGAAAGTAGTCGGCGCTCTCTTCCAGTGCGCCATAAATCGGCCCGTTGGCGTTAACGGTGGGATTTCGTTTATCGCTGGAGATCTCATCGTGGAGATATGCTTTGGGGTCCGCCCAGTCCCAGAGTGTGACCACCACATTTCGCTCCTTCCCCTGAGGCCGCGATGGCGTGGCTTCGGGCAATTCCCCTTTCGCGATTCGATCCGACCAGTCCGCGTACATCGAGAGAGCCCGCTGCCTGCCAACCTGCGTGAAGCGCGCGCTCATCCCTCCACCGGCCTGGCCGGACTGAATACGACGATCCCACGCCATTTTCGAATCGGAGAACTGGCTGAGAATAGCGGTGGGAATTGTTCGCGTGGCAGCCCCTCCCATCTGATGGCAGCCGGTGCACCCGTCCGTATTGACGACCTGTCGAATCCACTCGCCCTGGGTTCGAATGTTTGCGGAAATCCCGTTCCCTCTATCCCCGGTGCCGGGGAAGTCGGATTTCGGAGGAATCTGCAACATCGAGAACCAGTACTGAGCCGGGTAATACTGCGCGGCGGATTTTCGATCGGGAGCGGGGACAGCTTTCAGGTTGACGATTTTCCCAGGCCTGGTTTTCGTTTTGGGAGAGTCGATCAACCCATAACCGCGAACCCATACATCGTAGTCCGCCGTGGGCAGGTCGGGAACGAGATAACGTCCGCGATCGTCGGTAGCGACGATGCGGATCAGATGTGCGGGCGTGTCGTGCGTCTCCGCAATCACCCAGACACCGGCTTCCGGTCCCTGGGCGCCCGTAACCACGCCGCCAATATCGTCGTTGTCGACAGTGGGAGGTGGAGTTGCCTGCGCGGATATGCGAGGCATCTTCGCAAAAAAGAAACTGAGGCCGAACCCCAGCAGCAATGCACACAATCCCGTAGCTTTCATGCCTGCCTCCTTGTTGGAAACGAAGATTGGCCTCTTATAACACGGATGGATCTCGCAGGAATTATGGTTTTGCGCGTTCACGGAATCCCTCAAATCCAGACCTGGCAAACGGAGGTCGAGGATTCCGGACCGGTTTACCTCTTGTCCAAAGGCTTGGGTATTCCCGTGCTCTTGAACTACAGCGCAATTCAATCGATTTGACGCAAAGCCAAAAGGAGAATATCCGGGGCTAGTTGTGGCAGGCGTTTTCCACAACGTGGCAATGGATCGATTCCGGTATTCAGAAAGAAGGATTTCGTGGCTGCATATGCCGCTGTTCTCGGACGCTCTGGTTGAATGAATCACGAAACGGTATCCGGACAAATTCGCAAAGTAATTCTGTAAGACGGTAAAGTGATTTTGTAACAGGATGGAGGCGCAAGCGGACCCACGCCTCCATTGGCACCAACCTATGGAAGATGAGGCAAAGGAACTGTTTGACCTTGCGGAAACGCTCTGCAGCCGCGTTCACACTCACCGAGACGCATTCCAGAAATTGATCGCCGATATGCGACGGAAGTTTGCCGTCACCGAGCTCCCTGTCGAATTGGAACGACTCGCAGAAACATTCTGTCGATCGCTGAGACATCTGTGGATAGAGGCGACCGCATCTACCACGAGCCTGGATTATCGCTCGCCACCGACGGCACACAAAACAAGGACGGCCACGGGGCGGAATATCGAATTCGGATACGAACGGGATCTTCAACCCGCCTATCTGGAGGAACGCTGCGGCCGCTTCTTTGATCCGCCTCCCGCCGGCTGGGCCAGCGACCATGTACTGCTTTCCAGTGGTCAATCCGCAATGGCAGCAGTGCTGCATGCTCTGGAAGGCGGAGCGTGGTGCGGCGTCGATCGCAAGCTGACTTTTATCCATTTAGGATCCTATTTTGAGACGGCGGAGATATTCTCGCTCTTCAGTTCTTTATTGAAACCCATTGCACGCGGACGAGAAGCCGTAAAGACAATCGACACGCTGGATGCCGATGTTTTCATTATCGAGCCGGTGTTTTGCGATGGTGAATTCGGTTGCGTCAACTTCGATCAACTGCTCGAACAACATCTACGAGTTCCCCGTCCGCGTGTCTACGTTTTCGACACAACCCTTACCGGTTCCAGCTACTCCATTGAAAAAGAGCTTGTCCGGATGAAACACCTGAAAACTCCTGTCATTTTCCGATTGATATCCGGGCTGAAGCTGCTTCAAGGCGGGATGGAACTTTCCAGCGTCGGCGTGCTCACGGCGTTCACGCCAGAAGATGCCACGACTCCAGCCAGGAAACTGGGAGACACGGTCCGAAAGATCCGGACGCTTCTCGGATTGGGACTAACCTTCGCCGACGTTGCCATACTCGAGGCCCCATGGTTTCTGGATCGCGAATATACCGAAACTTATCAACACGGGATCTTTGACAATAACGCTCGATTAGCGAGCGCGGTGGAAGCCGATAACTGCATATTTCGCGGAACATTTCACCCTTCGATCATCCCGGACTGCCCGCCTCCCCGCACGGCACCGTACTGTGTTTTTCGTCTTCAAAATGACAATTGCGAAGGACTGGTCCGGCTGGAAAAACTACTTCAGCGTGAAACGCGCAATCGCGGCATTCTTTTGGACTCCGGCGGAAGCTTTGGATTTCGCGGCCATCGTTTCGAAATTGTGCGTCCTGAAGATGGCCCAGAACCGTTTCTCCGGGTGGCCTTGGGACGCCGGCCGGGTTGGTCCTGCGACCAGATCACGTTGTTGATGAGTGAGGTGGGATCGGGCCGTCTGGCGCTTGACTGAAAATTGAGGTTCGCTTATTCCGCGCGACATCATGCGCAACCGCTCCCACTAATTCCACCATCACCCGCGTGGACAATGCAAAAAAGTGATAGTCTTTCCGCCCTGATCCATTTTTGAGTTTATGCTTCGTCCACTTGCAAAAACGGCTCACGTGCTGGTTGTCGATGACTCGCCAACCATGCGCCGAATGATCGTGACGGCACTCCGTGGACTCGGGAGCGTAAAGTTCAGCGAAGCTGGAAGCGGCCTGGAAGCGTTGGAGCTCATGACTCTCACACCCATCGATCTGATGATTTTGGACCTGAATATGCCCGAGATGCACGGCATTGAAGTGCTTCAATTTGTAAGAGCACATCGCACCTATAGCCGTCTTCCGGTCGTCGTTCTTACCACAAGGGGGGACGAAACCAGTCGTTCGGAAGCCGCTGCATCGGGAGCAACGGATTACATGACCAAGCCCTTCCAGGCCCGTGAGTTGTTCGAACTTGTTCGGAATCTGCTTCCACCGAGTAAGGAATCATGACGACTCCGGATTCGGAAGCCCCCGACAATTTCGGTGAGCAGTTCCTGGACGATTACTTCGCGGAATGCGATGAGCATATAGCGGCTGTGCGACGGCATTTGCTTGCCCTGGACCAACAGGTTGGTGAAGGCAGAATTGATAGCGCGCTGCTGGACGAGTTATTCAGAAGCTTTCATACCATCAAGGGCATCTCGGGAATGGTGGGTTTCCGTGAAGAAGAGCAGCTGGCGCATCGCATCGAAGACACACTTCGGGCTGTACGCCAGGGAGATGTGTCCCTCAATGTGGATCGCATCGACGGTTTGATCGAAAGCGTCGCATTGCTGGACCGTCGGCTTGCGGCTCGCCGGTCCACGGCACCGCTGCCGGTACTTCCAGACGAAGATGCCGCGGCGATTCAGCCGCCGGATGCAGCAGCAGGCACTGCAGGATCAGGTCCTCTTCTCACTTTCAGTATTGAGTTCACACCCACTCCGGCTCTGGCCGAACGAGGAATCAACATCAACAGCCTTCGCGCGCGAATGCAGGAAATCGGTGAAATCCTTAAATCCACACCTACGGTTAAAGGACAGGGAGAAATCTCCTTTCAGTTCCAGGTTCGAACGCATGTGGATCTCATGGCTCGCCCGGAGTGGAATTCGGAGGGAGTCCAGACGAAAGCAGAAGCGCATGTTCCGGATATTCATCGGCCGGCTCCAAAGGTCGCTTCTTCAAATGTCGTGCGGGTCGATCTTGTGCGTCTCGATGAACTCATTCGGATAGTCGGTGAAATGGTGACCAGCCGTGCGCGTATGGAAGATCAGGTAAAGCAGGCCAGGAAAAATCTTCCTTCCCCGGAATGGCGCGCGATGTTCGAGTCGGCTCAAACGATGGCGCGCCAGCTGCGCGACCTTCGGGACGGTGTCATGCGTGTACGCATGGTGCAGATCGGCGAAATCTTTGATCGCATGCAGTTCGTCGTCCGCGATATGGCACGAGAGAGCGGGAAGCGCGTCATCGTCAACGTTATCGGTCAGGAAACCGAAATCGACAAATTTCTGATCGAGAGATTGATGGATCCGCTTCTTCACCTGGTGCGGAATGCGGTGAGTCATGGGTTGGAGCGTCCCGATGAACGCAGATCCGCCGGAAAGCCGCCAGAAGGGCGTCTTACATTGCGGGCAACAACTATCGGCGAAAAAGTCAGCATCGAGATCGCCGACGATGGCCGCGGTATTGACGTGGAACGCGTGGCCGAACGGGCGCGCGCCACGGGTCTCCTGGCACCGGGAGTTCCATTGGATGATGCCCGACTTCTGGAATTAATCTGCTATCCCGGTTTTTCAACACGAGTTGAAGCTGATCGGGAAAGTGGTCGAGGCGTGGGGATGGACGTTGTCAAGAGTACGGTCGAAGCGTTGACGGGTACACTATCCTTTTCGACTCAAACGGACCAGGGTAGCCGATTCTGTATCGAAGTGCCGCTGACCCTGGCAATGGCGGATGCGCTGATCGTGACAGTCTGTGGACAAACATATGCAGTTCCTCAATTGACGGTTCGGGAAGTATTCGAAGTGGAACCTTCAGCGGTTCGAGCGCTTGAACGCAATGAGATGATTGCTCATCGTGGTAGTGCCTTGCCGTTGTTCCGTCTGTCGGAATTCTTCAAACTTACAGAACCGCACCACTCTCGTGACCGTCGGTTCCATGTGTTCGTAACAGGAACAGGAAATAACGCGCTGGGAATTGCGGTGGATCGTATTGTGGGTCATCAGGAAATCGTCGTGCGAACTATCGGCGACTCCCTGGTTCAGGTGCCCGGTATCGCGGGCGCTACGGATCTTGGAGATGAGAAAGTTGTATTGATATTGGATGTTCCCGCGCTCCGGCGATCCGCCCTGCAGGAGCGCATGATGCGTACGGGAAATTAGGAATGCCTCAAGCAACGGGGACCGAATCATTTATCCTCTTCGAAATCGCAGGCACGACGTATGCCGTCAGGAGCAGTGTTGTCCAGCAGGTACAGATGATTGAACACGTCACTCCTGTACCCAATGCCATTCCTGTCGTTGAAGGCGTGGTGCATGCCAGGGGACGCGTCATCCCGGCACTGAACCTGCGGGTCCGTTTCGGATTTCCAAAGGTTCCATTCGATCTGCGATCGAGGCTGGTCGTCATTAATTCTGGTGGGCGCCTGGTTGGCCTGGTTGTGGATACTGCCCGGGAGTTCGTCTTCATACCGGATACGTCGATTGAAGTTCCTCCCGACGGATTAAGCAAATTAAGTGGAAAATATCTGGATGGAATCGCAACGATCAAGGAACGTTTGATTTTGATTTTGAACATTGAACAGGTGATCGATGTCAGCGGTCTCGAAGACATGGCCGCGGAACTCCCCTCTTAATGGAGTGAAGAATGAAAGCAACAGACCCCCAAACTACAAATACCAATCTTTTTGCGGAAATTGAGTTGACGCGGAATCAGGGTGTTCAGGTCGGCGAGGCCGCTGAAACCATTGCTCGAATCGCACAGGAAGTCGCGGAGGGATCGGAATCCCAGACGCGCCTGCTGGAAGCGGCGGCAAGTCTCTCCAATGAAATGACCGCATCCATGTCCGAAAGCACGCGGCAGCTGGACTCCATTGCGGCATTTGTGGAAGAAATCGTTTCGTCCGTGAATGAAAGCTCCGCCTCCATCGAAGAGGTGAATGGGAACACGGCCACACTGGCATCCGATCTTGCGGAAATTGTCACCGCCGTTGAAGAGAATGCCCGCTCGATCGGTTCCGTGACCGCGACAACCCATGGGATGGCAACTTCCGCTGAAGAAGTCAACGGAGCAATGACGGAAATTGCCGCATCGATTAAGAACGTCAGCCAGGAAACGTCATCGTTGACCGATTCCGTCAATGAGACGGCCGCGAGTATGGAAGAAGTGGTCCGGGCGACCGAAAGTCTTGCCGGTAATGCCGATGATTTGAATGTTTCCGCCGAGCAGGCATCGTCTTCAATTAACGAGATGGCCGCCTCGATCGAAGAAGTATCCGTCATAACGGAAAGTCTGAATTCGAATGTCGAGACGGTTTCCAGCTCTATCGAAGAAATTTCGCGTTCGATCCAAAGCGTGGCGCAGAACGCAGAAAACATTTCCGGGGCCGCCACGTCTGCTGTCTCCGCTGCAAGTCAAATGGACCGGTCTTTACGGTCCGTTGCAGGCATTTCAAAGCGAGCGGAAGATGTGACGAAGCGTCTGACCCGGGAGGCGGAAGAAGGCGGGAGTGCGGCCCAGAAGTCGATACAGTCTCTGTCTCGGGTGCGCACCGCAATGGAACTCTCCGCCGGCGTCATCCGTGAAATGGGCAAACGCTCGGACGAAATTGGAGGCATCGTCAACACCATAAACGTCATTTCGGAACGCACAAACATGCTTTCCCTGAACGCATCCATTGAAGCGGCGCGTGCCGGCGACGCCGGTCGTGGATTTGCCGTGGTGGCCGAAGAGATACGGAATCTGGCCGATCGCGCCGCTCAGGCCACGTCAGACATTGCCGCGATTATCCGTTCTCTTCAGGAAGTGGCGAGGGAGGCTATATCGGCGTCCAGTGAGGGTTTGCGTGTTGCCGACGAAGGAGGCCAAATTGCTGAGGAAGGTTCTCGTGCATTGCAGCGCATTCTTTCCGGCGTCCACGAGACCGCAGATTTCATGTCACAGGTGGCCCGATCCACGGATGAAAATCTCGTTGCTTCGCAGAGCGTGGTGGGTGCGATCGACACGGTGGCAGCACAGAGTAAACAGGTGGCTTACGCCACAGTCGAGCAGGCGAAAACGGCGCAAAGTATCGTCAAGGGGGCGGGTCAGATGAGCAAGACGGCCCGCGAGGTCAGCCAGGCCATGTATGAACAGGGAACGGCGGCTCGGGAGATCGTAAAGGCAGCTCAGAACACGACTGCGATTGCCACTCAGGTTCGACGATCGTCGAAAGAGCAGGCTGTCGCCGCAAAACAGGTCGCCCAGGCGGTGGAGTCCATGCGACGGGTTGCGATCAATACGTCGCGTGCGCTCGACGAACAGGCCAGGGCCAGCGAACAAGTGTCGAGCGAATCCACGAGCCTGGCCCGGCAAATTGCGAGCGTGAGCAAGGCAATGTCCGAACAGTCTGTATCCATTTCTCAGGTTGCGGCGACCACAAAGAAGATGGGGCGTCTGTCCGAACAGATCGCCCGGGGAATGTCAGAGCAGTCTCGCGCATCCCGCGATACGACCACGTCCATTGACAGCATTTCAAAAGATGTCCGAACGATCTCGCGATCAAACAGGGAACATCTGGATTATTCCGGCCAGGTCTTGAAGGCGATAACGGACATCCGCAACGTGACCATGCAGAATGCCGTCAATGCTCAGTCCCTGACCAGCGGGGCTCAGGGATTGACTGAACGTGCCCGCAGCCTGGCAGAATTGATGTTCAGCGTCGAAACCGTACAACAGTCCGGAAATCAGTCAAATGGGAATGCCATCAAGGGTTCCCGGAAGAGGGTCAGGAAAGCAGGCAATTCGGAAGAAGCATGATGTGGCGACTGCCACATAAAGACGGCAAACGCCTGGACTGCCCTCCCGCGTTCAGGAGGACGGTCGGATCGCGAACGCATGCGTGGCGACACTGTTGCAAGTCAGGACGGAATCCAAATTCTTAGTTGTCTATGATCTCTAAATTTGTCGGAGTATTTACAACCGACCGTGACCTGGTCATTCAAATATGGGATGCCACCCTCACGCGATTGACGGGCATCCACTCCAATCATGCCTGCGGGCGATCGCTTTTGAAGGTTATTCCCGACCTGGAGTCTCGTGGATTGACTCGATACTTTCGTCACGTGCTGGAAGACGGTGTTGTCGAAGTGCTCGCTCCGGCGTTTCATCGCTATCTGATACCCTGCGCACCACAGACGCCGTCCCCGAGATTTGACAAAATGCGTCAGCGGGTAATCATCGCGCCACTTCGACAGGACTCCGACGTTGGAGGTCTCATCGTAACCCTCGAGGATGTGACAGAGCGGCTTGATCGGGAGCACGAAATTGCGGGCAGACTGGAACAGCAGTCCTCCGAGATCCCGGACCTGATGGGAGCACTCGACGATAAGAATTGGCGCGTTCGACTTGAAGCCGTCCGCGAAATGTCGCGACTTGCGGCTCCAGACGCGATCGAGGCTCTCCTGCGGTCGGTTCGCGATAATCATCGCAATTTCGGGCTGTTAAACAGTGCCTTGAATGTGTTGCGTCTCACCGATGTTGATACCCATTCCACCCTCATCGAATTTTTGAAAGGACCGGACCAGGACTTGCGGATTCAGGCTGCTCTTAGCCTCGGTGAACAAAGGGATGTGCGCGCCATTCCGGCATTGTTGGAAGCAACACGTGACGAGAACGTTAACGTGGTCTATCACGCCATTGAGGCCTTGGGCAAATTGCGGGCAGTGGCTGCAGTGGATCGGCTAATCGAGTTGGCGGAGTCGAAGGATTTTTTCCTCGCGTTTCCGGCAATCGAAGCGCTGGGGGAGATTGGGCACTCCGGCGTGTCCTTCCGAATCATCCCTCTCCTGCAGGATGAAATGCTGCGCGAAGCCGCCGCTCGAGCGCTCTCCAGGATCGGGGACGAATTTGCAGTGGAAGCTCTGATTGCGATACTGAACAGCCGGGATGCGCCTACAGAGATTTTTGCGCGCTCGCTCATGGATTTGCATGATCGCTATGAAGCGAAGTATCAGGAAGGTTCCTATATCGTCGGCATTTACAGAAGTTCCATAAACGCGACAGGGGCTCAGAATCTGATCGATGCCCTGGAAACTGCTGAACCGGAAAATCTGCGCCCCCTGGTATGGCTGCTCGGCCGACTGGACAGTCCTGCGGCGAGCCGAGCACTGACGTGGCGTCTGGGAAGTGCAGAATTGCGAAACGAGATCCTGGATGCATTGGTTCGTCATGGCTCAACAGTAACGGAACTGCTGGTTGAGCAACTGAACGCGGAGGATCCGGAAACGCGGGCAGCCGCCGTGACTGCACTGGGCCGCATCCGGGACAAACGGGCAATACCGGAGTTGACCCGATTGCTTGGGTCAGATCCGGAGTTGACGATCCCGATCGTTGCCGCATTGACGTCCATTCGAGATCCCGCCGCCGCGAATTCCTTATTTTCGCTGCTGGAAACACCGGATGCGGCCGTTCGCCGCGCCGCGGTCAGTGCGCTGAATGCACTGGGCGTGCCTGAAATGGTGAAACGGGTGATTCCGCTTCTCGGCGATTCCAATCCGGGAATCCGGGAAGCCGCGGTTTGCATTGCCGGATATTTCGGTTATCCCGAGTGCATTGACACTGTCTTTTCACTCTGCCACGATCCGGATGCAAATGTCCGGCGCGCTGCAATTGAACAAATTGCATATCTCGAAGACAAGCGCGCTGCAGCAGTTCTTTCAGATGCGCTGAGCAGGGATGTGCCTGCTGTCCGAGCCGCGGCGGCGGCAGCAATGTCTCATGTGGACGCTTCCCTGGTCCGCCCGCGCCTGATCGCCGCTCTCATGGATGAAGACCCGTGGGTTCGTTATTTCACGGCGCGTTCCCTCGCCAGACACCGAATTCAGGAATCTGCCTCCGAGCTGTACCGGCTGGCTCAATTCGACCAATTTCAGCAAGTCCGAATTGCAGCGTTTGAAGCGTTGTGCCGGATCGATAGAGCGCTCGCCGCGTTAATTGCCACCTTGTTCCGGGCATCCGGAGATCCCGACCTCCAGGATGCGGCTGCGAAAGCGCCACTGCATGGCAAAGCTTCATGAGATTCCATTCGGAAATCCTCGGGCTGCCGAAGGGAACGGAAACATTACTGGCGGAACTTGTACACAGTCGAACCGGAATCTATTTTGATTCTTCGAAAGTAGATCTGCTGATGGACAAATTGTCGCCGCTGGTCGTCCGGCGAGGTTTCACTTCGTTTCTCGATTATTACTACCTTCTGAAATATGACAACACTGCACCGGCCGAGTGGCTGAACGTCATGAATGCGATTTCCGTGGGAGAGACTTATTTCTGGCGGGAATTCGATCAGATCCGGGCACTGACCCAATCGATTGTGCCCCACTGGATGGCTGCACATCCCGGCCGGACGCTCCGGATCTGGAGCGCCGCCTGCGCGACAGGCGAAGAACCCCTGACGATTGCGCTTGCGCTTCACGAGGCAGGTTGGTTTGATCGCGCCTCCATCGAGATCCGAGGCAGTGACGGGAGCTCGATTGCGATCGATAAGGCGAAGGAAGGCGTTTATCGAGAACGATCATTTCGAATTCTGTCTCCCGAGAGGCGCGCCCGATATTTTAGATCCGACGGACCAAAGACGTGGCGGATACTTCCGGAATTGCATTCCAAAGTACATTTTTCTGTCGCAAATTTGATGATAGAAGAGGAAATCGCTCCCCTTGCTACTGCCGATATCATCTTTTGCAGAAATGTTTTTATCTATTTTTCGCAGTCTTCAATTGCAACGACAGTAGGGTTGTTCGCGCGTTACATGCCCGAAGAGGCGTACTTGTTCGTTGGCACTGCAGAGTCTCTACTCAGAGTAACGACGGATTTTGTGCTTAAGGATATTGATGATGCTTTCATTTACGAAAAGGAGCCCCGTGTCCGTTAACGATGCATTTTCTATATTGCGACCGGAGGGTGTGGCGTGATCGATCGATTACTTCGCGTGCTGGTTGTGGACGACTCCGCCTATGTCCGCAAGGTTTTGAAGGAAATGCTTTCCCGCAGTCCGTTAATAGAAGTCGTTGGCGCCGCGCGCGATGGCAAGGAAGGTCTGGAAATGGCAGAACGTCTCGCTCCGGACGTGGTGACGTGCGACCTGATGATGCCGGAACTGGACGGCGTTGGATTTGTCCGGGAGCAGATGCGGCGCAAGCCGCTGCCGATCATTATCATGAGCATCGCCGATGAAAACGCGGACGCTGCCCTGACAGCGCTGGATTCCGGCGCCGTTGACTTCATTCAGAAACCAACGGCTCTTGCGACCGAAAAGATGTTTGAGGTTTCTAAGGAGCTCATTGACAAGGTGAAGGCGGCCGGAACCATCTCCCTTGATCGGATTCATGGCGATCCTCAGGCGCCTGGTTCCGCGGTCTCCGGTTCTACCAGTTCGAACATTTCGACGGATCAACCCGGAATTATCAAGGGTAGTCATAAGGTGGATCTTGTCGTCATTGGCATTTCCACGGGTGGGCCGCAGGGACTGAAACAACTGATTCCTCTTTTGCCCGCGGATTTCCCGGTACCTGTCGTCCTTGTGATTCACATGCCCGTGGGCTACACGCAAATGTATGCCCAGCGGCTTGATGAAATTTCGCCTCTCCAGGTTCGTGAAGCCGTTGAGGGAGACGTCGTGCAAGCAGGTCTCGTACTCGTGGCACCGGCCGGCAAGCACTTGACGTTCCGGCGGTTGCAGAGCGGTTCCGTTGTGACTCACCTGGATTTGCGTCCCGCAGAGTCTTTGCATCGTCCTTCTGTCGATGTAATGTTTCAATCGGCTGCCGAGATTTTTCGGGATAGAGTGTTGGGGGTGGTCATGACCGGTATGGGATCGGACGGGAAGCAGGGAGCCGCATGGATCAAATCTCAGGGTGGCCTTATTTTTACAGAGAGCGAAGAGTCCTGCGTGGTATATGGTATGCCCGCCAGCGTTGTTGAAGCCGGGCTTAGTGACCGAAGCCTGCCGTTGGGAAAGCTGGCACAAGGCATTCGAGAGGTGGTCTGACTTGTCTCCAAAAATTATGATCGTGGACGATTCGGCGTTGTCACGCCGGACCATGCGCCGCGTGCTGGAAACGGCCGGTTATGATGTTGTGGAAGCGGCCGACGGTATAGCTGCACTTGAAATGTACTTTATCGAGCAGCCTGAAGCCGTGTTGCTCGATCTGGTGATGAAAGGAATGTATGGTCTGGACGTGCTGGCTAAGCTTCGCGAAATGGATTCCAACGTGCGGGTCATTATCGTGAGTGCGGACATTCAAAGCTCTACGCGTACGATGGCAGAGCAGGGCGGGGCTCACGCCCTGATCAATAAACCTCTCATTGCGTCGGAAATCATTGATGTCCTGAAAACCGCTCTTGTGAGAGAGGAACCCCTAAATGGTTCTCACTGAACAACAGAACGACTCCATTTCGGAACTGATCAACATTGCTTTTGCCCGGACGGGGTCTGCGCTTTCCGATCTGACAGGTCAGCGGGTATTGCTTAGGCCGCCCAATGTTTCCATGCATAAAACGGCGGAATTGGCGCCGGCCCTGACGCAGTTCGTTCCGGGAGAAGTGGCATCGATTCATCAGGTTTTTGCCGGCCCTGTTGGGGGTGATGCGTTGCTGTTGCTGAACTATGTCGGTGCTATGGAATTGACCAATCTTCTGGTTGAGGAACATACCCATACCGGGTATTTGGACGAATCCGCACGGGAAGTTCTCACGGAAGTCGGAAATATTCTGCTCAATGCCTGCCTCGGAATGTTCGGCAATCTGCTGCACGTTCATGTGTCGTTCTCAGTGCCTCGCTTGCATCTGGAATCCCTGGATCACCTCATCAGCGAGCTGATAACCGATGAGCACCGCTATGCCCTTGTCGTGGCAACGGCGTTTGAAATTCGGGATAGCCAGGTGAGCGGATTTCTCGTGATGGCCTTAAGCGTAGCTTCCCTGGATCGTTTGCTTCACGAAGTGGATGAGTGGGAGGGGCGCCAAATCTAGGCCGATTCGACGATGACGCGGATGGAAGGTATCAACGAATCACTTCTGAATGCTGCGGTTCAGGACTGGATGCAACATCTTGCCCCGCAGGGCATCTTCCTGACCGATAGATTCTTCAATATCGTCGCCTGGAATGGCTGGCTGGAAGAACGCAGCGGGCGGCGCGCAAAAGATGTCCTGGGGAAGAATCTGTTCGAGCTCTATCCCGATTTGATCGAAAGAGGATTGGATGCCAATTACCGGGAGGCGATCGAAGGGCAGGTCCGAATTTTGTCCCAGCGCCTTCACGGGTATCTCCTGCCAATGCCCTCGCCGGAGTTCAAGGAGTATGCCGAAATGCAGCAGAGCGTGCGCATTTCTCCTCTTTCTCGCACGGGCCAGGTAACGGGAACGCTCACCATCATCGATGACGTGACCGAGCGAGTACTTCGGGAAAGCCAGCTGCAACTGCAGCTGGAAGTTCGATCCAGGCTGCTGACCAGCGAAAAGGCGGCGCGTCGTGAGGCGGAAGAAGCCAATCGCCTTAAAGACGAATTCCTGGCTACGGTTTCGCACGAATTGCGAACTCCGTTGACCGCAATCGTCGGTTGGACCACGCTGCTGCGAACCGGCGAGCTGGACAGGGAAAAAACCAATCGAGCCATTGAAACGATTTATCGGAACGCGCATTCGCAGGTGCAACTCATTTCAGACCTGCTCGATATTGCCCGTGTCATCTCAAATAAGCTGAGTCTCACGATTTCCACCGTCAACGTGGCTCTTGCGATAGAGGCCGCCCTGGACGCAGTCCGTCCCGAGGCGGATTCCAAGAAGATTCAGCTTAAGTCGCAGTATGAGGCTGGATTTCCGTTGATAACCGGGGACGCAGAGCGCCTGCAGCAGATCATCTGGAATCTCTTGAGCAATGCCATCAAGTTCACTCCTAAAGGTGGAACTGTTCAGGTGGAGCTGAAGCAGGTGGAATCCTTTGCTGAAATCACAGTCACAGATTCGGGCATTGGCATTGAATCCGAATTTCTCCCATTTGTTTTTGATCGATTTCGGCAGGCGAACTCCGCCACAACGCGCAGTCATAAGGGCCTTGGGCTTGGACTTTCGATTGTGCGCGAGCTGACGGAACTTCATGATGGAACTGTAAGCGTCCTGAGCGACGGCAAAGGGAAAGGGGCCACGTTCGCTATCCGGATCCCGATCCATAGACCTCCGGAAGCCCCAGGAAGCAGCACGGCTGCGAATTCCAACGTTGTTTTGGAAAATCTTTCCCGCGTCGTTTCTCCGGAATTTCTTAGAGGTCTGAAGGTCCTGGTCGTCGACGATGAACAGGATACGCGGGAATTCGTTCGCACGGTTTTGGAGAAGTCCGGAGCCAGCGTCATGACCTCCTATTCCGTCCCGCACGCGTTGGACATTTTCGAAAGGCATCGCCCCGATTGCGTGATCAGTGACATCGGTATGCCTGACGAAGACGGCTACTCGTTCATTCAAAGGATTCGCGCATTGCCGCGACACATGGGCGGTGAAACGCCTGTTGCCGCTCTTACTGCATACGCCCGCGATGAGGACCGCCTTCGTATTCTCCGCTCCGGATTTCAGGCATACATTCTCAAGCCAGTGGAGCCCGGCGACCTGGTTGTTGCCGTCGCCGGTTTGGTCCGGAAAGGTTAGAGACCCGCCGTCATTCTTACGAACTTCCGCGGAAATGGTGGAAGTTCAGTGCCATCGACCCAATCAATAGTGGTACCGAGGGAGTGGCGTAATCACCTGGATAATGACAAAAGTTCCGTACCCCCGTCGAATTGGACGTTGCGGAACGATTCGATTTCAGGTCATGGACGTGCATCCATATCATCGATCCGATTTGCGGACGTTCCATTCAGAAAGGTCCAGAGAGTCGGTTCAAATTTGCCTGGAAGGAAGATTGCCATGATTACAGTGGACGTCTTTTACAACTTGGAAATTCCGGAGATTGGTTTCATTTGCCCCTTTTGCAAGACATTGCAGTGCAGGATCGGCGGCCGAATGATCGATACCCAGATGTATCCAAATCCGAAGGAAGTAGTAGCAGAACATCTAAAGGGGAGAGACCGCTGCATAAAGTTCAATCCGGATCTGGATTCGGCTGAAGAACTTCAGATCTCTGCCGTGAATGTAACTCTTTGAGTTCCGCTGCAGGGAACAAGCATGTCTGTCATGCGTAGGACAAGTCATCAACGAGCCGTCCTCGATCGAAGACGACCACTCTGTCGACAACTTTGAGTGTGCTGGGGCGGTGCGACACGATCAGCATCGTCCGTTGAATACTTTGATCCGCAATCAACCCTTCCATCACCATTTGCTCGGTCGCGAGATCCAGGGCAGATGTGGCTTCATCCAGCAGGAGAATCGGTGCGTTTCGGCAGATTGCCCGAGCGATACCGACACGCTGGCGCTGACCACCGGACAAGGAGTGTCCGCGTTCTCCGACGATTGTATCGAGTCCATCGGGAAGGCCGGCGATGACTTCCGCCAGACATGCAATATCGCAGGAGCGCATCAGCAGGTCCGTCGGCACTTCGCGCATCATCGTGATGTTTTCCCGAAGGGTGAGATTGAAAAGTTCCGTTTCCTGGAGTACTACCGCTATATTTGCGATCAGTTCATCGTGGCGAATCCCATCGACCCCAACATCGCCGATTTGAAGAGTCCCGCGATCGAGGTGATACAGGCCGAGCAGGAGTTTGATCAACGTCGATTTGCCGGAACCCGATTGGCCGGTTAATCCGATAATCTCACCCCGCTTCACTTCAAGTGAAAGCGGCCCGACCGCAAGCTTATCGTCGTAACGAAAGACCGCGTCGCGAAGCCGGATAGTCTGCCAATCCACCGGAAATGTCAGGCTGCCTTGAGGCAACCGATTGTCGATCCAGAATAACGGCATCATCCGGCCAAGGTTGGACTTGCGCTCGATCATGAGTTGAAAGCGATCCGTGAAATCGACAGCCGCCTCACGCAACTTGTCGAAATACATGGCGTAAGTCAAAAAAAACCCGGCCGACAATCTTCCATTGATCACGGCATACGCAATGACAAGCAGATACATTCCCCAGCAAATCGCATTGTGAATCTGAAAGCACATCCACTTCGTATTACCTAAACGCAAGCGCTCATAGGACAAACGGCGTGCGACTTCTTCGCGTTCCGCCAGATTGCTCGTCATGCTATTGGACGCACCCATCGCTTTCACCGAAAGAATATTTGAAGCGCTCTCCACAAAGCCGCCGCTGGCGTTTTCGAGAGACTTGTTGATGTGGTCCGACAGTTTGCCGATGCGGTTGTCAAAAAACAGTTCGATGGCCATCAACACGCCAAGGTAGTAGACAAAGAATAGAATGAAAGCCGGATGCAACAGCACGCCTGCAATCAGTGAACCGATGAACGTTGCTATCGTCGCCAGGAAATTCGTGAGCACTTCGCCGGTCCATTCGCGCACCGACTCGGCGCCGGTAAGAACACGTTGTGCTTTGTTTCCGGTGCTTTCCTTTTGATGCCACGAAAGTGAGGAATCGAGCAGCCGTTCGAAGCCCCACACTTTCGCACGGTATCGCGCATTCAGGCTCATTCGGCCAAGCATGCGTTTGCTGGATAACCGAACTAATGCCACGACGGCATAACTCCCCGAAAGCAGGCAAATCAGGAGGAACAGCGGACGCAACGACTCGGAGACTGCAGGACCGGACTTCGTGTTCTGGATGAGAAGATTCGCGATCATTCCCACGATATATGGAGGCACCATCGTGTAACAAAGAACGACCAGCAGAACGACGCTGAATCCGAGAAACTTCCAGCGCTCCTCTGCGAGGAAGTACCAAAGCGTGCGTGGAAGATCGAGAAACGAAAAGTGCTCGGGACGACTGGCGGATGACATCGAACTATTCTACCTTCCGGCCAGAATTCAAGTGGTCCCGCCGCACGAGCAATATTTAGAATCCGACATGACGAGTCTGATTTCAACTCAGACTGCTTGTGCTCCCTTCTCGCTTCCACCGCGGCCTGTGGTCATTTCGCCCGCCTGTCAGTTTCTGCGGGCATCCGCCCGCACTCGAAGATTCCGGCTCAAGAGAGCATTGGCCATCCCATCTGGAGCACTCTACGAGGACATTCCTCCATCCTGCACCATGAATCGATAAAAGGCGGACAGCCCGGAACGGCTGTCCGCCTTTTAGGCTAATTTACTTTATGATGGTTGCTTGTAGAATCGGGGCTTGATTGAAAGTGTAGACCTGCTGCACTCGCTCCAGATACTCCTGAGAGGATTTCTCCCAATTGGCTTCACCGGGGATGAAACCGTTGTATCTCCGAATACCTTCGGAAACACCAAACCGCTGGACGTAATCTTTCAGGATCCTGGCGCCGAAATCGATGTTGTCTTCGATCTTAAGAAGATTGATGTTCTCCCGATCCGCCGTACTTCCCCACGTCGGCAAGTGAATTTGCATGATGCCCACGGCATCCTGTCCGGAAATCGCGAACGGGTTGCCTCGGCTTTCGATGATGACGATGCTTGCGAGCAGCCGTGGATTCAAACCATGCTTCCTGGCGCTGGTAACAATCGACTGCGCCAGTCGTTCACGGTTGGACTCGCTGACCTGATGAAGTTTCAGGAACGCGTTCATGGAGCGTACCTCATTGTTAATCGCGGCAACGGCAGGAATGTCTGCGA
>Ga0207679_10000849_pt1 | contig 19640 bp, 19 predicted proteins | sample KBSC73metaG_FD_184320 | JGI IMG/M metagenome (GOLD analysis project Ga0207679, IMG submission 184320) | Corn rhizosphere microbial communities from Kellogg Biological Station, Michigan, USA - KBS C7-3 metaG (SPAdes) (version 2) | ecosystem: Host-associated > Plants > Roots > Rhizosphere > Soil ... | reverse complement strand
CTCGGCGCACTGCCTCGAGGCGGCCCTGACCGCCGCCGTGATTCTCGAGCAGCATGGCTGGCCGCCGCTGGTGATGTCATTCGAATCGATCGATGAGCTCGATCACATCCTGTTCGTCTACCGGCAGCGCGGCAAATGGGGATCGATCGGACGCTCCCGGGATCCGGGTCTGCACGGACGCAAGCCCGTGTTCGCCACGCCGCGGGCGCTCGCGCTCAGTTACGTGGACGAGTACGTGGACTTCAGCGGCCGCATCACCGGCTACGCGATCGCTGACCTGCGCGATATCGGCAATTACGACTGGCGGCTTTCGCCAGGCAATGTCTGGAAGGTTGAACGGATGCTGCTCGAGCTGCCGCACCGGCGGCTGCACACATCCGATGCTCGGATCGATCGCTTGCGCGCACGCTATCGGACGTATAGAGCGCGATACGGCCGCAAGCCCATTTACTATCGGCGGATGGATCGGTGGACGGAGCTTCCGACTCAATTCTTGAAATGCTGAATTCTGAATGCTGAATGCTGAATTGGCCGTCACTCAGCATTCAGCACTCAGCATTCAGCACTCGGCATTCAGCATCGCCGCCTAGTCCAGATCGAAGTCTCTCGTCGGTTTGGTGATCGGCTCGTCCTTGGCCTGCCGCAGCGCTTCCTCGAATCGCTTCGACAGCGCATCCCCGCGCGTGCGCTCCGCCGCAACCGATTGCTGAAAGATGTCCTCCCGCCGTTTCGCCTGCTCGTCGAGCAGCCGATGGGCATCGCTCAGCTCCGGCATGTCCCCCGATGGCGGTTCGACGTGCCGAATGATCCGGCGCAGATTCGTGTCGATGACGAGCGTGGCCCGGCAGCAGGGACATGCGGTCTCGAATTCAGATTTGAGAGTCATGGTGGCACATTCCAATTGGTGAATTGGTGAATTGGTGGTTTGGTGAATTGGTGGTTTGGTGAATTTGGCTTCGCACGCGCTACCGCGCGTGCTTGAAGAGCGCGGCGGTAGCCGCGCGATGCCAATTCACCAATTCACCAATTCACCAGACCACCAATTCACCAATTATCAGTTATCGCTTCAACGGATCAAACGTGATCTCCACCGGTTCGCCGCTGGCGTCCGTGGCCGTGACAACGACCTTGGCGACGTGCTGGCGCGAGACGTCGTAACGTTGCCCGAACGCCGTCTGAAACTGACTCAAGGGCGCCGACATCCGACTGCCAGCTGCGAGCGTCGCGGTGCCTCCACGGAAGTGATCGTTCACGGTCACGACCACATTCTTCCAGTCGCGCGACGTCTGATTCTGAACGCTGACGACGTTGTCCGCAACCGTGACTGGGCCTGGGCGTCCCGAGCACGCGGCACAGAGCAGCAGACCGAGCGTCAGAGCCAGCTTCAGGTATCTGATCATCGAGCTATGATAGCGCCATGTGCCCGCATACTTCAGCGGACGTCGTGCGCTGATGTGGTGGCTCTCGGTCGCTGGCGCGATCTTCCTGACCTGGCTCGTGCTCGTCTTTCTTTTCACACCAGGGATCAACTATCACCTTTCACAGCGCACATCGATCCACGAGGGAGACTTCCTCTACACACTGCAATCGACCTGTCAGGCGGCGCTCCATCACGGCAACAAGGTCACCGTGTTCACCAACGGCTCGACGTTCTACCCGGCCATGCTGTCGGCGATCAGCGGAGCCACCCGCTCGATCAACATGGAGCTCTATGTCTTCCGGCCCGGGAAGATTGCCAACCAGTTCGTGAGCGAGTTGTCGGCGAAGGCGCGGCAAGGCGTGACAGTCACGATCGTCGTCGACGCCATCGGCAGCCTGAGCCTGTGGGGTCGACCCGTGCGCCGGCTTCGAAAAGCCGGATGCCGTATCGAGTCGTATCAGCGCCTGCGCTGGTATTCGCTCGCGAGGTTGAACAACCGGACCCACCGCGAACTGCTCGTCGTCGATGGCAGCGTGGCGTTCGTCGGAGGCGCAGGAATTGCTGACTGGTGGGTGTATCCGACGTTCAAACGGACGCGCTGGCACAAGCCGTGGCGTGACACGATGGCGAGAATCGAGGGCCCGGTGGTCGCCGCCTTGCAGGGAGTTACAGCGGAGAACTGGCTCGAGTGCTGCGGCGAGATCCTGACCGGTCCGGATTACTTTCCAAGTCTGCGCACGGTTGGCGATACCACCGCCTTCGTCATCAAGAGCTCTCCCTCGGACCGGGCGACGGCCTCGCGGGTGACGTTTCAAACGCTGATGGAAGCGTCGGATCACTCCATCCACATCAGCACGCCGTATTTCTTGCCGGACAAATCGCTTCGCCGGGCGCTCGTCGATACGGCACGGCGCGGCGTCCAGGTCATGGTGATCGTTCCAGGCCGCAAGACCGACCAGCGCTGGGTGCGGCTCGCGAGCCGGCGCATGTGGGGGCACCTGCTCGAGGCCGGAATCCGCATCTTCGAATACCGACAGACAATGACTCACGTGAAGGTCCTGATCGCCGACGAGCTGTGGAGCGTGCTCGGCACGACCAACATCGACAATCGGTCATTCGAGCACAACGACGAGGTAAACGTCGCCATGCGCGATCGCGAATTGGCCGCCCGGCTGCTGCGTGATTACCAGCAGGACCTGGCGGACAGCGAAGAAATGACGCTCGATCGCTGGAAGCGGCGGCCGATCTGGGAGAGGATCGTCGGGCCCTTCGTCTGGATTCTGGAGCGCCAGCAGTGAGCGACCCCAGAAGCGCCAAACATCACGTCGATCTCAGGATCGCGACCTACAACATTCATCGCTGCCGCGGAATGGATCGACGAACGATGCCAGGGCGTGTGGCCGACGTCATCCGCGAATTGAACGCCGACGTCGTCGCGCTTCAGGAAGTGATCGGTGCCGGACCGAACGGTGCCGGACAGGCGGAAGAGATCGGCGCCGCGGTTGGCATGGGCTGGGTGATGTCATCGGTGCGGCACCTCCGCAATCACCTGTTCGGCAACGTCGTGTTGAGCCGCTTCCCGATCGTCCATCACAGTCAGTACGATTTATCGTGGCGGACGTGCGAACCGCGCGCGTGCCAGCGCGCCGACCTCGATCTCGGCGGCCATTCGCTGCACATTTACAACGTCCACCTCGGAACCGCGGTGCTCGAACGTCGGTACCAGGCCACCCGCCTCGCGGGTTTCGTGCACGACAAGCGGATTGACGGCACCAAGATCATTCTTGGCGACTTCAACGAATGGATGCGCGGCCTCGCCACGAGCACGCTCAGTTCCCTCTTTCAAAGCATCGACATCTACGAGCATCTGAAACGCCGCCGGACTTACCCTGGCATCTTCCCCGTCCTCCACCTCGACCACATCTATTACGAGGGCCACGTCGAAATTCGAGGCGTCGAGCTGAACCGGTCGCGCAAGGCCTTGATGGCCTCCGACCACCTGCCGCTGATAGCCAATCTGCGGATTGGCTATTAGGAAGGAAAACGAGCCGCCGACGTCGGGGTCTTGCAACCTAAGTAGCTGATTAGCAAGCTATTACTGTCATTCGGCACTCAGCAATCAGCCTTCAGCATTCCGGGGCGGAACCTCCGCGCGCCTGGACCGTATTGACTCAAAGATAGCAAAGTGATATCACTTTGCTATCTGTTGCGAGGAGGTCGCACATCATGATTCGTGAACGCGAAACCGTTGCGGTCCCGGGCCTGCCGGTCCTGATCGGCTGTATCGCGCTGATCGGGTTCAGCGTGTACCAGATCATCGAGGGCGCCCGCGAACCGTCGGCGTCGATGATCGTCGGATGGAGCGTTGCCCTCGTCGCCGCGATTCTCGCCCTCACCGGTCTCTTCGTGGTGAACCCGAATGAAGGGAAGGTGCTCCAGTTTTTTGGCAGCTACGTCGGCACGGTGAAGCGCGCAGGTTTGCGATGGTCGAACCCGCTGTATACGAAGAAACGGATCTCGCAGCGGGTCCGAAACTTCGAAAGCTCGCGCCTCAAGGTCAACGACGCCGACGCCAACCCGATCGAAATCGCGTCGGTCGTCGTGTGGCGCGTCATCGACACGGCGGAAGCCGTCTTCGAGGTGGACGACTACAACAACTACGTCAAGGTGCAAACGGAATCGGCGCTGCGCAACCTGGCGACCAGCTACAGCTACGACTCACACGACGACGCGCAGATTTCGCTGCGCGGTCACACCGCGACGGTCGCGGAACATCTGAAGAAGGAGATCCAGGAGCGGCTCGCACGTGCGGGCGTCGAAGTGATGGAAGCGCGCATCAGCCACCTGGCGTATGCACCGGAGATCGCGCACGCGATGCTCCAGCGTCAACAGGCCGGCGCGATCATCGCCGCGCGTCAGCGCATCGTCGAAGGTGCGGTCGGCATGGTGGAAATGGCGCTCGAGATGCTGTCGCGTCGCGACATCGTCGCGCTCGACAACGAGCGGAAGGCGGCCATGGTGAGCAACCTGCTGGTCGTGCTGTGCGGCGACAAGTCGACGCAGCCGATTGTCAACACCGGCACGATCTATCAGTGACGGTGACGTCGTGGGCGAGCGCAAGCCATTCCTGCTGCGAGTCGACCGCGAGATGCTCGACGCCGTTCAGCGCTGGGCCGACGACGACCTGCGCAGCCTGAACGGCCAGATCGAGTTTCTGCTTCGACGAGCGCTGCAGGAAGCGGGACGGGAATTGAAAACGGACAGGAACGACCGAGGCTCGACGGGCTAGTCGCCCGTCTAGGATTCTTCGTACTCGGTCTCTTCGGGTGGCAGCAGCCGGGTTGACGGTCGCAGCGCCTCGCGATGATCGAAGAGCGGCAGATCGCGAACGTGCAACGCGAGCGGGCAGCCCGGCCCTTTCTCGTCGATGACCACCGTGACGGGGCTGCCCTCGACGCCTTCGCGAAACCCGATTCTGCAACCGCACGCGAGCCGCGCGTGGGTGAAACCTTTCAACATCCTGAAGCGATCATACTACAGGAGGGCCTTGACCTCCTGATCGATCCGTTCCTTCGTGACCGGGCCGAAGTGCCGGCGGCTGATCGTGCCGTCGCGGCCGATGAAGAACGTGATCGGCACGCCGACAATCGGTCCATACGCGTCTTCGAACGCATCGTCCCACAGCAGCAGCGGATAGTTCATCTGCTTCTTCGGCGCATACGCGCGCAGCGTCTCGGCGGAATCATCGAGCGACACGCCGAGCACGACCACGCCGTCGTCCTTGTATTTGTTGTACGCCTCGACGAGCTCGGGAATCTCGAGCTCGCACGGACCGCACCACGTGGCCCACACGTTGAGGAGGATCACCTTGCCCTTGTAGTCAGCCAGCCGCACCTCCGCGCCGTTCATGTCTTTGAACTTCAGATCGAGGTTGGCCGTGCCTTCCGACTTGTGCGCCGCTGGTGTCGGGGTATTCGACTTCGACTCGACACGTGCGGTATGCAGTATCAGCGGTACCACCAGCAGCGCAAGGGCGCTGGCGGCGGCGACTGCGGCGATCCATCGGCTTTTCATTTATCTGATCCTTGTCGTTCCCAGTCGGCCTTCATCCAAGTTTCGCATGAAGGCCGTCCCGCCGAAGCTCGCGACGCGAGCGAAGGCGGATCCCACTCCCAGTCGGCCTTCACGCAAATCGCGCGCGAAGGCGGAACATCAATGTGCGTGCGCGCGGACGTATCCAACGACCGGCGTCAGCTCCGATGGTCGTGCTCGCGCCAGCAGCACGTAGGTGCGATTGGCGTCAGACCATACCACCGCTTCGTGGCCAAACTTCTCCACCACTTCCTGCTGGTCGTGCAGGCCAATCGAGTGCGGCACGACAAAGACCGACAGCGGATGGCCGTGCCACTTGTACATGACGTGAGCGACGCGGCCGCTGGTCATCGTGCAACGGCGGACGCCAAGCAACTCCAGATCGGACGTTGACGAGCTCGCTGGAATCTCGATCGCCCACCCCTGTTTTTCAGCCCAGTCGTGAGCAGCCGTAGCTGCGTCGACATGCTTGAGGCGCTCGGGCGCAAACTGAAAACAGGTCACGTGATCGAGCGTCAGCTGTGCGGCGAGCGCCTCGACGTTGTTGCTCACGCCAAACAGGAATGCGCCGGCGACCGCCAGGAGCAGCGTCGCGGCGAGCGAAAGCGGCATCCATCGCGGGGAGGTGAGCTGGCTGGCGACCGAAGGTCTCGAGGTGGACGTGCGGGCCTGAGCGGCGCAGCGCGCGCGAAGCTGCGCGGATGCATCGGGTCGAAGCGCCGAGCGATGGGCCAGCATGGCCCCCCGCACGGTCCGCTGGATCGCGACCCGATCGCGACACGGAGGGCAGCGCTCGAGGTGCGCCTCAACGGAGGCACGCTCCTCGGTTGCCACTTCCCCGTCGGCATACGGCGCGAAGAGCGCGTCCAGTTCGCGGCACTTACTCATTGGGTCTCACAGCACATCGGCTTTCTGCTTCCGGTCCCCGGGCGTCGCATTCTCCGCGTCCTTGCCATCGCCGCGCTTCTGCAGTCGGTCATACAACGCTCGTCGTCCACGCGAGATCCGAGACATCACCGTGCCGATGGGCACGTCGAGGACACCCGCGATCTCCGCGTAGGTCAACTCCTCGACGTCACGCAACCACACCGCCTGGCGGAACGCTTCAGGGAGCGCGTCGAGCGCCTCCTGGAGATCAGTGTCCAGGGTCGCCCGCGTCAGCAGCTCCTCGGGCGAAAAATCGCCAGCGGACCTGGCCGGCGCCTGCTCGACAAACTCGCTGTCCACGTCGACCGGGTTGCGGCCGTCATGGCGGCGCATGTTGCGGAACGTGTTGTGAAGGATGGTAAACAGCCACGCCTTCAGGTTCGTACCGCGCTGAAACTGTCCGGCCGAGCGAAACGCCTTGAGGTACGTATCCTGAACCAGGTCCTCCGCGTCCGCCTGGCGCCGCGTCAGGCGGAGGGCAGTGCCGTACAAACTGTCCACGTAGGACAGGGCCTCACGCGAAAACGCCTCATCTGCCCTGTCATTCGACGCCCCGCCGACCGACGCGGATCCGCCCTCGGGAGGTACAGAAGAGTTCGGCCGTCGGCGAAACACCATGGCGTCGATTCAGGACGCCCCAATTCAGGAAAACACCGACGGGGCTGCCCTTTATTCCTTGTATTGTAAGTTCTTTCCGACTTCGTCCGTTCTCTGAGGAGGCTGGCACTTTCCCGCGAAAGTGCCAGCCTCCTTTTTCTTGATCCGACCGCCATGCTGGCTCTGTTTGGAGCCCGAATCGAGGGCCTTTTCTGAAAGGAGGCTGGCACTTTTCCACGAAAGTGCCAGCCTCCTTTTCGGTTTTTCCGGTTGTCCGAGGATGGTGACGACCGTTCCCAGCGGATGACAGAGGCGGGCATGCGGCTGACGATGACGTGCGGTTTTGTTCGCATTCGCCGGCTCGGCTAGCAGGCACATGGCTTGCGTGTGGCCGCCGAAGGCGGCAAATCGCAACCGTTCCGCGCGCCTGATTCCGGGAGGCCAACGTTGCGGCAACCGTCTCAGCTACAGTAACATCGGCGATGAGCATCCGCCGATCTCCGTCGCCCTGTTGCGAGACCGACAACGGTCCGTCTCGCCGTGTTTTCGAGGTGAAATATGCGTACGCGCTCGCCGCGCGGCATCGTCGCGCCCTTGGCCCTGGCTCTCCTCGTGTTCTTCCTCGGAGGTTCCCTCGAGGAGGCGTTCGGCCAGACGCCGTACGTTCCGTACTTCGGCAAGAACCGAATCCGCTACAACAACTTCCGCTGGAACATCTATAAGACGGATCACTTCGAAATCTACTACTACCCGGAAATCGAGGCCCAGCTCGAACGCGTGACCTCCTACGCGGAAAGCGCGTATCAGCAGGTCAGCTCCGATCTGAAGCACGACCTGGCGTTCAAGGTCCCCCTCGTCCTCTACAAGACCGAGAGCGAATTCCAGCAGCAGAACATCGAGCCCGGCGAACTTCCGGAAGGCGTCCTGGCCTTCGCCGAGCCGTACCGCGATCGCATGGTCCTGCCGATTGATGAACCGTCGGATGCGCTCTATCGGTTGATCACGCACGAGCTCACGCACATCTTCGAGTTCGACATCATTCCGCGCTCGCTGCTGCATCGCGCGCTCCCACTGTGGGTCGACGAAGGCTTGTCCGACTACATGACCGGCTACTGGCAGCCGTTCGATCTGATGACGGTCCGCGACGCCGCGATTGCCGACATCGTTCCGTCGATGAGCGACTTCGAAGGGGTCCAGTTTGCCGACGGACGTCTGCCCTACAACCTCGGACACGCGGCGTTCGAATTCATCGAGTCGCGCTGGGGAAAAGAAGGGCTGCGCCAGTTCCTGTTCGCTCTCCGCAAGGCGGTGATCGGCGGCGGCGAGAGCGCGTATGAAGAAGCCTTCCGGCTCAAGCCCGAGGAATTCGACGAGCAGTTCGACAAGTACCTCAAAGATCGATTCAAGCCATTCCGCGATAAAGAACGGCCGCAGGATTACGGGAAGGATCTCGCACCGAAACGTGGCAAGACGCCGTATAGCGTGGTCGTGTCGATTGAATCGTCCCCGTCCGGCGATCTGATGGCCGTGGCCGCCGGCAACCGCAAGGATCAGGAGCTCGACATCGTGCTGATGTCGACCAAGGACGGCAAGGTCGTCAACAACCTGACCGGCGGGTTCAACAAGGACAAGGGCTTCGAGTACATCGCGACTCCAGGTGGCTTCCGCAACAACGCGGTCTCGTGGATGTCGTGGGCGCCGGCCGGCGATCGCATCGCCTATTTTGCGCGCACCGAAAAGAACAAGACGCTCATCCTGCAGAACGTCGTCACCAAGAAGATTGAGAAGCGATTCGAACTGAAGACGGTCGATGGTCCTGAGTCGCCGGACATCAGCCCGGACGGGAAGGAAGTGGCGTTCTCCGCTCTCCGTGGCGCGATCGCCGACATCTTCATCATCAACCTCGAGACCGGCCAGATTCGCAACATCACGAACGACCCGTTCGGCGATTACGCGCCGACGTTCGCGCCCGACGGCAAATCGATCATTTACCTCGCGCGCGTGAGCGGCAACGACAAGCTGTTCAGGGTCGACCTCGAAACCGGCAAGAAAACACAGGTCACGTTCGGCACGCACGACGATGGCGGGGTCCAGTTCCTGGATGCCGACACGATCGTGTTTCCATCGACCGCGACCGATCCGAATCAGCCAATCGATCCCGAAGTCGCGCGCAACGGCAACATCTACAACATCTGGACGCTGCACTTCGACAAGGACGGCAAGCCAGGTGAGCTGAAGCAGTACACGGACACGCTGACGGGCAACGTGTCGCCGATCGTGCTGCGCGACCAGAAGCCGGCGAAGATCGCGTTCGTGACCTACTACAAGGGCGAGTACGGCATCCACACGCTGCCGCGTGAAGAACCGCTCCATACGGTCGCCTCGTCTGATTTCGGATCCGGTGACGCGCCGGTGCTCGACTTCCAGCCGCCGCAGACGCATCAACTGGTCAAGGCGAACATCCACAAGAAGGGCACGTTCGAGAAGCTGTTCCTCGAGGGCCGCCCACCGGTGGCCATCGGCGTGACCAGCGGTGGCGATCTCTTCGGCGGCACCGAGGTCACCTTCAGCGACGTGCTCGGCGACAAGCAGTTCAACATGTTCGCCTCGTCGGTCGCGCAGTACCGGACGCTGTCGTTCTCCTACACGAACCTGTCGCGTCGTCTCCAGTACGCGCTGCAGGCGTACTCGCAGACACAGTTCTATTACGGCTACGATCCTGGCCTGCTTTACGGGCAGGAGTACGCATTCGTCAGCCGCGATCAGGCGATCGCGACGCAGACGGCCCGCGGCGCCACGGCGTTCGGGATCTATCCGTTCAACCGTTACACCCGTGTCGAGCTGACCGCCGGGATCTACAACTACGAGCAGGGATATAACGACCCCAGCCTTCAGGACGTCGCGAATCAGTACCAGCAAGATCAGTACGGCCGCCTACTGTTCTCGTCCGGCACGTTCATGCCGTTTGGCGCGTCGCTCGTGCGGGAAACGACGGTGTTCCGCGAGTACGGACCGCTGGCGGGGAGTACGATCAGAGCCGGATACGAGGTCGCGCCCCCGATGGGCAGCCTGCTCTCGCGACAGACGGCAGACGTCGATGCGCGGTACTACCTGCGGCTGGCCACCAACGGCGTCCTGGCGTTCCGCGCGCGCGGGTTCAAGAGCTGGGGTGATTTCCCTGGCTACATGTATTTCGGGGGCAACTCCGAACTGCGTGGCTACGACTACCTGCAGTTCCTGGGAAACAAGGCGTTCTTCCTGAACGCCGAACTTCGATTCCCGCTGATTGAAGCGGCGCTGACACCGCTCGGCGTCATCGGTGGCCTGCGCGGCGTGGCGTATGCCGGCATGGGCGCTGCGGGATACGAGGGAATTCCGAGCAACGTCTGGACCAGCAATCCCGTTACCGTCACGCCGCTGCTCGGATTCCAGCCGAATTACCAGACGTTGACCTACGATCCGGTCTACGGACCGCCGGCCACGATCAACGGTTTCAAGCTGGTCGACGGACGCGCGTCCTACGGTGTCGGGCTCGAGACGTTCGCGCTCGGATTCCCGATTCACTTCGATTGGTCGTGGCGGACGCTCATGAACAAGCAGTACGAGGACTACATCTTCTCGTATGAGGGCATCCAGGAAGGCATGAGCGGAAGCAAGTGGTTCCGGCAGCCACGCTTCACCGTCTGGATTGGTTATGACTTTTAAGGCGGTCGGTCTCTCGTTCTAGGTTTTTCGGTTCAGGTTTCGGTTTCGGGTTTTCCGGGTTTTGGGTTAGGTTACTTGAAAGGGTCCTGACTCGGAACCCGTGAACCTGGGACTGATACCTGACCGTGCGCGACAAGCGACGCTGCGACGACCTCGTGGGACTTCTGGCGGATTTCGTCGAGCAGCACCTTCCGCCGGACGTGCACGCCGAACTCGAACGCCACCTCGCGGCGTGCCCGCGGTGCCTGGCTCAGCTCAAGACTTACCAATCGACCGTATCCCTCCTGCACTCGCTCAGCGAAAGCGATCTCCCGCCGGAGTTGCGCTGCACGCTGAAAGCATTTCTCGATCGGAACTGTAAGAATTGAACCGATGACAGAACAGCCGCCGTCCAAGGCTCCATCCGAGTCGATGACCGAGATGGTGCAGGTGGTGCTGCCAAACGACGCCAATCCTCTTGGCTATCTGCTCGGCGGCACGGCGATGCACCTCATCGACATCGCCGGCGCGATTGCCGGGCATCGCCACACACGAAGCCTGCTCGTTACCGCGGCCGTCGACGGACTCCAGTTCCTCAATCCAATCAAGATCGGAGATCTGATCATTCTCAAGGCGCGGGTGACGGCGGTGTGGAAGACGTCGCTCGAGGTCGAGGTCGAGGTCTTTTCCGAAGAGACGTTGACCGGTCGTCGACGGATGACCAGCCTCGCGTATCTCACGTTTGTCGCCGTCGATGGCGACAGCCGCCACCGTCCCATCCCCGGCTTAATCCTCGAGACCGATGACGACCGGCGGAGAGCTGCGGAAGCAGAGGTCCGGCGCGCCGAACGTCTGCGAGCCCGGAGCAGGCTGCAAACCCGGCTGGGGCCGATCGCGACGCAATGATGGATGGTCCGCGCGGACAGGAACGTGCGGGCCGGCCGATTCTCTTCGCATTGGCGCTCGCCGCCGCCATCGGCGCCGCGGCTCTCGCGATATCAGGCGGATTCTATGTTCGAATCCTGGGCTTCCGGGTGTCGAGCCACGGAGGCCTGCGGCCAGCCCTGTTCTCGGTGCTGTTTGCGATCATCGCGTATCGGCGGATGCCTGTATGGCAACAGGGCTCCGTCGAACGCCAAGTAACGGACGGCGGTCGGCGGCTTCTGCCGTGGATTGCGCCGGTGGCGGCCGCACTCGTTCTCGGTTTCTGCTTCGGCTATGGAACGCGGGCGGCCGGTGGATCCGATTCCTACGGCTACGTCAGCCAGGCGCGACTCTGGCTGACGGGTGACTTGCGCGTCCACCAGGACTTCGTGGCGTCCGTGCCGTGGCCAAACGCCGACCGGAGTTTCACGCCGCTCGGATACCGTCCGGCCGAGCGTCACACACTGGTGCCGAGCTATGCACCCGGGTTGCCGCTGCTAATGGCCCTGTTCCTGAAAGTCGGCGGCAGCTGCGGCCCTTTCGTCGTCAGCCCTCTCAGCAGCGCGCTGCTCATCCTCCTCACCGCGGTGCTCGGATCGTACGTGTCGGGACGCGCGACGGGAGCGCTTGCAGCACTGCTGACCGCCACCAGCCCGACAATCCTGATGATGTCGCTGTGGCCGATGAGCGATGTGCCCGCGGCCGCATTCTGGATGTTGTCGCTGGTACTTGCGTGGCAACGATCGTCGTTCACAGCCGCGGTCCTCTCAGGGATCTCGGCCGGCATGGCGATCCTGATTCGACCGAATCTCGCGCCATTGGCTGTGTTCCCTGGAGGCATGGTGGCGTGGCGTGCGGCGGCCGAGACCGGTGCACCGGCCCAGCGCCTCATGCCATTCGCACTCGCATGCGTCCCGTTTGTCGTGCTGGTCGCGTGGGTCAATCACAATCTCTACGGATCGTTCCTGACGTCCGGATACGGCGAGGCATCATCGATCTATCACTGGCAGAACCTGTGGGCGAATCTCCATCGCTACCCGCGGTGGCTGTGGGAATCGCAAGGGCCGTACGTATTCGCATCCCTGTTTGCGGTGGCCATTCCGCCCGGACCAAAGCCGGAGAGCCGGTTCCTGCGCTGGATTCTCATCGCGTACATCGCCACCGTGTTCGGCTGTTATCTGTTCTACCGGCCTTTTGACGACTGGTGGTATCTCCGGTTTGTGATCCCAGCCATGCCGGCGATGTTCGTGTTGAGTATCGACGCGATCTGGCAAGGCGTCCGGCGATTTGGCTGGCGCGTACAAGGAATGACGGCAGCAATCTTCACCGCATTGAGCCTCTCGCATGCGATCGGCTACACGCGGCTGCACGCGGTTTTCGATATCGGGGACGGCGAACAGAAGTATGCGGACGTCGGCCGATACCTCGGACGGGATTTGCCGCCCGAAACGGTGGTGATTACCGGACTCCACAGCGGCAGCATCCGTTTGTACGGACACCTGAGAACGCTGCGGGTCGACTTGCTCGATGGCGCGTGGCTGGATCGCGCGATCGACCATTTAAAATCAGAAGGTCCGAGTCCCTACCTCGTGCTCGAGGGATCCGAAATCCCAAATTTTCGCGAGCGGTTTGCGAACCAAAAGGCGGTCACGCTCGTGGATCGGCCTGCGGTGGCCGTCCATTCGCGGCACGTGTACGTGTACAGCACCGATTCTCTGCGTTCAGGCGACCCAGAGATCATTCCGCACACGGCCGGGTGCAAGTAGAAGGTTCGAGTTGCCAGTTTCCAGTACCGAAATGAGAACTGTCACTGGAAACTGGAAACTGGCTACAGGGAACTACTTTTGGTAATACTCCGCGTTCTTCGGGATATAGCTCTTCCACTTTTCCGGCGTTTCGTCGAGCGCGAAGATGGCTTCCACCGGGCATGCGGGAACGCACGCGCCGCAATCGATGCACTCGTCGGGGTGAATGTAGAGCATCTCTGCCGTCGCGAAGTCCGGTTCATCTTTTCGCGGGTGGATGCAGTCGACGGGACACACATCGACGCAGGCGCTGTCTTTCGTGCCGATGCACGGCTCACAGATGATATAGGCCACTGTCTGTCTCTCCCTCCAGTAATCACTCCGAGGAGCTTCTCTCCCCTCGAACTCCTTACGTGCTCAGGCGACCGACGCCGCCGGCAGATAGCCAAGCCGCACGGAAATGCGGCGCGCGAGGTCCATCGCCACCGCCGTCTGATCGTGCGCGAACATGCGGTCGTCGACCGCATGCAGCGAAAGGCCCACCCGTGCAACCTGACGCCCGGTGTAATCGTGAACGGGCGCGCACGTGCAGACCAGCCGCTGCATCGCCTGCGGCGCGGCGGCGCCAAATCGAACCGCGATTCGGTCCGAGTCGTTCGCGTCGCCAGGCTGCTGCAGCTTGAAACAGCTCAAGCGGCGCTTCTCACTGTCGTCGACGTAGAGCGCGCAGTGGACGGGCATCTCCCGTCCGTACGTCGTGTGCATACCCACCTCATCCGGACCCGCCGTCCACAGATATGTGACTTCGCCGAGCGCCGGGACCGCGAGAAACGCTCGCACGCCTGTGCGCAGCACGTAATCCCGCAGCACCGGATACGCATGCAGCCGCAACTCTGAACGCCCCAACACGCGGAAACTCAGGTCGAGCATTTTCAGCGTGAGGCTATATCGCGAGGTGTCCTCGTCCTGTCGCACGAACCCCCGTCGCTTGAGAACCGCGAGCAATCTGTGGACGGTCGGCGCGGGCTGGTGGACCCGTTGTGCAAGCGCCGACACGCTCAGACCGCGCTCCGCTCCGGCGAGCGTTTCGCAGATATCCAGCGCCTTTTCCAACGAGCTCTGCGTTTCCTTCGTATCAGGCACCCTATTCCACTATATGGAATCGCGTTCCACGTCCTAGAATCTCTAGATATATATCGCGCGCGGGGTGCTGATCAAGGCACGCGCTGGTCGGATTTCTCCTATTGAATGCTGATGCGCCCTGAGAACCCTTCGTCGTAGCCGTGGTAATGAGTGATGGCAGGTTCCGGATAACTCCAGCAGTAGTACCCTTCTCCATTGTCGAAGTCGACGAGCCACAGTCCCTTCGCCTGGAGGCCGAGCGCTTGAACTTCGGCAGCCCAGCCACTCACGACATCGCGCAGCGCCTGAGAGAGAGAAGAGTGTTCCGGATTATCTTCCGCAAACCCGCGCAACTGTGCCGCCAGCGCTTCCGCGCGGCGCACGGCATCCGCGGTGAGATGTTTGACCTGCGGCAGGAGCGCCGACGCCTGAGCAAGCGAGAAGAAGGGAGAAGTATCGGGAGTCTCGGTCATTGGGACGATTATAATTTGCCTGATTCCCGGGTTTCCACGTGTTGAACGGATCTTTTCCGCGTCGTGCGCTGCTCGCGCTGCTCGTGCTGTATGCGGCGCCGGCTGCGGCTCGGGGTCAGGCGCTGCCGGAAGGACCCATCCGCCTGTTCGACGGCAAGGTGGCGGTCAGCGGCGAAATGATCGGCACTGCCGGAAATGCTGACGACATCGCCTTCTTCAACTACACCGACTACGAACACAACGCGCTCCGAATGGTTCGGTTCGGCGTCTCGGGCGTCTACCATCCGGTCAACTGGCTCGCGCTCGTGGGCGAGGTTCGATCCGAGGATCTCGATCCGCCCAAGGTCTACGCCGCCTACGTGCGACTCCATCCGTGGCGCGATCACGGGTTCGACATCCAGGCCGGCAGAATCCCGCCGGCGTTTGGCTCCTTCGGGCGACGCCTCTATGAGACTGGCAATCCGGTCATCGGTTATCCGCTCGCTTATCAGTATTTGACGTCGCTGAGAACCGATGCCATCCCCGCCACCGCCGACGACGTGTTGAGAATGCGCGCGCGCGGGTGGCGGACGAATTACCCGATTGGATCGCAGGCGCCTGGCCCAGGCATCCCGCTCATGAGCGGGTTTCAATGGGACACCGGCGTCGAAGCGAGCTGGCACACCGCCGTCGTCGAGGTGTCCGGATCGGTGACCAACGGTACACTGTCGAGTCCGCGCGTCGTCGACGACAACGGCGGAAAGCAGTTCGCCGGACGGGTCGCCGTCACTCCCGCGATTGGATTGATTCTTGGCGCGTCAGCCGCGCGAGGGGCGTGGCTCTCCGACCTCGTCGCGCCTACTTCGAAACCCGCGCAGGAGGCATTCGGCGCGGACGCGGAGTATTCGCGCGATCACTGGATCGTCCGCAGCGAGTTGATTTGGAGTCGCTGGGGGTATGGCTATGAACTCCGGCCATCGACCACCCGTACGCTCGACGCCCTGGGAGCGTGGGTTGAGGGCCGTTATCGAGTGACACCGCGCGTGTTCCTCGGTGCGCGGGTCGACCATCTCGGGTTCTCGACGCTGCAAGGCAGCACTATCGGCGTCAATGGCATTCCATGGGACGCCCCCGTCAAGCGTGTCGAGGGAGGCCTGGGTTACTACCTGCAGCGCAACTTCGTGGTGCGCGGCGTCGTGCAGGGAAACTGGCGCGAGGGAGGCCGCGATCGCAGCCGGACATTCTTCTCGGGACAAGTGGTGTACTGGTTCTGATGGCTACCCGATCCGTCCCGCTGACGTTTGCCGCGCTCGTTGCCGGCACGGCGATCGCCATCGCCGCGATCAGTCCGCGACCGATCGTGCTGGCAGGCGCCAGCGGAGCGATCCGCGGACGCGTCGAGGTCCGGCAGCCATCGATGGACGGCGGGCCGCGCGTCACCGTCGCCGAACTCGGTATGTCCTCGGCGCACGAACCACCCGACCGGCGAAGCGTCGTCTACCTCGACCCGGCGCCACGAGCGGCGTTCGACACCCGTGAGGACGTCCGGCCGCGCATGGATCAAAAGGACGAGACGTTCGTCCCGCACGTCCTCGCCATCGTCGCCGGGACGATCGTCGATTTTCCGAACAACGATCACACCTACCACAACGTGTTTTCGCTCTCGAAAACGAAGACGTTCGACCTTGGCAGATACGCGGTCGGGCGATCGAAGTCGGTGCGTTTCGATCGACCGGGAATCGTCCGGGTGTTCTGCGACATTCACTCGCACATGAGCGCATTCATCCTGGTGTTCGCGCACCGCTACTTCTCCGTGTCCGACCCGGATGGCGTGTATCGCCTCGAGAATGTGCCGCCCGGAACCTACACCGTGGTGGCCTGGAATGAGTCCGCGCCGCTCGAGTCGCGACGCGTGGTGGTGCCGGATGCAGGGGGCGAAGTCGAAGTGAATTTCGCGCTCGGCCGGCGATGAATATCTTTTCGTCCCTCACCAACCGGATCTTCTTCGCCAGCGCGCTGCTGACGGTCGTCGCGATTGGCGTGGCCGTCTACCGCGTCAACGTCGCTGTTTCCACCCAGGCGGAGAACGAGCTTCGCCGCGGCATCGAGGAAGCGGGAACGCTGCTCGAGGAGTATCGAACGACGTTGTTCGAGCACTACGCGCGCGAAGGGCGGCTGGTCGCCGACCTCTCGAACATGAAGGCGGCCATGGCCGAGCGCGATCAGCCCACCGTCGAACCAATTGCCGAGCGATATCAACGACAGATCGGCTGCGATTTGCTGCTCGTGACCGACCCCTCAGCACAGCTGCTCGGCGCGGCGGGACGGCTGCACCCCGAATATCCCGTCGACGTGCTCCGAAACGCGGTCTCGAGGGCGAAGCACGGCGAGGAGACGCTGTCCCTCTGGCCCCACGCCGGGGGTGTCATTCAGGTTGTGACGGTGCCGAGCTTTACCAACGCCGAGTTCATGGGCACAGTGAGCGTGGGTTTTGCCCTCGACGAACAGACGGCCGGCACGTTCAAACGGCTGACGAATAGTGACATCGCCTTCGCGGTCAATGGCCGGGTGGAGGCCTCGACGCTACCAGCCGGTTACAACGAGCAGCTGCAGACGTTGGTCGGCAGCCCTGGGATTCACGTCATTCACCTCGGCGACGCCGAGTACGTCGCGCTCAGCCGCGCGCTCCAATTGCAGGACACCGCCGCCAACATGTCGCCGGCGGGAGGCCCGACGACCAGCGCGCTGATCCTCCGGTCTCGTACCGAGCGTCTGCAGTTCCTCAATGCGATCCACCGGGAGCTCGCCGTCACGGCCTTTCTCGCCGTGCTCGCCGCGACGCTCGTCAGTTACGGCGTCGCACGAACCGTGACCCGGCCGCTGGCGGCGATCACCGACACGATGCGCGAGATGGCGGCGACCGGCGATCTCACCAGGAAGATCGCACTCTCACCCACGACGCGCTGGGAAGATGAAGATGCGAGGCTGCTGGCCAACACGTTCAATGCCATGACCGACTCGATCGTCCGCTTTCAGCGCGAAGCGGCACAGCGCGAGCGGCTGTCGTCGCTCGGGCGGCTTTCCACCGTCGTCGCGCACGAGATTCGCAATCCGCTGATGATCATCCGCACCGCGCTCAGGACGCTCAAGAAGAGCCTCGGCCATCCTCCAGAAGTGCAATCGGCGGTCGCCGACATCGACGAGGAAGTCACGCGCCTCAACCGCATCGTCGCCGAGGTCCTGGACTTTGCGCGGCCGATCAAATTCGACTGCGGGCCGGTGGACGTCAATGCGCTCTGCGAAGACGCGGTGCGGGCCGTCGGCAGCGAAGAACCGGGTGTCGCGGTGCACATGGATCTCGACCGAGACCTCGGATCGATCGTGACCGACGGCGAACGCGTCCGGCTGGCGCTCGTCAACATTCTGACCAACGCCCGGCATGCGGTCCTCGCGCGAACCGATCGGCAGGAACGGTCCGAGCGGGCGATCCAGGTCATCACGCGGGAAACATCGGGCGGCCGGGTCGGCATCGACGTCCGCGATCGCGGCGTCGGGATCGAGGCCGAAGATCTCGCGCGCGTCTTCGATCCGTTCTTCACGACGCGGCGAACGGGGACAGGCCTGGGTCTCGCAATCTCCCGACGTATCATCGAAGGACTCGGCGGAACGATTACGGTCTCGAGTCGTCCCGGCCACGGAACTGATGTTCGGATTGAACTGCCACTCGCGTCGTAGAACCTGGTAGAACCCTGAACGAACCTTGTAGAACCCTGCAGAACCTAGTAGAACCTAGTAGAACCTTTGACTTTGAAAAGCTGATGAGCGGATCGATCCTTCTCGTAGACGACGAAGCCAAAATTCTTAACGCACTTGCCTCCGCGCTGCGGGCCGAGGGCCACGAAGTGGTGGCCACCGGAAGTCCCCGCGAGGCGCAGCGGCTCCTCGGCCAGCGGTTGTTCGACGTTCTGGTCGTCGACAATCTGATGCCCGATCTCACCGGCACCGATCTCATCCGAGAGCTCGTGGCGACCACGGCTGAAGGCGATCGGCCGCAGATTCTGATGATGACCGCGCACGCGACGGTTGAGAGCGCGATCGAAGCCATGAAGCTGGGCGCCCTCGACTACCTCCAGAAACCATTCGAGGTCGACGAGCTGCTGGTCGTGGTCAACCGCGCGCTCGAACATCAACGCCTCAGCACCGAACACCGGTATCTAATCAGCGAGCGCGACGCCGAATTCAATCACTACGGCATCGTCGGCCGGAGCCGGCGGATGCAGGAAGTGATCAACACCGCGCAGGTCGTCGCCAAATCGAAGAGCACGATCCTGATTACCGGAGAGACCGGTACCGGCAAGGAGATGGTGGCGCGCGCCATTCATTTTCACAGCGCGCAGCGAGACATGCCGCTGATCAAGGTGAACTGCGCCGCGATTCCTGAAACGCTGCTCGAGTCGGAGCTCTTCGGTCACGTGCGCGGCGCGTTTACCGGCGCGACCACGAACAAGAAGGGAAAGTTCGCGCTCGCTGACGGCGGCACGATCTTCCTCGACGAGATCGGCACGATGAGCCCGGCGCTGCAAGCCAAGCTCCTTCGGGTGCTGCAGGAGCGGGAATTCGAAGCGCTCGGGTCAGAACGCACGCAACGCGTCGACGTCCGGGTGATCGCAGCCACGA
>Ga0207679_10000847_pt1 | contig 19669 bp, 26 predicted proteins | sample KBSC73metaG_FD_184320 | JGI IMG/M metagenome (GOLD analysis project Ga0207679, IMG submission 184320) | Corn rhizosphere microbial communities from Kellogg Biological Station, Michigan, USA - KBS C7-3 metaG (SPAdes) (version 2) | ecosystem: Host-associated > Plants > Roots > Rhizosphere > Soil ... | reverse complement strand
CCGTGACCCCAACATCGGCGAAGAGAAGATCATGGAGCTGATGAAGGCGGTCGACGACTGGATTCCGCAGCCCGAGCGTCCGCTCGACAAGCCGTTCCTGATGCCGATCGAGGACGTGTTCTCGATCTCCGGCCGCGGCACCGTCGTCACCGGCCGTGTCGAGACCGGCGTCATCAAGGTTGGCGAGGAAGTCGAGATCGTCGGCATCCGCGACACCCAGAAGACCGTCGTCACCGGTGTCGAGATGTTCCGCAAGCTGCTCGACCAGGGCCAGGCGGGCGACAACATCGGCGCGCTGCTTCGTGGCGTCGGCCGTGAGGACGTCGAGCGCGGGCAGGTGCTGTGCAAGCCCGGCTCGATCACGCCGCACACCGACTTCTCGGCAGAGGTGTACGTCCTGTCGAAGGACGAGGGCGGCCGTCACACGCCGTTCTTCGCCAACTACCGTCCGCAGTTCTACTTCCGCACGACCGACGTGACGGGCGAAGTGCTGCTGCCGGAAGGCACCGAGATGGTGATGCCGGGCGACAACGTCAGCCTGGGCGTCAAGCTGATCGCTCCGATCGCCATGGACCCGGGTCTTCGCTTCGCGATTCGCGAAGGCGGCCGCACGGTCGGCGCGGGGGTTGTCGGAACGATCTCCAAGTAATATAGGGCGTCAACCGCGCGATTCTGGATCAGGGTCGCGCGGTTCGCTTTTGAGTTTGTTTTAGAAGCGAGCTTCGGCGGAAGCTGAGGCTCGTTGGCTCTTTCGCATCGGTAGGGATATGGAAACGCAGAACATCCGGATTCGCCTGAAGGCGTTCGATCATCGAGTGCTCGATCAGGCTACTGGCGACATCGCCGACACGGCGCGCCGCACGGGTGCTCTTATTCGCGGTCCCATTCCTCTTCCGACGCGCATCGAGAAGTTCACCGTCAACCGTTCGCCGCACGTCGACAAGAAGTCGCGCGAGCAGTTCGAGGTGAGGACGTACAAGAGGCTGCTCGACATCGTGCAGCCCACCCCGCAGACGGTCGACGCGCTCATGAAGCTCGACCTTGCAGCGGGCGTCGACGTGGAGATCAAGCTGGCCTAACGGCCGGTGCGCATCGAACGGTGCGCTGATTGGGTGATACCGCCGGAGACTAGCTCCGGGCTGCGTCCCCGCCGCTTCCTCAAGGGAGCAATAGCCCAGGCGGGGCACGCAAACATTTGGATGGGCTGCACGCACCCGGGAATGGTCCCGTGTGCCTCTGTGGAGGAGTTTGATCATGCGCACCGGCGTGATCGCGAAGAAGGTCGGAATGACCCGCCTTTTCCAGGCGGACGGTCGGCACGTGCCGGTTACCGTCCTGCAGCTGGAAGAGGTGCAGGTCATCGGCCGTCGTGAAATGGATCGTGACGGTTACACCGCCGTCCAGCTCGGGGCCGGCAAGGCCAAGGCTAAGAACGTCGCCAAGCCGCAGCGCTCTGCGTTCGGCAAGGCAGAGGTCGAGCCCAAGTCGCGCGTGGCGGAGTTCCGCGTCGCTGAAGACGCGCTGCTCGACGTCGGCACGCTCATCAGCGCCGATCACTTCGTCCCCGGCCAGATGGTCGACGTTTCCGGCGTGACGCAGGGCAAGGGCTTCGCGGGCGCCATGAAGCGCTGGGGCTTCGGCGGTCTGCGCGCCACTCACGGCGTTTCCGTTTCGCACCGTTCGCACGGTTCGACCGGCAACCGCCAGGATCCGGGCCGCGTCTTCAAAAACAAGAAGATGGCCGGTCACATGGGCGCCCGGAATCGCACCCAGCAGAACCTCGAGATCGTCCGTACGGACCCGATCCGCGGCCTGCTGTTCGTCAAGGGCTCGGTTCCCGGCCACAAGGGCGCCTGGCTCACGGTTAGCGATGCGATCAAGCTGCCCCGCAACGAAAGCGCGCCTTATCCGGCGGGCCTGATCGACACCAAGGCGAAGATCGATGACTCGGAGCTGCCTGCAGCCGGCCTGGTCGACGATGCCGCCGTCCACGAGATCCCGGCGCTGCCGAGCGACGAAGAGGTCGCGGCGATCGCCGCCGAGCAGGAAGCTGGCGCTGCCGCCGAGGCCGAGGCCGCGGAAGCTGCCGAGAACGAAGCAACGGAAGCTCCGGCGAACGAGACGAAGCCCGAGGGCGATGGCTCTGCCGACGAGAGCAAGGAAGGCTAAGATGAAGGTCAAGGTACAGACCCTCGACGCCAAGGCTGGCGGCGACATCGAGCTCAACGACGAGATTTTCGCCGTCGAGCCGCGCGCCGATATCCTTCACCGCGTCGTCACCTGGCAGCTCGTCAACCGCCGCGCTCCGGCCCGTGCGGCCCGCGAGCGCAGCGAAGTTGCGCGCACCGGCAAGAAGTTCGGCCGCCAGAAGGGCGGCGGCACCGCCCGTCACGGCGATCGCCGTGCTCCGATCTTCATCGGCGGCGGCAAGGCGCACGGCCCGCGTGCCCGCGTCTTCTCGTCGAGCCTCAACAAGAAGGTTCGCGTGCTTGGCCTGAAGATGGCGCTGTCGTCGAAGGCGAAGGAAGGCAACCTCGTCGTTCTCGACAACCTCGATGTCGAGGAAGGCAAGACGAAGGCGCTCAAGGCGCAGCTCGGCAAGCTCGGCTTCGGCAAGACTGCGCTGGTGATCGACGGCGACGCGCTCAACGTCGGTTTCGCCCGCGCTTCGTCGAACCTCGAGAGCGTCAACCTGCTGCCGGCAATGGGCGCCAATGTTTACGACATCATGCGGCACGACACGCTGGTCCTGACCCGCGCGGCCGTCGAAAAGCTGGAGGCCCGCTTCAATGGCTAAGAAGCAGCAGACGGCGCCTGACGCGCGCCATTACGACATCGTGCTCGCGCCGCACATCACCGAGAAGTCGACCATGCTGTCGGAGCACAACTCGGTGGTGTTCAGGGTCGCGCCCACGGCGACCAAGCCGGAGATCAAGGCGGCGATCGAAGCCTTGTTCAACGTCAAGGTCACGAACGTGAACACGATCGTGTCGAAGGGCAAATCGAAGCGGTGGCAGGGTCGACCCTACCAGCGCTCGGACATGAAGAAAGCGATCGTGACGCTGGCCGAGGGCCAGTCGATCGACGTGACGAGCGGGATCTAAGCCATGGCTCTCAAGCAATATAAGCCGACCTCGCCTGCCCGCCGCGGCCTGATCCTGGTCGACAAATCGGCGCTCTGGAAGGGAAAGCCCGTGAAGGCGCTGACCGAAGGCAAGCGCAAGACCGGCGGCCGCAACAACAAGGGCCATGTGACCTCACGCGGCATCGCGGGCGGTCACAAGCAGAAGTATCGGTACATCGACTTCAAGCGCCGGACCTGGGACGTCGCCGCGACGGTCGAGCGTCTCGAATACGACCCGAATCGCTCGGCGTTCATCGCGCTCATCACCTATGAGGGCGGCGAGCAGGCTTATATCATCGCTCCGCAGCGCCTTGCGCCGGGGGACAAGGTCATCGCCGGCAAGAAGGTCGACGTGAAGCCGGGCAATGCGATGGAAATCGGCCAGATGCCGGTCGGCACGATCGTCCACAACGTCGAGATGAAGCCGGGCAAGGGCGGCCAGATCGCCCGCGCTGCCGGTACCTATGTCCAGGTCGTCGGCCGCGACCGCGGCATGGTCATCGTCAGGCTGAATTCAGGCGAGCAGCGTTATATCCGCTCCGACTGCATGGCGACTGTGGGCGCGGTGTCGAACCCCGACAACGCAAACCAGACGCTTGCCAAGGCGGGCCGTACCCGCTGGCTCGGCAAGCGTCCGCTGACCCGCGGCGTCGCGAAGAACCCGGTCGACCACCCGCACGGTGGTGGTGAAGGCCGGACCTCGGGCGGCCGTCACCCGGTTACCCCGTGGGGCAAGCCGACCAAGGGTGCTCGCACCCGTCACAACAAGGCGACCGACAAGTTCATCATTCGGTCCCGTCACGCGAAGAAGAAGGGTTAATCCATGGCCCGTTCCGTCTGGAAAGGTCCGTTCGTCGAGCTTTCGCTGCTGAAGAAAGCGGAAAGTGCGCAGGACAAGGGTGGCCGCGCGCCGATCAAGACCTGGTCGCGACGTTCGACAATCCTGCCGCAGTTCGTCGGCCTGACATTCAACGTCTACAACGGCCGCAAGTTCGTGCCGGTGTCGGTTAATGAAGACATGGTCGGGATGAAGCTCGGCGAGTTCGCGCCGACGCGCACGTTCCATGGCCACGCATCCGACAAGAAGGGCAAGCGCTGATGAGCAAGCCAGTCGCACCCCGCAAGGTCGGTGAGAAGGAGGCTCTCGCCGTCGGCACCACGATCCGTGGTTCGGCGCGCAAGCTCAACCTCGTCGCCGGCATGATCCGCGGCCGCAAGGTCGAGGAAGCCCTGAACATCCTGAAGTTCAGCCCGAAGGGCATGAGCGAAGATGTCTACAAGGTGCTCGCCTCGGCCGTCGCCAACGCCGAGAATAACCACAACCTCGACGTCGACGCCCTGATCGTCGCCGAAGCGAGTGTCGGCAAGTCGATCTCCATGAAGCGCTTCGCCACCCGTGCGCGTGGCCGCTCCAGCCGGATCGTCAAGCCGTTCAGCCGCCTCCGGGTCGTCGTTCGCGAGCAGGAAGAAGCGTAATGGGTCAGAAAACCTCACCGATCGGGCTTCGCCTGCAGATCAACCGGACCTGGGACAGCCGCTGGTTCGCGGAAGGCCAGGATTATGGTCGTCTGCTGCTCGAGGATCTTCAGATCCGGAAGTTTATCGTCAAGAAGCTGCCGCAGGCCGCGATCTCCAAGGTCGTCATCGAACGTCCGGCGAAGATCTGCCGCGTCAGCATCTACGCTGCCCGTCCCGGCGTCATCATCGGCAAGAAGGGCGCGGACATCGAGAAGCTCAAGAAAGAGCTGTCGAAGATGACCAGCTCCGAAGTGAGCCTGAACATCGTCGAGATCCGCAAGCCCGAGGTCGATGCAAAGCTCGTCGCTCAGGGTGTCGCCGACCAGCTAGAGCGCCGTATCGCTTTCCGCCGCGCCATGAAGCGCGCGGTTCAGTCGGCCCTGCGTCTTGGCGCCGAGGGCATCCGCATCACCTGCGCTGGCCGTCTTGGCGGCGCCGAGATCGCCCGCACCGAATGGTACCGCGAAGGCCGCGTTCCGCTGCATACGCTGCGCGGCAACGTCGACTATGCGGAAGCTGAAGCACACACCGCTTACGGCGTCTGCGGCGTCAAGGTGTGGGTCTTCAAGGGCGACATTTTTGCTCACGACCCGCTCGCCCAGGACCGCCTGATGATGGAGGCTCAGACCTCCGGAGTCCGCCCGGCGCGCGAAGAGCGCGGCAACCGGTAAGCGGAAGGATATAAGAGATGCTGCAACCAAAGCGCACGAAATTCCGCAAGGCCTTCAAGGGCCGCATCCACGGCAACGCCAAGGGTGGGACCGAGCTCAACTTCGGCGCGTTCGGCCTGAAGGCCATGGAGCCCGAGCGGATCACGGCTCGCCAGATCGAGGCGGCCCGCCGCGCGATCACGCGTCACATCAAGCGCTCCGGACGCTTGTGGATCCGCGTGTTCCCGGATGTTCCGGTGAGCTCGAAGCCGGCCGAAGTCCGCATGGGCTCGGGCAAGGGCTCACCCGAGTTCTGGGTCGCCCGCGTCAAGCCAGGCCGGATCCTGTTCGAACTCGACGGAGTCCCTGGCTATCTCGCCAAGACAGCCTTTGAGCGCGCGGCCGAGAAGCTTCCGATCAAGACGAAGGTCGTCGCCCGCCTCGGCGAGACGCTGGCCGGAGAGGAAAAGTAACATGCCTGCGATCGACGATCTCAAGCAGAATAGCGACGACCAGCTGCAGCAGCAGCTCGGCGACCTGAAGCGCGAGCAGTTCAACTTGCGCTTCCAGTCGGCGACCAATCAGCTCGAGAAGCCGAGCCGCGTGCGCGAGGTTCGCCGCACTATCGCTCGCATCAAGACGCTGCAGAACGAACGCGCCCGCGCGCAAGCGAAGGGCTGAGGAGACTTATACGATGCCAAAGCGCGTCCTCACCGGCACCGTGGTGTCCGACAAGGGTGACAAGACGGTCGTGGTCCGTGTCGAGCGGCGGGTGAAGCACCCGCTCTACGGCAAGATCATCAAACTGTCGAAGAAGTACCATGCTCACGACGCGGCGAATGCGTTCCGCGCCGGCGAGATCGTGCGCATCGAAGAGTGCGCCCCGATCTCGAAGCTGAAGACCTGGACGGTCCTCGACCGGATCGGCGCCGCCAAGATGAGCGCAGTCGAGATCGCCGAGCCTGAAATGAATGCCCCGACCGAGTCCGAGCCTTCGAAGCCGGCCGAGGAAAAGGCCGAGAAGAAGCCCGCCGCCAAGAAGTCGACGAAGAAGGCCAAGGCCGAAGACGTCGCCGAAGCGGACGCCTGAGAAGAGTTTGAGAGAGAGTAGGGTCGAACCATGATCCAGATGCAGTCCAACCTGGACGTTGCGGATAACAGCGGGGCCAAGCGCGTCCAGTGCATCAAGGTGCTGGGCGGCTCGAAGCGCCGTACTGCCGGCGTTGGCGACATCATCGTCGTCAGCGTCAAGGAAGCGGCCCCTCGCGGCCGTGTGAAGAAGGGCGACGTTCACCGCGCTGTGATCGTTCGCACGGCCAAGGACATCCGCCGTCCCGACGGTTCGGTGATCCGCTTCGACAGCAACGCCGCGGTGCTGGTCAACAAGAACGAGGAGCCGATCGGCACCCGTATCTTTGGCCCTGTCGTCCGTGAGCTTCGTGCGAGGAAGCACATGAAGATCATCAGCCTTGCGCCGGAGGTGCTGTAACGATGGCCGCTGCGAAGATCCGCAAGGGCGACCAGGTCGTCATCCTGTCCGGCAAGGACAAGGGCAAGACGGGTGAAGTCGTCCGTTCGATGCCGAAGGAATCCAAAGTCGTCGTGTCGGGCGTCAACGTCCACGCGCGCCACCGCAAGCCGACGCAGCTCAACCCGCAGGGCGGGATCGAGCGCAAGGAAGCGCCGCTGCACGTGTCGAAGGTCGCGATTGCCGACCCCAAGACCGGCAAGGCGACCCGCGTGCGCTTCGAGGAGCGCGACGGCAAGAAGGTCCGCGTCGCGGCCAAGTCTGGAGAGCTGATCCATGGCTGATAAGGAAAAGAAGGTCGACGAGGTCCAGGAGACCCCGGCCGAGCAGACAGTAGAGGTCGAGCTCGTCGGCGAGGCCGAGAAGGCTGAGGCCGCTGCGATCGAAGCGCTGCCCAAGGTCGAGAAGGCCGAGGCTCCGAAGCCCGAGAAGGTTGCGGACAAGGCTTCGGCGAAGGCGCCGAAGGGCTACAAGCCGCGCCTCAAGGCCGACTATGAGGACCGCATCGTCAAGGCGATGACCGACAAGTTCGGCTACAAGAACCGTTTCGAGGTTCCGAAGCTCGAGAAGATCGTCATCAATATGGGCGTCGGTGAGGCGACCCAGGACAAGAAGCGCGTCGAGACTGCCGCCGCCGAGATGCAGGCGATTTCCGGCCAGAAGCCGGTGATCACCAAGGCCAAGAAGTCTATCGCCCAGTTCAAGCTGCGCGAAGGCATGCCGATCGGCTGCAAGGTCACGCTTCGTCGCGAGCGCATGTATGAGTTCCTCGATCGTCTTGTGACGATCGCGCTTCCGCGCGTTCGCGACTTCCGCGGGCTCAACCCCAAGTCGTTCGATGGCCGTGGCAATTACGCCATGGGCCTTAAAGAGCAGATCGTCTTCCCCGAGATCAACTACGACCAGATCGACAAGGTCCGGGGCATGGACGTCATCGTAACCACCACCGCGAAGACGGATGAAGAGGCGCGCGAGCTGTTGCGCCTGTTCAACTTCCCCTTCCCGGCCGAGGAGCAGAAGCAGGCCGCCTAAGGGCGCGTCTGCTTCGATTAGGAGAAGAACTTAAGTCATGGCGAAACTGAGTTCGATCAACAAGAACGAGCGGCGCAAGAAGCTCGTCCAGCAGAATGCGGCGAAGTACGCGAAGCTCAAGGCGATCGCGAACGATGAGTCGAAGGACGAGACCGAGCGCCTGATCGCGCGTCTGAAGATGGCTGAACTGCCTCGCAACGGGAACCCGACCCGGGTTCGCAACCGCTGCGAGCTGACCGGCCGCAGCCGCGCTTATTACCGCAAGTTCCGCCTGTCGCGGATCATGCTTCGGGACCTGGCCAACAAGGGCCTGATCCCCGGCGTGATCAAGTCGAGCTGGTAAGGGTAACGAGATGGCAATGACCGATCCTCTGGGTGACCTGCTCACCCGCATCCGCAACGGCCAGCAGGCCCGTAAGGACAGCGTCCTGACGCCGGCCTCGAAGCTCCGCACGCGGGTACTCGATGTGCTTCAGCGCGAAGGCTATATCCGCGGCTATTCCGAAGAAGCGCTGGCGGGTCAAAAGGGCCTGCGCATTGAGCTTAAGTATTTCGAGGGCCAACCTGCGATTCAGCATCTGGCCCGTGTGTCGAAGCCCGGCCGCCGGGTCTATTCGGCCGCCCGCGAGCTGCCGCGCATCCGCAACGGCCTCGGCACGATCATCGTGTCGACCCCGCGCGGCGTGCTGTCGGACGCCGAAGCGCGCGAGCAGAATGTCGGCGGCGAAGTGCTGGCGGAGGTATTCTAATGTCCCGCATTGGCAAGAAGCCGATCGCGATGCCGTCTGGCGTCACCGCCACGGTCGAGGGCCAGGTCCTCACCGTGAAGGGGCCCAAGGGCACGCTGTCGATGCAGCTACTCGACGATCTCGTGAAATATGAGATCGCCGAAGGCGAAATCCGCGTGACCCCGGTCACCGACGCGCAGCGCAACCGCGCCGCCTGGGGCATGACCCGCACCAACGTGCAGAACCTCGTCACCGGGGTGACCGAGGGCTTCACCAAAGTGCTCGAGATCACAGGCGTCGGCTATCGCGCCCAGGCTCAGGGCCGCAAGTTGCGCCTACAGCTGGGGTACAGCCACGACGTGAACTACGACCTGCCCGAAGGCGTCGATGTGAAGACTCCCGACCAGAACACGGTCGAGATCAGCGGCATCGACAAGCAGAAGGTCGGTCAGGTCGCGGCCGAGATCCGCCGCTGGCGCAAGCCCGAGCCGTACAAGGGCAAGGGTATCAAGTACCGCGGCGAGTATATCTTCCGCAAAGAAGGCAAGAAGAAGTAAGCCATGGCGAAACTATCTCTCTTCGACCGCCGCCGCCGCCGTGTCCGTACGACGCTTCGCGCTCGTGCAGCCGGCAAGCCGCGGCTTTCGGTCCACCGTTCGGGCCGTCACATCTACGCTCAGGTCATCGACGATGCGGCGGGAGCCACGCTCGCGTCCGCTTCGACCCTCGACAAGGACATCAAGGGCAAGACCGGCGCGACCCGCGACAGCGCGGCAGCCGTCGGTAAGGCCCTTGCGGAGCGCGCCAAGAAGGCCGGCGTTTCGGCGGTCGTGTTCGATCGCGGCGGCTTCCTGTTCCATGGCCGGGTGAAGGCCCTCGCCGACGCTGCCCGCGAAGGCGGACTGGAGTTCTAGAATGCAAGACGAGAACCAGCAGACCAAAGAAGCCAATACCGATCCGGTCGAGGCAGCTCCGGTCGCCGAGGCGACGCCTGCGCAGGCTGAAGAGCAGCAGCAGCCGCAGCAGCCGCATGGCCGTGGGCCGCGTGGACCGCGTGGCGGCGGGCGCGGCCGTGGCGGCGGAGATCGCGGTGGCCGTGGCCGTCGTGACGATCGTCGCGGGCGCCGTGACGACGAGGAAGGTGGCGAGGAGCTGATCGAAAAGCTCGTCCACATCAACCGCGTGTCCAAGACCGTGAAGGGCGGCAAGCGCTTCGGCTTCGCAGCCCTTGTGGTTGTTGGCGACGGCAAGGGCCGCGCCGGCTTCGGCCACGGCAAGGCGCGCGAAGTGCCGGAGGCGATCAGCAAGGCGACTGCCGCAGCGAAGAAGGCGATGATCCGCGTTCCTCTGCGCGACGGCCGCACGCTGCACCATGACGGCCTTGGCCATTTTGGCGCCGGTCGCGTCACGATCCGCACGGCTCCGGCCGGTACCGGCATCATCGCCGGCGGTCCGATGCGCGCGATCTTCGAGAGCCTGGGTGTCGCAGACGTCGTGACCAAGTCGGTCGGCACGTCCAACCCCTACAACATGATCCGCGCGACCTTCGAGGCGCTGAAGGATCAGTCGAGCCCGCGTTCCGTGTCACAGCGCCGCGGCAAGAAGGTCGCCGACCTGCTCGGCCGCGGTGGCGCCAGCGCCGTCGAAGCCGAGGCCCAGGCCGAAGCGGTCGTGGAGTAAGAGTGATGGCGAAGATCAAGATCACCCAGACCGGATCGCCGATCCGCCGCGACAAGACGCAGCGGGCGACGCTCGTAGGCCTCGGCCTCAACAAGCTGCACCGTACCGTGGAGGTGGAGGGCACTCCTGAAGTGCTCGGCCAGGTACGCAAGGTGCAGCACCTGCTGAAGGTCGAAGAGGCCGCCTAGTAATTTTGCCTCTCCCGCATGCGGGAGACGGAAAGCGCGACAAAAGCGAAAGCGAGTGCAGGAATATGAAGCTCAATCAGATCAAGGATAACAAGGGCGCGCGTCAGTCGCGGGTCCGCGTCGGCCGCGGCATCGGCTCGGGGCTCGGCAAGACGGCCGGTCGCGGCCAGAAGGGCGCCAAGTCGCGCTCGGGTGTCAGCATCGCCGGGTTCGAGGGCGGGCAGATGCCGCTTCACATGCGGATCCCGAAGCGCGGCTTCAACAACATCTTCGCGCGCGACTATGCCGAGGTGAACATCGGTGCAGTCCAGAAGGCGATCGATGCAGGCAAGCTCGATATCAAGAGTGCGCTCGACCATGATGCGCTGAAGGGCGCGGGCCTGGCGCGCGGGGGCAAGGACGGCGTGCGCCTGCTCGGCAAGGGCGAGCTCAAGGCGAAGCTGGCGTTCAAGGTTGCCGGTGTATCCAAGGGCGCCCGCGAGGCGGTGGAGAAGGCCGGTGGTTCGATCGAACTGATCGAGCGCAAGAATCCCGCCGAGCTTGCCGCAGCGAAGAAGGGCTCTCGCAAGGCTGCTGCCGCCAAGGCCTAAGGGTCTTAGACAAGCGGCCCAGAGCCACTATATCGGCGGCGGGGAGGCTTTCAGCCTAATCGCCGCCGTTTGTTTATCCGGGGAATTTGAAGTCGATGGCATCCGCAGCCGAACAATTTGCCTCCAGCATTTCGCTCGCGAACTTCCAGAAGGCGACAGAGCTCAAGAAGAGGCTGTGGTTCACGATCGGTGCGCTGATCCTGTTCCGGCTGCTGTCGTTCGTTCCCGTCCCGGGCATCGACCCAGTCGCCATGAACGCGCTCTACCAGACGCAGAGCGGCGGCATCCTCGATGTCTTCAACACATTCTCGGGCGGCGCGCTCGAACGCTTTTCGATCGTCGCCTTGGGCGTCATGCCCTACATCACGGCGTCCATCGTCATCCAGCTCGGCGCGACCCTCTACGGGCCGTGGCAACAACTCCGGAAAGAAGGCGAGACGGGGCGCAAGAAGCTCAACCAGTACACCCGCTACCTGACTGTAATGATCACCCTCGTGCAGGGCTATCTCGCGATCCGCGGACTCGAATCGCAGTCGATGCGGCAGGGCATCAGCGCGGTGGTGACGCCGGGCCTCCTGTTCGAGGTCGCCGGCACGGTGAGCCTCGTCGGCGGGACCTTGTTCTTGATGTGGATCGGCGAACAGATCACCAGCCGCGGCATCGGCAACGGCGTGTCGCTCATCATCATGGCCGGCATCGTCGCACGCTTGCCTCAGGCCGTCGCCCAGCTGCTCGAGGGCGGACGGACCGGATCGCTGAATGGCCTCCTTGTGGTCGGAATCGTGGTCCTTAGCGTCGGTTTGATCTTCTTCATCTGCTTCATGGAGCGCGCCCAGCGCCGTGTGCTGATCCAGTATCCCAAGCGCCAGACGGTCCGCGGCATGCAGCAAGAGCGCTCGCACCTGCCGATCAAGCTCAACACCGCAGGTGTCATCCCGCCGATTTTCGCTTCCTCGCTGCTGCTGATGCCGCTGACTGTGCTTCAGTGGGCGGGCAACCGTTCGACGGCCGAAGGCGGCGCCAGCGACTGGCTGATCACCATCAGCACCTTCCTGCAGCACGGGTCGCCGCTCTACATGGCGCTCTACGGCATCGGCATCGCCTTCTTCTGCTTCTTCTACACTGCTGTTCAGTTCAACAGCGAGGAGACGGCGGACAACCTGAAGCGCCACGGCGGATTCATCCCCGGCAAGCGCCCGGGCAAGCAGACCGAGGAATATTTCGATTATCTGCTCAACCGGATCACGGTCGTCGGCGCCGCTTATCTGGTGCTGATCTGCCTTATTCCGGAGATCCTGTCCGCGCAGGCGGGCCTTAACTTCCGCCTTGGCGGAACCAGCCTGCTGATCGTCGTGAACGTGACGATGGACACGGTCAGCCAGATTCAGAGCCACTTGATTGCGCACCAATATGGTGACCTCATCAAGAAGGCGAAGCTCAAGACGACGCCGCGACGGCGCTAACTTCAGTCGGCGAACAGGGGAGAAGCGCCGAAATGCTGAACATCATCCTGTTGGGTCCGCCTGGCGCGGGGAAGGGTACTCAGGCCGCGCGGCTTCAGGCCGAGCGGGGCATGATCCAGCTGTCGACCGGCGACATGCTTCGCGAGGCCGTGGCTGCCGGAACGCCGGTCGGCTTAAAGGCCAAGGGAGTGATGGAGCGCGGCGAGCTTGTCAGCGATGCGATTGTCAGCGCGCTCATCGGCGAACGGCTGGACGCTTCGTCGGACAAGGGCGCAATCTTCGATGGCTTTCCACGCACCAAGCACCAGGCCGAGGCACTTGAGATCCTGCTCGGCGAGCGGGGTCGCCGGCTCGATCATGTGATCGAGCTCACCGTCGACGAAGATGCGCTGGTAACCCGCATCACTGGCCGCTTCACCTGCGCCCGGTGCGGCGCCCCCTATCACGATGCCTACCGCCCGACGAAGGTGCCGGGCATTTGCGACGTCTGCGGCTCGACCGAGTTCAAGCGGCGCAAGGACGACAATGAAGCCACCGTGCGCACGCGCATGGAGGAATATCGCGCCAAGACGCAGCCGATCCTGCCATTCTACGAGGCGAAGAAGCTGGTGCACCGGGTCGACGGCATGGCTTCGATCGAGGAGGTCGCCGCGCAGATCGATGCGATATTGGACGGAACTGCCTAAAGTCTCTCCAACGTCAGAAAGCTGTAGGGCGGGCGTCCGTCGACAGCAGGTTGCTCTTCACGGAAAGTCTCCCGCCACTGGCTCCAGTCGCGTGGGTCGGCAATGAAAGTATCGCCGGGGACGTCGGCAAGCACCTCGGTCAACTCGACGCGATCGGAAAGCGGCAGGAACAGCGCGAAGATGTCTGCCCCGCCGATCACGGAAACGGCATTGCTGCCGGCCAGTCGAAGTGCTTCGTCGACATCATGCGCGATTTCAGCCCCCGGAGCGCTCCAGCCGCGATCCCGCGTCAACACGATGTGACGTCGCCCGGGAAGCAGGCCGGGGAGACTGTCGAACGTCTTGCGGCCCATGACCATGACGCTGCCCATCGTCAGCGCCTTGAACCGCCTCAGATCCGCGGGAAGGTGCCACGGCAGCCTGCCGTCACGCCCGATCACTCCATTCTGCGCGCGGGCCACGATGAGGGTGATGCGGGGGCGGTCCATCCCGTTCCTGTGCCGCTGTCGCGCGCTCATGCCAAGCACGCTATTGCGCTCCTGTGACTGACTCCCTGACCAGGATGATCGCGCGGGCGACGGCAATGCTCGGTCCGAAATCGGTGATAGCCGATCCGAGCGAGATCGAGCCATGGGTCACCGACTGGCGAGGGCGCGTTCACGGCGCCGCCTCTGTGATGCTCGCACCCTCGTCAACCGATGAAGTGGTGGAGATCGTCCGTCTCGCCTCTGAACATCGCGTGCCGCTCGTGCCGCAGGGGGGCAATACCGGGATGGCCGCTGGCGCCACTCCGCCCGCCGACGGGTCCGCGGTGCTGCTCTCGATGCGAAGGATGAACCGTATTCGATCTGTGACCGCCGATAGCGGTGTCGCGGTTGCCGAGGCGGGAGTGATCCTCGAAACGCTTCATCATGCCGCGGATGAAGTCGGCATGCGATTTCCGCTAACGCTGGGCGCGCGCGGAAGCTGCACGATCGGAGGCCTCACCTCCACCAATGCCGGCGGCACGCAGGTGCTGAAGTTCGGGACGATGCGATCGCTCGTCGCGGGCGTCGAAGCGGTCCTCCCCGACGGTTCGCTGCATGACAGCCTCGCCGCGCTCAAGAAGGACAATCGCGGTTACAGCCTCGATCAGCTCCTGATCGGCGCGGAGGGCACGTTGGGGGTGATCACCGCCGTCGCGCTGCGGCTCGTTCCCGCGATCGCGGCCCGTACGGTCGCCTGGGTTGGGGTCGAAGCTCCCGAAAGAGCGCTCGAACTGCTTCGCTTTCTGGAAGCACGCACTGACAGCATCGAGGGCTTCGAGCTAGTGCCGCAAAGTTCGCTCGACCTGGTGCTCCGCCATGTGCCCAACACGCGCCCACCCTTGGCGGGCAAGCATGAATGGCATGCGCTGATCGAGGCGACGTCGGCCGATGCCGGAACCGGGATATCGGCCGAACTGGAGCGCCTTCTGGGTGACGCGCTTCAGCAGGGCATCATCGGCGACGCCGTGCTGGCCGCTAACGAGGCGCAGGCGGAGGCTTTCTGGAAACTTAGAGACTCAATCTCCGAGGCCGAGCGCGCGGAGGGACCGACCCTAGCTCACGACATCTCTGTCCCGGTCGCCGACATGCCGTCTTTCATCATGCAGGCCGCTGCCCAGGTCGAGCGGGCCTTTCCAGGCGTGGCCGCTACCGGCTTCGGCCATCTCGGCGACGGAAACATCCATTTCCATGTTCGTGCTGGAAGCCACGCCGCTCCTGACTGGTATGAGCGTGAAGGCGCGGACATCACGCGGATGGTCGACGATCTTGTCACGGCTGTTGGCGGATCGATCTCTGCGGAGCATGGCATCGGGCAGCTGAAGCGCGAAGAACTTGCGCGACTTGCGCCGCCGGGACGCATTCATGCGTTGCGCGCCATCAAGCAGGCCCTAGATCCGCTCGCAATCATGAATCCTGGAAAGCTGGTGCCCTAAGGCTGCAGCTGCAGCTCGTCGCTCTGGGCGTCTGTGGGCTCGCCGGGCGCGCTCGCCAAGGTCCTCCGCAGTCGGTCGATATCGACGGCCTTTTCCCACCGCGCCACCACGATCGTGGCGACCGCATTGCCGATGAAATTGGTGAGCGAGCGACATTCGCTCATGAAACGGTCGACGCCGAGGATGAGCGCCATTCCGGCGACCGGGATGGCAGGCACGACGGACAGGGTGGCTGCGAGAACGATGAAGCCGGAGCCCGTGACGCCGGCCGCGCCTTTCGAGCTCAGGATCGCGACTGCCATCAGCAGCATTTCCTGGCCGAAACTCAGATGTGTGTTGGTCGCCTGTGCAATGAACAGCGCGGCAAGCGACATGTAGATGTTGGTGCCGTCGAGGTTGAAGGAATAGCCGGCTGGGACGACCAGGCCGACGATGGGCTTGGGAACGCCCGCCGCCTCGAGTTTCTCCATCAGGAGCGGCATCGCGCTCTCGGAACTCGAAGTGCCGAGCACGAGCAGCAGCTCATCCTTGATGTATCGGATCAGGGCGAAAATCGAGAAGCCCGCGGCCCTGGAAATCAGCCCCAGCACCACCAGCACAAACGCGAGCGCGGTCGCGTAGAAGGTGAGGATCAGCTGGGCGAGATTGGCGAGCGTGCCGATGCCATATTGGCCGATCGTAAAAGCCATGGCTCCGAAAGCCCCGATGGGCGCCGCGTACATGAGGATACGGACGATGCGGAACACGACGGCGGTGACCGTCCGCAACGCGTCCAGCAACCGGTCGCCACGATCTCCGAGCATCGCGAGCGCGATTCCGAACAGGATGGAGACGAGCAGCACCTGCAGGATTTCGCCTGAGATCAGCGCGCTGAACATCGTGTCGGGAATGATGTTCAGAATGAAGCCGGTTACCGTCGTTTCCTTGGCTTCGCTGACATAGGCCGCGACCTTGCTCGTATCGAGCGTGGACACGTCGATATTGAGGCCGGCACCGGGTTGAACCAGGTTTGCGACAACGAGGCCGACGGCAAGCGCGAGCGTCGAAACGGTGATGAAATAAGCGAGCGCCTTCGCAGCAATCCGCCCGAAAGCGCCAAGGTCTCGCATTCCGGCAATACCGGTCACCACAGTAAGGAAGATGACGGGCGTGATGATCATCTTCACCAGCTTGATGAAACCGTCGCCAAGTATCTTCAGCGATACTCCGACACTCGGCCACAACCACCCCACGAGGACGCCGAGGGCCACGGCGATTAGCACCTGAAAATAGAGGCTTTTCCAGAGTGGGCGGTTTGAATCAGTCATGCGTGATCGATCTAGCGAAAATTGACCATCGCCGCATTTTAAGGAAGCATAAATAGAATTTTTTGATAAAGTGTCGGTTCGCAGCCGGGGGGCTGCATTGGATCAACCGGGGTGGGGGAGTAAAACCACACGGAGAGTTGAGTTGAACATCCAGGCCCCGCGCGACTTCATTGATCGCCGCCAGCTCGTCAGCGCTCTTCGTGCGCTGCGCCGCGGCGACTTTTCTGTTCGCCTGCCGGAAGAGGTCGACGGCGTCGACGGCGAGATCGCCAGCCTCTTCAACGAAGTGGTCTCACTCAACGAAGAAATGACGCAGGAATTCGAGCGTCTCTCCAAGGTCGTCGGCAAGGAAGGCAAGATCACTCAGCGCGGCCGGGTGAAGAACGCGCGCGGCGGATGGGAAAGCGCCGTTCGTTCTGTCAATGAGCTCATCGAGGACATGGTGCAGCCGACCACCGAGGTTGCGCGCGTCATCGGCTCCGTCGCCAAGGGCGACCTTTCCCAAAGCATGACGGTCGAGATCGACGGACGGCCGCTGCGCGGCGAGTTCCTGCGCATCGGCAAGGTCGTGAACACGATGGTCGAGCAGCTCGGCTCCTTCGCATCCGAGGTGACGCGCGTGGCGCGCGAGGTCGGCACCGAGGGCAAGCTGGGTGGCCAGGCCAAGGTGAAGGGCGTCGCAGGAACCTGGAAGGACCTCACCGACAATGTGAACGCCATGGCCACCAACCTGACGGGCCAGGTGCGCAACATTGCCGAGGTGACGACGGCGGTTGCCCGCGGCGATTTGTCGAAGAAGATCACCGTCGAAGTGAAGGGCGAAATCCTCGAGCTCAAGAACACCATCAACACGATGGTGGACCAGCTCAACGGCTTCGCTTCCGAAGTGACCCGCGTGGCACGCGAGGTGGGCACGGAAGGAAAGCTTGGCGGACAGGCCCGAGTGGAAGGCGTCGCCGGCACCTGGAAGGACCTTACCGATAACGTGAACCTGATGGCCGACAACCTGACCGGCCAGGTGCGCAACATCGCCGAGGTGACCACCGCCGTCGCCAAGGGCGACCTTTCCAAGAAAATCACCGTCGATGTGAAGGGCGAAATCCTGGAGCTCAAGAACACCATCAACACGATGGTGGACCAGTTGAACGGCTTCGCGTCCGAAGTGACCCGTGTGGCTCGCGAAGTGGGTACGGAAGGTAAGCTCGGCGGGCAGGCACAGGTGCCCGGCGTCGCCGGAACCTGGGCCGACCTCACGGACAATGTGAACCAGCTCGCGAACAATCTGACGGGCCAGGTCCGCAACATCGCCGAAGTCACCACCGCGATCGCGCGCGGCGACTTGTCGAAGAAGATCACAGTCGACGTGAAGGGCGAAATCCTTGAGCTCAAGGACACCATCAACACGATGGTGGACCAGCTCAATTCGTTTGCTTCCGAAGTGACGCGCGTGGCGCGCGAAGTGGGTTCGGAAGGCAAGCTCGGGGGTCAGGCCCAGGTGGAAGGCGTCGCGGGTACGTGGGCCGACCTCACCGACAACGTTAACCTCATGGCTGCGAACCTCACGGGTCAGGTCCGCAACATCGCCGAGGTGACGACGGCGGTGGCGAAGGGCGACCTTTCAAAGAAGATCACCGTCGACGTGAAGGGAGAGATCCTCGCCCTCAAGAACACCATCAACACGATGGTGGACCAGCTGAACGGCTTTGCGTCCGAGGTGACGCGCGTGGCCCGCGAAGTGGGCACTGAGGGTAAGCTCGGCGGCCAGGCGCGCGTGGAGGGCGTGGCCGGAACCTGGGCCGATCTCACCGACAATGTGAACCTGATGGCCGGCAATCTGACCGGCCAGGTACGCAACATCGCCGAGGTGACCACCGCTGTGGCGCGCGGCGACTTGTCCAAGAAGATCACCGTCGACGTGAAGGGCGAAATCCTTGAGCTTAAGAACACCATCAACACGATGGTGGACCAGCTGAACGCCTTCGCCTCTGAGGTGACCCGCGTGGCCCGCGAAGTGGGTACCGAAGGGAAGCTCGGCGGCCAGGCGCAGGTGCCCGGTGTCGGCGGCACGTGGAAAGACCTTACGGACAATGTGAACGCCATGGCGGCGAACCTGACCGGCCAGGTGCGTAACATCGCCGAGGTGACGACCGCGGTGGCGCTCGGCGACTTGTCGAAGAAGATCACCGTCGACGTGAAGGGCGAAATCCTTGAGCTGAAGAACACCATCAACACGATGGTGGACCAGCTGAACTCCTTCGCGTCCGAAGTGACCCGCGTGGCTCGCGAAGTGGGTACCGAAGGCAAGCTAGGCGGACAGGCACAGGTGCGCGGCGTCGCGGGCACCTGGAAGGACCTCACCGATAACGTGAACCTGATGGCGGCGAACCTGACGGGTCAGGTCCGCAACATCGCCGACGTGACCACCGCCGTCGCCAAGGGCGACTTGTCTAAGAAGATCACGGTGGACGTGAAGGGCGAAATCCTCGCGCTCAAGAACACGATCAACACCATGGTGGACCAGCTGAATGCATTCGCGAGCGAGGTCACCCGCGTTGCTCGCGAGGTCGGCACCGAAGGCAGCCTCGGCGGACAGGCGCAGGTGCCCGGCGTCGGCGGCACATGGAAGGACCTCACCGACAACGTGAACTTGATGGCGACAAACTTAACCAATCAGGTTCGCGGTATTGCCGAGGTCGTGACTGCGGTGGCGCAGGGCAACCTGAAGCGGAAGCTGACCCTCGACGCGAAGGGCGAAATCGCGGCGCTGGCGGACACGATCAATTTCATGATCGACACGCTGTCGACCTTCGGCGACCAGGTGACCAACATGGCCCGCGAGGTCGGCATCGAGGGCAAGCTCGGCGGCCAGGCCCGCGTGCCGGGCGCCGCCGGCCTGTGGCGCGACCTCACGGACAACGTGAACCAGCTCGCCGCGAACCTGACGAACCAGGTGCGCTCGATCGCCGAGGTGGCGACCGCGGTGACCAAGGGCGACCTCACCCGCTCCATCGCCGTCGAGGCGTCGGGCGAGATGGCGGCGCTCAAGGACACGATCAACGAGATGATCAGCAACCTGAAGGAGCAGACGCTCAAGAATGCCGAGCAGGATTGGCTCAAGACCAACCTCGCCCGCTTCAATCGAATGCTTCAGGGCGAACGCGACCTTGCCACCGTCTCGAACCTGATCATGTCGGAGCTCGCGCCGCTGGTGAACG
>Ga0207679_10000846_pt1 | contig 19674 bp, 14 predicted proteins | sample KBSC73metaG_FD_184320 | JGI IMG/M metagenome (GOLD analysis project Ga0207679, IMG submission 184320) | Corn rhizosphere microbial communities from Kellogg Biological Station, Michigan, USA - KBS C7-3 metaG (SPAdes) (version 2) | ecosystem: Host-associated > Plants > Roots > Rhizosphere > Soil ... | reverse complement strand
GACCTTGAGCACCTTGATGCGGGGCGTGACGTCCACGCCGAGGTCGGCAGGCTTGACGGTCTCCAAAGGCTTCTTCTTCGCCTTCATGATGTTCGGCAGCGTCACATAGCGCGGCTCATTCAGGCGCAGGTCCGTGGTCACCACGGCAGGCAGCTTCAGCTTCAGGGTCTCCAGGCCGCCGTCGACTTCGCGCGTGACGCTTGCGCTGTCGGCCGCCAGCTCCACCTTGCTCGCGAACGTCGCTTGCGGCAGGCCTGCGAGTGCGGCCAGCATCTGGCCCGTCTGGTTGTTGTCGTCGTCGATCGCCTGCTTGCCCAGGATCACGAGACCCGGCTGTTCCTTGTCGACCAGCGCCTTGAGCAGCTTGGCCACGGCGAGCGGCTGCAGCTCGTCCGTGCTTTCCACGAGGATGGCGCGGTCGGCCCCGATGGCCATCGCCGTGCGCAGCGTTTCCTGCGCCTGCGTCGGACCGCACGAGACGGCGATCACTTCCGTGACGACACCCTTCTCCTTCAGCCGCACCGCCTCTTCCACCGCGATCTCGTCGAACGGGTTCATGCTCATCTTCACGTTCGCGATGTCGACACCCGTGCCGTCGGTCTTCACGCGAACCTTCACGTTGTAGTCCACCACCCGCTTGACTGCCACCAAGACTTTCATTCCGAAGCTCCTCAGATTCGCTGTTGATTAGCACGGATTCTAGGATTGACCGACGCCTGCACTGCGTCGGAGGCGGTTGAATAAACGAACGATCGTGCTATTTTTCGATTGTGCCATGACTCGAACCGCGGACGAGGCGTTTTTTTGCCTCGGGTAGACTGCGCGGCGCATGACCCCCTCCGTCCCCTCTTTGCCGCCCGATGAACCCGCCCTCGTAGGTGTGTTCGACTCCGGGCTCGGGGGCCTGTCGGTGCTCAGCGTGCTGCACCATACGCTGCCCCGCCATCCCCTGCTCTACCTGGCCGACTCCGGCCACGCCCCCTACGGCGAACGCAGCGACGAATTCGTCATCAACCGCACCATCGCCATCGGCCGCCACCTGCTCGACTCGGGCGCGAGGCTGCTTGTCGTTGCCTGCAACACGGCCACTGCGGTGGCCGTCGCCGCGCTGCGCGAACGCTGGCCGGGCGTGCCACTCGTGGGGGTGGAGCCCGCCATCAAGCCGGCCGTCAAGACCTCGGCCACCGGCCGAATCGGCGTCATGGCCACCCCGGCCACCTTGCGCAGCTCCAAATTCCAGCAGCTGCTTCATGCCCATGGCGGCGGCGCCACCATCGTGCAACAACCCTGCCCAGGTCTGGCCGGGCAAATCGAACGAGGTGACCTCGACGCGCCGGAACTCATCGCGATGGTCGAATCGTTCTGCGCGCCATTGCGTGATGCAAACGTGGACACCGTGGTGCTCGGCTGCACCCACTACCCTTTCGTGCGCCGCCACATTCAAGCCGCCATGGGGCCTGGCGTCGAACTCCTGGACACGGCATGGCCGGTGTCCCAACAAGCCGCGCGACTGCTCGGCGTGCGCGACAGCGGCATCGATTCGACCGGCACCGTGCGGCTGGAAACCACCGGCGATGTCGCGCACCTTCAGTCCGTGACCGGCCGTTGGCTGGACTTTCCGATCGAATCGGTGACCAGCGCGGCAATCTGATTCATCAACGACGGAGCGCGCTACTTGCCGGGACTCCAATGGTGTGCGTGCAGGTACTCCTGCACCGCATCGGCCCGATCGCCCACCTCCTTCACCGCATGGCGAACCTCATCGGGCGTGACGCCGAACTTGCCGGCCCAGGCGTGCACCTCCTCGTCTTCGTCGACGTTGATTCGCGCGCGCTCCTGGCCTCCAGGGCTTCGGGTGTCGTCAGGCATCTTGATCTCCTGAAATGGAGCCCAATTGCGGCAATCAGCGTGCCCGTCTTCTGGGAAGACCACTCGCGAAGTCATTGAGGCGTAGCCGAATGCCGAAGGGCGAATTGGTCCTGCGCGAGAGTGAGCGAAAAAGTTGACGACAGCCAGGTTACCGCCGCACCCATGATGTTTCGACAGCGCGAGCTGCCGTAAAGCATTTCGGAGTGGCGCCATACCGACGCCGCGAAGGAGAACAGCATGTATGAACTGGGTTTGCTGATCGCGTTTCTGCTGTGGTCCGCGCAGACGATCAACCTGATCGCTCAGCTGAACTCGCGCATGGCGAAGAACTTCCGCAAGATCGGCTATCGCATCAGCTGGTCAACGATGACGCCGAAAGCCATGAGCGCCGCAGACCTGGAACGAGGCCCGATTGGATCGCTGCGCAAGTTTCTCCTCGTCACCGCGCTGAACCTCCCCTTCGTTCTGCTCAGCTGGTTGTATGCCGCCTACGTGGTGGGCGCCTTCGTGTACACCCGGATGAAGGATGCTGGCGCTTCGGAAAAAGTGCGCGAGTTCCGACGGCGAGTGCGCGAGATGGACCTGTCACGAGAAGAGATGGCGCAAGAGCTGATGGAGGTAACCGGCCAATCTCTTGCGGATCTGAACTGCTTCTCTGACAACGTGCCTCGCGGCGGCCGCTTTCGCGAAAACCATCTTCAGCAGCCTGCCTGGTCCGCCACACAGTAAACCCGTTGAGCTGCCGCTCGACCTTGCCGCGCTGATGCGGGCAGGTTCCTCAAGTGTTTCGATCAACCGTGACCTCAACAAGGAAACCACCATGGGCAACTTGAGCGCAGGCATCGCACCCGTGCTGCTGGCAGTGAGTTCGTTCGCATCGGCACATGGAGGCGGCCTCGATGCGCAGGGGTGCCACCACAACCGCAAGACTGGCGACTACCACTGTCATCGCGCCCAGAACCAGAGGTTTGACGCCCGTGCGGCGTTGCGGAGTTCGACAGTCGCTCTAACCAACCCAAGTCACACACCGGGTGCTGAGGTGGTTCAACCAGCAGCCCGGCCAACCTGCTACCTGGGACCTCGCGGTGGCACGTACACCATCACGTCGAGTGGCCGTAAGAACTACAGCGGTTGCTGATCAAAGACCTCATCGATCCCGGTGCAGCCCCTTCCTTGGATTCATCGTGCTTCAAAGCGCGGCGCCTGACTCACCACCAACGGTGCCGATACAGGCGACTCGTGGTACCCGGGACGGGGCTTGAACCCGTACGCCTCGCGGCCGCGGATTTTAAGTCCGCTACGTCTACCAGTTTCGTCACCCGGGCTGGGTGGAGGCGGATTATCGACCATCCGCGGTCTGTGTTAATTTGGTGATGCCGCGCAAGGCGGTGCAAGAGGTCTGCTCTCCTCCTTGCTCCCCACCTGCCACCATCGAACGAGGCGCACCATGTCCCCTCGCTTCCCTCCCTTGGCCTTGGCCGCGGCTTGCCTCGCCCCGCCTGCCGGCGCGCAGGACGAGCCGGAACCGCCCACGTTGCCGGCTGTCGTTGTGAGGGCGCAGACACCCGCCCCGCCCACGGCCCTCACCGGCTTTGGCGACAAGCCCCTCCTGTCGGTGCCGATGCAGGCCACGGTGGTCACGCGCGATCAATTGGATGAGTCCCAGGCGCGGCGGCTCGCCGACGTGCTGTCGTTCGAAGCCTCGGCCACCGACGCGTACAACTCGCCCGGATACTGGGACTTCATCGCAGTGCGCGGCTTCACGCTCGACCAGACCTACAACCATCGGCGTGAGGGCCTGCCCATTTCGGCAGAAACGGTGATACCGCTGCAGAACAAGGAACGGATCGAGATTCTGAAAGGGACAAGCGGCATTCAAGCGGGCACCAGTGCGCCGGGCGGCCTGGTGAACTACGTGGTGAAGCGCCCCACAGCCACAGCGCTGCGCCGTGCGACATGGACGGCCGGCGAGCGCGGCACGCTCGGCGCAGGCGTCGATCTCGGCGGGCGCGGCGGTGAGTCCGATCGCTTCGGCTACCGGCTCAACCTGGCTTATGAAAACGCCAAGCCCGAGATCGTTCACTATGACCATGTCGAGAGCAGCCTTGCGGCATTGGCCACCGATTGGAGAATCTCGCCCGATTCGCTGCTGGAAGCAGAGGTCGAATGGTCGCACCAGATCGGCATGAGCTTGCCGGGGTTCAGCCTCACGGGCCAGACGCTGCCCGCCCCTCGCAAGCCCACCAATCTCAACAACCAGCCATGGAGCCAACCCAATCGGTTCGGCGCGCTCACGGGCACCTTGAGCTTCGACCGGACACTTGGCTCGGGATGGCATTGGGTGAGCCAACTCGGCACGCAACGCCTGAGGACCGATGACCGGCTGGCCTTTCCGTTCGGCTCGGAGTGCGGCAGCCCTGGGGGCTATTGCGACCGCTATGCCGCAAACGGCGACTACGATCTTTACGACTACCGCAGCGACAACGAACATCGGCGGGTCCACGCCGCACAAACGGCCTTGAGGGGGCGCATCGAGGGTGGCGCGGTTCGCCATGAGCTTCGCGGCGGCGTGTTGCTGAGCCGCCTGCGGGTCGACATGCAGCAGGGAGCCGACAACTTCGTCGGCACAGGCAACATCGACGGCACGAAAGTGACGCCGCCCGACGCGACCATCGGCACCAACCAGGGCACCGACCGAACGGAACGGTCCCTCGAATTCTTCGCAAACGACGCGATCGACTGGGGCCACGGTTTCAGCACCTGGCTCGGTCTTCGGCATGCGCGCTTGAACCGGGAGTCCGTCCGCACCGACGGCACCGAACCCACCCGCTTCAAGGACGCCACCACCACGCCTTGGCTCGCCGGGTCATATGCATGGCGACCGGGCCGGCATGTGTACGCCAGCTGGGGCAAAGGAAACGAGTCTTACGCCCTGCCCGGCAATGCGGGCGGGCAAACGTTCACGAATGCCGGTCAAACCTTGTTCGCCAAGAGCCGGCAGTGGGAAGTGGGCACGAAAGGGCAGCGCCAGGCAACCGAATGGGGCGCTTCCTATTTCGATGTGAAGCGCCCTGCCGTCGACACGTCCGGCGCGCAGTTGGTGCTCGACGGCCATGACCGTCACCGTGGCATCGATGGTCATGTCGCCCATGCCAGGGGGCCATGGCAATTGCACGCGGGTGCCATGTGGCTCAGGGCGCGGCGGGAAGACTCGTCCGACCCTGCCCGCAACGGCCAGCGCCCCACCAACGTTCCCGACCGCACCCTCAAGGCCGGAGTGCACTACCGCGTCCCTGCCGTGCCTGGCCTGGAGCTCCAGGCCCGTGTGACCCACGAGGGCCGTCGCAACGTGTTGAGAGATGGTTCCGTGGAACTGCCGTCGTGGACCCGGACCGACATGGCGGGCCGATTCACCCATCGGCTCGACGGCAAGACCCTGACCTGGACACTGGGCGTGTTCAACGTGTTCAACCGCCGCGCTTGGAAGGAATCCCCCACCCAGTACGACCACGTCTACCTCTTCCCGCTCGAGGCCCGCACGGTGCGTCTCACGATGCTTGCAGAAATTTGATGAAAGTACTTGCCTCACCGCAGAAAAAGCAGCTATACTGCGAGGCTCGATTCCTCAATAGCTCAGTCGGTAGAGCGCCGGACTGTTAATCCGTAGGTCCCTGGTTCGAGCCCAGGTTGAGGAGCCAAAATAAGCGTTACAGATCAAGGCCTTGCAGCGATGCAAGGCCTTTTTCTTTGTCCCCTCGAAACCGGAATATGGGACGCTTTTTGGGACGCGTCCCATATCCAGTACTCACACGTTCGGAGTACTGGATAAGATCACAGCATGCCGATCGAAGTAGTACAGCTCCGCGCGACGGGCATGAAACTCACCGCCGACGAGGTGACGAGGTCGCTGAAGCGTCGCGTCATCGGGGCAACCTGACCATCACCAAGGACGGCACGGCCTACCTCCACCTCGGTGAGAACTATGCGTTGAGCCACGCCGGCGTCGAGCCGTCGGTGGTCGGTGGGCAGCAGGGACGACAGCTACGACAACGCGCTGGCTGAAACCATCAACGGGCTCTACAAGGCCGAGCTAATTCATCGCCGTGCTCCGTGGAAAACCAAGGAGGCCGTTTAGCTGCCACGCTAGAATGGACGACCTCGAGCTTGAACTCCGTTGTGTATTTCTTCATGCAACCACTTGAAGTGTGTCCAACTTCTGTGGGTCAGTTCAATCCCGGGGCGATTCACAGATCGTCAAGAAACTCTGAAGCTGGTTCGGCGCTCGTCACAAGAAGCCGATCCCGAGCCCGTGTGCATGCCACGTACAGGAGATTGCGTTCGGTGTTGTAGACCTCTTCAATGTCGGCATCGTCTGTGACCGCCTCGACACGTTCCTGCAAGGGGATCACCTCGTCATCGCAAGCCATCACAACCACCGCCCGAAACTCCAACCCCTTTGCGAGATGCATGGTGCAAACACTAGCTTGCCCATTGCTTGTCTCCACTTGCTCGTCCAGTACGCTGAAAGGAATGCCTGCAGCAGTGACAGCGGCCACCGCCCTTGGTATTTGAGTCTCCGAACGAACGAAGAGGCCCAACTCGTGTGGGGCGAGCCCCTCTTTCGCCCGCTCGATAAGCCATGCAGTAACCGCCTTGCACTCCAACACCTCGGATTTGAACGAACGAATGTCGGGAGCTGGCCCGTTGAAGACCGAGACCGTGCCTCGGCGGTCCTCGGTGTTGCCGTCCACATCTGAAACATCCGGCCCCAACAATTGATCGGCTCGGGCTCGGATTTGATGGGAGGTCCGGTAGTTGATGTGCAACGTGCGTGATCGCCCACGAACATCGACGCCCAGTGACTTCCAAGAGAACGGTTGCTGGAAAATGCGCTGCCCCAGGTCACCAGCGAAGAACAAGCTGTTCGGTCGGACCTTTCCTTGGCTTATGCTTGAAGCTGCCAGAAACTTGAGCTGCGCAATACTCACATCCTGCGCTTCATCGAGCACAACAAAGTCAAAGGGTTGGTGCAGCAGAGTCGCAGCCTTCTCTGCCAGGCGACTGAACATCTCTGCATGTGTAATCACTCCCGCTTGCTTCAACGCTGCTTGTGTTCGTTCGAAAACAGCCCACAGGGCGACACGCTGGGATTCCGAAAGCCGGGTCTTGCGCCCCAGGCGCTTCACATCCCTGTAGGCCTCCCAGGTCTTCAACTGCCAAGCATCAACAAGGTCATTCCATTCACCAAGCAGGAACCTTGGTCCAAACTTCAAGGTCGGATCGACCTTTGCTGCGTCGAGCAACATCCGAACGATCTGAGCATGGGATGCAAGTTTCGGTTTGCCCCAATGCGCCGCATACAAGCGAGCGCCAATGGCCGACATAGACTGAACTTCAAGCCTCTCGGCGAGCCTTGGTTGATTGCTTATCAGGTTTTGCAGCTTGGTGGCCAAAGCACTGGCCAAGGTCTCGGAGAACGTCGCCAACAGTACTCGGCTGTCTTGGTTCTGGTGAGCCAGGTAAACCGCACGGTGCAATGCAACGATGGTCTTGCCAGTACCGGCCGAACCAGAGATCCGCGCTGGTCCGGCGTACTCGCGCTCTACCCATTGCCGCTGTGCTGGGTGAAGAAAGACGGTCCACTTCTCCCATGGAAAGTCGAGCGCACGCTCCAACTCCTCGACATCCTTCATCACCCGGAATCTGCGTTGTGCATCCGGGTGGCTGAATGGATCGGCACCCGGTTGGATCGCTGCAACTGGCTTCGGCGCTCCGCCCGTTGCCAGCTCTAGCAAGGCCTCAGCAGCCTCGGCAGGAAGATGGTCGGCCAGCACCAGCAGGCTGTCTTCATCCACCTTGCGAACGTCAGCCAACCATTCGGGAGGAACGCCGTAGCTCAACAGCTCTTCATCAGAGCGCCCGTCAAACAGCAATGCCTTTGCCTTTGGCTCGCCAAGGGGCTTTGGTGCCTTTGCTTTGACACCATCAGTCGCAGCGACCACTTCGCCAGCGCGAACTACGATTTCTTCAACGCGTTCGCGAATCTCGATCCACTGAGCAGCCCCAGTCTTGGGATGCACCTCCAGTTTTCGACGCTCGGCCCACTTGTAGGCCTTGTCGTGGTGATCAACATAGCAGAGAAGAAAACTGGTGGCCGTCTTGTGCACGATCAGGCGAATGTCGCTGCTGACTCTGACCGACCAGAAATTCTTGTCTTTTGACTGCTCGATCTTATGCAAGCTCATGCTCGGGTGAGCCGGGTTCAGCTGCAAGTCGAACGCGGTCGTTTTCACCGCTTTCTGCTCATCACCCGTGAGTTTGGTGAGGCTGTCGGTAAAGGTATCGGCAATGCGGAAGTCCATCGTGCTGGCTTCCGGGATCAGAAATCAAGGTGCTTGCCGCAGTGTCCAATGACAAGCCGCTTTTCAACGCCAATCCACTCGAAATGAACTCGGAGCGTTTCCGCCACGCTGTCTTTAACGCCAATCTTGAGATGCTTCTCCATCAAGATGTCAGTGCCGCGGTAGTTGAAAGTTCGGCGTCTCTTACCCGGATTGCTCAGCGCCTGACCTTCATTCTGAGCATAGTCGTTTGCCCCGAAAGCGCGCTTACCGACCATGTCACCATGCCCCCCGGCAAGTGCTGACCAATAGTCGTTGACGAAGCTCCAGAGCAAGTCGAAAGCGCGCTTGCCATACATGAACTCCTTGGAGTCCTGCGCAGATTCATAGGCAGAGTCCAACACGACGACTCGATCCGGGAAGAACGTGCTGATGATGGTTAGTGAGTGTTCTAAACTCGGTTCGCCACCCACCAGAGAAGCTACCGCGTCCCGCAAAGGCTTGATGGCAGCAAGTTCGTCTTCAGAGGCATCACCCGATGATTCGCGGCCGTTCAGCGCGTGCTTCAGGCCGTCAATGTCAGCCTGCAAACGATATGCCAGTGACGCTTTGTCTTCCAGGCCTTGGCGAAGGGCCGCCACTTCAGCGTCTTTGGCAAGCAACTCTTTGTCGGCTTCCTCAAGCAATGCTGCGTATTCATTGGCCTCGTCGCTATTCCTGGCCTTTTGGATGCTCGCCGTGAGTTGACTGCGCAGTGCCGCCTGACTGACCACCTCCAACGAGATGTGCTTCCAAGAATACGGTAGATTCGTGCGGTGAGTAACTGTCGCCAGGATCTCAGAATCAAGGTTCTTTCCGTCGGCTGTCAAATCGGCCAAGTCCGCGGGGCGATAAAGGGTTCGGTCGCAGTAAACACCGCGGTCGCCACTCCTTGCTTCAAAAAGCACATTGATCGCACCGCCCCAAGCGCCATAGCGACTACTCAATACCTCTTCGATCTTGAAGGTATCGACCCCTGCAGGCACTTCAACTACTTCGGCGATACCCACCAACAAAGTGCGCAGGCGCTTGGGCTGCACTGCGTAGACACCATCACGATTGGCACTGACAACCACAATGGGGTACTGTCGCGCTTCGCGCTCGACCTCCACCAAGAACGCCGCTGCACTAGATTCATCCAACCGCTTGATCCGAAGGCCGGGGGTGTCACCAGAGGGCTCACACGACTCCATCAAGGTCTGCACGAGTCGGGGCCGTGTGGAGTTGACCCGATTCCGTGGACACATCATCCTTTGTGATCCAGGAGTCAAGAATGCCCAAGACCAGACCGCCGTACCCGGCGGAGTTTCGCCAGCAGATGATCGAATTGGCTGGCGCCGGCCGAACGCCGGCAGAGTTGTCGCGAGAGTTCAACGTCAGCGCCCAGACCATCTCGAACTGGGTCGCGCAAGCCGCGCGTGATCGCGGCCTGCCACTACCGGGCAAGGAAGGCCTGACGACCGCCGAGCGTGAGGAACTGGTTCGCCTGCGCAGACAACTCAAGCGCGTTCAGGAGGAACGCGATATCTTGGCAAAGGCTACGGCCTGGTTTGCCGCGAGAAACGGCGCGACGTCGACGCCGTCTTCGGACTCGTGATGGCAAACCAGGCCGCCCATTGCATTCGCACTCAGTGCCGCGTCCTCGGCGTATCGGCCAGCGGCTACTACGCTTGGCGTGATCGCTCGCCCTCGCCCCGAGAGGTGGAAAACGCCGTCGTGACGCAGCGCATTCGGCAGGCGCATGCCGACTCCGATGAGACCTACGGCATGCCGCGTATCCGCGCCGAGCTGATGGCCCAGGGCCTTCGCATCAGTCGACAGCGCGTTGCCCGGCTGATGCGAGTGGCCGGCATACGCGGGGTCAGCCGTCGGCGCTTCATCGTGACCACGCGGCGAGACGAGCGGCAGCGGCCGGCCGCGGACCTCGTGAATCGCCAGTTCCGAGCCAGGGGGCCCGACCAGCTGTGGGTGGCCGATATGACGTACGTGCCGACCTGGGTGGGCTTCATCTACTTGGCCGTAGTCATCGACGTCTGGAGCCGCAAAGTGGTCGGCTGGTCCATCGGCGAGCAGATGACCTCCGAACTCGTGCTCAACGCGCTGAACATGGCGCTGGAGCAACGCCGGCCCGACGGCGTCATCCATCACAGCGACCAGGGAAGCCAGTACACCAGCGTGGCGTTCGGCACTCGATGCAAGGAGATGGGCGTGCGACCGTCGATGGGCACCGTGGGCGATGCCTACGACAACGCAATGGCCGAGAGCTTCTTCGCCAGCCTGGAATGCGAGCTAATCGACCGGCGCACGTTCAAGACACGCACCGAAGCTCGCATGGCCGTGTTCACCTGGATCGAGGGTTGGTACAACCCGCGGCGGCGCCACAGCGGCCTCGGCTACCAATCACCAGTCAACTTCGAAAGGAACCAGCAAGCCCACCAACCAGCCGCCCATACCGAGGCTCAGCGCGAGCCAGCTATCGCTTGAGAATCAAGCTACTACCCGTCCACGGAAGTGGGGCAACTCCAGTGTGACCTGAATAGGCGCTGTTACTCGGGCGCTGATTTCGTCGGTGCGCAGCAAGATGGTGCATTCGACAGGTCCGTTCTCATCCAGTTGTCGCAGTCCCACCTCGGTGAACCAACGGCGCCCAGCAACCTCGTTATCGCCATGCGATAGCTGCGCACAGAACAACAAAGGGTATGCAGGACCGCTCTCCGGGTCATAGGTCGCCCGCGAAACCACCATGCTGCCGTCTCTCAACCGCTGACGTAGACCGGCTCCAAGTTGCCGCCCTTCAACATAACCACCCGTGCGCTTACCCATCCAGCGGGCAACACACTCCACGATTTGTTGGGGCCCATCTTTGGGTTCAAGGTGGAATCGGCTGCTATAGACGAGCATGTCTGTCCTTGTGGTCTGCGAAGTGTTCGGTCGTTGATCAAGCGTTTTTCGGAATGAACCCTTGACGCCCATGAGACGCGCCCGTGAACCTGATGAAGTTCGCGTCAGCGCCCAGGTCCGAAGGCGGGTCTTCGTTCTCAAAGATGATCACTTGGGAGGCACGGAAATCTTCTGCAATCGATCGGTAGAACGCGTCTTTCACATCGTGTGAGAAGCCACCTTCGTCCGTATCAGGCTCACGGTAGACCACGAGTGGCGAATCAATCAACGCAAAGCCCGGGTGCGGCATCTCGGCTTTGATACAGAACTTGAGCAATGCCAGATTGAAAGCGGTATGAGCAATGGCGCGAACACCCTTGCCGTGGCTAGCGCGCGTCCGACCAGAAATCACGATGTCTTGATCGCTCTCGCTAAAGGTGACGCGGTCAAGACCTGGGAAATGCCAAGCACGCAATAGGGATTCAACCTCCTGGTTGAACGCCTCGGCTTCATCCGAACGCACGCGGGCTGACTCCAGTTCCGACCCCTGCCCGGGAGCCACAAGCGCAAGTTCCCCCAACAGTCCCTGAAGTTCATTCACACGGCCATGCAGTTCAAGTGCACGTCGATAGGTGTCGCGGTGCGTCTGGCTCTCACGCAATCGCAGTAAGGCGACCTCTACGCGGGGCTTCAGCATTTCCGAGAGCTGCGTTGCCACAGTGCGAGTCCGCTCTTTTGCCTCCAGTGTCAGCCCTTCAAGTCGCGCGATCTCGCGGTCGTTGTCGGATCGCGTCATATGCAAATCTGCGATCAGCAATCTGATCTTGGCAGCCTCGGCAAGGCAGGACTGCGCCACATCTTCAGGTGCTGCATCAGCCGTCTGACGATCATGTTCTTGATGCTCCGCCGTCGCGCCGCAAACCGGGCACCGCTCTTCATTCATTTGGCCCAGGCGTGCGCCAGCTTCCGCAATGCTTTCAAGGCGGCGAAGATCCGACATGTATTGCTGCTCAAGCAGAGCGAATCTGCGCTGCAACTCTCGCAAGACGCCCGATCGGGACTCAAGCTGGCGAAGAGTGCTCAACTCGGCACGGCGCTTGCCCTCAAGTTGTGCTGCACTCTGCTGCTCAACGGCCAGTTCCTTTTGGGCTACTTCAAACAGTGTCTCGATCTCGGCCAATTGGCTTTGCCATGCTTGCACGTCGCCGGGCAACTGCATCTCGGCCATGCGCCCCTTGGTTTGATTCAGCAGCAAGTCCAGCATCTCAACTTTCCCAGCTTTCTTGCCTTTCGCAACCTTGCGATCTTCACTGGAGATCAATGAACTGTCATCGACACCCGTCAGAAGCAGACGGAAAACGGCGCTTTCCGCTGTGCCAGTTGTGTACTGTCCTGTGAGAATGGGAGAGGTCTTACTGATGACGGTTTCTTCCTCAACAAGCACCAGCCGAACCAAATCTCGAAAGCTGACCTCACGGGTTTTGCCTTGCTTGTTCGTTCGGACCTTCTTTTCCGCCAGTCCCGCCAGACCGAGCAGGTACTGGGATACAGAATCCTTGTCGGCTGCACTCTGCTTCGCAGAGAGGTGTTGATCCGCTTTTCCCGCGCTGACCAGCTTGAAGTCACCGCCTCGGATCGAACGCTCCAAGACGACTTCGTCGTCATCAACCGACACGCTCAAGGAGAGACGCACGGTCTCATACTGAGCTGCCTCAGGTATGGACTCCGGTACATCCTTTCCGCCAAGCATGTAGTCGATGCACTGCACGATGAACGTCTTGCCCGTATCCGAGGGGCCCGATACAACGTTCAGTCCTTCGCGGAACTGCACTTCGGCGTTCGGTACGCCGAGCCCGACCAAGGTCAATCGGCGGATTTGAAATCCTGTTATTGCCATTCGGCGTCCTCCACATTCAGCACAGACTCCATCGCGAACTCTGCGCCCCACTCGCCGACTTGAGAGTTGGCAATCTTCAACAGCTCGCCGTCCGTGACTTCACCGAACAACGACACCAGCCACGCAGCCCTCTCTCGAAGCTCGGCGGCATAGCCGGAGGACAACGCATCCAAGAAACCAGCGGTTCGCTCTGTCGCTGCGAACATCACGCCCGTCTCTGTGTAATGGCGCTCCAACAAACCTCGGCTCTGGTAGAGCATCAGACCTTGTTCGAGTACAGCGCGGCGCACCAATAGCTCACCACCTCGATGCGGTGTCTTCGGATGTAGGCCAGGCGGACCGCCGGGCAAGTCGTCGGAATGCACGAGCAAGTAGTCTGAGACCACTAGCCGTTGAAACGAATACGGTGCCGGAAATGCCTCGCTCAACAACGACAGAGCACGAAGACCGATCTCAATAGGGCCATTGAACGGTGGCAACTTTCTGGTGTCATGGGATTCAATCATTTGACCCACTTGACCTTTCCGTCATTGGCAAGCTGGTGACAGATGCCCCCTCGGTCATGGCTAGATAAACGTTCTTTGAGTGCATGGGCAGTAATAGGCAACAGCTTCGCAGTCTTTACCACCGACAACACACGCCGATATCCGTCCGAATGGGCACCTCGTATCTCGTCCTTAATGCCTCCGTGCAACTCGCTCTGAAGCTCCTCGAAAGCGCCAGGGGGCAAGGTGTCCCGAGAAAACGCACGCAGAGCTTCTGCGCTGTAGAACTCAAGTCGGGCGTCGTTGAAATGCTCTCTCACATCGTCATGCGCGCCCAGGTCAGCCACCGTAGGCACCGCGCACTTCAGATGATCACTGTAGGCATCCAACAGGCTGCGCACATACGTGACCTCATGGTCCGCAACTGTTGCGGGAGGCGCCACCATCTTTGGCCGTGCTGGCAGACCGCCCCCAAACCTTGTCGCGTACCAGCGCGTCTTCGCGTGCTGGTCGATGATGCGCAGTGGCGGCACGGCCTCAAAGATCGAGAAGTCCAGCCCATCAAGGTATGCGAGCAAGGGCGCATCCAGGTCAACAACGGCCGTCGATGTGATGCCGTGCTTGCAATGCTTTCCCCAGTTTTCGACCAATTGTGCCTTGAGATTGGCTGCCTTCCGAAGCAGATTTGAAAGCTTGGTTCCAGCCCCTTGCGGTGCAACGAAGAAATACTTTCGTGGGTACGTGTACTCGTTGACGTGGGTGTAGTAGACCAGCTTCCCCAACTCCACCCATATGTCACCAGGCGCCAGGCCCGCTTTGTAGTGCTTGCACTGGTAGTTGTCCCAGATCGCCGGGGTGGCCTTGTCGAAGGCAATGATGTCTCGCCCCATGTCTCCAGCGCCGCCGCATCGTTCGACGGTGCCGTATTGATCTCGCAGCGAATCGGCCCACTCAAGAACAAAGTCCTCCCACTGGCTATCGCTGAAGATGCGTATCCGCTCGATGGGCGGAATGGGCAAGCCTGTGACCACCACGTCTGCTGACGCAGCGGTACCACCTGCTGGTGCTGGCAATGGGTTGGACGAAATCATGAGACTTTGAGCACCTTCATCACCTCATCGCCCAGGTGATTGATCACCTTCACGGCAATGCGACCGGACTGCGGCTTGTCGAACGGGCGAGACGTGTCGCTGTTCAAAGTCGCCCATGCGTCTTCATTGATCTCGGCCTTTAGCGTGGTCTTGAGCGCCTTGTAGGGGTCGTTGGCACCGAGGAAGTAAGCATGGCGGACGAAGAAGCTTTCTTCGTTGTAGTCGGTGTCGACGAACCAGCAGGCGATGCCGTCGGCACCATCGCTGCGCACCTCGCCAGTGTTGGGGTGGAACACATCCACGCCGTTGACCTTGACGCATACCTGCCCCTCGGCGGCGTCGAGGATGTCGATGTCGGGTTCGCCAAAGATCACGAACAGGTTACCCTTGCCGGTGTTCTTGAGGTCTTCGGCCATGTGCAGGTCGGCGTTCATACGCGCCTTCAGCACCGGGATGCGGCCCAGCTTCTCGAACTCGGACGAGTGCGCGTCGTAGTTGAAGGCACACGCGATCAACACGTCGAAGCCCGCGTCGCCAGCCTCGCGTGCGGCGGACACCAAGTCAGGACGGGACACCGTGCCGAACTCAGGGCCAATGAAGATGGCTGCACGCTTCTCGCCCGTGCTGTCTTCATACAAACCTTCACCACAGACCAGATCGCCAGGCCACGGCACCAACGACGTGAAGACGATCTTGTCTTCCCTGTGCGCCTGCTGCACGCCGGCGGTCTTGAGGTTTTCCAGAATGATCTGCACAAAGCTGCGCGCGGCCTTGTATTCGACTTGCTGCTCGGCCACCTTGGGATCGTTGGGGTCGATCAACTCGTCGTTTTCATCGACGCCCAGCACGCGATGCGGCGACAGGCTTTCCACCGTGAACGGCCCGGCCACGCGCACCTTCTTTTTGTCCTCGTAGGGCTTGTCGTAGAGGTATTCAAACTCGGCCTTGGCGGCGATGGAGGCGTCTATGGCCTGCTGGCGCGCAATGCGCTGCTTCCACCAATCGGCGTGCAACTTTTTGGCGGCATCCGGCCACTTGGCATCAGGCTCACGCGGGATATCCCATTCCTCCCAGCCCTTGCCCAAAGCCTGATTGAGTTGCGCTCGCAGAGGCTCCAGCAACGCCTGATGTTGGTCGTAGATAACGTCGATCTCAGCGTTATTGGCAATGGATTTGAGCGTGATGTGCGGCACTCGCTCGCAGACGAAGCCCTGACGTACATTGCCGCGCGTGGGTGCGCTGGACAGCGCGCTGCGCGTGACTTCGGCTTCCTTGATCTGCCCGTCACGGCTGTCGGCCAGCAGGTAGTAAGGGTAGCGGGCGCCCATGATGCGGGCGCGTGCCAAGGCCAGGGCCACGCGTGAAGTGTCGATGGTGATCCAACGGCGGCCCCATTGTTCGGCGACGTAGGCGGTGGTTCCTGACCCACAAGTAGGATCCAACGCAAGATCACCTGGGTCTGTTGCCATCAGAATGCACCGTTCAATTACCTTTTGTCCTGTTTGAACTACATAAGTCTTATCTTCTGAGAAGCCAGTCATCTTGACGTCGTTCCAGTAGTTTGCAATTGGAACTACCGAAAAGTCATCGAGGAAGCGCCTGTACATAAGAGACTTGCCTATAGGGCGCAGTCGACCGGCTCGTCCTATGTTCAAAAGGCCACGTGCGTCTGTCTTAAAAGTTCCCTTTCCCGGAGAGAACGTCACCCCGTTCCAAGGGAAAGCCGTGACGTCTGTTCCTTGGGCCGGGCGCTGACTTGTCAAGTTGTCGCAGGCAAAAACCTTTGAACGATTAAGCCCTGATGCATTACTGGCCGTTTCGGATGCAGTGAGTCTTCTGTCGTAACCACCGCCTTCATCGTGCCAAGTGTATTGAGTGGTTCCAGCCTCCCCCAATACCTTGCTGCGATAGATAGGGCGAAATTTCAAGTTTGGTTTGTTGCGGGCAAACCAAAGAATATGGTCACTAATAGAAGCCAATCCCTCGGTGGATGTGCTACTCGTCTTCTCAAAGACTATTTGTGAGACGAAATTTCCATCCCCAAATACCTCATCCATCACCGCCCGCACACGGTGCACGTTTTCGTCTCCGATTTGCACAAAGATCGAACCCGAGTCGGTCAGCAGGTCGCGCGCCACCGTCAGGCGGTCGCGCAAGTAGGTGAGGTAGGAGTGAATGCCATCCCGCCACGTATCCCGAAAAGCTTTGACCTGCTCAGGTTCGCGCGTAATGTGCCCAGCGTTTCCGTCCTTAACGTCACGGCTTGTTGTTGACCACTGAAAGTTGCTGTTGAATTTGATGCCGTAAGGCGGGTCGAAATAGATGCACTGCACCTTTCCGCGAAGCCCTTCGCGTTCGGCCAGTGACGCCATCACTGCGAGACTGTCACCCAAGATCATGCGATTAGCCCAGTGGGCGTCATGAGCGTAGAACTCGGTCTTGGCGTCTTCGTTAGGCAGGCCGTTGAAGTCGGCAAACATGTCCACCTGCGGTGCGTCGGTGCCTTGTGCCCGTTCGGTCTGCCGCTTCAGGTCGTCGACCAAGACCTTGGGGTGCACCTTCTCCTGGATGTACAGCGGCGGCGCGTGCACCACGAGGTCGGACCAATCCTGCTCGTCCTTGCCGCGCCACACGAGTTGCGGGTCCAGATCGCGGTTGCGGCATTCGCGCTCACGCAAATACGCCACGCGCACCGGGCTTTGCTGCTCCTCTTTCATGACCGACTGGTATTCGGCCGTGGGGATGTTCTTGCGGGTGGCGTCTTCGTGCTTGAGCGTTTCAACGCTCAGCGCGGTGTTCTTCTTGGTGGCCATATCAAAGTGCGCCCTCGGGTACTGATTCGGCGGCCGGGGCAACGGCGTTGATCATCTTGTTGAACTCGGCTTCGACCTTCTTAACGAAGTCATGCTGCATCTGGTACACGTCGACGAACTCGACGAAGGCCCAGCGACCGTAAGCGCCCAAGTTGTTGACGCCGGGCACCCAGTAGGTATCCATGGTCAGCTTCTTGTCTTTGGCGTCTTCGCCTCGGTAACCCTTGATCTCAACGATGAGGTTCAAGAGATCGTCTGGGCCATGGCCATCGTCGATCCGCACGATGAAATCGGGCCGGTACTTGCGCGTCTCAGAGCCGTAGCGGTACGGAATTTCAAGACCCAGGTTGTGGTTCTTCACGTAGGCAACAACACGCGGGTGGCGTTCGGCAACCCGGCAGAACTCCGCCTCCCAGTCGCTGTCAAGAATCACCCAGTTCACATGGCACTTGGGTGGCGGTCCATTGGTCTCCCAACGTTCGGTCTTCGAAGTGTTGAAGTTGACGAAGCGGGTGGTGCCGGTGGCGTTGTACGGGTCCAGCACCGCCTTGATGGGGCGCTTGTTGCCTTGCTCAGCCTTGGTGATGGCCGCCGTGATGCGGTTACACGCCTCGTCAGCCAGCTCCTGGTACATCAGCTGCGCAGGGTAGGTATCGCCCTGGCAATCCAGGCAGGTGTCCAGCCACACCTTGGTGATGCGTTTGAGCTGACCGAACAAGTGCAGCTGGGGTTCGTCACCCGGGTCGCGCCAATGGTTGATAAGCAAACGTTTGGTGAGGTGCATCAGCAGGGTGGAGTGCCGCATGTCAGCCAAGTGGTCCAGGCTGAGGTCAACAGTCTCACCGATGATACCGGCGTTCTGAGTGATGGAGGGGCCAACCAAGTCAGGCGTCAGCACCAGCACGGAATCGGCGGTGAACTCCGCCGTCAAACGCTCGTCGGGCAACTCGACCCGGTAGCCCTGCACGCTAGGGAACTGAATCTCCAATGCGGCTCGGTCTTGCTGTGCGCGCACCTGCACAGTCTCCCGCGGCGGCTGGGGCTTGGAGATCACTGGCTTGGCAGTGAAGTCAAACGGGATGCCGAGCACGTCGGCGTATTCGACGTTGAACAGGCCTTCCTCGTTCAGGTCGTATGACTGACGGCGCAGGGCCCGGCCAATCACCTGCTCGCACAGCAGTTGCGTGCCAAAGGCACGAACGCCCAACACGTGGGTAACGGTGTTGGCATCCCAACCCTCGGTCAACATGGACACGGAGACGACGCAGCGAATCGAGTCGCCCAGGCGGCCGGCCTTGCCAACGGTGTTCATCACCTCGCGGAGCAAGCGTGCATCGTCAAAGTCCTTGCCCGAGCGAAGTTCGTCAGCCAAGGGGCCGCCACGCTCGAAGACTTCTTGCTTGAACTGTTCAATCTCTGGGCCTGCGGCTGCACGGAAACTGTCGTCCAGCGCATCGCCGGACTCCAGTTGTTCGCTGTCAATCAGCAGCGTGCGGGGGCGGCCGAAGGGGTTGCCGTACTCGTCGGTGTTGCGGAACAGCTCCAGCCGGCCAGGGACTGGGGTGGAGCTTCCATCCTCATTCTCCCGGTTGAAACCGGAGATGAAGTCATAGACCAGCTTGGACGTGGAGGTGTTGTTGCACACCACGATGAAGCAAGGCGGCACCTTGATGCCAGCGGCTTGCCAAAGGTCGAATGTCTTCTTGTAGTGACCGTACAGAGCTTCCAATGCTGTTTGCAACTCGACCGGCAGGCTCAGCGGATCGAGCGATTTCGCAGCACCTCGCCCCTTTTTAGGCATGCGGGTGCGGATGTGCTCCCACAGGTTGCGGAATTTCGGCATCTCGCCGCCGGGAATGTTGTCGGCCACTGGCACGCGGGGCAGCTTGACGATGCCGCACTCGATGGCATCCATCAGAGAGAAGTCGCTCATCGTCCAGGGGAACAACGTGCCCTCGATGTAGCCTGAACCAGCAAGGAAGAAGGGCGTGGCCGACAGATCGACTACCTTGGCGACGCCAAGTTTGCGGTTGATAGCCTCCAAGCCGGTGATCCACATGCGAGCGGCTTCGTTGTTCTCGTCGGCCTCTTTCTTCTCGTCACCCTTCAACGCCTCGATTTCGGCGTCTGGCTTCTCGCGATAGCAGTGATGGGCCTCATCGTTGATGACCAGCACATTGGTCATGCCCATCAGGTCAGGCATGACACGTTGAAGCATCTGCCCCTCAGTTTCGAGAGTGTTCAGTTCATCAACGATGA